>Ga0210389_10003053_pt1 | contig 13089 bp, 7 predicted proteins | sample IncBWH28OmetaG_FD_160127 | JGI IMG/M metagenome (GOLD analysis project Ga0210389, IMG submission 160127) | Forest soil microbial communities from Barre Woods Harvard Forest LTER site, Petersham, Massachusetts, United States - Inc-BW-H-28-O ...
TCGGATCGGCCCAATCACATCTGGACCGTCGAGGTTCCCAAGGTTCTCGGGGACGCGCAGAAGGCCAAGCAGATCACCTCCGGCGAGTTCAGCGAAGGCGATATCGTATGGTCGCGCGATTGTTCGCAGATTTACTTCACCTCGCGCCGAATTGTCGAATCCTATTACGAAACGCCGCATACGGATTTGTATGTGGTGAAGGCCAGTGGCGGAGACATCACAAAAGTTGCCGGCCTGGAAGGCTCTATTCAACAGATGGCGTTGAGTCCGGATGGAACGCGCATGGCATTTGCCGGCGACATCGCGATCGGAAAGGATGGCGTGGAACGTTCCTACAGCCAGCCGGACCTGTTCATCACGTCGCTCCAACCGGGATCGACTCCAAAGAACCTCACCGCAAATTACGACTACGATATCGGCGGTGGGATTGGCGGCGATCAAGGTCCACCGCGGGGGAATGGGCCGTCGAAGCCTTTCTGGAGCAAAGACGGAAGATACATCTTCATCCTTGCGGCGGAAGAAGGCCGCGCGAATCTCAAGCGCATCGACGCGGAAACTGGAAAAGTCGAGCCGCTCACTACCGGCGATCACGATATTTTTGCTTACAACGCAACGCCGGATGGCTCCAAGGCAGCGGTGCTCATCTCAACGCCGACCAATATCGGCGACATGTATGTGGTCGACGTCGCGTCGCACGAAATGCGCCGGCTTACCAAGATCAACGAAGAGTTGTTGTCGAAGCTGAACCTGACCGAGCCTTCCATGATCTGGTACCAGAGCTTCGATGGAAAACGCATCCAGGCGTGGGTGCAGCGCCCGCCAGATTTTCAGGAAGGCAAGAAGTATCCTCTCATTCTCAACATTCATGGTGGACCGCATGCGGCGTACGGCTACACATTCGATCATGAGATCCAGTGGATGGCGGCCAAGGGTTATGTAGTGCTGTATCCGAATCCGCGCGGCAGCACCACCTACGGCCAGGACTTCGGAAACGTGATCCAGTATCATTATCCGGGCGACGATTTCAAAGACTTGATGGCCGGCGTGGACGATTTGATCGCGCGCGGCTGGTTGGATCCGGAAAAACTTGGTGTCACGGGTGGCAGCGGCGGCGGATTATTGACCAACTGGGTGATAGGACATACGCAGCGCTTCAAGGCCGCGGTCGCGCAGCGCGATATCGCCGATTGGTCGGACTTCTGGTATACGGCCGACTTTACGCTCTTCACTCCCACCTGGTTTCGAGGCGCGCCCTGGGAACAGGAGGCCGATTTCAAGGAGCGTTCCCCAATCACTTACATCACCAAGATCACGACGCCGTTGATGTTGATCGAAGGCGAGGCTGATTACCGTACGCCTCCCGCGGCCGGGGGCGAACAGATGTTCCGCGCGCTGAAGTACCGCAAGATTCCGACCGTGATGGTGCGCTTCCCCGGCGAATCACACGAGCTTTCGCGATCCGGCGTGCCCAAACATCGAGTGGAGCGGCTGCAACATATCGTGGCGTGGTTCGATAAGTATCTCCAAGGCCAGGAAATTCACACTTACGACGTGCAGTAGCGTGGGCCAGGCCCACGGCCTGCTAAAACCGTGGCAAAACCGGACAGCTTGTAACGAAAACGGACAGTGCAGCCGCCGGGCGTAATCGCAGCCAGCCCTGATGTTCCCCAAACGCCCCCTCGGCTGAGAAGAACAAATGGAATGGGAATTGCACTGACAAGCCGCTACCGGCCTCGCCAAACAGGACTCTAAAGAAATGATCTACTCCAAAAGTCTTACGACATTCCTTGTGCTCATACTGGCTTTTTCCGCTGCCGCCCAAACCTCGGAGGTGTCTATTGGAGAGCCCAAGCTTCCACGAGCGATCGGACCACTGATAAAGCCGTTTCACGTCCAGCGTCGCATCGTCTCTCCGGCCAAGCTGTCGGACTCGCCGCGACTGGGATCGTTGGTTCGCGCCGGGAATCTGTACCTGTCGGTGCAAGACGTTATTGCCCTCACGTTGGAGAACAACGTCGATATCGCGGTCCAGCGTTACGCGCCGTTTCTGTCGAGAGAAGTGCTCCGACGGACGGAGAGCGGTCAGTTCTTGCGAAATGTTGTGCAGCCGATCAGCCCTGGACCGCAGAGCGTGAGCCTGGCCGGTGTTACATCCACCACGGTCGGCCTTCCCGATACCGGGTCGGGCGTCAGCTCCGGCGGCGGCCTGGTCATTTCCATCGGCACAAACCCGCCGACGTTGGATCCGATTCTTTTTGCAAACGCGAATTTTCAGCATCAAACCAGTCCTGAAAGCAACCTGCTTCTGGCTGGAGTTCCCGCGCTGGTGAATGACACCCGCGCGTTCCAAGCAGGCTATTTTCAGCAGTTCGTCACTGGAACTTTGGGGCAGCTTACCTTCAGCAGCACCAGATATCACCTCAATAGTCCATACTTTGAGACTAACCCGTTCACCAGTGGCAGCCTGGACTTTTTCGTACAGCAACCCCTGCTGCAGGGTTTTAGTATCGCCGCGAATAACCGCTATATTCGTGTCGCGAAGAACAATATGAAAGTCAGCGATCTCCAGTTGAAACGGCAAGTCATCACCACTATGTCCGCCGTTTTGAATCTGTACTGGGACTTAGTAAGCTTTAACGACGATTTGCGCATCCGAGAGCAGGCTTTGGCCACGGCGCAAAAGCTGCTCGAAGACAACCAACATCAGGTCGAACTAGGAACGCTCCCGAAAATTGAAGTGACCCGCGCCCAAGCCGAGGTTTCGTCCACTAAGGAAAATCTGTTGATCGCACAGACGAACGTCTCGCAGCAGGAGATAGTGCTGAAAAACGCTCTGAGCAGGAATGGCGTGGCCAGTCCGGATATGGACGAGGTGCATATTATTACTCTCGATAATATTGTCGTGCCGGCGAAAGAGGACCTGAAACCGACACCGGAACTGATCGATCAGGCGCTCCGCACACGCACAGAGCTCGAACAGGCCCGCATCAACCTGGAGAGCTACAAGATCAACCTGGCTGGAACCAAGAACGGCTTGCTGCCGACACTAAGCGCCTTTGCTGAATTCACCAACAACGGCCTATCCGGGGACCCGAATGCTTTAAGTCCTGGTGTGATTCCTCCACAATTCGCGATTGGCGGGTATGGAAATTTTCTGGCGCAGATTTTCCAGCGCCACTTTCCCAACTATTCGGCAGGGTTTTCGCTGAATATCCCCTTCCGCAATCGCCAGCCGCAGGCCGACTACGTGACGGACCTGCTCACCGTCCGCCAAAACGAGCTACTCCTTCAAAAGGCGGTCAATCAGGTTCGAGTCGACGTAAAGAATGCCGTGATCGGCCTCCAGCAGGCCCGCGCGAGATACGAGACTGCGGTGGCAACCCGCACGCTCGCCCAGCAGACTTTGGATGCCGAACAAAACCGGTTTAAGTTCGGCGAGTCCACCATCGCACTCGTAGTGCAATCTCAGCGCGATCTTGCCAACAATCAGGAGGCGGAAATCCAGGCCATGGCAAATTATACACATGCCAAGATTGCATTCGACGATGCTGTCGGACAGTCATTAGAGGTGAACAACATTTCGATGGCCGAGGCCGCCGCCGGACGTGTCACGCATGAATCCACGATACCGGAACAGATTCCAGAGAAGAAATAGCGAGGAACGAAATGAGAAAGACTCAAAGAGGTTTGGCGATCGTTGCGGCTTGGAGCTGCCTGGCTTCGCAGTTGACGGCCCAAGGTCCCCAACAAAGGGTGGAGCCACCTCACGCGCCTATCTTCATACGATCGTACGAGGGAGCACGGCTCGCACCGCTCGAAATGAAAAACTCGGACCGGCTCCGGAGTCTGATTCGAGCGGGCAAACTCTATCTGACTGTGCAAGACGCTCTTGCAGTTGCCATAGAGAACAACCTGGATTTGGAGCTGGACCGGTATGGCCCGCTGGAGGCTGAATGGAACCTAAAGCGGCAGCAAGCCGGAGGTCCCCTAAAGGGTGTGACCAGCGGCAATTCGCTTTCCAATCAATCTACCAGCGGACAAGGAGTTGTAGGCAGCGAGGTGGCCGCCGGGCTCGCTACCAATGGTGGTGGAAGCAGCACAACAGGTACAGGAGGAGTTGTTCAGCAGATCGGGCCCATCACACCCAACCTCGATCCGGTCTTCCAGAACGCGACTTCTTTTCAACACATCACAACGCCACAGCCGAACGCCAGGGTAAGCCAGGTGTCCTCCTTGATCGATTCCCGGCATATCATCAATTCGTTTGTCCAGCAAGGGCTGATCACGGGCGGGTTTGTGCAACTCACTGCCAACGAGTCCTATCTGAAGGAGAACGCGCCGACCAACAATCTCAATCCTGGGGTGGCACCGGTGGTTCAGATTACTGTACGTCACTCGCTTCTGCAAGGCTTCGGCGTAGCAGTCAACCGAAGATTCATCACGGTGGCGGAAAAACAGGTAGGCGCATCGCGCGAGACGTTCCGTTCTCAATTACTGAATCTGGTAGCGAGCGTTCTGAGCCTCTACTGGGACTTAGTGGCGGACGACGATGACTTGAAGGTACGGCTACGCGCGCTGGAGGCGGCACAAAAATTTCTGGAGGATACCAGGAGGCAAATCGAACTGGGCGCTATTGCCAGGGTCGAGCTGCTTCGACCGGAGGCCGACTTTTCCGCGCGACGGCAGGAGCTCGAGATTTCTCAAGCCACGGTACGCCAACAGGAGAATCTGCTTAAGACGGCCATGAGCAAGAATGGGCTGGAAGACCCGCTGATCGATACCGCGGACATTGTTCCGCTCGATCATGTTGAAGTTCCTGAGCAGGACGATCTGCCCGGCTTGCGCCCTCTTCTGGCGCGCGCTCTCTCCAAGCGGCCGGACGTCGCACTCGCCAAGATCAGCGATGAGACCGGGGAAATCTTTGCGCTCGGAACGATCAACACGCTATTGCCAACCCTGCAGGGCGTTTATGCCACCTGGGATGCAGGCCAAGCCGGAGTTCCCGTCCCGGGCAATCCACCTGATCCTAAATTTGTGGGTGGCCTTGGAACTGCTCTAGGCCAGGTCTTTCGCCGCGATTTTTACAGCCAGCGTCTCGGTGCCAGTTTCAATATACCGCTCTATAATCGGCAAGCTCAGGGTGACTATGGGATAGACCAGTTGCAGTTGCGCCAGGGGGATCTGATCGACCGTAGAAATATGAATGCCATTTTAGTGGCCATTTCCAACCAGATGGTCGCGCTGCGGCAGGCTCGCGCGAGATATTCGCAGGCTCTCGACACGCGCGCTCTGCAGGAACAGCTGCTCGAAAAAGAGCAGCAGATGTTCAGTTTTGGTGGCGCAACCAGCGCAGACGTGGTCGCCGCAAGGACGACTCTGTTGGCCGCACAGCTCACCGAGGTCGAGGCGCTCGCCGCTTACGGCCGCGCGCGCGTGGCGCTCGACCAGACACTGGGAGAAACACTGGAAGTGAATCACATTTCGGTCGACGAAGCACTGAACGGGCGTGTGTCGAAGGAATCGAAGCCTCCGGCGACGACTGAGCCTCGACCTTGAGGAAGCGTCTTACCAGATCTTGCAAGGCTTCGGGCGAACCATCGGCTGCCCCACCCGGCACGCGAAAGCTTGACCGAACTCGGGCATGTTAGAAACGACGCCGTTCACCCGGTATTCGAGCGGCGAATGTGGATTTGTGATGGCATCCATGCGCTTGGTTGCCGGCCGTTCATCGCCGCAAGCCCACTGCGCCATACCGATAAAGAACCGCTGATCGGGCGTGAAACCATCGATAGGTTGCAGATCTTGGCCTTTGGTTGCGCTCTTCCAAGCCAGGTAAGCCAGGAAGGTTCCACCAAGGTCGGCCACATCCTCGCCGAGAGTCAGCTTGCCGTTGATCCGGATGTCGTCCACGATGATGTACGACGAATATTGCTCTGAAACGCAGTCCGCTCGCTTCTGGAATTCCGCGGCATCGCTTTTGGACCACCAGTCCTTTAAATTGCCCTTGGCGTCGAACTGGCGCCCCTCGTCATCGAAGCCGTGCGTCAACTCGTGCCCGATCGTGGCGCCGGTATCACCGTAGTTCGGTGCCTCGTCCATTTTGGGATCGAATAGGGGCGGCTGCAGGACGCCGGCGGGAAAGTTGATGTCGTCCATTTGCGGATCGTAGTAGGCGTTCACCGTTGGCGGCGTCATTTCCCACTCCGTCTTGTCCACCGGCTTTCCGATTTTTGCGAGCTCCCGGCGCGATTCGAAAGCAGTCGCTCGCTCGACGTTGCCGAAGTAGTCGTCACGGGCGATCTTGATGGAGCTATAGTCGCGCCATTTGTCGGGATAGCCGATTTTGTTGACGATGCCGTGCAGCTTCTCGAGCGCCCGTTGCTTGGTTGCGTCACCCATCCAGGGCAATTGGCGGATCTCGCTCTCCATGGCGGCTTCGATGCCTTTGGTCATGACCAGCGCTCTCTGTTTGGTGTCGGGTCCGAAGGTTTTCTGGACGAACACTTGACCCAGCGCCTCGCCCAGATCGGCATCCACGCGTCGCACGCAGCGCTTCCAACGCGGCGGCATTTCCTCCAGACCCTGCAGATATTTGTTATAGAAATCGAAATTGGCCAGGACGAACGGCGATGAAAGGTAGGGCGCTTTGGCGTGCACCAGGTGCCAGCGAAGATAGGTCTTCCAATCCTCGAGGCTCCGCGACTGAAGCAGCGCCTGCAGTTCTTTGTAGAATGCCGGCTCAGTGACGTTGATAGCGGAGGTGTCGGGCACGCTGGAGGTCTTAAAGTACACGGTCCACTGAAATGCGGGAGTCAGAGCCTGCAACTGAGCACGCGTCATTTTGTGGAACTGCTTGTATGGATCGCGCTTTTCGACGCGAGTAAACGACACTTTCGCCAGCGCCGTTTCTATGTCCATCACAGTCTGAGCGTGAGTTTTTGCCATTTGCGGATCTTCGCCCAGGAGCTCAAACATCTTCTGCATGTGCTCGTTGTATTTCCGCCTGGTTTCCTCCGACTTGGCATCGGTTTTAACGTAGTAGTCGCGGTCCGGCAGGCCCAGTCCTCCGGCCGTCGCGAACGCAATGACGCGCGAAGAGTCGGCATAGTCCTGATTCGATCCGAAGCCAAACAGCATGTGGCTGCCGGCAATATTGAGGTGTTCGCGGCCCAGGAACGCAGGAAGGTCGCGCGTGGACCTAAGCGCGGCGATCTCATCGAGTCCTGGCTTCAGGGGTGCTGCGCCGGCTTTCTCCGCCGCCGACTCGTCCATGCAGGCGTAGAAGAAATCGCCAATCTCGGTTTCTACCAGACTGCGTCCGGAAGCCACTTTCGACGCTTGTTCAAGAATGCCCCACAGGAAACGCTGATTGTCTTCGGCGAGCTTGGCATAAACATCCCAGCGCGCTTGATCCGGAGGGATCGGGTTTTTCTTGATCCACGCCCCACAGGAATAACGGAAAAAATCGGTGCAAGGATCGGCCGAGCGATCCATGGAAGAGACGTCCAGGCTGGGACTATAGGGCAGCGTAAATAGGGGCGTGTCTTTGTTTTGGGCCGTCTGCGCGAGTAGCGCGGTCGTGATGGTAAGAACCAGGAATGGGAGTCTCACACTGTTATGGTAGACAAATTTGGCGATCGGCTAAGTCTATGCTAGAATCGCACAAAGATTTGAGAGCGGCGCGGGTATTCGACACGACTCGAATGGTCATCCGCGCACCATCGGTCGTGACTCAACTGGCCGGGCCAACACAATAAGGCCTGCCCGCATTTTGCCTAGGAGGATCGTCGTGAAATTAGACGAAGGCGCCCGCATTATATCTCGGAGGTCTTTTTTTGGGGCAGCCGCTGCAACTGGCGCGGCGCTTGGCGCGGAACGAGAAGATATTCAAAGCGCGGACGGCGCCAACCAACGCGCGCGCGATGCATATCGTATTCGAGTGGATGCCGCGCGTCTGGAGCGCGATACACCGCAACCCGATGCGGTCAACAACGGCGATGAGGCGCTCTATGCGACTCGAATCGGGAATTACTCGAAGGGGCTACCGCACAACGATTTGGGTGAGGCTGAGCCGTACGCTTACGACCTTTTCATTCAAGCGATGCATAGTGGTACGCAAACGGCCATGGATCAAATTCCCATGGGCAACCCCGATCCATCTACCAGACTCAAGCTCGTGAATCCGTGTTCCGGGATCGCATTCGACTTACAAGGATCCGATTCTCATCACATGGCAATTCCTGCCGCGCCGGCTCTAGCGAGTGCACAGGCCGGCGGTGAGATGGTGGAAGCCTACTGGCAGGCACTGGCGCGCGATGTTCCGTTTTCACATTACGACTCTAATCCGATCACGCAGGCCGCCGCCGCGGATTTGTCGAAACTTTCCGACTTCCGTGGGCCGGAAGTGAACGGGCAGGTTACAACCGGGACTTTGTTTCGCGGTTTTACAGCTGCCGATCTAGTGGGGCCCTATGTCTCGCAGTTTCTGTTGAAGCCCATTCCGTTCGGGGTCCAATGGGTGGAGCAGCAGATCCGGACCATGCTGCCAGGCATCGATTATCTTACGCAATATTCGGACTGGCTGAGCGTTCAGAATGGCGTTTCCCCAGCCAGCGCGACCGGTTACGATCCTGTGCGGCGCTACGTCCGCAGCGGCCGGGACTTGGCGCAATGGGTCCACATGGACGTTCTCTATCAGGCTTACTTCAACGCCATGCTGATCATGCTGACGTCGCCCGATCCCACCGATGACGTGACCGGCGGCGGCATGGGTGTACCGCTGAATCCGGGAAATCCCTACGTCAATTCCACCAATCAGGTCGGGTTCGGCACCTTCGGTCAGCCGGCGATTGCGGCGGCCGTTGCGGAAATCGCTACTAGGGCGCTGAAAGCGGTGTGGTATCAGAAGTGGTTCGTTCATCGCCGTCTTCGACCGGAAGAGTATGGCGGGCTGGTGCAGAATTACTTGAACAAGGGCCAGAAGTACCCGATTCATAGCGACGTCGTGAACTCGGCGGCGATCGCGCAAGTGCAAAAGCAGACCGGCGGATTCTTGTTGCCGATGGCCTTTCCGGAAGGCTGTCCGCTGCATCCTTCTTACGGCGCGGGACACGCGACGGTGGCAGGCGCATGCGTGACCATCCTCAAGGCTCTGTTCAATGAGTCCTACGTAATACCAAAACCGGTTGTCGCGAGCGACGACGGCAGCGCTCTGGTTCCGTACACGGGCGCTGATGCGAGCCATCTCACAGTGGGCGGAGAGCTGAACAAGCTGGCCGCGAACATCGCCGTCGGCCGCAACATCGCGGGCGTCCATTGGCGGTCCGACTACGTGGAATCGCTGAAACTGGGGGAAGCCGTCGCGATCAGCGTTCTCAAGGATCAAAGGCTGACGTACGGCGAAACGTTCGACGGCTATACGTTTACCCAGTTCGACGGCACAAAGATTACCGTCTAGGTGAAGGCCGCGCCGGGTCCAAATACCTTAGCGAGCGCCTTTTTGGCCGCAGTGCTCAAAGGAAATTCGTGTAGCTTGTCCTTGGAGAGCCATTGAAACTTCGCCGGGGCGCGTTGCACAGTTGCCGCGAAAACATCATAGAAGTAGTTTGTATTAACGATAGTATGTCGAAATCGAGCGATTCTGGCCGCGAGGCGGGCACGCGGCAGGTGCGCAGGTTCGGGCAATTCCCAGAATCCGGCCAGCCTGCGGCTCTCCGCCGGTCTTTTCCAGGCTAAGATACTGCCTGCCTTCTCGATCACCAGGAGTTGAATCTCCACATCGATTGTGCCGGGGCGGACGGACTTAATCGGAAGCTCATTCTGCCTGCCCGATGCCCGCGCGTGGCAATCGCGGGCTAAAGGACACAAAAGGCACTGCGGCTGCTTGGGCAGGCACACGGTAGCTCCCAGCTCCATCAGGCCCTGATTGAACTCGCCCGGATGACGCGGATCAACGACAGAATCCGCGACAGCGCGAAGCCGCGCTCGCACTACGGTCGAACTGACATTGCCGGTCTCCTCCGTTAGACGGCTCAGGACACGGATTACATTTCCGTCCAACACGGCGTAAGGCAGATCGAATGCAATGCTCGCGATGGCTGCGGCCGTATAATCTCCCACGCCGGGCAATGTTCTGAGCGTCGGATAGTCCCTAGGAAATCCACCGAGTTCTACAATCTTGCTGGCGGCTTTCTGCAGATTCCGAGCGCGGGAATAGTAGCCCAGTCCGGCCCACGCGGCCAGCAGATCGTGCTCTTCGGCGGATCGAAGAGCCTCGACGTCGGGGAATCGATCGAGGAAGCGCTGGTAATAGGGAATGACGGCGCCGACGCGGGTCTGCTGCAGCATGATCTCCGAAATCCAGATGCGATAAGGATCGTGGGTGTGGCGCCAGGGCAGATCCCGCTTGTGCTTCCGATACCAGCTCAGAACGCGGCGGCGAATGGAGACGCGTGAAGCGACTGGAAGTGTATCCACGATCTTAGATCTTGAACGACTCCAAAGACTCCGGGGCGAAGAGGTCGCGCGGGGTAAGCTGTCGTTTGGATAGGCCTTGCTCGCGCGAATACCGCAGGAACGTAGTCAGCGTGTTCATGTTCGGTTCCAGCCCGTAAGGCCAAAAGTCGCGGCCCATCAGCTTTTCGGTCTCATCTAGATGCGGGAGGAGCCAGGGAAGCATGTAATGCAGCGCGGCGGTCTCATGGAGCTCGCGATAGACTTCCCGTTGCGCCAGGACAAAAGCTTTGCAGAGGGATTGAACCACCCACGGATATTTCGCATAAACATCGCGGCGGATCACCACCGTGTGCATGATAGGAAAGATTTTCGTTTTGACGTAATAGTCGCGCTCGACCGCCGGATAATTTTCAAAAAGCCGGCGTACCTTACCGGAGCCATTGGTGAATGATGATGGTGCGCGAGCGGTTTGAAACGCATCCAGCTCGCCGCTCTCGAGCATCTGGGAAAGCGTTTTGTCAGAAGGGATCGGCTGGACTCTGAATTCGGGCGGCAGCGAAAGCGCGATCTTCTCGTCGCGGCCCGGCTCTTCCTCGCCGCCGGTGAAGTACGACATGCTCTGGGCGGGAACCTGATATTCGTCGCTGAGAATCCCTCGAATCCAGACACCGGCCGTCATTTGATATTCCGGCGTTCCGATACGCTTGCCGATCAGGTCTTTCGGTTCGCGAATGCCGCTCTTGGCTGAGACGTAAATGCAGGAATGGCGGAAAAATCGGGAGGGGAAGACCGGGATGGCGATAAATGGCGGATTCGGCGATGACAAAGACAGCACGTAGGAAGAGAGAGACAACTCCGCCGCGTCGAATTCGTGGTGGCGGAGCATACGGAAGAAGGTCTCTTCGACGGGCAGCGTGAGGTAGGTCAAATCGACGCCGTCCACGGGAACGCTACCATCCATCAATGGTCGTGTACGATCGTAATTCCAGCAGGCGAGCGAGAGACGAAGCTTGGATGATCCGGATGTTTGGGCCGCGGCTTGATTCACCAGTAAAGAGGCTCCGCCGGCGGCCAGGGAGATCAGACCGCGCCGGGTCATCCGGTCAGGGGTGGTCGCCGGTTTGCGGCCGTTCTTGGCTTTGCCTTTGCTCCGCGGTGCCATATATTGGATTCCATTATCGTATGTGCCGGGCGTGAGCGATGATGCACGACTTCGTTCTTATTGAAGCCTGCAGGTCGCCGAGCCCGCCCAGTGGCCGCATCTCAACGGTTTGCGTTTCATTGTATTCAGCAGCAGCGGGGATCGCTCTCCACGTCGATAATCAACTGATCCTTGCCGGCGAGCACTTTCTGGCTTACTTTTCCGCACGTGAAATTGGCCCCGGGCTTTTTCGCAAATTCTGCGCGAGCGAGTCGCTCATATAGCCTTCACTGAAGGACGCCGACGCCACGCCTTTTGCCTCATTTCCTAAGATGACCAGGTTCGCACCGGTAGCGCGACCTCACGCGAATGAAATAGGTATTTGAGTGCACTGTCCCTAATTTGGATATGATGCAGTCGTGAAGGCGCGCGTTGTTTGGCTGCTGATCCTACTCCTCATTGTGGCTGGCGTTGCATATGCCTACTACGCACCGTTTCGATTGTTCACCTTTGTGATCGCGGGCCGGAGTCCGGTGTGTCCGCTCTCAGAGGCGGTGAAGGCCAGCGAGAACCTGCATCTACAAGTCGAGTATAAAGACGAGATACTGAACGCAAGCAAGCTCATCGAGCAGGATCCCAAAGGTTACGAGCTTTGGGACACCCCCAAGGGCCGTTACTGGATTCCCGCCGGTAGCCGTTACGTACTCCCATTCAACCTGGCTGAACAGCGACGCAAAATCTACGGCACCGGCGACTTCGGGCCGCATGCGGACGATATCACGCTGGATTGTGGCGCTAATGTCGGCGTCACCGTTCACGAGGAATTGGCCGCCGGCGCCAAAACAGTCGTCGCCATCGAACCGGCGCCCGAGAATTTGGAGTGCCTGCGTCGCAACTATCCCAACGAAATTGCCGCAGGCCGCGTGATCGTGGTGCCCAAAGGGGTTTGGGACAAGGAAGACTTTCTCACCCTCCGCGTTGACCCAAAGAACTCAGCTGCCGACAGCTTCGTTATTCAACGCCAGGGCGCAGTGGATCTCGAGAAGGTCCCGCTTACCACCATCGACCATCTAGTGGCTGAGCTGAAGCTGCCGCGTGTCGACTATATCAAGCTCGACATCGAAGGTGCCGAGCCCAGAGCGCTCACCGGCGCCAAGGAGACCCTGGCGAAGTACAAGCCCCGGATTTCGATTGCCGCCTATCACCAGCCGGATCACCCCAAGCTGATTTCGGAAATCATACGCTCTGACCGTCCCGATTACCAGATGCAATGCGGTCCATGTGCCGAAACGAATTTCTCGATAAGACCGGATGTCTTGTATTTCAAGTAGAGCTAGCGCCACGGGCCTGTGCGCCGCTTGCCTCGTGTTCGCCTCCTGCGCCAGGCACTACCGCTCGCAGGGCATAGTGCTGGCCGTTGATCGCGGCCACCAGACCGTGACCATCTCGCACCGGGCGATTCCCGGTTACATGGATGCAATGGCCATGCCTTT
>Ga0210389_10003054_pt1 | contig 13088 bp, 6 predicted proteins | sample IncBWH28OmetaG_FD_160127 | JGI IMG/M metagenome (GOLD analysis project Ga0210389, IMG submission 160127) | Forest soil microbial communities from Barre Woods Harvard Forest LTER site, Petersham, Massachusetts, United States - Inc-BW-H-28-O ...
CGATTTGTTCACGGTGGTCCACGAACAATTCTTCACCGACACCACCGACTACGCCGACATCGTTTTACCAGCAACGACATTCTTTGAGCACAAGGATTTGCAGGCCGCCTACGGCCACTACTATCTGCAAGTTTCAGATCAGGCGATTGAACCGCTCGGAGAGTGCCGCTCCAACGTCGAGCTGTTCCGGGCGCTGGCCGCGAGCATGGGATTCGAGGACGGCTGCTTCGGCGAGAGCATCGACGAGATGATCGACGGCGCGCTGGCCTCGAGTAATCCCTGGCTGCAAGGAATCACTCGCGAGCGTTTGCAGCGCGAAGGCCAGATCAGGTTAAATTTCGCAGCGGGTAAGTCTGCGTCCAGTGACGCCGAAGCGCCATTCCTTCCTTTCGCGCAAGGCAACTTCCGCACCCCATCGGGCAAGGCCGAACTCTACAGCGAGGCGATGAAAGCACTTGGCCTCGATCCCGTTGCCGAGTTCACCCCTCCGGCGGAATCGCGCCACGGCACGCGGAGGACAACGTTCCCCCTGGAACTGCTGGCCCGCAAGGCTGACAATTTTCTGAACTCAACATTCACCAACCAGCCGTCAGTGCAAGAGATGGAAGATGTCGATCTTCTGGAAATGCACTCCGCCGATGCCCGCGCCCGTGGCATCACCGACGGATCGACAGTCAGGGTCTATAACAATCGCGGAGAAATTTTCCTAAAGGCGCGAGTAGACGGCGCGGTTCAGCCCGGAGTCGTCTCCGCCAGACTGAATTGGGCGAAATTGAGCCCCGGATTCCGGAACATAAACGTCCTGACCTCAGAAAAACTTTCCGACCTGGGCAACTCCGCCACGTTTTATTCCGTCTTGGTTGAGGTGGAGTCTTCCCAATCTTTTCCATGAAGCCCCGTTAAGAGTGGCAACTTGGACGCTTTCTCTCTCACTACCGTATAATGGTCGTTTTCCTACATCCCAGAGGCTGAGGTCGTAGCGATTCATCTTCGCGTTCATACGGATATTGTTGTGCCCGAGAACGGCTGCGGCCTTTCCGGAGCCACCAGCACTCCATCTCCTTCATTCGCACGGCTTTGTCGCCGAATGAAGCGGTCTGGGTGGGCTTTTGGAATTCTCCTCGCTATCTTTCTGACTTCGGCAGGCTGGGCGCAGACCGACGTCATCGCCGAAATCGACGTTCAGGGCAATCGCCGGATTCCCGCCGAAACCGTCAAGGCCCGCATCTTCACTCACCCCGGTGATATCTACGACCCCGCCGGCCTGGAGCGAGATTTCAATGCTTTGTGGAACACCGGCTATTTCGAAGACATCCGCTTCAGCCGCGAGGAGACTCCCAAGGGCTGGCGGCTCATTATCCAGGTTAAGGAAAAGCCCACCATCCGCGAGATCAACTACGTTGGCCTCAGTTCGGTCACGACCAGCGACGTCTTAGACCGCTTCAAGGAAGCCAAGGTCGGCCTGTCGGTTGAGAATCAATACGACCCAACCAAAGTCAAGAAAGCGGAAGTCGTCATCAAAGGCCTGCTCGCCGAACATGGCCGCCAATTTTCTACGATCAAAACCGAAGTCCGCCAGATTCCTCCCGCCGCCGTCGGCATCACCTTCGTCATCAAAGAAGGCCCGAAGGTTAAGGTGGGGAAGATCAAGTTCGAAGGCAACAAGAACGTCAAGACGCGTACCCTGCGTTACGCCATGAAGAACTTGCGTCCCCTTGGAATCCCCCACTCCATCTTCCTGGAAAATGTCTTCGCCAGAACCTACGACGCGACCAAGTTGGATGAGGACACCGAACGCGTCCGTAATGAATACCAGAATCGCGGCTATTTCAAAGTCATCGTGAATGAACCCAAGACCCAAATTCACGATACCGGACACAAGGGTCCGCATATCCCTCTATTGCAAAGTGGACCGGGCAAGGCCGTCGACATCACCATGCCCATTGAAGAGGGCGACCGCTATACCCTGGGTTCCATCACCTTCAAGAACAACAAAGCTGTCTCCAACCTGAAGGCACTGCGGAATCTTTTCCCCATCAAGGATGGCGACGTCTTCAGCAAGGAGAAAGTGGGGAAAGGCCTGGAAAACCTGCGCAAGGCCTATGGCGAGCAAGGCTACATCAACTTCACTTCCGTGCCTGAGACCAGGTTTGACGACGAGAAGAAACTGATCTTCCTCGATGTCGATGTCGACGAAGGCAAGCAGTTCTATGTCCGCCGCATCGAATTCCAGGGCAACACCACTACCCGCGATAAGGTAATCCGCCGCGAGATTGCACTCGAAGAAGGCAACATCTACAATTCGCGTCTTTGGGAATTGAGCTTGCTGCGGTTGAATCAGTTGGGATATTTCGACCAGTTGAAGCCCGACGATCCCAACATCACCGACCGGAAACTTGACGAGAAAGACGGCCTGGTCGACCTAACTCTCAAGGTCCATGAAAAAGGCAAGAACAGCATCGGCCTCAACGGCGGCGTGAGCGGACTCGAAGGCGCCTTCGTGGGCGTGAACTACGCAACCAACAACTTCCTCGGTCTCGGCGAGACCCTTCAGATTCAGGCCAGCATCGGAAACCTGGCTCGCAGCGTCCGCTTCGGATTCACCCAGCCTTACCTCTTCGACCGTCCCTTGCAGTTCGGCTTCAACGTCTACATGAATAAGGTCAGCTACAACCAGGCCCGCCAGCTTTCTGTTTTCAGCGGACAGAATCTGAACCTGCCCAACGCCGTGCTGCAAAACCTCCAGAACTACACGCAGTCCAGCGCGGGATTCACAACCTCGCTAAGTTATCCGCTTCACCGATCTTTCAAACGCGTTGGAATCACTTATTCGTTCGACCGCTCTTCCTTGCTGGCCTTGAGTTCAGCATCGAAGAATCTCTTCGAGTTTCTCGCATTCCGTGGCATTTCAGGACCGAACGCCCTAGAGGGAATTATCACCAGCAAGATTTTCCCTAACTTCTCGTTTAATACCATCGACAGCCCGATCTCTCCCCACCATGGACAGCAATTTACACTAGGCACCGAACTGGCGGGCATCGGTGGCACCGTACGTTCGATTCGTCCCATCGTGCAGTACAAGAGATTTATCCCTGTCCAAAATCGCCGCAACGCAGTGGGTTTCAACATTCAGGGATCGTTCATCACGGGCTGGGGAGGCCTGGTCGCACCTCCGTTCCAGCGCTCCTACCTGGGCGGAGAAAACGACCTTCGCGGCTTCGACATCCGATCCGTCTCTCCCGTCGCATTCCTGCCCAGCGTCGGCTCCATCCCACTTACCAATCCGGATGGAACTCCCGTCCTCAAGAATGCCCAGAACCCATTGATGGGAAATTTGAATATCCCGATCCCCGTGGACCAGATCACCTTCCCCGGCGGCGATCTCAGCATCGTCACCAATTTCGAGTACCGCATCACCATCTATGGGCCAGTCGCCCTTGCCCCTTTCATGGACGCCGGCATCGATCCCGTTGTCCGCCCCTCGCAATTGCAGATCGCCCAGCAACAGTATGATCAGGTGATCAGCCAGGAATTCGGATGTCCCGCCCAGGACCCAGCGACCGCTACCGCCACCGGTACCGGATGCACTCCCGGCAGCCTCTTGAACCCTCTGCCCAAGCAGCAACTACAGGTCCTGGGGTCGACCAACTGGCGGCCGAGAATGTCCACCGGCCTCGAACTCCAAATGTTCCTGCCCGTCATCAACGCACCTTTCCGCATCTACTGGGCCTACAATCCGCTGCGGCTGGATAGCCCCGCGACCCCGCCCATTCCCATTACCCGCTCCATGTTCCCCAACACCGCAGCCGGCGATTACACCTATCACCTCGCTGTCAATACCTACGCGCCCAGCTTCCTCCTGCGCGAACCGCGGAAGACGTTCCGCTTCACCGTAGCCACCACGTTCTAGGTTGCTCATTTGGCCGTGTGCGAACCTTACCCGTCAATTACTCTGCGTCCAGCCCTAGATATAACCTGAAACTAATCATCTGCAGAGGACTCCGCATGCACAACGACGCTCCTCCTGACACCGAGGCAAAACTCGGATGAAGTCAATGCTGTCTCCCGGCATCTGGATTCTGGCGGTCGCGATCCTGCTGCACACGGGCCTGTTCACGCCGAGCGTTGCACTCGTCACCTTTGCCCTATACGCGGCGCTGGTCGCGGGCCTTCTAATTGCCTGGCGTTTCCACTCCAGCCGCATTTTCTTCGCCTTGCTGGTTCTGTTCCTCGCCGAACGCGGAATCTCCTACTTTTCCTCCGGCCATGTCGCCGCCAACGGAACCGGAAACATGGCTCTCGCCGTCGTCGGCGTGCTCCTGCCGCTGGACTTCGCTTTGCTCTCACTCGCTCAGGAGAAAGGATTCGCCTTCTCCAATGTCGCTCCTTCAGCCTTGTTGCTGTTCGTCCAATCCGTGATCGTCGCCGTGCTCTGCCGGCCGGATCCACTGGCCACGGCGCAGCGCGCTCTGCATCATCCATTTATTCCGCCGCATTTGCCCTTCGCTACCCTGATAGCATTTGCCGCCGCCGCGGTCGTGTTGCTCATACGCTTTCTGCTCTTTCGCAAACCAGTCGAAAGCGGCCTCCTTTGGGCACTGGCAGCATCGCTCCTGGCCCTCCGCTTTGGAGGTGCGGGGCGTATCCCGTCCGCTTACTTCGCCACCGCTGCATTCATCCTTGCGGTCTCCATGGTTGAGACGTCCTACCTCCTCGCTTATCACGACGAACTCACCACTTTGCCCTCCCGTCGTGCCTTTCACGAAGCCCTGCTTCGCCTCGAGTCGCCCTATTCGATTGCGATGGTCGACATCGACCACTTCAAACGCTGCAATGACACTTATGGTCATGACACCGGAGATCAGGTTCTGTGTATGGTCGCATCCCGCCTCGCGCGGGTAACCGGGGGAGGCCAAGCCTACCGCTGCGGCGGCGAGGAATTCGCCATCGTCTTCCCTGGCAAAACCACCAAAGACGTCTTGGATCATTTGGAACAATTACGCGCCAGCATAGAAGCCAGCAGTTTTCGGCTCCGCGGAAATCACCAAGACCGCCGTCAGGAAGCGCGCGGTCCGGACCGCCGCATCCGAGCACGATCTCGCACTCGATCCGGACACGCAATTCGGCAGCTCTCACGAGCCCCAGCCCTGGCCGAGCTATCGGTTACAGCCAGCATTGGAATCGCAACGTCCAGCGGACAGAGTACGTCGCCGGATGAAGTCGTCCAGGCCGCCGACAAAGCTCTCTACCGCGCCAAAGCCGCCGGCCGCAACCGGGTCGAAACTGCATCCTCTTCCCGCCACCCGGCCCGCAGCAAATCCGCAGTCACCGCCTGAACCGTGCCGCTTGCGTAGGTAAGGTCTTACTCCGGGATGCTGGCTCGCGCGCGAAATCAAAGGTTGGAACGTCGGGCCCGGAACGCCACTTCAGGGCGGGAAACATGACGCCCCGGGCTCGTACGTTTTCGCAAGCACCACAGGCCGTGCGGTCAGCCCGCGGTAGAAGGTGGAACTGAGCTTTTCCGTCCACTGCCTGCGCAGGCCGGACACTTCATTCGGATAAATGCAATGCCCTCGGACTTGCCACTGATGTCCACAGGCTTGGCAACATATCCGGTACCGCCGCAGCGCGGGCAGTCCTTCGGAGTCACTAGTCCCCCTCAGTTGAAATGAGTTTTTCACCAAATGTCGCGCGCCGCACGAAAAAGTGATTTGTGTTACGAAAACCGAACAAAACCGGCGGGGGGCAGCCGCGTGGGAGTTCCGTCCTGCGGGAGAATGACCGAGCGTGGGCTTTTTGGCAGGGCCTGGGTCAGTAAATCGCAGGTTTGACCGATTATCGCGGGTGGCAATCAGTTTCGTGCAACGCAGCCAGGATGATATCTTCATTCCGGACACAGCATTCGTACTCCCAAGAAAACATTCAGGAGTTGCTCCGATGAACTTGTCTCGATCCGGGATTCTTGGCAGTCGTTCTACCGCCGCATTTTCTTTTTTAAGCTATCTTTTCCTGTGCTCGCTCGCCGCAACCCCTTTGCAGGCCGCCGAACCCACCACGCGAACCATAGATTCCGGCTGGCAGTTCCGGGCCGTCGCAAACGCAGACCGAACTGACGTGAAGGAATGGCATCCCGCTCAGGTGCCCGGAGTCGTTCAAACTGACCTTCTGAACAGCAAGCTGATTCCCGACCCCTTCGACCGGGACAACGAGTTCCGCCTCCAGTGGATCGGACTGGCGGATTGGGAATACCAAACTACATTCCAGATGGACGCGGCCGCACTCGCTCACGACCATCTCGACCTGGTGTTTGCGGGGCTGGATACTTTCGCGGATGTCTATCTGAACGACCAGGCGATTCTGCACGCGGATAACATGTTCCGCCGCTGGCGAGTTCCGGCAAAGTCCCTGCTGAAGTCTGGTCCCAATACGCTTCGAATCGTTTTCCATTCGGCCGTCGAGAAAATGATCCCATACGCCAAATCGCTTCCGTACATCTTGCCCTCGATCTCCACTCACAATTACGGGAACGAAGAGAACATCGCGACCGCCCCTTATACCCGCAAAGCTCCTTATAACTACGGCTGGGATTGGGGACCACGATTCATGACGGAAGGAATCTGGCAGCCCGTGCGCCTGGAGAGCTGGGACGCGCTGCGCATTGAAAACTTTCACATCCACCAGCAGAACATCACCGCGGACCTGGCAAATGTTGCCGCAGAACTGGAAATCCAGGCCAGCAGGCCTATGACGGCCACTCTTGCCCTGGCTCATGATGAAATGTCAGGGCCACAAACCTCCGACGGAACTCAGACGTTGCAACTCAATGCCGGCATAAATCACGTTTCATTTCCGCTGCGGATTGCCGCGCCGAAGCTTTGGTATCCCGTGGGATACGGAGCACAGAACCGTTACCGATTTTCTGCCTCGATCCGTATGGGTCGCGAAGCCGCCGCTCACGCTGAAACTAAAACCGGACTGCGCTCCGTGGAACTTCGACGCGCTGCCGATCAATGGGGAAAAAGCTTTGAATTCGTGGTGAATGGAATTTCTGTGTTCGGCAAGGGCGCGGATGTGATTCCGTTCGACAGTTTTCCCAACCGCGTCACTCCCGAGATTCATCGCAACATCCTTCAGGCGGCCCGCGATGCTCATATGAATATGGTGCGCGAGTGGGGCGGCGGCTACTACGAGTCGGATGATTTCTACGACATTTGCGACGAGCTTGGCATCATGGTCTGGCAGGAGTTTATGTTCGGCGGCGACATGGTTCCAGGTGACGTTGCCTTTCAGGAAAACGTGCGCCAGGAGGCCATCGACCAGATCAAGCGTCTGCGGGATCATCCCAGCATCGTGATCTGGTGCGGAAATAACGAGGTCGAGACCGGATGGTGGCACTGGGGCGATCGCCAGGAATTCAAAGCGTCGATCTCTCCTGATGCGCGGGACCGTGTCTGGCAGGATTACGTGATCATGTTCGCGGACGTCCTCAAGAGTGCAGTGGCGCAGTATGCCGATCCGGTGCCCTATACGCCAAGTTCTCCCAGCGCCAATTTTGAGGAAGTTCCGGACAATCCGCACAACGGAGATATGCACTACTGGCAGGTGTGGCACGCACAGGCGCCGGCGTCAGACTATACTTTGCAGTTTCCGCGCTTCATGTCGGAATTTGGATTTCAGTCGTTCCCCGAAATGCGCACCATTGGCACCTTCGCTAAGCTCGAGGATTTCGACATTCGCTCCACGGTTATGCAGGCGCACCAGAAGAACAAGGGGGGGAATGAACGCATTCTTACCTATATGTTGCGTGAATACCGCCAGCCGAAAAACTTTGCTTCATTCGTTTATCTGAGCCAGGTGCAACAGGCGGAGATCATAAAAATCGGCGCGGAGCACTTGCGCCGGCAGCGTCCGCGCACCATGGGGTCATTGTATTGGCAGTTGAATGATTGCTGGCCGGTGGCTTCCTGGGCGAGCATCGACTACTACGGGCGCTGGAAGGCGCTTCATTACTATGCCCGGCGCTTTTACGACGACGTGCTGATCTCGCCGTTTTTGCACGACGACAAGGTCGACGTTTATGTCGTATCCGACAAGCTTCAGCCACTTTCCGCAACGATCCACCTGAAGCTTCTGGATTTTTCTGGAAACTCATTGCTTGAGCAGATAAAAGAAGTTCAAGTGCCTGCGCAATCCAGCGCCATTTATTTCACGGTCGATAAGGCGGCTCTGGCAGCGAAAGGTGACCCTCACCGCAGCTTTGCGGTGTTTGATCTGGAAGTGGGCGGGAAGCGGGTTTCGCGGAACCTCATTTTCCTGAATGTTACTCACGACCTCGACCTGCCGGTTGCTCCGAAGATCGAGACGACAATCAATAAGACTGGGGACGACTACTCGGCTACGCTAAAGTCGTCACAGCTGGCGCGAAGCGTTTACCTGTCGTTTGGCGATCTTGATGTTCAAAGCTCCGACAATTATTTCGATCTCCTTCCAGGAGAAACGGTGACCCTGCATCTGAAGTCTTCAGCCGCTCCGGATCAAATCAAGGGCGCGATGAAAGTAACGTCGTTGACCGAAGCTTACAATCCGAACTGACGCGTGACGGACCGGAATGACTACAAGCGCCTGCAAGGGCCGAGCCCCAATGCAGTGAGCGGCCTCTGAGATACGTGATAAACTGTAACTCCGCAGCGCCGGAGAGGTGGCAGAGTGGCCGAATGCGGCGGTTTGCTAAACCGTTGTACGGGCTAACACCTGTACCGAGGGTTCGAATCCCTCCCTCTCCGCCATTGCTTTTGTTTTCAGCAAGTTATATGCTGGTGATACCTTCACTGATTCCAAGTTGAATCGGAGGTGGCACCAGTGGCCAACACTCAATCCAAAGAAGTAAACCTCACCAAACGCGTCCAAACCAGTAAGGGCATGCGGTATTGCCCTGTCGTCCTGTCTCCGAATGGGCGGGTCAAGCCCGACCTCGTCACCGTAAATGGCCAGTCCGAACGCCATGCCGAGGGTGCCTACTACCTTGAATGGCGCGAGAAGGGCAGACGGATACGCCTCTCCGTCGGCAAAGACCCACAGGACGCTGCCGCTCGCCGCTTACGCAAGGAAGCCGAGCTCAACGCCCTCAACCAGGGTGTCACAGTGGTGCCGGAGAACGGTGACAGAGGGCATCGCTCGGTCGCAACCGCGGTTGCCAAGTTCCTGGAGGAAATCGAGCTTACGAAGAAGCCGAAGACTCTGGCTGCGTACACGACCGCGTTGAACTATTTCACCGAGTCCAGCCCGAAACTCTTCCTGCATGACATCGAGCGCACAGATCTCCTCAAGTTCTGCGCCTTCCTGCGTGACAAGAAGAAGCAATCCCCCCGCTCGGTTTACAACAAGTTCGAAGTCCTGATGACATTTCTGAAGGCGAACGGAATTCGCGGGCTAGTGGGTAAAAACGACTGGCCCCGCTATACGGAAGAAGAGCCGGAGATGTACGAGCCGGAGGAACTCGATAAGCTCTTCAAGGCCTGCGACGCGAAAGAGCGGCTCTGGTACGAGTTCTTTCTGATGACCGGGATGCGGGAGCAGGAAGTCATGTACACGTACTGGTCAGATGTGAACTTCGCAGCCGCCACGGTTCGGGTCAGCTATAAGCCTGATCGTGGGTGGACACCGAAGGCATACAAAGAGCGTGAGATCCCGATTCCCACAAAGCTGGTGAAGAGTCTGAAGGCGTGGAGAGCCAAAGCAGACAAGTCATGTAATCTGGTATTCCCAACTGCGGGATGCAATCCGAAGCTCGATTTCCTCGACTGCCTGAAAGTCGTTGCCGAGCGTGCCAAACTCGACGAAGACAACTTCTGGCTTCACAAGTTCCGTGCGACGTTTGCGACGCGCTGTCTCTGGGCAGGCGTCGATCTCCGCACGGTGCAACAGTGGCTTGGGCATTCAGACATGGAATCGACGATGCGGTATTTGAAGCCGTCACGCAGCCAGCGCGTGAGGGATAAGGTGAACGAGATTTTCGGCTGAGTACCAGCGGATTTTAGTTCCACAGTGGGTTCGACGGGTTAGGACAATTCTCTAGTCTAACCCTGATCACCAGTGGCGAGCAGCCCGCTACCCTTTCCCGTCAAAAATACAGCCGATATCGAAAAGCTCATCCAGTGCGAGAGCCAGGGGCGTAAATATCGCGCGACCTGACTCCAACCACAAAATAAGCTGGGGGGGGTTGCAGTTCCTTCCATTAAAGCTAAAAGCCGAGCTTTTACTCCGCCTGTTTATCCCGATCATGGGACGGCGGCTTTTTCTTGCTCGCCATACTGTCATTTTGCTAATCTGGCGGTGTCCGTTCACAGACCGTACTGGTTTTAAAGGAGCTATTCCGGCTCAGAGAACAGAGATGAAGTCGCTCCACCGGCGGGGCAAGAATCAGTTATCTGATCTAATCTAATCCTCTATCGCCGGAAGGATAGGAGATTATTGTGTCCAACCCGCGCGTCGCTATTTCCAAGCACTCCACGACATAAAAAAATACCTTCGAGACGGCGCTCACGATTCGCCTTTCTCGCGCTCCTGACCGATTTTGCCCTCAAAGAACTTCATCCGATCCTTAGCTCAATCTGGACCACTCTCCATATACCGTGACTTATCCCCAGCCCCACCTTGCGCGATCCAGCAGGTTTGCTTCAATGGAAAAGTCCAATGGTGGACTACCGAGGAGCTACCAGAAAAATCTTTGACGGTAGCTTTGGACGAGGGGGAACCTTTCATTCATAGCTCCGGTCAAAGGGTTTTTTATTTCTAAAACATCCTGCGGGTTGGGTGAGCGAAGCAAACAGCCCCCGTGGTAGCGATTTGAATGTTGCACTTGGTAACACCGAAGCACCCCGACAAAGTCATGTAACCAAGGGTGCGCTCTACGTCCCCATAGCGTAGACGACGAACCCAACGGCGCGAAGCGACCCACGGGGAGTATGCAGGTGAAGCGGCCCGACATCAAAAACGGATTTCGCCGCTAATAATCAAAGAAGCACCAGACGCTCTTAACCCCCCACACGCCCTCTAAAGTCATAAACCAAGAAAATGAAATACCCCTGTACCAAATGCGGCGCGATCATCGAGCGCCAAGATTTTCCATTCTTGCGGCCTGAAAAGTGGGTTTGCTTTGACTGCAAACAAACTAGGAATAGAGAAAGGTATACGCTCGTTCAAAATCGAATTATTTCGCCGGACACCGAATAAACACTTCATGCGTTCGATCCCAAACCTGGCATATATCGACCACGGGCTGTGGCTTTCCGTCTTCGTCGTTATAAGTGATCCGATCATGCCACCACACCTTAAGTGTATCCGCGCCAGGCAATGTCATAGCCACACTGTTTTGTAAATCGACTTGGTGCGGCTCGGGGCAAAGTTCCAATCCAGCACCGACAGTTCCTGTGCTATGGGGCATAGATTTCGCCCGAGAACTCTCCGGATCATACTTCTCAGCCCCGAAAAGTCGGCTTTCCACCGTGACATCAGTGGCATCTGTCTTACCGACATTTTTGTATTTCGTTTGCAACGTCAGGGGTGTTTTTCCCAGAGTCCCCGAAAGCACGTAGTTTGTGTATCGAATCGCGGGCTTACGATCCTTCTGCCATTCGTAATAACTCAGACCGGCGATACTAATTGTCACTAGCAGACCCAGAAAAAACTTCCAGGTTCCAGCACCTTCGCTTCCTGCTTTTTTCTTAGTCGCCATTTAATTACTCAATATACTATCCCCACGTCCTCTTCACCGCCTCTTCGAGCGATACCTGCCGCGACTGCACGAAGATCGTATAATGCTTCTCAACGATCTGCCCGGAGTTCCCCAAAATCATAGCCACCATCTCGACCGGCACCCCTTATTCAAAAGCTCAACTGAAAACGACGCCCGCACTCGCCTGGAGTGCGCAATCCTTCAATTAATTTTGCAAGTCATTGGAAGCACGCTGAAAAAAATGGCGGAAGCGAGCGGGGGGCGAATCCACGATGACGGGGTGACCCGCCGCCCGCCGATTTTGAAGATCACCTAGTGTGTTCTGACTGGTGATGAAAATTCTTTACTCCACCTGATTCTTAAACCGTTTACCAGAAGCGGATTCTGCTGAATTCCGATCGACGCTGACCCGTTCTGATCATGAAACTATCACGTTTTATCACAGCAAAGGGCCGCGCAGTTCTGAGATGACATGCCTAAGAGTTTTGGTCAAATGGTCAAATTGTGGGCATCAACCGTAGTGAGCGCCGAGGAGCCTGGTTATTCTTCCCACCCGGCCCAAACGACCTTCAGGGTTGCTGAAATATGGTTAACGCCAGATCCGCGAAATGGTGGCATGATGGCTACATCTGAAATCACCGGACAACCCGCTTGAGAGGACGTTATTCCGCGCCTATAATTCCGGCTGGGGGGGACGATTGCTCGCAGAATCCGAATACTTCCGTCACAATTTCTCGAATTCATGGGTCGGCAATCATCCATTCTCCAATTGATTCTTCGAATTGTTTGGACTTCAACGATGGGAGGTTCATGCCAACGGGTTCCAATAGCTTAACCTTGAACATTGATGCCGGTACAGATGCGGATGAGGAAGAACGCCTCGATTTGGTACGTCGGTTGCGCGAGGCCCTTTTGGCATTGAGCGAGGTGGAAAACATAGAATCGCCATATGTTCCCCCTATCGCTGCAAGTAAAGCGGTGGGAATCGACTGGCAGACGCTGGTTGTTACCTTGGCAGCGTCGGGCGGAGTGCTGACGACATTGATCACAAACTTGCAGGCTTGGCTTACGCGCTACGAGCGAGCGAGTGTCACTGTGGAAGTAAATGGTGACAAGTTGGAGGTTAAGGGCGCATCCTCGGAGGTCCAACGCCGGCTAGTCGATGACTGGATCAGTCGTCATAAATCTCCACATTCCAAGCAGCAAAGCGAGTAGGTCATGAGCGAGAGGCGCCGCGCGCTGATTGTCGCTAACTTCGATTACACAGATACTGTCCTGAGGCAACTCTCTTCCCCTGCGCAGGATGCAAAAGAATTAGCCCGAGTTCTCAGGAATCCTAGTATCGGCGGCTTTG
>Ga0210389_10003055_pt1 | contig 13088 bp, 11 predicted proteins | sample IncBWH28OmetaG_FD_160127 | JGI IMG/M metagenome (GOLD analysis project Ga0210389, IMG submission 160127) | Forest soil microbial communities from Barre Woods Harvard Forest LTER site, Petersham, Massachusetts, United States - Inc-BW-H-28-O ...
CCAAGCTTCACGAGGTATGATTTCTGACCTTCGATGGCTTCGGAATGGAACTGCTCTCGAGGCTGCTCGAGTGCATCGTCGTTCAATTCGGATTCGACGGGAAGAGGCGTCTGCACGCCCTCGACCGGAAAGGCAAACGCGCGCTGAAGAACCAACGACATTGCGAGACCAGCTGCAACCGATAGAAACACTCGAACGATCATGCGCTAGACCTCAATTTTGCGGAACGACATCTTGAAGCCAGCGAAAGCCTGATCGCGCCGACTGCTCGATGTTGACGTCGCGATGGGAGTTTTTTCGGCAGGACCGCAACGTTCCCGACCGAAATCGGGTGGTGCATGCAGGTCGCCTCGGCGTCACCGAGCTGAGGTCGTTCTATCAATGTTACGATTGCTTTTTTGTGACAGCATGATGCGCGACGCCTACGTTTGACCGTTGCCCGATCAAGCTTTGATGGCTTGAGCCTGTGACCACCTGCTGGCCTTCTGCACGGAGTTTCGGGCCGGCAATTCTTGCGGGGCGGGAATCAGGTGCAATCTCCGCGATGCCGGCTGATATCGAGGCGAACGCGGCGGTCCGGCTTTGGTCAAATCCAGCAGTGCCGAAGCGATTGGTCGGCTTCCGCACGTTTCCTGAAGGCGGACATGCCGGGGACGAAGACAGGCAACGACAGCTCGACGCATAAGAAAGTGAGGCCTGGTTGAGCCCAACCTTACCTTCGAACTGTCTGCTCGGCTTGCCCCCACAAAATTCCCCTTGCGCCGTCGGGCAAATCACCTTTACGACCTCGCCCCGTTCCACGCCCGAATAAGAGGGACGCTTCGCGACCGTCACGAACGTTGGGCAGGGAATGCGATGGACGCAGGCAATGCCGCTCGACGGGCGGCGTTGCAGGCGGACGGCGAAGTCGTGTGGGCCTGATATCCCGACGCTGATATCAAGCTCGCGATGATGCTTTGCATCGTGGCCTGCGACGGAGACAACAAAGCCCGGTCTCCGGGGCGAGCACGAAGGAAACCGTAAAACCATCGCGCAGGGAATGCCGGTTGATGTCGGCGGACTGGTGACTAACTCGCGTGTTTTTTTACTACACGCGAGGCTGCGGGTGCGTCGTGCACCCGGCATTCCCTGCGCCCTCTTTTGTTCGAGGACGCGACCGCTGCATCAGCCCGGGCGTCATTGCGCCGCGGGAAGGTGCTGTTGCGACCTCCGCTGTTTGACAGTCCAATCAGAGTCTAACTTACGCCGTCATTCCGGGGCGCGCGTTAGCGCGAGCCTCCCGCGCAAAATAGCTCCGCTAGTTTGTCACGACGGCGCATCCGGGAATAACAAAGGCTCGCTTGTTCAGCGTTCGCGAAGACGACGACTAGGAGGCCGTCCTCACCCGTAAATCTTGTCCGCGCGTTTCTCGAACGCTGCCGAAAAGCGCGCAAAGGCCGCATCGAACATCGAGCCCATCAGCAGCGCGAGCATCCGGCTCTTGAATTCATAGGCGATGTAGAATCCGACATCACAGGCAGCCTCCCCCTTCGGCTCGAACGTCCAGCGGTTTTCCAGACTGGAGAATGGCCCGCGCAGATAGCGCACGTTGATCTTCAGGTTGGGACGATCGAGCGTGATTTCGCTGGTGAAGGCTTCCCGCACCAGTTTAAAGGACACCGTCATGTCGGCCACGATGACCTCGGTGCCGTCCGCCTTCGGCGTGCGTTGGCGGATTTTCAGCGACTGGCACAGCGGCACAAATTCGGGATAGCGCTCGACATCGGCGACGAGGTCAAACATCTCCGTCGCACTATGAAGCACCCGGCGTTTGCTGGAAAACTGAGGCATCAGTGAGTGCCGCGATCCACGGCTAGCGCGCCCTGGCCGCCCGCAATCGCGCGAAATCCTCACCAGCGTGATGCGACGAACGGGTCAACGGGCTTGCTGAAACCATCAGGAAGCCTTTGGTGTAGGCCACCTTCTCATAGCCCGCAAATTCGTCCGGGGGCACGTAGCGCATCACGGCATGATGCTTTCGCGTCGGCTGCAAATATTGACCGATGGTCAGAAAATCCACATCCGCCGAACGAAGATCGTCCATCACCTGCAGCACCTCATGCCGCTCCTCACCCAAGCCCACCATGATGCCCGATTTGGTGAAGATCGTCGGGTCCATTTCCTTGACCCGCTGCAACAGCCGGATCGAATGGAAATAGCGCGCGCCGGGCCGCACGTTCAGGTAACGCGAGGGCACCGTCTCGAGATTGTGGTTGAACACGTCGGGCTTCGCCGCGGCCACCACCTCGAGCGCGCCTTCCTTGCGCAAGAAGTCCGGCGTCAGGATTTCGATGGTCGTGGTAGGACAGCGCGCGCGGATGGCGCGGATGGTCTGTGCAAAGTGTTCGGCGCCGCCGTCGCCCAGATCGTCGCGATCCACGGACGTGACGACGACGTGCTTCAGCCCGAGCTTGAAGGTCGCTTCCGCGACATGTTCCGGCTCGGCGGCGTCCAGCGCACCCGGCATGCCCGTCTTGACGTTGCAGAACGCGCACGCCCGGGTGCAGGTGTCGCCCATGATCATGAAGGTCGCGTGCTTCTTGTCCCAGCATTCGCCGATGTTAGGGCAGCCCGCCTCCTCGCATACCGTGACGAGGCCATTTTCCTTCACGATGTTGCGGGTATCGGAATAGCCTCGCGTCGTCGGCGCACGCACCCGAATCCAGTCCGGCTTCGGCGGCGACAGCGCATCGGGCCTGTTCACCTTTTCGGGATGACGCGGGCGCACCGGCGTGGTGGAGAGGGTATCGACGATCACGACCATGGAGAATCCGAATGTCTCTTTGAATAGCTAATCCGGTGGACCGCGAACCGCAACCGCTCGCCTTGGTCTGCAGGGGGTCTTAGCATACCCGCCCCATGACCCAAAATTCCGACCGAACTAGTGCCCACTTTCCGAAGTTCGTGCTACACCTCAGCACCCACCTTTCACGAACTTCGGAAAGTCATGGGCACTAGCATAGTTTATTAGTTCTAGTGCCGCTTTCTATTTGAAGTTCCTGACCCGGATTCGCCGCTTGTGGCGCAGGAACTTCAAATAGGCGGCACTAGCCCAAAACCCGGCAAACGGCTCAAGCGGGCCTTCTTTGCCCGCAGCGTGCACGAGGTCGCACCGGACCTGATCGGTGTGACGCTGTTGTTCAACGGCGTCGGCGGCCTCATCGTCGAGGTCGAGGCCTACCACCACACCGAGCCGGCCGCACATTCCTATCGGGGGCAAACGCCGCGAAATGCCGTGATGTTCGGGCCGCCTGGATTTACCTATGTCTATCGTTCCTATGGCATCCACTGGTGCGTCAATTTCGTCTGCGAAAAGAGCGGCTCGGCAAGCGCGGTCCTGATCCGCGCGCTGGAACCGACCCACGGCGTCGCGGCGATGCGGCGCCGACGTCACCTCCAGGACGAACGCTCGCTGTGCTCGGGACCCGGCAAGCTGACGGAAGCGCTGGGCATCACCCACGCCCATAATGGGCTGGCGCTCGATGCTCCCCCGATCGCGCTGCACGCACGCAACGGGGAGCCTGAGATCGTCACAGGCGTACGGATCGGACTCACCAAGGCGGCCGAACTGCCCTGGCGGTACGGGCTGAAAGGTTCGAAATTTCTTTCCAAACCTTTCGCAGCTTGAAGCCCGGCTATCCGCGCAGTTCCCGCACCAGGCGTTCGGTCAGCCGATGCGCCGGGTCGAACCCGAGTTCGCGCGCCGCTTTCGCGCTCGATACCGCGCCATCGTCTTCGGCGATGTTCCCGGCACTTTACGATGCAGCGCTCTTCAGCCGTTCCAGCGCCTCCAGGATCTTGGCCTTTCGCGCCATTGCCGCCTCGCGCTTTTCCTTTTCCTCCTCGACGACCTCCTCAGGCGCGTTGGCAACAAATTTTTCGTTGGCGAGCTTGGCGTCGACCCGCTTGATGTCGGCCTCGGCCTTGGCGAGCTCCTTTTCGAGGCGCACCTTCTCGGCCGAAAGATCGATCACGCCCTTGAGCGGCAGGGAAGCGCCTTCGCCGCGGACCAGCAATTGCACCGAACCCTCCGGCGCGCGGTCGGCAAAGGAAATATCTGATAGCCGCGCCATTCGTCTGATGACGTCGTTCCACCGCGGGGCGCGCTCTTTGGTTTCCGCGGAGGCCCCCGACAGCACAAGCGACGTCAGCGTCGCCGGTGGAATGTTCATTTCGGCGCGCACCGAACGGATGGCAGTGACGAGGTCGACTACCCAGCCGATCTCGGCCTCGGCGGCGGGGTCGGAGAACTCGGCTGTATCGACTACGGGCAGAAAAGGCGCCAGCAAAGGTTCATTCGGGATAGCGGCTGCCATGAGCGCCACCTGCTCCGGCGTCAATTCGTTCGCCTTGCGCGGCCACGGCGCGAGCGCCAACAGATCCTGCCGCTTGGCCGTGACGGCCCAGAGCTCCTCGGTAATGAAGGGCATGAAGGGGTGAAGAAGCTTGAGGATTTCATCCCGCGCCCACGCCACCATCGCCCGGGTTTCCGACTTGGCGGCGCTTTCCTCGCCCATCAGCACCGGCTTTGCCAATTCGAGATACCAATCGCAGTAGACGTTCCAGACGAAGCGATAGATCGCGCCGGCGGCGTCGTTGAAACGGTAGGCCTCAATCGCCTCCGTCACCTCGCGCGTGGCAAGCGCGGTCTCATGCGCGATCCAGCGGTTCAGCGTCAGCGACGCTTGCGCCGGATCGAAATCCGCGGGCGTCGCGCAGGCATTCATCTCCGCAAACCGGCACGCGTTCCACAGCTTGGTCGCGAAATTGCGGTAGCCTTCGACGCGGCTTGCCCCGAGCTTGATGTCGCGGCCTTGCGCAGCCATTGCGGCCAACGTGAATCGCAACGCATCGGCGCCGTAGTCGTCGATCAGATGCAAGGGGTCGATGACGTTGCCTTTCGACTTCGACATCTTCGCGCCCTTCTCGTCGCGAACGAGGGCGTGGATGTAGACGGTCGAAAACGGAATCTCCTTCATGAAGTGCAGGCCCATCATCATCATGCGGGCGACCCAGAAGAAGATGATGTCGAAACCGGTGACCAGGACGTCGGTCGGGTAATAGCGTTTCACCTCACGCGTGTCGTCCGGCCAGCCGAGTGTCGAAAACGGCCACAGTGCCGAAGAGAACCAGGTGTCGAGCACGTCCTCGTCGCGGGTGATGAAGCCTTCGCGCTTGTTGCGGTCGAGCGCCATTTCCCGCCCCTGCTCGGGCGTTATGACCTCCTGCTCGGCGTAATATCCGAGCGCATTGCTGACGGCTTCTTCTTCCGTCTCGGCAACGAACACCTTGCCGTCCGGACCGTACCAGGCGGGAATCTGGTGACCCCACCAGAGCTGCCGGGAGATGCACCAGGGCTGGATATTCTCCATCCACTCGAAATAGGTCTTTTCCCAATTCTTCGGCACGAAGGTGGTCGCGCCCGAGCGCACCGCCGCGATCGCAGGCTGCGCCAGCGTCTTGGCATCGACGTACCATTGGTCGGTCAGGTAAGGCTCGATGACCACGCCGGAGCGATCGCCGTGCGGCACCATGTGCGTGTTAGGCTCGATCCGCTCCAGGAAACCGAAATCCTCCAAGCGCGCCACGATCTGCTTGCGCGCCGCAAAACGATCCAGGCCGTGCATTTCCTCGGCAAAGGCGTTCGCCCCTTCCGGCAAACCGCGCAGGTAGTCCTCATTTTCGACAAGGGCGAGGCGCGCCTCTTTGTCCAGCACGCTGATCTGCGGCAGGTTGTGCCGCCTGCCAACCTCGAAATCGTTGAAATCGTGCGCCGGCGTTACCTTGACCGCGCCCGACCCTTTTTCCGGATCGGAATATTCGTCGGCAACGATCGGAATCCTGCGTCCGACCAGCGGCAAGATCACATGTTGGCCGACGATATTCATATAGCGCTCGTCATCCGGATGCACGGCCACGGCTGTATCGCCGAGCATCGTCTCCGGCCGCGTGGTGGCGACAACGATGAAGCTTGTGGGATCGTCCGGACTGAATGTCTTGCCTTCGATCGGATAGCGCAGATACCACAGGCTGCCCTTGATCTCGGTCTGCTGCACCTCGAGATCGGAAATTGCCGTCAGCAGTTTCGGATCCCAATTCACCAGCCGCTTGTCTTTGTAGATCAGGCCCTGACGATGCAGTTCCACGAACACTTTCACGACGGCCCGCGAAAGCCCCTCGTCCATCGTGAAGCGCTCGCGCGACCAGTCGCAGGAAGCGCCGAGCCGCTTCAACTGACTGACGATGATGCCGCCGCTCTCGGCCTTCCACTGCCAGACGCGCTCGAGGAATTTGGCCCGGCCGAGTTCGCGGCGCCCCGGCTGCTGGCGTTCCATCAATTGCCGCTCGACCACCATCTGGGTCGCGATTCCCGCATGATCGGTGCCGGGTTGCCACAGCACGTCACGTCCGCGCATCCGTTCAAAACGGCAAAGGATGTCCTGCAGGGTGTTGTTGAGCGCGTGCCCCATATGCAGCGAGCCCGTCACATTGGGCGGCGGAATCACGATGGTGAAGGGTCTGGCGTCACGGCGCTCGGCCCGGCCTGCCTTGAACGCGCCGGCATCCTCCCACACGCGGGACATGCGGGTTTCGAGATCGGCGGGCTGGTAGTTCTTCTCGATCATGGCGGCGGGTGCATTCGGGGACTTTGAACAGGCTAAAAACCCGCCCCGACGCGCCAAGTCAACACGACGGTCAGTCGGATATGAAGATAAAGCCTGATGTAGTGGCTAAATTGCCGCCGGCAATCGGCCATTGCGCTCGATAAGGTCAGCGCCCGCGCGAAACCCGTTCGATTTCCGCCTTGACGATGCGTTCCACGAGCCCCGGCAAGTTGTCGTCGAGCCAGGATTTCAGCATCGGGCGCAGCATTTCCTTGACCAGGTCTTCAAGCGTCCGCGCATTGTTGCTTAGCACCGTGTTGGCAAGACTGTTGAAGGCCGATTCCACTGCCGATACCGTCGAGCGCGACAAAATCGGCTGGGACACAACGGGGCTTTCAACGTGAGGCGGCGGCTCGAAGGCGGGCCGGCGCGGCGGCGCTTTGGCCAACGCTTCGGTGAATTCGAGATCGTCCGGCGGCTCGACCGTCTTGAAGGCGGCCTGCGGTGGAGGATCCGGCAACGCCATCTCGTCGGTCAGTTCGAGAACATCGATATCAGGTGCGGCTGGCCGGATTTCTTCCGGCGTCGTGGCTTCGTCGAGGCCATTGAGGAGCGCGTCGATATCGTCCTGGCTATTGCTCGCCGCTGGTGGCGCCGGGGCAGGCGCAGGCGGCGGCGGTGGTGCCACCGGAGCCGCTGCCTTGGGCGGAGCAGCCGGAGCCGGTGCTGCAACTTTTTCAGGCTTGGCCGGAGGCGCAGGCGGGCTCGCAGGTGGCGCCTTTTCCGCCGCAGCCGGCTTTGCCTCGTCGTCGGCGATGATACGCCGGATCGACGCCAGAATCTCCTCCATCGAGGGTTCTTGAACCTTCGCGGGCTGCGTCATCTCCGATTCCACCTCATCAACGCTCTCAACAGCGTTTTACACCAAGCAAGGCAGGTATTTGCTGGTCCCGGATAGACAGGCTCGGAATTTCGCCGCGCCGAGCCGACTTGTCCCCAGATCAACGCGGCCCGACGCCTCGCGCGGACCTTGCCCTGCCCGGCCCACCGACGTCTCGCACGCTAGAAATTCAGAAAATGCGGTGCGAATCGCTCTGCTGCCTTTTGAAACGCTACGTCAGGGCAACAATTGATTGCAAGCAACGCCAAGGCACACACTGCACCGAATCTTCCTTGCCGTTCCACCGGCAAGGAATCGAGGTAGATGCAGCGAAAAATACGCGCCGGTCGCCATCACCTGGACAGATCGCGCAACGACTTGGGGCGTGATCAGTGGCCGTCGGGCGTGCGAACGCCAAACCAGCTGTCACGCACCTGCTGATAATGCACGCTCGGATCGTAGGTGGTGGTGGCCAGATTGAGCACCTGCGGCGAGAGCCGTCCCACAGCCGACAGCACGCTGTATGAAGCCACGACGCGATCGTGCTGTGCCGTAACAAGTGCTACTCGCGCATTGACCAGCGCCTGTTGGGCATTGAGCACGTCGAGCGTGGTTCGCTGTCCTGCCTTGGCCTCTTCACGCACGCCGTTGAGCGCGATCTCGGATGCGGTCACTTGCGACTGGGCCGACGCCACCTGGGCCTTGCCGGCCACCAGCTGTCCCCAGGCCGTAACGGTGTTGGCGCGAGTCTGGTCGCGAGTCTGTTCGAGAACGAGACGCTGTTGCGCCAGCGTCTCCTTGGATTGACGGATCAGCGAATATTCGGCGCCACCCTGATAGATCGGAACGGACAACTGCGCGATGGCCGAAGCTCCGAAAGTCCGGAAGACCTGCAGGCTCTGCTCATAGGCCTGTTGCACCGAGGCCTGCACCGTCACCGTCGGCAGCAGCGCGCCCTCGTTCACTTTGACCTGGAGAAAATTCACGTCGATGCCGTACATCGCCGCCGTGACGTTCGGATTTTCGATCAGGCTGAGCTCGACCGCTCCGGGAAGCGATGCCGGCAAATAGCGATCCACAGGCGAGCCCGGCGCGAGGGCCTGCGGCTCGTTGCCGATGATGCGCCGGAAATTTGCCTGCGTGGTCGTCAGCGTTGCTTCGGCCGCAAGAAGCTGCGTCTTGCCGGCCGCGAGCTGCGCCTCCGACTGCGCAACGTCGGTACGGGTCACTTCGCCGACATTGAAGCGGTCTTTGGTCTGCTTGAGGGTCTGATCGAGAACGCGAACGTTGCTGCGGTTGACCTCGACGATGGCGGCGTCGCGCAGGTAATCCATGTAGATCGTGGCCGCGGAAAGCAGGACCGTCTGTTCGAGCACGCGCAAAGCTTCGCGGGCCCCCGAAACCTGACTCTCGGCGGCGCGTGTCTTGTTGCCGGTCTGATTACCGTTGTAGAGCGTCTGTGTAATCGTCATACCCGCGCTGCGCGGTGGATCGGTGCCGTGAACCTCGGATCGGACGATCTGCTGCGCAGTACCGCCGAATGTGGAATTCACGTCCGTGTACTGGTAACCGGCGCTCGCAGTCACGGCGACCTTTGGCCGATAACCCGACAATGCCTGCGGAACGTTTTCGTCGGTGGCCCTGACCGCTGCCCGCTGCGCGTTGAGCTGCGGATTGTTCTGATAGGAGCGCACCAGAGCAGCCTCGATGGTATCGGCGAGCGCCGGCATCGGACTTGTTAATGCCAATAGAAGCACCGTCGCCGCAGCTCCGGTAACAACCTTCACCCCATCCATCCCAGGCATTCCAATCATAGGGACCCGGCTTCGCAGCCCTCTAACCGGGTCATCAAAATCCGGGTCATCAAATCTTTCCAAACGGATATCCCGCGTCCCACCTTATTCGTCACGCAAGAGCGAAGGAACCCCCCCGAACGGCGGGACCGTGGGAAACTCCTGACGTGGGGCATCCGGGCCACACTCCGGTTCCGCCGGCCATTATGGACGCCTTGAGTTAAAAAACGAACGCTGCGGGCCTCTCAAGGCCCGGCAGCACCGGTATTACGGTGTCGAAAAGCGCCCGATGCCCAAAATCACCATGCGAGCTAGTCACAATAGTCGCACGCTGCGGTCTGGTCAGGGCAAACACCCCAACCAGCCGCCCCCCTTCCTTGAGCTGGCGGTAGAGACTTTCGGGCACGATTTCAGTCGCACCGTTGAGAAAAATGACGTCAAAAGGCGCGTTCGCCGAATCACCCTCGGCCACTGGCGCGGTCTTGACGGTCACGTTTCGGAGAGCGAGCGCGTCAAAGGCCGCCTTCGCTTTTGCCGCCAGCGACGAATCACATTCGGTTGCCGTGACACGCCGGGCCAGCCTTGCCGCCAGAGCCGCGACGTAGCCCGATGCACATCCGGCCACCAGCACCTCATCGGTTTCCTTGATTTCGGCGGCCTGCAGCAGCTTCGCCGTCACCGCCGGCCTTAGCAGGAATCGCTTGGCGGGTCCGCCCCCGCTGACGTCGATATCGAGATCGAGATACGCAAGCGAGCGTTGCGCCTCCGGAACAAAGGCCTCGCGCGGGATGGCGAGCATGGAATCGATGATTCTGATGTCGGTGACGTCACTCGGACGCACCTGGCCATCGACCATTTTCTGGCGCGCGGTCGAAAAATCGGACATTGGAGAGCCCCGGTCGCAAGCGGTCGTAGCCGCGGGAGATGAGGAAAACGGCGCCATCATTGGTACAAGCCCTGCCAAAACGCAACATAGCGGCACGGGCAATGGCGGAGGTTGTGACCTGGGCGCTGCGGACAGTTCCCGGCGCTGGATCGGCAAGGCCGAAACAGCCCTATTTCGTCCTTTGCAAGCCTTGGAGGCTTTGTTATACGCTGCCCGTCGCGAACCTCAGGTTTCGCTCATTCCTCGGTAGCTCAGCGGTAGAGCATTCGACTGTTAATCGAATGGTCGCTGGTTCGAATCCAGCCCGGGGAGCCAACAAAATCAAACCCTTCTCCAAAAATTCGAAAATGACCAAAAACGGTGTGTGGGCACTGTGTGGGCAATCGCGTTGCCGCCCTCCCCGTTGAGTCGAATTGAGCCGCAAAAGCGCACGCATATAGAGTGTTCCGCGCGCGATGCCTCTCCATGACTCTAGGAAGCCCGCTGGTGAGTTCTGGATTCGTGGGCTGTCATGGGGCCGGCCGATCTGCGCCAGCGAATCCTGCACTACCGCCACGCGAACCACACAAGGACTATGCCTACGACAGCGGCGCCGGCGCCGGTGTCGATAAGCAAGGCATTGTGGGATCCCGAGAGTAACCCGGCCCCTTGCCCGAACCAGAAAAGGCCGAGGGCAATTAATAGCGCGCCAACGACGACAACGACGATCTTCATTAGAGTCTGCCTTGAAGCCGCGCGACCGAAGCCCGGGGTACAGGCCTATTTAGATCCCCCGGTGGCCTAATTTGCCCGTCAACGATTCCGGCATGTGAGCAATATTGACCAGTAGATCGGCTAGCCCACATGCAAGGATGCCTGATCGCCGCCCTCCTCGAGATGGAGCAGTATCATGCAGCGACGCCGTTTCAGTCAAAAAATCGATTCACTCGAAGATCGCCTTGCCGAAGAAGCTGCGAAGCTTCGAAAGGAAGCTCAGGGCACACCGCCCGGCATCGATCGTGAGCGACTTTTGCGACGTGCCCGGCAGGCCGAAACCGGCTCATACCTTAGCGAATGGCTGCGCTCGCGCGGACTGCAACCACCGAAGTAAGGCCGCGAGTGAGCACGGCCACTGGGCCTCTATGAAGCCCGCTGGCGCGCATTGCGGACCGTCGCCTGAGAGTTTTGGATACAGTGCTATGTTCGAGATTGTTATCGCGGTCGCTGCTGCTGTCAGTGTCAGCATTTTTCTTGTGCATGTGATCGAGGCTTACCTGACCCACTAGCGCGGGACCGAAGCCCCTCGAATAGCCCCTCCCCCACTCTGGGGAGCCCGCTGGTGAGTTCGATTTCTGCGGGCATGGGCACCAAAGCACGGCCGCGCGCCCACTTTTGGGTGGCATGGGCGGCGACCGTGAGGCCGCATGATCGGCGGGGACCACACGACCCGCTGAAACGATGAGGCTTTGGAGCGGATGTTCCAGAACATTCGCCAAGGTCGCGGGCGCCTGAACCTCCCCCGCTGCTCAATTCGTGAATTTTCTATGAAGTGAGCAATATTGACCAGCGGTGGAACTTCATCCGCTCCAAGATGCCCCGATCACCGACCTGTAACGGTATCTCTCGGTGACTGAGAGTGTTGTGCTCCCGCCTTATGTAGGGGACTACATCATGCCATCACTAGCAGTCTTGTTTGATCCAAGCCGCATAGCAATTCAGTCTCATCCCTGTCCCAAATGCTTGGGACCGATGATCCTCACCCACATCAAGCCGGCGCAGATCGGATACGAATCGCGCACGTTTCAGGGCATCAACTGCGACCACGTCGACAAGGTCGTCACTGCGACCGAGTCAATGAAATGGATGTCCTCCGGCTTGCGGGCGCCGGGTTAGCATGGATAGGCCCTGCGACTTTTGTCGCGCGCGGCAATTTGGGCGGATTCAGTACTGTCTTTAGCGAATTAAATTCATGCGTTGCGCTTTTTGTGATGTTAGGAGGCGAACATGAGCCTCAATTTGAAGCGTTTATCTCTCACCAACGCGCGGCTTGAAGTCCTCGCTCGGACAGAAGCTAATCTCCAGGCGCAGTTCCTTGAATTAATGGAGCTTCGCGAGCAGGTCAGAACGACACAGCTTTCGGCGGATCTACAAAGCGTGGCGCGGGCTCGGAAGCCCGCGCCAGTTGTTATCACCGCAGCCGCCTAGCATGTGCGGCCAACCGCTGCTGGTTGCGCTTTCTGATCGATCGGCGCCAGCGCACGGCGCGCCAGCGATGATTCCTCGAGACGCCATTTTGGATGGACCTTTGAAGGCCCACGCGCGTTGAGGCCTTCGGGGGCGACCGCGAACCCGGAGCTTCTGACTTATGAGCAATATCCCCCTGGACCTTGAAAGAAGGTGCGAAAAGCGGTGGGCTGCCAGATTTTCGGCCACGCGCGCGCTCCGAGAGCAACATCGCCTTGAAAGGCAAACAGCAGCATCAACAACTCACCGCGCCAGACAACAGCAAAAGAAAAACCCGCCGGTTACCGCCGTCGGGCTTGAGCCAATCACCTAGCCAACTCTCAGATTTTCCGCCGATGTCTTTCCGCGGTTTACCGCTTCAGCCTTCTCGCATGTGCTGTTACTTTATGAGCGAGCGTCTGATGGTCATGACTGAGGTCGATCAATAGATCAAAGCTCGTCCAGCGCGACCCCTTCGAGTTTCATCACCGCAAAGCAGGCAAGAAAGAACGTAAGCGTCGTTTTCAGGCCACGGCTTTGAGGTCTTGACGTCGGTAGGCCCACGGGAGGAGCCGGTCGATCTGGCTGTTCGGATGGCCATTGACGATCCTTGTGAGGACGTCGGTAAGGTAAGCGAGCGGATCGACATTGTTCAGCTTACAGGTCTCGATTAGGGACGCGAT
>Ga0210389_10003056_pt1 | contig 13087 bp, 11 predicted proteins | sample IncBWH28OmetaG_FD_160127 | JGI IMG/M metagenome (GOLD analysis project Ga0210389, IMG submission 160127) | Forest soil microbial communities from Barre Woods Harvard Forest LTER site, Petersham, Massachusetts, United States - Inc-BW-H-28-O ...
AATAGGGCGCAGGGAAGACCGGATGCTGGTTGCACCCGCGGCCTCGTGTGCAGGTAGAAGAAAGCACACGAGTTCGAAACCACAGGTTCAACCGGAGCGACCCGGCCTTCCCTGCGCAATGGTTTACGGCTTATGGTGCGCTCTCCCCGGAGTACCGGGCTTGATAGCCTCCGTCGCCTGCCGCTTGTTATCGGCAGACTTGATCCCAGCGTCGGGAGATCAGGACCACGCACTTTTGCCGTCCGCAGCCAGCATCATTCGTCGAGATGATCCGGCGGCGTCCATCGCATCCCGTCTCGCGTTCGTGACGACGCGTAACGCCCCTCTTGCCGAGGCGGGATGGCGGCACAAGAACATATATTTCGGAAAAACGGAAGGACAATATTTTTCGCGGACGGGCTTGACGCGAATTCGGAAAATCAGCCCGTCGGGCAAATCAGTCGTGCAACGCAATCGAATCCCGGCGGAATAGTGTCGCAAATCTGTGGAATATAGCCGATAGGGTGCCCCAGGCTGTGCTTCTGTAAGTCACTACCTCTGCGTTATCTGGGGGAGTAGCGTAATGCTTAGAGTTCTTTCCGGCGTGGCGATCCTCGCCTTGATCCTTCCCTTGGCCGCAACGACCGCATCTGCCGCCGATCTCGCCCTGGGGGCACCTGCGGCAGCTCCGGTCGCATTCACCTGGACCGGCTGTCATGTGGGCGGCCATATCGGCGGCCTGATCAGCGATCAAACCCACACGAACAGTGCCGGGGGTTTCCACAGATGTTAACGGGACCGCCTTCGTTGGCGGCGGCCAAATCGGCTGCGACTACCAGTTCACACCGAGTTGGGTGATCGGCGCCGAAGGCCGCGCGGCCTGGGACAGCCTGAAGTTCAGCAATAGCGGCACGATCGTAAACCTCCGCACAGGCGCCGTTGTTCCTTCGCAGTTCACCACGACCAACGACTTTCTGGCCTCGGCAACGGGACGGCTCGGCTACGTCTATGGTGGCGGGCGCTGGATGCTTTTTGCGCGCGGCGGCGTCGCCTGGACCCGAGACCGGTACGAAGATCCCTTCGTCATTCCCGGAGGCCCCTCCGTGGCTCCGACCGCGACGGCGAACCGGACGGGCTGGACCGTCGGCGGCGGCTTGGAATGGGCATTCGCACCGCAGTGGTCGGTCAATCTCGAATCCAATTATTACGACTTTGGCTCGCAAACCATCACGCTCACGAATGCGGTGCCCGTCGTCAACGTCACGGCCCATATCCGGGATCAGATAAGCGCGACGACCGTCGGCGTGAACTATCACTTCTGACCATCGGCGACTCGGCACCGCGCCCGAGATCGTTGCGCGAGTTAGCCTCCAGCAAGGCGAAACCATTTCCTGCGGTTGGCGGATCGGCTAAACTCGGTCCATGGCGCACGATCACGACCATTCCCACCTGTCCGAGACCGAGCTGCGCGTACGCGCGCTGGAGACGGTTCTGCTTGAAAAGGGCTATATCGATCCCGCGGCGATCGATCTGGTGATCCAGAAATATGAGCAGAAGATCGGCCCCCGAAACGGGGCCAGGGTCGTCGCCAAGGCTTGGGTGGACCGCGATTTCAAGCAAAAGCTCCTGGGCGAGCCGGCGCAAACCCTCGCCTCGCTGGGATATGCCGGGATGCAAGGCGAACACACTACCGTCGTTGAGAACACGCCAACGCTTCACAACATGGTCGTGTGCACGTTGTGCTCCTGCTATCCATGGCCGCTGCTCGGGCTTCCGCCAGTGTGGTACAAATCCGCGCCGTACCGCTCGCGCGTTGTGATCGATCCCCGCGGAGTGCTTCGAGACTTCGGCGTCGAGCTACCTTCCGATACGGAAATCCGCGTGTGGGACTCCACGGCGGAGATGCGCTACCTCGTCCTTCCCATGCGCCCCGCGGGCACGGAGGACTGGAGCGAAGAGCAACTCGCCGCTCTCGTGACCCGTGACTCCATGATTGGTACCGGCCTTCCGGGATTGGCGCGCGAGACCGCCCCATGAACGGCGCACATGACATGGGCGGAGTTCATGGCTTTGGCCCGGTGAAACGGGAAGCGAACGAGCCTGTCTTCCACGCGGAATGGGAGGGCCGCGTATTCGCCCTCGCGCTTGCCTCCGGCCGGGCCGGTCAATGGAACATCGATATGGGCCGGTTCGCGCGCGAAAACCGCTCGCCCGCAGATTACGTTTCGAAGAGCTATTTCGAACTGTGGCTCGCCGGACTGGAGACGCTGCTGGCAGAGCGCGGTCTCGTGTCGGCAGATGAGATCGCGGCCGGCCGGTCCTTGCGAGAGCCGAAGAAAGTCGAGGCCATACTGCAACACGACAGCGTTGAAGCGATTTTCGCCCGCGGCAGGCCAACCGAGCGCCCGGTCTCCGTTCCGCCGCGCTTTCGCGTCGGCGATCGTGTCCGGGCCAGGAACATCAACCCGACGACGCATACGAGGTTGCCGCGCTACGTACGAGGCCGCATCGGGGTCGTCGAACAGCTACGTGGCAGCCACGTCTTCCCGGACACCAACTCGCTTGGACAAGGCGAGAACCCGCAATGGCTCTATACCGTGCGGTTCGATGCGCGCGATCTCTGGGGTCCTGAAGCCGATCAAACAGTCAAGGTATCGGTGGACGCGTGGGAGCCCTATCTGGAGCCTGCCGGCCAGTCTCTTTGAGCGCGCATCATGAAGGGCGGCTATGGGGCACCGCCGGCGAGCGCGGCGGCGCGGTTTTTCACTTTACCGTGCCGGTAGCTCCGGACCGCGCGTAAGCTAAGTCCGCCTATCGCTGCAGCAAAAAAATCATCCGCATGGCTGTAACCAGATGCAGGCGTCGATCGAATATGGTCCGGTCATCCATGGAGAGAGTGCAGTGGGACTGTCCTGGCAACAAGGTCCAATTTCGACGGGAGCCATCGGGCACTTTCTGGTGCCTGAGCCGCTGCCGAAGCGGCTGTTATATGTCGAGCGGCTACGCCGGCGCATGCGCGTGCGTTTCGGGGGACGCTGGGTTGCCGAAAGTGAGCGCGTCCTCCTGCTGTTCGAGCCGGGCCGTTATCCGGTGGCCTACTTCCCGGAAGTGGACATTGCAGCAGGCGTCCTGGAACCCACCGAGCACACCACCCAGCACGCCGATCTCGGGCCGACGTCCTGGTACATTGTCCATGCGGGCGAGCAGCACGTTGCGGCACGCGGGGCGTGGCGGCATACCGGCCTGCCCGCTTATGCGAGCGAGCTGCAGGGACATGTCGCATTCGCCTGGCGGGCGATGGACGGTTTCTACGAGGAAGACGAACGCATCCTCGGCCATGCCGCCGATCCTTATCACCGCATCGACATCCGCCAATCCTCCCGCAACCTTGTGGTCCGTCACGACGGCCGCGTCATCGCCGACACCAGGCGTGCGCTGGTGCTCTACGAGTCCGGGTTCGCGCCGCGCTGGTACGTGCCGCGCGCCGACATCGATGAAGCCGCCCTCACGGCGGTGAAACTCCAGACCTTCTGTCCCTACAAGGGACTTTGCAGCTATTATTCGATTGGCGAGGCGCGGCAGGCGGCATGGTGTTATCCTGATGCCTATGCTCAGGTCGGCCGCATCTCCAGCTTCGTGTCATTCGAGCCTGAAATCGTCTCGGTCCATCTCGACGGCACGCAGCTCCATCTCGAGCCGGGACAGTCGGTGGTTCCGCATGGCCCCGATCGCAACCTCGATGTCGCCGAATTGGTCCATGGTGATGCCCCGGAAACGGCTGCGAGCGGCTAGCAGGATTTCCACTCCCCATCACAAGCGGAGCGGGACATGGCTCGACTATTGTCGGTGAACGTAGGCCTGCCACGCGACATCGCGTGGAAGGGCCGCGTCGTGCACACCGGGATCTGGAAGGAGCCCGTCGCTGGCCGCTGCCGGGTCGGCCGGTTGAACCTGGAGGGCGACGGCCAGGGCGACCTCCACGGCCACGGTGGGGAGCAGCGCGCGGTCTTCGTCTACCAGATCGAATCCTATCGCCACTGGCAGGAACAGTTGAGGCGGACCGACTTCGTCCACGGCCAGTTCGGCGAGAATTTCACGATCGAGGGATTGGCGGACGATGCCGTCTGCATCGGCGATCGCTATCAGATCGGCAGCGCGCTGTTCGAGGTCACGCAGCCCCGCGTGACCTGCTACCGCGTCGGCATCCGGACAAGCGAGCCGCGGATGCCGGCCTTGCTGACATCGAGCGGACGGCCCGGGTTCTATTTTCGTGTCCTCAGGGAGGGCGAGGTCGGCGCCGGCGACGACATCGTCAAGGTCGGAGAAGCAACGGAGCGAATGACCGTCGCCGAGATCAACGCCCTGCTCTATTCGCCGAACCATCCGCATAACCAGTTGGAGCGGAGCTTGCGGATCGAGGCGCTTTCGCCGGGATGGCGCCGGTCGTTCGAAACATTGCTGCAGGCTCCCGCGACGGGAGCGGGAGGCGGCAATGCCGGGCTCGCGCCGGCGGCCGCCGCGCATCCGGCTGCGCCGGGATTTCGGCCGCTTGTCGTGGAAGCGGTCGAAAAGGAGTCGGCGGATGTGCTCTCCCTGTCGATGCGCGATGGCGACGGTCAGCCGCTGCACGAAGCCCTGCCCGGCCAATACATCGTCTTGCGGCTTCGTCCGACCGGCGGCACGCCCTTGTTTCGCAGCTACTCGCTCTCGGGTCCCATCTCGACGGAACGCTATCGGATCAGCGTGAAGCTCGAGCTGAACGGCGCGGCCGGCACCTATCTGCACCAGCGCGTCAAGGTCGGCGATGTCATCGACGTCAGCTCGCCGCGCGGAAGCTTTGTCCTGCAGCCCGGCGAGTTGCCGGTGGTGCTGCTCAGCGCAGGGATCGGCGCGACGCCCGTGCTGGCGATGCTGCAGGCGTTGGCGGCGGAGCGCTCGACACGGCAGGTGTTATGGCTGCACGCAGCGCGCGACCGGCAGCATCATCCATTTCCCGACGAGGTCCGCCGCCTGGTGCGTGCGCTCCCTCACGGCCGTAGTTTTGTTTGCTACAGCAAGCCAGGCTCAGGCGACAGGATAGGCGAGGATTTCGACGCGACCGGCCGCCTGTCGCGATCCGTATTCGGCGAGGTCGGTATCCCCAAGGAGGCGGATGTCTATCTCTGCGGACCGGACCGCTTCATGGCAGACATGAAGGAGGCGCTCGCCGCCTTCGGCGTGGCGCCGCGGCGGATTTTCGCGGAGATCTTCAGCGGCGGCGAGCCCAGCAATCCCGGCATTGTCGGCGCCGCGGTTCGAGCACCACATCTGCCCGAAGGCGAGGCCGGCACCGGACCTCTGGTGTCGTTCGCGCGCAGCGGCATCGCCGTACGCTGGAACGCGTCGCGCTACCTGAGCATCCTGGAACTGGCGGAAGCCTGCGATGTCCCGGTCCGCTGGGCGTGCCGGAGCGGCGTTTGCCACAACTGCGAGAGCGGCCTGGTTTCGGGCGCGATCAGCTACGATCCGGAGCCGCTCGACAAGCCCGCCGACGGCAACCTTCTCATCTGCTGCTCACGGCCGAGCGGCGACGTGGTTGTCGATCTGTGAATCCTTCACCCAACGAGGCACAGTGATGTACGCAACAAGCACAGTGGCCATGAAGTTCTCGGTCGAGGTGATCGCATTGCCGGTGAGCGATATCGCGCGCGCGTTGCACTTCTATGTCGACCAGGTCGGCTTCGCGCTCGATGTCGACTACGCGCCGAACGAGGCATTCCGCGTGGTACAGCTCACGCCGCCTGGATCGAGCTGCTCGATCCAGATTGGCAAGGGACTGACCGATGCGCCCGCCGGATCAGCCCGCAACATCTATCTTGTCGTCACCGACCTCGAAGCTGTGCGGCGCCGCCTGATCGAACGCGGGGTCAACGTCAGCGAGATCCGCCACAAGACACCTGTCGACGCCTGGGACGGAAGCTTCGCACCCGGCCTCGACGCTGCGCGAAAAGACTACGCCAGCTTCGCCGGCTTCTCGGACCCCGACGGCAATAGCTGGGTGCTGCAGGAACGCGGCTACCGCACCGCATGAAGAATGTTCGGAGTCAGCCGCCGGCCCAGACGTCCAGCACGTAACGGTTGTTGGCGCCCATGTCCTCGATCCAGCGCGCGCCGGCCGCGGCATCCGCGCCTGATCGCTCGCGATAGATCGCAACCAGCGCGGCCTTGACGTCGGGCTCCATCTTGCCGCCGTCGCCGCAGACGAAGATGACGGCGCCCTGCTCGATCAGTTGCCACACCCTGTCCTTCTCGGCCGCGACCAGATGCTGGACGTAGGTCTTTGGGCCGTCGGCGCGCGAAAACGCTGTGAAGAGCTCGGTGATGCCGTCAGCCGCAAAGGCCTTCAGCTCGTCGGCATAGATGAAATCCTGCTCCGGGTGGCGGCAGCCGAAGAACAGCATGGCCGGCCCAAGCGTAGCCCCTTTTGCCTTGCGGGCCGCGCGCTCCTGCAGGAAGCCGCGGAACGGCGCAAGCCCCGTGCCCGGCCCGATCATGATGATCGGCACCGCGGGATCGTCGGGCAAGCGGAAGCCGGCCTTGGTCTCGCGGAGCGTGGCATGAATGGTTTCGCCGGCCCTGCGGCCTGCGAGATAGTTCGAGCAGACGCCCTTATAGATGCCGCGACCCGAGCTCGCCGCGCCCTCGACCACACCGACGGTGACGCTGCAACGGGTGGCATCGCCCGACGGCGACGAGGAGATCGAATAATAGCGCGGCGCAAGCAACGTCAGCATTTCCAGATAGGCATGGAACGGCAACTCGCAGGCGGGATGCTCCTCCAGCAGGTTGAACACCGATTTGCGCTTGTTCAGGACTTCCGTGCGGTAGCGTTCGGCTGAGGCCGCGTCATCAGCCACATAGGCGAGCAGCTTTGGCTTGGTCACGGGGCAACGCGTCTGCTCCGACATGATCTGGATCTGCTTGCGCGTTGCGACCTGTTGCAGCTCGACGAATTCCGTGAGCAGGCGGCCGACCGAGACGGCCTCGCCGACCGGCAATTGCGCGCGACGTCCTTCCGAGACCTGCAAGCGGATCTGATCTGCCGGCAGGAAGCCAAAGCGGCGCGCCACATGATCGACCAGCGTCGGGTCGTTGCGCGGAACCACGCTGAGGTGATCGCCGACGCGATAGGTCTGGCCGGCGGGAAGCTCGACCTCGATATGCCGGGTCGAGCGGTCGGATGCGTCAGGCCCCTCGTGGTTCTGCAGCTCGTTATTGACCAGCACCTTCATCGCCGAGGCGCCGCCGAGCGTCGCGATCGCCGAGACCGCGCTCGGGGCCATCGGCTCTATCCGGTACAGCGGCTCGTCGGCGGCGTTGCGGCTGAAGGATGATTCAAGTCCGAACGCCTTCACCGCGGCCGGCGCGAGACGCTTGAACCAGTCATCGAACTGGCCGTCGAGATCGCTGCGTGCATCGCCCTCGCCGCGGACATAGAGACTGCGCGCGCCTGACGCCGCGAGCTGCTCGTCGATCAGCCGTGGGATCGACTGATAGGTCGCCGCCCAGTCGCTGTTGCCGCAACCGAACACTGCGTAGTTGACGCCTCCGAGCGCGTCCTTCGGCAGATCGCCTCGCAGCCATTTGATGAATTGCGTGGCGTTGTCCGGCGGCGCGCCGTTATAGGACGCGCAGAAGATCAGGACGCCGCCTTCTTTCGGCAGCTTGTTTACAAACTCGTCGAGCGGCGCGAGCCGCGTGGCGAAGCCGTTGACTTCGGCAAGATCGGCGACGCGCGTGGCGAGGTCTTCCGCTGTGCCGAGGTTCGAGCCATAGAGCACGAGCAGCGGCGTGTTGTGGGCCGGGCGCGTGCGGGTGCGCGGCGCAGGGGCCGTGCTCGCCGCTGCAGCAGGCGCCGCGCCCGCAAATGCACCGCGCTCCCTGTCCTCGCGCGGCCGGACCTTGATCTTGAAGCCCTCGGGCTTGATCGTCAGCGTTTCCTTCAGATGCATCTGGTAACGATGCGGATCGATCAATTTGAACCGCTGCAGGATCATGCCGATCGCGAGCGCCGCCTCATGCATGGCAAAGCCGCGCCCGATGCAGGCGCGCTGGCCGTTGCCGAACGGCTTCCAGGCATTGACGGGACGCGCGGCCTCCGCCTCACGGCTGAAATTCTCAGGGTTGAAGGCGTCGGGGTTCGGACCCCAGACCGAGGGATCGCGATGCAGCGCCGTCACCAGGATGGTGACGAAGGTACCCTTCTTGAGCTTGTACTTGCCGCCGCCGATGCTCTCGTCCTTGAGCGGCGAAATGCCATAGGCCGGCGCCGGCGGCCACAGCCTCAGCGCTTCCTTCAGGATTTGCGTGATGTAGCTGAGCTGGGTGACCTGCTGATAGGTCGGCTTGACGTCGAGGTCAGGACCGAGCACACGGTCGACCTCCTCGTAGGCCTTCTTCAGGATGTCCGGGTGCTTCAACAGCGCATAGAGGGTGTAGGACAGGAGCCCGCTGGTGGTCTCATGCCCTGCAATCAGAAACGTGTTGATCTGGTAGCGGATGTTGACGTCGTCGAGCTGCTCTCCGGTTGAGCGGTCGACGCCGGTCATCATGGCAGCGAGCATGTCCTTCTTGTCGTCGGTGGCTGCCGTGTTGCGGCGGCGCTCGGCCACGATCTCGTCGACCATCTTGTTCATGAAGGCGACGTCGGTGATGAGATCCTTCCGTCGCTTCTGCATCCACAGATTCTCGAATGGCAGACCACGGGTCATCATGATGGTCTCGAGCGAGCGCACCAGTGACTCGACGAAGGGATGGTAGTCGCGCCGATAGAACGAATTGAAGCGGTAGTCGAAGCCGCACAGGCCGATGGTGTCGAGCGTCAGCGCCGTCATGTCGTGGACGACGTCGATCTCGTCATCGGCGTTGAGCCGCTCCCATTTCTTCACCAGCTGCTCGGCGATATCGACCATGCTCGGATGGTAGGACTGCATGGCGCGATTGCCGAAGGGCGTCAGCAGGATGTTGTGCGCCTTGCTCCAGTTCGGCTCGTTGGTATCTGCGGTGAACAGCCCGTCGCCGCCGACCGCGCGCACGCGCCGCAACGCTCCGCGAACCACCTTGTCGAACCGCTTCTCGTCGGAGAGTTCGTCGACGAGGTCGTGGCCGGAGACCACCACGATCGGCGCACCCATCATGTCGAGCCAGAAGATCGGCCCCAGCTCCTTGGTGAGCCGTGTGAGGTTCTGGATCGGCGCGGCGGGGTCGAGGGACAGCATGTTGCCGACCACGGGCTTGGTCGGCGGTTGCGGGATCGGGTTCAGTCGGTTCTTCTTCGGCGCCATTGCTTGTGTGTGTCCCCTGCCTCGCTCGTCATTCCGGGGCGCGCGAAGCGCGAGCCCGGAATCCATAACCACAGCTGATTCTTGTTGGCACTCTATTCCACCATCTCTGCAGGCCATGCGCGCCTGTGGCTATGGATTCCGGGCTCAGCCCTTCGGGCTGCCCCGGAATGACAGCCTATCCAAACCGCTTCCTTCGCCACTCGATCAGCTTGGCACTCACCTCTTCCGGCTTCTCCTGCTGCGTCCAATGACCGCTGTCGCGCACCAGATATTTTTCCAGGTCCGGCACCAGCTTCTCCATGCCGTCGGTGGCCGAGGGCGGCAGCACGGCATCGTTCTCGGCCATGATCATCAGCGACGGAACGCGCACGGTATGATCGAGCCCCTCCGAGCGCTGCCAGTTCCGCGTGAAATTCCGATACCAGTTGATGCCACCGGTGAAGCCGGTCCTGGTGAAGGTATCGACGAACACCTTCTTCTCTTCAGCCGACAGGATCGGCGTGCGCGGATCGTGCCTCGCATCGTAGTTCGCGATCATCTGCGGAAACGCCAGGTTGATCCGCGGCGAAGCACCGACACCGGCGATCGGCTCCTCCTGCGGCGCATCCGGAGGCCGCGCCGCGGGCTTGCGCATGAAGGCGTCAAAGGTCTGCTCGACCCGGCTGCCAAAAATCCGGTCAGGCTCGCGCGCGGGATCCTGGAACTGCACGATGTACATGTGATCGCCGAAACGCTGGCGGAACAGTGCGATCGGATCAGCGGGCGCGCGATTCCAATGGGGCGTATTGACCCCAATCACGCCAGCCACGCGCGAGGCGTGCCGCAGCGGCATCTGCCAGACGACAAAGCCGCCCCAGTCATGGCCGACGAAAATCGCCTTGTCGATCTTGAGGTGATCGAGCAGGCCTACGAGATCGCCGGTCAGATGCTCCATGTCGTAAGCCTCGACCGGCTCGGGCCGGTCGGTCGCACCATAGCCGCGCTGGTCCGGCGCGATAACGCGGATGCCGGCTACGCTCAGCGCCTTGATCTGGTGACGCCAGGAGAACGCCAGCTCCGGCCAGCCATGGCAGAGCACCACCGGCGGCTTGTCGCTCTTCGGGCCGGCATCGTAATAGCCCATCCGAATCCCGTTCGTCTCTGCGAACGCGAGCTCAGGCATTTCAATCATTGGTCTCGTCCTTATTCGGCCGCGCCTTTGACATCGGCTGCCGGCGGCGCGTAGGCCGCTTCCAACGCAGCAAACTCCTCCGGCAGCATGTCGGAGAGCTCCTGCACATGCGGGATGATATTGGCGCCGGCGATGAAGCCGAAATCGAGCTGGTCGCGATAGCTCTGCACAGTGATGTTGAGCGCGATCCCGTGGGTCGAGATCGAGACCGGGAAGATGTGCAAGAGCTCGGCGCCGGCGGCATAAAGCGTCTGCCGCGGCCCAGGCACGTTGGAAACGGTGATATTGGCCGACGGCGGCAGCACGTCCGACAGGCTCGAGCGGCTGTAGAGCAGCGCCAGGATCTGCGTCAGGATCGGCGTGCCCAGCATCGAGATGTTGGAGACCTGCGGCATCAAGGCTCGCAACGGGTGCGACATCTCCTTGGACTTGGTCGATTGCGCGATGATGGTCTCCAGCCGCGTCCTGGGATCCTCGACATTGGTCGCGATCGAGCAGATCATGCCAAACACCTGGTTGTTGGAGTCGGTGTTGCCCTCCTCGCGCAGCGAGATCGGCACCGCCGCCGTCAACGACTTGTTCGGCAGCGCGCCGTGGGCGAGGAGATAACGCCGCACCACGCCGGAGGCGAGCGCCAGCACCACGTCATTGAGCTTGCCGCCGGATGTCTTCGCCAGCGCCTTCGCCTTCGACAGCGAGATCGAGGTGCCGGCAAAGCTGCGCTCGGACGAGATCGACTTGTTCAGGATGGTCGGCGGCGACATCATGCTGACGAGATTTTCGCGCGACTTCGGATCGGAAATCTTGCCGACCACGTCCGAGACGCTTTTGAGCATGGTCGGGAGGCTGCCAGCAAAGCGCACCGCGCTTTCGATCTGGTACATCGCATTGTCGAACAGGATCGAGCCGATGTCGCTCTTGCCCGAGCGCGGCAGCTCGATGCCCTTGGCGGCGGCCGCCGCATCGAGCGGCTGGGTCCAGAGCTGCTGGTAGGAATCAAGCAGATTGGCGGCGATGTCGCGCGGCTCCTGCCCGGCCTTCGGCCTTGCCGTCGGCGGCTCGACCTTCCGCGGCACCGGCGAGATGTCGTAGATCATGTTGGTCAGTGCCGCCCCCGCGCCGCCGTCGATGCAGGCATGGTGCATCTTGGAATAGAGCCCGACCTCGTTGTCCTTCATGCCCTCGAAGACATAGAACTCCCAGAGCGGCCGGGCGCGGTTGAGGAGCTTGGCATGCATCCAGCCGACGATGCGCTCCAGCGTGGCGCGGTCGCGCGGCGCCGGCAGGCTCGCCCGGAAGATATGGCGGTCGATGTCGAACTGGTCGTCCTCGACCCAGGAGGGGTGGTCGATATCGAGCGGCGCCTTCTCCAGCCGCGCCTTGAGGATCGGCGCGATATGAAGGCGCGAGGCGATCATCGCCTTGAACTCTTCGAAGAAGTCGCCGTGGTAGTCGTCCGGCAGGCGGAAGATCGCCATGCTGCCGACATGCATCGGCATCTCCGGCGTCTCCAGGTACAGAAACGACGCGTCCAGCGAGGACAGTTTCTTGCCGTCACCCATGCTTCCCTCCCGAAACACGCGCCGGTGCGTTCGCACTTCTGGCGCCCTATGGTCTGCGCATGATCTTTTCGGAAAACCGCTACACACTTTTCCGGATCATGCGCCGGGCGATTGTGCCTGTTCCAAGGGCGTATAGGCAATGGCAAAAGGACGCGGCCGGCCGACCCGTCAAGGGGACTTTCGACACAAGGGACGGAGGGCAACCGGTGCTTGGGCCGCGGTTGGTTCGTTCCCCTGCCCGTCTACTTCTTCTTGCTGTCTCCGCCGGTCAGCGCACCGAGCCCAATCATGCTGGTAAACATATCCTGCATCCGCTCGGCGATTTTGGGGTCGAACGTGAACCAGGTCTGCATCAGCGATTCCGGCGATACCTTGTCGATATTGGACATCATCTGCTGCTGCAGCTTGTCCATCACAGCGGTCTGCATGGGCTGAAGGTCGGGCAGGCCGAAGAACTGCCGGGCTTCCAGGGGCGTGCAGTCGATCTCGATATTAACCTTCATATCCGCTCCTGACCGCGCTTTTGACTGAGGTGCAGTATCACAACACCCGGCGCTGCGGCGCAAGCGAGCAGGTGCCCTGCTGCAACACATCCGGCCATCAATTCCAAGGTATAGTCAACTATGGTCAACCAACCGCTTTGCCGCGCTGCGGCGTCCCCGCGACGCGGCTCGGCTTTTGCATAAAACGGCTTGCGGGCCCCCCTGGGTCCGGCAACATTATTTCGACCCAACGCACGGACAGCGGAGCGCCGACATATGTCAGTTCGCCATACCCTGTTTGCAGTGACCCTCCTCCCCCTCTTCGCTGTCCTGGTGTCGCCGGCCGCAAGCCAAACCCTGCGCTATGCCAACCAGGGCGAGCTCAAATCGCTCGATCCCTACACCCTCAACGAATCGACCACCCACGCCCATCTCGGCCAGATCTATGAAGGTCTGACCACGCGCGACAAGGACCTGAAGATCATCCCGGCGCTGGCGGAGAGCTGGGAGACGCCGGAACCGACGCGCTGGCGCTTTCATCTGCGGCACAACGTAACGTTCCAGAACGGC
>Ga0210389_10003058_pt1 | contig 13080 bp, 11 predicted proteins | sample IncBWH28OmetaG_FD_160127 | JGI IMG/M metagenome (GOLD analysis project Ga0210389, IMG submission 160127) | Forest soil microbial communities from Barre Woods Harvard Forest LTER site, Petersham, Massachusetts, United States - Inc-BW-H-28-O ...
GCGCTCGAGATCGGCCGCGATCTGGATTTCGTCGACCGCGAGAAACGACACGTCGAGATCCCTGGGCATCGCTTCGACGGTGGAGACCCAGAAGCGGGGATTCTTCGGTTTGATCTTTTCCTCGCCGGTGATCAGCGCGACCGATTCTGCGCCCGCGCGATCGGCGATCTTGTTGTAGACCTCGCGCGCCAGCAGCCGCAGCGGCAGCCCGATCAGCCCCGAGGAATGCGCCAGCATCCGCTCGATCGCCAGATGGGTCTTGCCGGTATTGGTCGGGCCGAGCACCGCGGTAACGCCGGCGCCGGGAGCGCGCTCGTGAGCGAACGAAGAAGAGAAAGCCATATTTTTCGGGTGTTTCTTTACTGCAGGCGTTCAACCGTCATTGCGAGCCAACGGGTCGCGCGAATGCGCGCCCGATGCAAGCTCCACGAAGCAATCCATGGCTGCACAAAGCAAGCATGGATTGCTTCGTCGCTTCCGCCTTCGCTTGTTTAGCTACGGCGGACATGTCGCTCCTCGCAATGACGAAAAGGCCAATTTCCGTCGATTCTGTTTCACAATGCGACGCCTTGATGTCGCGGCTTAAGCTCCGGAACGGTTACGGAACGAATCGCGCCCGAATCGGTGACTCCCAGGCTCTCCCGTTACGTTCACCGCAACATCTCGCGTGAGATAGCGCTTCAAAGCACTAGATCAAGTTTGGCAGGGCGCGACAAGCCAGCGTTTGGCGGTGGATTCCTTAAGGTTCGAGGGCGGGCGGAGTCGAATCAGAAGCGAGGAAGAGTCAAGCCAAGAGTCGGTCCAAGCAGGGCCGTCGCTGGCCGCGAGCATCCCCAACTCGTCATGCGCGGGCTTGACCCGCGCATCCATCCCCTTCGCAAGAGTCTTTCGAAGAGGATGGATTGCCGGGTCAAGCCCGGCAATGACGATATGGAGCATCAATTCGTTTTCGCGACCCGCGGCGGCGTTGCCGTGGTGACGAACGAGGTGGCCTCCAGCAGCGCTGGCCCAAGCGGGGTTGGCACCTTCATCCAGAACGGCACCAGGATGCGGGTGCCGGCGACGGGCGCGAAGGCGATTTCGATGTTGCGCTGGGCGGCGAGGTATTTGATCACGGGGCGATCGGGGATGTAGCCCGCGACCGGCGTGAAATAGACCGCGCAGACCACGACCGGGCCGCGATAGCCGTGCTCGGCCTTGACGGTTTCCATCCGCTTGAAATCGAGTTTCAGGTCGTAGCGCAGGCGGCCGTCGAAGATCGCAGCGCCGGTGTGGCAGGCCTCAGGCGAAAGCGGATCGGCTGTGCCGGGCACCCGCAGCATCGATCCCGTCATCGGATCGTAGACGCCGTGGCGATGCGCTTCGGTGACGGGAATCCGGTCCGGATCGACCGGCGGTTCCGGCTCGATGCCGTATTCCTTCACGGTGCCGTTCGCCAGCACCATGTGGATGGCTTCGGATTTCTTCGCCGTGGTGGTGGTGGCGGAATAATTGGTCGACACCAGCGCGCCGCCGACGACGCGGCCCTGGGAGGCGCCGGTGCCGGAACCGCCGGTGAACGCCTTCAACAGCCCCGCGGTGCCGCCGGAGGCCGAGGCTGAAAACTGGTCGTCCGCGATATCGATGACCCAGGCGCCCTTGCCGATGGGAATCCCGGCCAGCGTCGCCTCATATTGCGCTTCCAACCGGCCTTGGGCTGCGGCCGGAACCGGCGCCAGCCACGCAAACGCCAGCGCGCTCAGGCCGCCCATCGCCCGCAACGCCGCCTGCGCAGTCCGGGGCGAAATCATGCTGGGCGTGGTCACCTCAGAGGGTCCTCGAATACGCGCGTTTGCTGGGTCATCTAAGCAAAAATACCGGGCAGACAACGGATCGGCACTGTCAGGCTAAATCGGCGCCAAACCCGCGAAAGCGCGCGGAACCTTCATTTCGGCGGCGAATGCGCCGATTATATGATGGCCGGCCGCCCGCGAGGGCCCGCCAAACCGCCGGTTTCGGGCCCTGCCTGGACCCCCAAAACCTTGACGCCCCGGGCTGCCCGCCCTATACGTCCGCCGCTCCCTAGATGGACGTGATTTTGAACCCCCGAGGGCGGAAAAAGCCCGGGGACGGCAGAGGATTTTTGAGATGTCGCGGCGCTGCGAACTGACGGCCAAGGGCCCGCAAGTGGGCCACACGGTGAGCCACTCCAACATCAAGACCAAGCGGCGCTTCCTGCCGAACCTGTGCAACGTCACCTTCATTTCCGACGTGCTGGGCAAGAACGTGCGCCTGCGCGTCTCCACCAACGCCATCAAGAGCGTCGACCACCGCGGCGGCCTCGATGCCTTCCTGATCAAGGCAAAGGCCGACGTGCTCTCCCCCCGCGCGCTCGACCTGAAGCGCGCGATCGAGAAGAAGATGCCGAAGGTGGCGTACGAGAAGAAGGCGGCGAAGGCGAGCTGAGGCTCGGGACTCGCAGCGCCTGCGGCAGGGGCCACTACAAAAAACGCGAAAACAACCCCATGCAAAGTAGAATGCCGGGCTGGCCCCGCGTCTGAGGCGGAGTTTCGCTTCGGGCTGGTTTAGTGGTTGAGAGTTTTGGATGGCCGGGTCAAAAGACCCGGCTGTTTTTGTTTTAAGGCACCGTTCTTGGGACGTTCTCCTGCACGCACTGATAGAACCGCGTCCGGGGAGCACAGTGAATGTTCGAACAAACCTTCAAAAACATCGACGACGTCCTTTGGAAGGAGGCCGGTTGCGCCACCGAACTCGACTACACCGAGCAAACCTCTTGGATTCTGTTTCTCAAATATCTCGACGATCTTGAGAAAGCCAACGAGCAGAAGGCCGAGCTTCAGAACAAGAAATACACCTACATCATCGACGCCAAGCACCGCTGGTCAACGTGGGCCGCGCCAAAGAAGCGTGATGGTTCGTTCGATCACAATAAGGCGCTTACCGGCGACGACCTCATCAAATACGTCGATAGCAAGCTGTTTCCTTATCTGAAAGGCTTCAGGACGCGCGCCGAGAGCGCAAATACGATCGAATACAAGATCGGCGAGATCTTCAGCGAGATTGAAAACAAATTTCGAAGCGGCTATTCGCTGCGCGACGCTTTAGAATTAGTGGACAGCCTCAGCTTTCGCTCGCAGGACCAGAAACACGAGCTTTCACACATTTACGAAGCCAAGCTTCGTAACATGGGCAATGCCGGACGGAACGGCGGCGAATACTACACGCCGCGTCCGCTGATCCGCGCCATGGTCCATGTGGTGCAGCCGAAAATCGGCGAACGCATCTACGATGGGGCCGCGGGGTCGGCAGGTTTCCTGTGCGAATCCTTCGATTATCTGCGCGCTAGGACTGATCTTTCGACCAAAGACCTCAAGATACTTCAGGAAAAAACCTTCTTCGGCAAGGAGAAGAAAAGCCTCGCCTATGTCATCGGGATCATGAACATGATCCTGCATGGCATCGATGCGCCGAACATCATTCACACCAATACGCTCACAGAAAACATCAGCGACATCCAGGAGAAGGACCGTTTCGAAGTCGTTCTTGCGAATCCGCCGTTCGGCGGCAAGGAGCGGCCGGAAGTCCAGCAGAATTTCCCGATCAAGAGCGGCGAAACCGCGTTCCTATTTTTGCAACATTTCATCAAGTCGCTGAAGGCCGGCGGTCGTGCGGGCATCGTTATCAAGAACACTTTTCTTTCCAACACCGACAATGCTGCTGTGAGCCTACGTAAAGAACTGCTGGAGAACTGCAATCTGCATACCGTACTGGACATGCCGAGCGGCACGTTCCAAGGCGCAGGCGTGAAAACCGTGGTGTTATTCTTCGAGAAAGGTGCTCCTACGCGAAAAATCTGGTTTTACAAATGTGACCCCGGCCGCAATCTCGGCAAGACCAATCCGCTCAATGACGATGACCTTGGCGATTTCGTCGAGTTGCAGTCCAAGTTCTTGGATAGCGAGAATTCGTGGACGGTCGATACCAAAAGCATCGAAAAAGCGACCTTTGACCTCTCGGTGAAGAATCCCAACAAAGCTGAAGAAGCGGCCCTCCGTGATCCTCAGGAGATCATTGCGGAGATGGCGGCGCTCGATGCTGAGAGCGCAGAAATCCTCGCGGGTCTGGGGAGAATGCTTTGAGAGAGGTCTGGGAGCAGAAAAGGATCGGCGACATTCTAACGCTCGAATACGGAAAACCACTTCCGCCTACGTCGCGCAGTCCCAGCGGAAGATACGCCGTGTATGGCGCGAATGGCATCAAGGATCATTCGGACAAATTCTATGTTGACAAACCCTCCATCATCGTTGGGCGGAAAGGTTCGGCTGGCGAAGTAACGCTAACCGACGATAAGTGTTGGCCGCTCGATGTAGCGTATTTTGTGACTTTCGATACTTTAAGATACGATCTGCGTTTTCTCTATCACTTGTTATCGATGCAAGAACTTACAAAATTGGCCAAAGGGGTAAAGCCCGGCATCAATCGCAACGAAGTTTATTCGCGGGTAGTTCGCGTTCCCCCGCTCGTCGAACAACAACGCATAGTGGCAATTCTAAACGAAACTTTCGCCGGATTGACGATCGCAATCACTAACGTTGAGAGAAACCTTGAGAAAGCCCGTGAGCTTTTCGAAAGCTATCTTGGTTCAGTTTTCGCGCAGGGCGGCAAAGGGTGGGGAAAAGCCACGCTGGCGGAAGTAGCTGCGCAATTTGGAAGGGGCAAGTCTAAGCATCGTCCGAGAAATGATCCCTCTCTGTACGGAGGAAAATATCCATTTATTCAAACCGGCGATATCCGCAATTCGGATCACATGATAGTCGAGTATTTGCAGACCTATAACAACAAAGGTTTGGCGCAAAGCAAACTTTGGCCGAAAGGCACGATTTGCATCACGATTGCTGCAAATATTGCGGAGACTGGCGTCCTCGGATTCGATAGCTGCTTTCCCGATAGCGTGATCGGGATGGTAGTGAACCCCGCTAAGGCAGACAGCAAATTCGTCGAGTACCTGCTGCAATCATTTAAGTCTAGTCTACAAGCGGAAGGAAAAGGGAGTGCACAAGCCAATATCAATCTGGCTACATTTGAGAAGAGAGAGTTTCCAATGCCACCTGTTGGTATTCAGGTCGCTATTGCTGAAAGGCTAGATGCAATCGCTAATCAAATTCGGCAACTTGAGAGACTCTATAAACTGAAGTTAGAGGCGATTTCGGAGCTCAAACAATCAATCCTGCAGAAGGCGTTCTCCGGTGAACTGGCAAGCGACTATCAAAGCACCAATGTTGTGCCACTGCGTAAGACCGAAACCAATATGAAGACAGCAAGTTTCGCCGCGAGCATCCTCGCGGTTGCTTACGAGCGACACAGAATCGCCGGTCGAGACAATACGTTCGGTCATAAGAAGGCACAGAAGCTGCTTCACCTCGTGGAAGCCGTCGTAGGCGTCGAAATGGGCCGCGATCCGATAAAGGACGCGGCTGGTCCAAACGATTTCAATCATATGCTGCGTTCTACGGATTGGGCAGAGGAGCGCGGTTTTTTCAGATTCAACAAGTCTGATAAGCGGTACATTTTTGAGAGACTTGAAAACTACAAAAAGGGCCTAGAAGCCGCAAGGCATGAGATCGAAAATCCTTCGGCCGATATTCATAAGGTAATTGATTTTCTACTGCCGATGAACAGCGAAGAAGCTGAGGTTCTCGCAACGGTTTTTGCAGCTTGGAATAACCTTATTATTAAATCTAGGCCTGTTGACGATGAAGCCATAGTGCGAGAGGCACGAGAGGATTGGCATCCCGAGAAGATGAATATCCCTCGTCATAAATTTTTCGAAGCAATCGCTCTGCTAAGAAAGAGTCAGGTTATACCGACGGGCCACGCGAAGCTGGTGCGGGAGAAATATCTTTTGTGAACGAGGCTGAGACCCGCGCCGAACTTATCGACCCCGCTCTGAAGACAGCGGGATGGGGCGACGTCGCTGACAGCCGAATCCGCCGCGAGATGATTTGCCCCGGCCGCATAGAGGGCGCGGGGCGGCGGGCCAAGCCGGAGATCGCCGACTATGTCCTGACCTTTCGTAATCACAAGCTAGCGGTAATCGAAGCCAAGGCGCGCGATAAGCCCGACACAGAAGGCGTGGGACAGGCCAAGGCCTATGCAGAAAAGCTACAGGTGCGTTTCGCCTATTCCACCAACGGTCGGCGCATCTACCAGATCGACACAGAAACCGGCGCAGAGGGCTATGTAGAGAGATATCCAAAGCCAGAGGAACTCTGGACAAAGGTGTTCGCCAAGCCGAACGCGTGGCGCGATCGCTTTGCCTCCGTACCGTTTCCGGACAAGAGCGGAAGCTGGTCCATCCGCTATTATCAGCAGAACGCCGTTGAGAACGCGCTGGAGGCCATCGCCGCGGGCCGCAACCGCATACTGCTGACGCTTGCAACAGGTACCGGCAAGACATCGATTGCGTTTCAGATTTCCTGGAAACTGTTTCAGACCCGCTGGAGCCTCAGTGGCGAGCCTAACAGGTTGCCGCGCATCCTGTTCTTGGCGGATCGCAATAACCTTGCCAATCAGGCCTACAACGACTTCACGTCATTTGCCGCGTTCGAGGACAAGGCACTGGCGCGCATCAAGCCCGACGAAATCCGGAGGAAAGGCCGGGTGCCGAAGAACGCTAGTATCTTCTTCACGATCTTTCAAACCTTCATGAGCGGAGCGAACGAGGACGGTGAACCCGCACCCTATTTCGGCAACTACCCCAAAGATTTCTTCGATTTCATCGTGATCGACGAGTGCCATCGCGGCGGCGCCAATGACGAAAGCAACTGGCGCGATATTCTCGAATACTTTTCTCCAGCGGTGCAGCTCGGATTGACCGCAACGCCGAAGCGGCGCGACAACGTCGACACCTACGCCTATTTCGGCGAACCGGTTTACGTTTATTCGCTGAAAGATGGAATCAACGACGGCTTCCTGACCCCGTTCAAGGTGAAGCAAATCGCAACCACCCTTGACGACTACCTGTATACGTCCGACGACAAGGTGATCGAGGGCGAGATCGAAGAGGGCAAGCGCTACCGCGAACCTCAGTTCAACCGCACCATCGAGATCGAGGAGCGGGAACGCTACCGCGTCAAGCTGTTCATGGACCAGATAGATCAGCGCGAAAAGACGCTGGTGTTCTGCGCGACGCAAGACCACGCATTGCTGGTGCGCGATCTCATCAACCAGATGAAGGCATCCAGCGACCCCAACTACTGCGAACGCGTCACGGCAGATGACGGCGAGCGAGGCGAACAGTGGCTGCGAGCGTTCCAGGACAATGAGAAGACGATCCCAACCATTCTGACCACGTCGCAAAAGCTTTCGACCGGTGTGGACGCGCGCAACATTCGCAACATCGTGCTGATGCGGCCCATCGGCACCATGATCGAGTTCAAGCAAATCATCGGGCGCGGTACGCGGCTGTTCGAGGGCAAAGACTATTTCACGATCTACGATTTCGTGAAGGCCTACGAGCACTTCAATGATCCTGAATGGGATGGCGAGCCGATGGAGCCTGTTGCTGCCGCACCGAAAGAGCCTTCTGAGAAGCCGGGTACGAAGGACGAAGGGGACGGAGATGGCGATGGACCCAAGGAACGGCCAAAAAAAATCAAAATCAGATTGGCCGACGGTAAGGAGCGTAGCATCCAGAGCATGATGGCGACGACCTTCTGGAGCCCGGACGGCAAGCAGATCTCCGCCAACCAGATGATCGAAAAACTGTTCGGAGAACTGCCGCGCTTCTTCAAGGACGAGGACGAACTGCGCAAGATTTGGAGTCGCCCCCATACGCGCAAAGCCCTGCTGGAGAACTTAAGTGAGAAAGGCTTCGGATCGGATCAATTGGCCGAGATCAGCCGCATGATCAACGCTGAGAAAAGCGACGTGTTCGACGTGCTGGCCTATATTGCCTACGCATTGGCGCCGATCACGCGATCAGAGCGAGTTGAAACCCATCGAGCCGATATTTTCTCGCGCTATGATGGGAAACTGGAGGCATTTCTGGATTTCGTTCTTGGTCAGTACGTCAAACAGGGCGTCGGCGAGCTCGATCAGGAGAAACTCGGCGCATTGCTGCAACTGAAGTATCACACCATCGACGACGCCGCCGCGCAACTCGGTAGCGTCTCGCTGATCCGCGACACCTTCCTTGGGTTTCAGCAGCACCTGTACGCTGCAGATAAATAACTGCGTTTATGAAGCTTAGCGCGACGCCGTGTCGTTCGATGTCTCGGGAAATGCGGATTGCCTTCGCTTGTGTCGCATCAATGAAGGCCTGTGGTTATGGGTCCCCCGCCTTCGCGGGGACGACGCTGGCACCCGACGGGCAAATCACCTTGCGCCGCATGCATTGATTTGGCCGCCTTGTCCAGCCCATCGCGAAAAAATATTCTGGTTTTCCGAATTGCAAATCAGCGCTATATTCGCAGCCATCCTGTCCCATTGGAGGGGCGTTGGCCAACGTCACAGACGCGGGGCAGGATGCGGTGGACGCAAGTGGCGCTTTAAGACGAGGGCGCTTTCTTGCGGACGGAGAAGTCGTGTAGTCCTGACGCCTCGACGCTGGTGTCAAGTTCCTGGGAAGCGAAAGCTTTTCAGGGGTGACGGTGGCCAAAAAGCCCGAGCACCGGGGAGCGCACGTATAATCCGTAAACCATTGCGTGGGGAATGCCGGGTGATTCCGGTGTACCCGACTAACGCGTGTGCGTTCTTGTTCTACATGGCACACGCGGCTATCGGGCGCATCGAGCGCCCGGCATTCCCTGCGCCCTCTGTTTGGAGGGCGGGAAATAAATGAATAGCTCGCGAAAAAAGCATTCGGCGAGGCCGCGAAAGTGTGTCTTGTCGTCATTGCGAGGAGCCCTTGCGACGAAGCAATCCACTCTTCGCTTACTGCATTCGCGGCGCCATGGATTGCTTCGCTGCGCTCGCAATGACGGTGTTGGGCGCGCGAGCGCGTCACACACAATTCGTCGTCCCGGCGAAGGCCGGGACCCATAACCACAGGAGGTCGTGTGGCGCGAAAGCCGTCGAACAGCGAATTTCAAACGAGGGCCGCGGCGTGTGGATCCCGGCCTTCGCCGGACGACGTGGAGAGAGTGTGCACGCCCCCGCTTGACATTGCCCCGCGCGCCCAACATCAACGCGAGCAGCATCGCATCACCGGAGATCACCCGTGAAGATCGTCGACCTCAGCCGCGAGCTTTATCACCGGACGCCGACCTATCCCGGCCATCCGCCGATCATCCACGGCGTCTGGACCACGCACGAGGAATCCTTTGTCGCGTCCGGCAATGTGCACGGGCTGTCCTCGATGTTCATCTCGATGCCCGACCATGCCGGCACCCATATCGACGCTCCAAGGCATTTCAACAAGGACGGCCAGCCGATATCGGAATATCCGCTGGAGAACTGCATCGTATCAGGCATCTGCCTCGACCTGCGCCACATCGCCCCGCGAGCCGAGATCACGCCCGATGATCTCGAAGCCGCGGTGAAGGCTTGCGGCCATGGCGTACCGAAGGGCGGCACCGTGCTGCTGTGCACCGGCCATCACCAACGCACCTTTCCGCGCAAGGAATATGCGAGCGACAATTCCGGCGTCAACGTCGCCGCCACCGAGTGGCTGGCCGCGCAAGGCGTGGTGCATTTCGGCATCGATTCGATGCGGCCGGCGCCCGAGGGCAAGGTCAACTCGCTGGTGCACAAGGCCTGCGGCGACCTCGGCATCACCCACGTCGAGAGCCTGTGCAATCTGGAAGCGCTGCTCGGCGAAGGCCCGTTCACCTTCATCGGCCTGCCGATGAAATGGCGCGACGGCACCGGCTCGCCGATCCGCGCGGTCGCGGTGTTCGGGATGTGATTATCCCTCCCCCCGCGCGCCCTTGCGCGTGGCGTTGCAGGTCGCGATTGCTTATCCCTCCCCCCGCGAAGCGGTGGGGAGGGTGGCCGGCCGCAAGGCCGGTCGGGTGGGGGGTGGCTCAGCAAAGGCAATGTTCGCGCACTGCCGCGGACTCTCTCAACGAGCGCGACTCGCTGAAGCACCCCCCACCCGGCGCTTCGCGCCACCCTCCCCACCGCTTCGCGGGGGGAGGGATTAAGTCCGCGCGGGGCGAGGTGAATTCGCGCGTTGCCGATTCAACGCAAAGCCATCATGCTTTACGCTACCGTTGCCGGCGACGGCTCACCTGGAGAGAAACACGCCATGAAACGATTGATGATCCTGAACGGCCCCAACCTCAATCTCTTGGGAGTGCGGGAGCCGCATATCTACGGCACGACGACGCTGGCGCAAATCCGGGAGAACTGCGAACGACACGCCAAACAGCTCGGGCTGGAGCTTTCCTTCCACCAGTCCAACCACGAGGGCGAGCTGGTCGACTGGATCCAGTCGGCGCGGCAGACCACCGATGCCATCATCATCAATCCGGCCGCCTATTCCTTCACCTCGATCGCCATCATCGACGCGCTCAAGGCGTTCGAGGGGCCGGTGCTCGAAGTGCACATCTCCAACATCCACGCGCGCGACGAACTGCACCGGCACTCGAAGATTTCCTCCACCGCGACCGCCGTGATCTGCGGGCTCGGTCCCTACGGCTATATCGCCGCGATGCACGCGGTGGCGGAGATGGCGAAGAAGAAATGATGCTAGGGCGTGACCGGATGTCCCTGCGGCAGGGCGATGCCGCGTTCGCCGGCCACCTTGCGCAAGATGTCGGGATGATCCGAAATGATTCCGTCCACGCCGATCTCGATCATCCGCGCCATGTCCTCGGGTCTGTTCACCGTCCACACCACGACCGAAAGCCCGTGACCGTGGGCTTCGGCGATCAAGGCGGGAGTGACGTCGCCGAAGAACGGCGACCAGATCGCCCCGCCCGCGGCCTTGATCGTCGCCGGCAGCGAGCCGCCGTGCTCGGCCGGATTGAAACCCGCGGTCCACACCGAGGCCTTGTCGAGAAAAACCGTCGCCCCCGATCCCCTTTGCTGCGTCAGGTAAACCGTCGGTATCGCGGGCGCGCGTTTTTGGACCAGCAGCAAGGTTCGCCAGTCGAAGGATTGAATCGTGACGCGGTCGCTGAATTTCTCTGCGGCAAGAAGGTCGAGCAGCAGCGCGACAAAACGCTCGGGATCTGGCGACTGTTCCGGATGGTTGGGGTCGATCTTGGTTTCGATATTGAGGCGCACATGGCTGTCGCCCGATCGGCGCACCAGTTCCAGTACCTCCTTCAGCGTCGGGATCGCGGTGCCCGGCACGGCGCGCTGGTCCGGAAATTGCGCGGCATAGGCGCTGCCTGGACGAATCTGGCCGACGTCGTATTGCTTGACCTGTTCCAGCGACAACTGGACAAAGGGAATGCCCGGCGGCGCGACATAGACGCCGTCGGCGCCGCGCGCGAGGTCGGGGTTCAATCCGCGCTCATGGGAAACCACCAGCACGCCATCGCGGGTGACCCCGACATCGAGCTCCAGCGTGTCGACCCCCATCGACAGCGCGTTCGCGAACGATGGCAGGGTATTTTCGGGAAACAGCGCGCGCCCGCCGCGATGGGCTTCGATGTCAAACGCCATGGCCTGCCCGTTCATGAGGAGCGCAAGGGCGGCAGCGATCGCTACGCGATGGACGGCTGCCATGACAATGCTCCGACCTGCTTACCTTGCCCCGAAGGTGGTGGCGCCGAACAGCGCCTTTTGCGTCGAGGGCTGCGAGCGCCAGTATTGCGGCGGGGCCTCGACCTCGCCGCCGAGTTCGGCCGCGGCGTGCCAGCCCCAGCGCGGATCGTAGAGCATGCCGCGGGCGAGCGCGACCATGTCGGCCTTGCCCGATGCCACGATCTCCTCGGCCTGTTTCGCTTCCGTGATCAGGCCTACCGCGATGGTGGTGACGCCGGTCGCCTCCCGGATGCCTTGCGCGAGCGGCACCTGGTAACCGGGGCCGAGCGGAATCTTTTGCTTTGGCGACACGCCGCCGGAGGAAGCGTCGATCCAGTCGACGCCGCGCTTTTTCAATTCCCCGGCGTATTCGATGGTTTGCGCGAGATCCCAGCCGCCCTCGACCCAGTCGGTCGCCGACACCTTGACGCCGACCGGCTTCTCCGCCGGAAACGCCGCGCGGACCGCGTCGAACACTTCCAGGGGATAGCGCATGCGATTTTGCAAGCTGCCGCCATATTGGTCGGTGCGCTGGTTCGAGATCGGCGACAGGAACTGATGCAGGAGATAGCCGTGCGCGCTGTGCAGTTCGAGCGCATCGATCCCGAGCCGCTCGGCGCGCCTGGCCGCGCCAACGAAGGCCTCGCGCACCCGCGCCAGTCCCTGCGCATCGAACGCGCGCGGCGGAGCCTCGCCCTCCTTGTGCGGCAGGGCGGATGGCCCTTCCGTCTGCCAGCCGCCTTCGGAGAGCGGTATCTGTTGCCCGCCTTGCCACGGCCGATAGCTCGACCCCTTGCGGCCGGCATGGGCGATCTGCATCGCGACAGCTGTTTTGGAATGCTTGCGCACCGAGGCGAGAATTGGCTTCAGCGCCGCTTCGGTGGCGTCGTTCCACAGCCCGAGGCAGCCCGGCGTGATGCGGCCGACGGCTTCCACATGGGTCGCCTCGATGCAGAACATCGCCGCGCCCGACAACGCGAGAGAGTTGATGTGCGTGAAATGCCAGTCATTGGCCTTACCGTCGTCAGCCGAATACTGGCACATCGGCGCCACCATGATGCGATTGGAAAGCGCAAGGCCGCGCAGCTTGATCGGGGAAAACAGGGCGCTCATGTCGGGGATGTCCGGAAATGGGGGGAAGGGATCGGCTGAAGTTCTATACCTCATCTCTTCGGGAGAGGTCGATTGCGAAGCAATTCGGCTGACGGGCAACAGATTCTTCCCCTCTCCCCTTGTGGGTGTTCAGACCGGGGACATGGTGGACAGGCGTTCGGAGACATCGTGGACACTTTCGACAGCGAATCAAGGAGGCTGTCGGATGCCGTTCCACGAGGTATGCCGGATGGATTTGAGATTGGAATTTGTGATGTTGGCGTCGGTCGA
>Ga0210389_10003059_pt1 | contig 13075 bp, 10 predicted proteins | sample IncBWH28OmetaG_FD_160127 | JGI IMG/M metagenome (GOLD analysis project Ga0210389, IMG submission 160127) | Forest soil microbial communities from Barre Woods Harvard Forest LTER site, Petersham, Massachusetts, United States - Inc-BW-H-28-O ...
CGAGCCCGCACGACATGCGTCGGGCGCGGGACGCGGCCGCCGCGCGACACGGCCGGGCCCCCGCTGAGGTGCTGCCCTTGGCCGGGGCGGCCGAAGGGTTCGCGTTATTGCCCAACCTGCGGCCGGCGTTGGCGGCGATTGTCGCGCCCTCGTTCACCGAGCCGGCTCTGGCGCTGAGCGCAGCCGGAGTGGCGATGCACCACGTCATGCTCGAGCCGCCTTTCGGGCTGGACACTGGCACCATTCCCGACGAAGCCGACCTCGTCGTGGTGGGCAATCCGACCAACCCCACCTCGGTGCTGCACACCCGCGAGCAACTGCTCGCGTTGCGCAGGCCAGGACGCATCCTGGTGGTCGACGAGGCGTTCGCCGATTCCGTTCCCGGCGAGCCCGAGTCGCTGGCCGGTGACTCGCTGTCCGACGTCCTGGTGTTACGCAGCCTGACCAAGACATGGGCGTTGGCCGGATTGCGGGTGGGCTACGCGCTGGGCGCGCCAGAGGTGTTGGCGCGGTTGACCGCCCAGCGCGCCCACTGGCCCGTGGGGACACTCCAATTGACGGCGATCGCGGCCTGTTGCGCGACCGAAGCCGTCACCGACGCGGCGGCCGGCGCGGAGCGGTTGGCCGGGCTCCGCGCTGCGATGGTGGCCGGTCTGGTGTTGGTGGGGGCCGACGTGGTCGATGGTGTGGCTCCGTTCGTGTTGTTCCGCAGACCGGATGCCACTCATATCCGAGAAAGCTTGCACCGCAGGGGGATTGCCATTCGCCGGTGTGATACGTTCGTCGGCCTCGACGAGCGGTACCTGCGGGCGGCCGTGCGCCCGGAGTGGCCACTGCTAGTCGAAGCCATCTCGGAGGCAATCGCGTCCGGAAACAACGGGAGGCATTGGTGAGCGCGCGGCTGGCCGACGTCATCGACGTGCTGGACGAGGCCTACCCGCCGCGGCTGGCCGAGTCGTGGGATTCGGTCGGCCTGGTGTGCGGGGACCCCGACGACGTGCTGGAGTCTGTCACCGTTGCCGTCGATGCCACGCCGGCGGTTGTCGACGAGGTTCCCGCGGCCGGGCTGCTGCTGGCTCATCATCCGCTGCTGTTGCGCGGGGTCGACACGGTGGCGGCCAGCACGCCGAAGGGTGCGCTGGTGCACAGGTTGATTCGTTCGGGACGGTCGCTGTTCACCGCACACACCAACGCCGACTCCGCCTCGCCCGGTGTGTCCGATGCGCTGGCCGCTGCCCTCGGCGTCACCGTCGAAGCCGTGCTGGAGCCGCTGTCGGCGGTGGCCGGTCTCGACAAGTGGGTCGTCTATGTGCCGCGCGAGAACGCGGCAGCGGTGCAAGACGCCGTGTTTGAGGCCGGCGCGGGTCACATCGGCGACTACTCGCACTGCAGCTGGAGCGTCAGCGGCATCGGCCAGTTTCTGCCGCATGAAGGGGCGTCGCCCGCCGTGGGCAGCGTCGGCAGCGTCGAGAAGGTCGCCGAAGACCGGTTCGAGGTCGTCGCACCCGCGCGGGCCCGGGGCGCCGTGCTGGCGGCGATGCGCGCCGCCCATCCGTACGAAGAGCCCGCGTTCGACATCTTCGCACTGGTTCCCCCGCCCACCGGCACGGGGTTGGGGCGCATCGGCACGCTGGCACAACCCGAGACGCTGTGCGGCTTTGTCTCCCGCGTCGGCGCGGCCCTGCCCCAGACGTCCTGGGGCGTGCGTGCGGCGGGTGACCCCGACAGGCTCGTGTCGCGGGTCGCCGTCTGCGGCGGCGCCGGCGACTCGCTGCTGGCCGCCGCGGCCGGCGCGGACGTGCAGGCGTATGTCACGGCCGATCTACGGCACCATCCGGCCGACGAGCATCGCCGGGCCTCGCAGGTTGCCCTGATCGACGTGGCGCACTGGGCCAGCGAATTTCCCTGGTGCGAACAGGCCGCCGGGATACTGCGGTCGCACTTCGGAGCGGCGCTGCCCGTGCGGGTGTGCACCATCCGCACCGACCCTTGGAACTTGGGGCGTCCGGGCCACGACTACGGGAGGAATGAGTCATGAAAGCAGAAGTAGCGCAGCAGCTTTCGCTGCTCGAGTTGTCGAAGCTGGATGCCGAGCTGTCCCGTATCGCGCACCGCGCCAGCCATCTGCCGCAGCAAGAGGCCTATGAGAGGACGCGGGCCGAATACAACGCCGCCACTGACCGACTGGGCGTGCTCCGAATCGCGCTGGAAGACGTGGACGCTCAGGTGTCGCGGTTCGAGTCGGAGATTGAGGCAGTGCGGCAGCGCGAAGACCGTGACCGGTCGATGCTCGACGCGGGCGCGACGGACGCCAGGCAGCTGTCAGATCTTCAGCACGAACTGGAGACCCTGCTTCGCCGGCAGACCAGCCTGGAAGATTCCCTGCTGGAGGTGATGGAGCGCCGCGAGGCGATGCAGGCCCAGCTCAATTCCGAACAGGGAGGCGTCGAGGCGCTGCAGGCCGAGCTGGCCAGCGCCCAGCAGTCCCTGGACGCCGCCGTGGCCGAGATCGACCAGGCCCGTCAGGAACGTTCATCCCGACGTGACTCGCTCAGCGCCACACTGGATCCCTCCTTGTCGGCCCTTTACGAGCGGCAACGCGCCGGGGGAGGGCCGGGTGCCGGGCCATTGCTCGGACATCGCTGCGGTGCCTGCCGGATCGAAATCGGTCGCGGCGATTTGTCCCGCATCTCGGCTGCGGCCGACGACGAATTGCTGCGATGCCCGGAATGTGGAGCAATCCTGTTGCGGGTCAAAGGTTTCCAGCAGTGAAAGTCGTCATCGAAGCCGACGGCGGGTCGCGCGGCAATCCAGGACCGGCAGGGTACGGCGCGGTGGTGCGCACCGCAGACCGTTCGGCCGTGCTGGCCGAGGCCAAGCAGGCCATCGGGCTCGCGACCAACAACGTCGCCGAATACCGGGGCCTGATAGCGGGTTTGGACGACGCCGTGCGGCTGGGTGCCACCGAGGCCGAGGTATTTCTGGATTCCAAGCTGGTGGTCGAACAGATGTCCGGGCGGTGGAAGGTCAAGCACCCCGACCTGATAGGGCTGCACGCCCAGGCGCGGACGTTGGCGTCGAGGTTCGACCGGATCAGTTACGCGTGGATTCCACGGGCCCGCAACTCGCACGCGGATCGGTTGGCCAATGAGGCGATGGACGCGGCCGCCGATGTCGCCGGCCCGGCGGAAAATTCCGCACCGCCGGTCGCCGAGCCGGCGAAATCCGTTGGGAAGCAAGCTGAGACGGGGCCCGGATGGACCGGCGCGCGCGGCACACCGACCAGGCTGCTGTTGCTTCGGCACGGACAGACCGAATTGTCGGCGCAGCGGCGTTATTCGGGGCGCGGCAACCCGGCGCTGACCGAGGTCGGCCGACAGCAGGCGGACGCCGCGGCGCGTTATGTGGCCCATCGCGGCGGAATCGCCGCGGTGCTCTCTTCGCCCCTGCAACGGGCCTATGATACCGCGGCGGCGGCCGCCAAGGCGCTGGGCCTGGACGTCTCCGTCGACGACGATTTGATCGAGACCGACTTCGGAGCCTGGGAGGGGCTGACGTTCGCCGAATCGGCCGAACGCGACCCGGAGCTGCATCGTCGCTGGTTACGCGACACCGGCACCACGCCACCGGGCGGTGAAAGCTTCGACGAGGTGCTGGACCGGGTGCTGAGGGTACGCGACCGGATCATCGCCGCACGCCAAGGCGCGACGGTGCTGGTGGTGTCGCACGTGACGCCGATCAAGATGCTCCTGCGGCTGGCTTTGGACGCCGGGCCGGGGATCCTGTACCGGCTGCACCTTGACCTGGCGTCGTTGAGCATCGCCGAGTTCTACTCCGACGGGGCAACGTCGGTGCGACTGGTGAACCAAACGGGCTATCTTTAGCCTGTTGACGATGCACGCCGCTGAGGCGGCGTGAGGAGGAGGCGGGCGATCGGCTCCTGCGCAGCGACGACACGTGCCGGGAGGAGGCAATTGCGCCAGCCGTGTTTCGGCGAGCGATCGCGGCGGGTAGTGAGGTCAGGGGTTAAGGAGTCATTGATTGCAGCCGTCTCGACCACCTGGTGAGTCCGCAGGCGACGTGCCTGCGGATATCAGGGCGCAGGTGATGTCGGCAGTGCTCGATGAGTTGGCCCGCTGGGGTGTCGAGCGGTTCAGCGTCGAGGCAATGGCCGAGCGCCACCACCTCGACGTGGCGATGATCTACCGCTACTGGGGCGACCGGCAACGTCTCATCGTCGATGCGGCCGTCGCCGATGTCGAGGGCTCGAGGGCGGCCGTGGATACCGGCTCGTTGCGCGGAGACCTCTTGGCGCTGGCTCGCGCCGTGACCGAACGGCTCAATACGGAGGTGGGTCGCACTCTGCTGCGGGCGGTGGTCATGGACCGTCCCGGGCATCACGACGAAGAAACCCGAACGATGTTCTGGGCGGCACGTTTCGACGTGGTGCGTGCGGTGGTGGATCGGGCCAGGGAGCGTGGCGAGTTGCGTGACGGCGTGAACACGCTGGCTGCTGTGCTGATTGTCTTGGCGCCGCTGAACATTCGTGCCCTTTACTCTGACGTCCCCGTCGACGACGACTATTGCTTGGCGATTGCCGACATGGCGTGGCATGCGCTCGCCCTTCACACAGACCTGCAATAGACCCGCAATAGACAGCGAGAAGCGGGCAACGCGGTCACGCCGAGGCGAAATGCCCGTCAGTTCGACAGAGTGATCGCCTGCTCGGGACAGTTCTGCTCGCCGATGACGGCCTGCGCTTCGCGCTCACCCGAGACGTCCTCCGTGAGCACGATGCAGTGGCCAGCCTCGTCGGCGTCGAAGACCGTTGGTGCCAACGTGTAGCAGCGTCCGTGACCGGTGCAGCGGTCGGCGTCGACGGAAACTCTGGTCACGGCGCGGCGAATATCAAGGGCAACGATTCCACCGACCGCAGCGCGGCGGTGTAGGTCAGCTCGGTGCCGGGCTTGATCTCGTAATCCGGTATGCGCCGGTGGAATTCGCGTAACGCCACCCGCAGCTCCATGCGGGCCAGGTGCGATCCGAGGCAGCGGTGCGGCCCTCCGCCGAACGCGCGGTGCCGGTTGGGGTTGCGGGCGAAGTCCACGACTTCGGGATCGGGGAACTCGGCGGGGTCCGTGTTCGCCGCGCCGAGCAGCGGGCTGACCCGTTCGCCCTTGCTGATGGGACACCCGCCCACTTCGACGTCCTGCATGGCGACCCGAGCGACACCGGGTACCGGCGTCTCCCAGCGCAGTAGTTCCTCGATAGCACCCGGCACCGTGTGGGGCTGTTCGATGAGCTGGTGCCGGTGCTCTGGATGCCGAGCCAGGTACACGAAGAAGCAGTCGAGCGAGTCGGTGACGGTGTCCAGCCCCGCGATCAAGAACAGGAAGCAGATATCGAGCAGTTCCTCACGCGACAACGGCTGGCCGCCGTCCCCTTTGAAGTTCGCCGCGATCATCGCGGACAGCACGTCGTCACGTGGGTCGGCGATGTGGTCGTCGATGGCGCGCTCGAAGTAGCTGTAGATCTCCAGGGCCACGGGCGCCGAGGTCTCGTGCCGGCGGTCGTAGCCCGATTCGCCCTCCGGGCGAATCACGCCGTCCTTCCACTCCAGAAACTTGTCCATGTCGTCCAACGGCAGACCCAGCAACTGCAGGAAGACGGTGCACGGCAGCGGGACGGCGAATTCGGCGTGGAAGTCGCATTCGCCCCGATCGGCGAAGCGGTCGATCATCTCGTTGACCAGCTCGGTGACACGCGGTTCCCGTCGGGCCATCTCCCGCGGAGTGAAAAGCGGGTCGAGGATGCGGCGGTACTTGGCATGCTCGGGCGGATCGACTTGCAACGGAATGAGAGGTCGGATGTTGCCGAGATCGACGGCGTCCATGTTCGATGAGAACAGCTCGGTGTGCTTGAGTGCCATCTCGATGTCGGCGAGGCGGCTCAGAACCACCGCCTGCGGGGCACGGAACACCGGGGCCGATTCGCGTAACGCCTTGTACATCGGCTGCGGCTCCGCGAGACCCATCACCGCCTGGTCGACGAAGCCTTCGGTTTCTGTCATGCGGTCAGCGTGACACTAACATCACTATCTAGGCAATGATTGGATTAATTGGGCAATAGCCGGCCACCGGTAAGCGGGCGCCGACGCCCCGGTGTACGGCCGGCGTCGTGCCGCTGGCCAGGAGATTCTGCAGCGAGTACCGTGTTCCTGCGGACGAGTTGGCTGGGCGGCCGCGGCTCGCGGCGGGCTGGTGTTAGATCCAGAAGCCGGCGTCGAGTCGAGGAAAGTCCGGACTTCACAGAGCAGGGTGATTGCTAACAGCAATCCGAGGAGACTCGCGGGAAAGTGCCACAGAAAACAAACCGCCACCTTCGTGGTGGTAAGGGTGAAACGGTGCGGTAAGAGCGCACCAGCATTCCGGGTGACCGGAGTGGCTCGGCAAACCCCACCCGAAGCAAGGCCAAGAAGGCCGCACGGGAGTGCGGCCGCGCAGGCGCCCGAGGGTTGCTCGCCCGAGCCTGCGGGTAGGCCGCTCGAGGCACCCGGCGACGGTGTGTCCAGATGGATGGTCGTCGCTCCGCCGCCGTTGCTTAAGCCGCAGCGGCGGGGAACAGAATCCGGCTTATAGGCCAACTCGTCCGCCCGCCCCCGGGCCGCGCCCGACACGCATAGTCGGCGGGCGCCCCCCGCGGAGCGCTCAGTGCACCGATTTGGCGAGTTTGCGCAACGCCCCGTCCAGCTGCTGACTGCATTGCTCGGCCAAGTCGTTCTCCTGCTGGTACAGCAGGCCGTAGGTGAAGGTGTCCTCGCCGGCGGCGTGCGCGGCTTCGGCCTGGTGACTCAGATGTTCCCGGCTGACCACGCTGTCCTGGTGGTCGCCGAGCAGCGTCTGGATGACCTTGGCCTGCTCGGACACCCGCGTCGCACCGGTAGCGGCCGCGGTGTAGCGAAGTCGCTTGGCGCGCTTGCGGATTCGATGCAGAGCGTCGTCATGTTCCTGCTCGTCACCGGGTGCTACCTCGGCGGCCGCCTTGGCGGCCCTGCGGACCTTCTTGTAGGCGGCGTCGATGGTTATCGGCGCCGCCTCCCCGCCGGAAGCGGTGGTGTCGGCGACCCACGCGTCGAGGGCGTCCAGCAGACGGAAGTATCGCTGCGAACGCATCGCGATCAGGGACCGCCGCAGTCCGCTCTGGTAGCGGTGCCGGGCACCCTCTACGAGACGCTCCCGGACGGGTCCGCGCACCAGCTCGGGTGGCAGCTTGTCCAGTGCCAGCTGGTAACGCTCGGCCAGCACCTCGGCGTCACGGGCCGCGCCCAGCACATTGCTCAGCTCCCGCAGCTCGTCGAGGATCCCCGCATCGTCAGACGATCCAAACGATTCGTGGGAGTCAGCCAGCAGGCTGCGTATCTTGCGGATGGTCACCCGCATCTGGTGCACCGCGTCGTAAGCGTCGGCCCGAACGGCCCGATCCCACAGCAGCAGCTCGTCGATTTGCTCCTTCACCGCCCGGTGCACCGGGTCGGCGGGCGGCTCACCGGCCTTGGATTGCGCGGTCGTGCCGAGTACCCGGGCCAGCTTTGACGCGTGACCGGCGGGCGCGGCACCCGCGTCGAGCAGCCGATTGCTCAACCGGCTCAACAGCTCGGTGTCGGCGGTCCCGTTTGTTTCCTTACTCTCGGTACCTTGTATGAGCTCGAGTTCCCACTCCCGCCACTCCTGTTCGGCGGGTTGTGGCCCGGGGTTGTCGGAGGCCGAAGCCGACCATGCGGTGACGCGGTCGTTGCTGAACTCGGCCAGCGCCGTGCCCTCCGCGCCGTAGAGCACCTGGGTTTGGCGTTCGGTCGTGATGCGCGCCACCGGTTCAAGCGACTTGGAGCGAACGATCGCCAGCACAACGTCGCGCAATTCGCTCGGCACGGTGTCGTGCTCGGCCGGGCCGGATGTCAATGGTGCATGGATCTCGGTGCGGGCGTCGGGACCTGCCGGCAACTTCAGGTGCCAGCCCGCGTCGGGGCCACCGGTACGGCGCCGCAGGGTGATCTTGTTGCGTGCCAGGTCCTGCGTCGGCGTGTCGAAGTATGTCGCATCCAGCGATTGCGTCGGTGGCTTGTCGACGCGAGTCACCGCGGCGATGCCTTCAAAGGACGGTGACACTGTCGAGTCGACGACGTCGAACTTGCGCTCCACCTCCAGATGGCGTGAGGTTTTTTGCGCTTTTACAGGCATTTTCGGCTCCGTTGACGGCGCGTCGCCGCGGTCTTATAGATCATGATCGGTTTCGATGGGCACACATAGAGTGCCATACCGGCGACGCGATCGGAGCTGAGGTTTGGGCTACCGATCTGCAAGGTGGTGCAATAGGCGCGCTCAGTGAGCGCTCAGAAGCAGTGCTCATCGGCCGGAAAAACCCCGCCGGCCACTTCTTCTGCGTATTGCATTGCGGCCCGGCGCAATTCGCCCCCGATGTCGGCAAACCGCTTGACGAAGCGAGCGGGCTTGCCGCCGCTCAGGCCGGCCATGTCCTGCCACACCAAGACCTGGGCATCGCAGTTTGGTCCGGCGCCGATCCCGATGGTCGGAATGGTCAGTTTGCCAGTGATCTGGGTGGCCAATTCGGCCGGCACCATCTCCATCACGACGGAAAACGCCCCGGCTTCGGCGACCGCGATCGCGTCGGCGACCGTGCGTTCCGCGGCGTCGCCGCGGCCCTGTACCCGGAAGCCGCCCAGGCTGTTCACGCTTTGCGGCGTGAAGCCGATGTGCGCCATCACGGGGATGCCCGCCGTCGTCAGGCAGGCGATCTGGTCGGCCACCCGCTCGCCGCCCTCGAGCTTGACGGCGTGCGCACCGCCTTCCTTCATGAACCTGGTGGCGGCGGCCAGCGCGGCGCCCGGTCCCGCCTCGTAACTGCCGAACGGCAGGTCGGCCACGACCATTGCGTGGTGCGCCCCCCGCGCCACCCCGCGGACCAGCGGGATCAATTCGTCGATCGACACGGGCACCGTGGTGTCGTAGCCGTAGACGACGTTGGCCGCTGAGTCGCCGACCAGCAGGACCGGGATGCCGGCATCGTCGAAAATTCGGGAGGTCGAATAGTCGTAGACCGTGAGCATGGCCCACTTGTGGCCTTCGGCCTTCATTTTCTGCAGGTGGTGTGTGCGAATCTTTGGCTTGGGCTTTGCGGGCATCGAGGCGCCCGCTGACAAATCTGCACCATAAACGTTCTGCTCAGACATCATTGTCCCTGGTAGTGGTCGGGTCGATCCTCGTGGCCGCTCAGGTTCTCATCCTGAGAAGGTCCCCGGGTTCGCGTGACTTTCGACATTCTGCCATCTCTTCTGCACAGTTGCACCGCCGGTGCGCCGTGAGACATACGATTCTGCGCATGCAGCGGCTCAGCGGCCTCGACGCCAGTTTCCTGTACCTGGAAACTCCCTCACAGCCGATGCATGTTTGCTCGATCATGGAGTTGGACACGTCGACGATGCCTGGCGGCTACGCGTTCGACCGGCTGCGTGAGGCGTTGACGCTGCGCATGAGGGCGATGCCGCAGTTCCGCGAGAAGTTGGCCAACAGTCCGCTGAACCTTGACCACCCGGTGTGGGTGGACGACGAGAACTTCGATGTCGATCGGCATTTGCACCGCATCGGGTTGCCGCCGCCGGGGGGCCGGAGCGAATTGTCGGAAATCTGCGGCCACATCGCATCCCTGCCGTTGGACCGCCGCCGGCCGTTATGGGAGATGTGGGTCATCGAAGGGGTGGCAGGCACCGACTGCCACCGTGACGGGCGGCTGGCGGTGATGACCAAGGTGCACCATTCCGGGGTGGACGGGGTGACCGGCGCCAACCTGATGTCGCAGCTATGTGCCACCGAAGCCGACCCGCCCGCGCCGGATCCGGTGGAAGGCGTCGGTGGCGGCGGCGGATGGCAGATCGCCGCCGGCGGACTGTTCAGGTTCGCCGCCCGGCCACTACGTCTGGCCAACGTGGTGCCCCAGACGATGTCCTCGGTGGTCACAACGCTGCAGAAGGCCCGCGAGGGCAAGGCGATGGCGCGTCCGTTCGCCGCACCCCGGACCGCTTTCAACGCGAGCATCAGCGGCCGGCGCAACATCGCGTACGCCCAACTCGACCTCGAGGACGTCAAAAAGGTGAAGGACCATTTCGGCGTCAAGGTCAACGACGTGGTGATGGCTTTGGTGTCCGGAGTGCTTCGCCAGTACCTGGTCGACCGCGACGCCTTACCCGAGGCGGCGCTGGTGGCGTCGGTGCCGGTGTCGGTACACGGCAAGTCCGATCGCCCCGGCCGTAACCAGGTGTCCGCCATGTTTTCCAGCTTGCATACTCAAATCGCCGACCCGGTGGAGCGCCTGAAAGCCATCGCCGAAGCGAATTCGATTGCCAAGCAACATAGTTCGGCTATCGGTGCCTCCCTGCTGCAGGACTGGTCGCAATTCGCCGCGCCGGCGGTGTTCGGCATCGCGATGCGGCTGTACGCCCGGACTCGGTTGACCAAGAGCATGCCCGTGTACAACCTGGTGGTCTCCAACGTCCCGGGCCCCCAGGTGCCGCTGTACATGCTGGGCTGCCAGGTCAAGGCGATGTACCCGCTGGGGCCGATCTTCCACGGTTCGGGCCTGAACATCACCGTGATGTCGCTGAGTGGCAAGTTAGACGTCGGGCTGATCTCGTGCCCGGAATTGCTGCCGGACCTGTGGGCGATGGCCGACGACTTCGCCGTGGCGATGGAAGAACTGCTCGCGACCTGCGGGTAGTTAGCCGGCGGTGCCGCTCATCAGAATCTCAGGTTGGCTCTGGCAGCATATGGTGGCATGTGCCTGTCTCGCCGCGACAAAATCGCGCGCACGCTGCTGATCTGGACGGCGATCGCTGCCGTGGCGCTCCTGCTCGCGGGCTGCCTCCGCGTCGTCGGTGGACGAGCAGTGATGGCGGGACCCAAACTGGGCCAGCCGATCGAGTGGACACCCTGCCGCTCTTCCAACCCGCAGGCCAAGATTCCCGATGGCGCAATGTGCGGAAGGCTGGCCGTGCCCGTCGACTACGACCACCTCGACGGCGACGTGGCGGCATTGGCGATGATCCGTTTCCCGGCGACGGGCGACAAGATCGGTTCGCTGGTGATCAATCCGGGCGGGCCTGGCGAGTCAGGCATCGAGGCCGCGTTGGGTGTCGTTCAGTCGTTGCCCAAGCGGATCCGCGAACGGTTCGACCTGGTCGGCTTCGACCCCCGCGGGGTGGGTTCGTCGCGACCGGCGATCTGGTGCAACTCGGATGCCGACAACGACCGGTTGCGCACCGAACCTGATGTCGACTACAGCCCGGCGGGTGTGGCCCACATCGAGGACGAGACCAAGCAGTTCGTCGGCCGCTGCGTCGACAAGATGGGCAAGAGCTTTCTGGCGAACGTGGGCACCGTCAACGTTGCCCGGGACCTGGATGCGATCCGCGCGGCACTGGGCGACGACAAGCTGACCTACCTCGGCTACTCGTACGGCACGCGCATCGGCTCGGCCTATGCGGAGGCCTACCCCAAGAACGTGCGGGCGATGATCCTCGACGGGGCCGTGGATCCCAATGCCGACCCCATCGAGGCAGACCTGCGTCAGGCCAAGGGATTTCAGGACGCGTTCAACGACTACGCCACCGATTGCGCGAAGACGCCGACGTGCCCGCTAGGCACCGACCCGGCCAAAGCCGTCGACGTGTACCACAGCCTGGTCGACCCGATGGTTGACCCGAACAATCAGATGATCGGTCGCCCGGTACCCACGAAGGACCCACGCGGGTTGAGTTACAGCGACGCCATTGTGGGCACCATCATGGCGCTTTACTCGCCAAGCTTGTGGCATCACCTGACCGACGGCCTGAGCGAACTCGTCGACCACCACGGTGACACCCTGCTTGCCCTGGCCGATATGTACATGCGCCGCGACCCGAACGGTCACTACACCAATGCCACCGACGCGCGAGTGGCGATCAACTGTGTTGACCAGCCGCCGATTACGAACCGCGCCAAGGTTATTGACGAAGACCGCCGCTCGCGCGAGATCGCGCCATTCATGAGCTACGGACAGTTCACCGGTGACGCGCCGCTGGGCACCTGTGCGTTCTGGCCGGTGCCGCCCACGAGCAAGCCGCACGCCGTCTCGGCGCCCGGCCTGGCCCCGACCGTGGTGGTGTCGACCACGCATGATCCGGCGACGCCGTATAAGGCCGGGGTGGAGCTGGCGAATCAGCTGCGCGGGTCGCTGCTTACCTTCGACGGCACCCAGCACACGGTTGTGTTCCAGGGCGACAGCTGCATTGACGACTACGTGACGGAGTATCTGCTCGGTGGCGCCACGCCGCCGAGCGGCGCGAAGTGCTAGCCCGCCGACGATGCGCCCCGCGAAGCGGGGCGAGGAGAAGGCGGGCAATTTGGTAAGCCCGCCGACGATGCGCCCGCGCTGGGGGCACCGCCCAGCCGCGGAGCGGCGAGGGGGCAAGGCGGGCAATTTGGTAAGCGTGCCGCGAGGCTAACAGCCACGCAATCCGGCTGTGCCCGAGATCAAGGCGTGACCGTTTCGCGCCGCCACGGGTATTCGAAGGTGCAACGATGACACGCATGTTGCGCCTGAGACCGTTGAGCTCGGCGCTGCTGTCGTTCGGACTGCTTGCGGGGCAATCGGCTCTGCCGGTCGCCGGAGCAACTCCGGAACCCGGTGCCGGCCAGACCCCGAGCCCGGCTCCGCCGTCTGCTGCCGTGCGGGGGCAGGACTGGGGCAGTTGCAGCCATTTCGTGACCGACACCAGCGACGTTCCCACCGCCCAATGCACCACCGTGTCCGTCCCGGTCGACTACGCCAACCCCGGTGGGGCGCAAGCGAAGCTGGCCGTGATCCGGGTACCGGCGACCGGCCAGCGGATGGGATCGCTGTTCATCAATCCGGGCGGACCCGGGGCGTCCGCGGTCGACATGGTGGTCGGCTTGGCGCCAGACCTGGCGAACAGCGCCATCACCCGCAACTTCGACCTGGTGGGGTTCGATCCCCGCGGGGTGGG
>Ga0210389_10003063_pt1 | contig 13071 bp, 5 predicted proteins | sample IncBWH28OmetaG_FD_160127 | JGI IMG/M metagenome (GOLD analysis project Ga0210389, IMG submission 160127) | Forest soil microbial communities from Barre Woods Harvard Forest LTER site, Petersham, Massachusetts, United States - Inc-BW-H-28-O ...
GGAGAGGATCGCGTTGATCATGAGCGAGCCAACTCCCGGAATGGCGAACACGTACTCGATGACCAGTGATCCGCCGACCAGGAAGCCGAGGTTGACGCCGACGATGGAAACGGTCGGGATCGCCGCATTGCGCAGCACGTGGATGCGGAAAAGCGATGCGCCCGCGATGCCCTTTGAGCGCGCCGTCCCGACGTATTCGGAGCCGAGGACATGAATGGTTGACGCTCGCAGGCTGCGGATGATCGTCGGGCACATCGAGATGGCCAGGGTGAGCGCCGGCAGGAACAGGTAATAGAGGTGTTGCAGCGGGGTCGCGCCGTAACCGCTGACTGGGAAGAGCCGCAACCGCACCGCGAGGAGCAGGATCAGCATGATCCCGGTCCAGAACTGCGGCATGCCCTGCCCGAGCAGGGTGTAGACACGCACTCCCAGGTCACGGGCTCCGCCTGGCCTGGTGGCCGCCAGGCCCGCGAGGGGAATGCTGATGATCAGTGAAAGGACGAGCGCGTACAACACCAGGCTCAAGGTGACCGGCACCGCGGAGAACACGAGACCCACCACCGGCTGCTGGTAGGTCAGCGACTGGCCGAGGTTGCCCTGGAGGAGGTGCACGAGGAACAGCCAGTACTGCTCCCACAGCGGCTTGTCCAGCCCAAGCTGCTTGGAGAGCGCGGCCACGCCGGCCGGGGTCGCATGACTGCCGAGGATGGCCACCGCCGGGTTACCAGGCAGCAAATGCGACATCAGGAAAACAAGGACGGTCACTCCGAGTACGACGGGGATCGCCTGAAGGATCCGGCCCGGGATAAATCGCAGCCGGTGCAGCATGTACTACTCCTTGCCGCGGGGCCGGCGACCAGGCCGCCGGCCCCGCATTGCGAGGTGAGATGGTGGACGCTAATTGCTCAGGTAGACGTTTTCGAGGTGGAAGTTGCCGAGTGGCGTCACGTAAAAGCCGTGGACATTGTCCGTAGAGGCATACGCAGACGGCGGGTAGTACAGGTAGGCGAGGAACGCATCCTGTGACGTCAGCTGCTGCAACTGGCCGTACAGGCTGGCCCGCGTCGCGGGGTTGACTTCCTTCTCGGCCTGCTTGTCGAGGCTTACCACCTTCGGGTTGTCGTAGAAGGTGAAGCCCGAGTTGGCGCCGCCCGCCGGGTTGGTGGCGAAGGTGGTCCATTCATCCGGGTCGGGGATGTCCATGACCCACTGGGCGAAGGTCATGGTGAAGTTGGAGGCGAGCAGCGCCGCGTGGGACGCGGTATGGTCCATCTGCTGGATGTTCACCTTGATGCCCAGCGGTGCCAGCTCGGCCTGCATGATCTGTGCCACGGTGGCCTCGTTCGGGTCACCGGAGGAGATCAGCAGCGTCGTGGTGAAACCATGGGGCTCCGACGACTTGGCCAGGGCCGCCTTGGCGGCCGCCAGGTTATATGTCTGCCCGCCGGAGGCGTCGTAATACGGTAGGCCCGGCATGAGGAGCGAGTTGGCCGGCTTTCCGTTGCCGAACAGGACCGCGCTGACCATCGCGTTCCGGTTGATCGCGTCCGAGACCGCCTGGCGCACGTAGACGTTGTTGAACGGCGCCTTCTTCTCGTTGAAGGCGATGTAGTCGACCTCGTCGGACGGGAACGCGGTTGCCGTGATGTTCGGCGTGTTCTTCAGCGTCGCGAAGCTCGACCAGTCGGGGAAGGTGTCGATGTTAGCCTGGTTGCCCTCGAGCTGGAGCTGGCGCGTGTTCGCGTCAGGGACGACATTGAACTGAACGCTGTTCAGGTACGGCTTGCCCGGCTGCCAGTAGTGCGGGTTCTTGACCAGCTTGAGGTACTGGCCCTTCTTCCACACGTCCCACTCGAACGGCCCGGTGCCGATGGGGTGGTTGTAGAAGGCGGCCTCGGTCTCCCCGCCGTAGTTGTTCGGGATGATCGCGTTGGCGAACAGCGACAGGTCGGCCAGGATCGGAGCCCACGCGTACTTGAGGTCGATCTGTACCGTCGAGGGGTTCACCGCGACGACCTGCTTGATCGCCGAGTTGACGAAAGCCCAGCCCGCCGACCCGGTCGCGGTGTTCTGGTCGATCGAGAACTTGACGTCGGCCGAGGTCAGGGGCTGCCCGTTGGAGAACTTGACCCCGCTGCGCAGCTTGATCGTGTAGGTGAGCTTGTTTGCCGACACCGTGTAACCGGTAGCCAGCCAGGGCTCGACCGTCTTACCGTCGTTGCTGACGGTAAAGAGCGGCTCCATGATCTGCTCCATGACGTAAATCGAGCTGTTGTCGAACGTCGTGGTCTTGTTCATGGAAACCGCGTCATTGGAGCGGTCGATCACGAGGTTGCCCCCGTCGACCGGCTTTGACGAACTCGTCGCGGCCGAACCGGCACCGGTAGCGGCACCGCAGCCCGCCAGGGCCAACGGGATCGCCGCGAAACCCGCGGCGATCAAAATGCGAAGCTTTTTCTTCACTACGTTCCTCGATTGTCATGAGCGCCGTGGTACTCCACGGCAGGGGAGCGCGGGTTACAGTGCGATCTTCGAGCCCTGGTCCGCCATCAGCCCGTCTGTAACGAAAGGTACAGTAGCGATGCTTTATTGCGTTTGTGTTACGTTTGGTAACAGTTTTCCTAGGAAACACCGCATCGCTACCGCTGCGCCGCGCTATTCAGTCCCCTTCGGGGCCAGGGCAAGCCCGAGCAGGAGCCCGTCGGCGCAGACAGCCGGACTCGACGTGACGAACATCGGCACCCCGGGGGCGGGCGCGGTGATTCGGGTCGGCGTGCCGCCGATGAGTGGCGAGACCGTCCCCAGCAGGTCTCCTTCGGCGACGAGCGCGCCAGGCGCGACCGCGGCCTGCCACCATCCGGCGTCGTTCGTTCTCATCCAGATCCAGCCTTCGTGTTCGGCCGGCTGGCTGAATGCCGTGACCTCGCCGGGAGCAATCCCCAGATAGCGCAGGACGTTCCGCAGCCCGCGCAGGTGCCTGTCGACAGCGCCGGAGTCGAGGATGCCGCACTCCCCCGATTCAGGGGTGATCGCGGGGATGCCGAGGTCGGCCGCGGCCGCTGACGTAGTGCCCGCAACGGTCCGGCCTTGCGACGATTGCCGCACGAGGTGCCCGAGGCCGTAGACGAGGGCAAGGCCGCGCGCCTGCTGCTCGACGGGCGAGGCGTCGTACATGACGAACGGCTCAAGCGCCTCCGGCAGGTCCCCGGCGTGCAGGTCGAGCAGGTAGTCGGAGCCTTTGATGAGCGTTTCCGTGACCGCGGCGGCGATCCGTTCTGCCGCGGTGCCGTGGGCATCGCCGGGAAAGCTGCGGTTGAGGTTCTTCCCGTCCAGTGGGACGACGAACGGCGTGCGCGCCCAGAATGCCGGGAGGTTGATGACCGGCGCGACGGTAACGGTTCCGGACAGCTCAGCCGGCCGAAGTTCGGCCAGCAGCTTGCGTGCGGCGGCGATCGACGTGTACTCGGTCCCGTGCACTCCGGCGATCACCGTCAGATGCGGCCCGTCGCCCGCTTCTCCGACGACATCGACGTACGGAATGCGCAGCACTCCGCCATCGCCGAGGTCCACCTGCAGTTCGCGTGTCTCAGTCATCCGCCCCTCCGTCGTCAGGGCCCACCCTGGCCATTGCTTCCGTTCGTAACTGCTTCGATTGATTTAACCAGATATGTACCGCATGTTACATACTTTGGCAATGATGGCAGCAGCGATCGCCCGAGCCAGCGTGGTCGCCGCACCGCCGTCATACCTCCGATGAACGGCAGCAGCCAGGCACCCATCGCCGCCGACGACGCCGCGACCCAGACCACGATTTAGTGGGATCTTCTGGTATATCGTCCGGATTGCCGCAAACCCGCGCAACGAGACCTGATCCCTGCGCGGATTCGCTGGCTTTCGCGGGTGCCGGAGCAGACGGAGGAACTGAGCATGGCCGAACTGGACTGGAAGCCCGACATCCTTGGGGCCGACTACTCCCAGGTGGTCCTCGACCTCGGCACCGACCCGGATGGTCAGGGCACCGTCGAAGCCGTTCTCGTCCGCAGAGACCCACGGCCCGGGGAAACACCGCCGGAGGAAGAAAACGGCGTGGTCCTGTACGTCCACGGGTTCACCGACTACTTCTTCCAGACCGAACTCGCGGACTTCTTCGCCGCCCGGGGGCTGCGGTTCTACGCGCTCGACCTGCGCAAGTGCGGCCGGGCGCGGAAGCCTGGCCACACCGCACACTACGTTTCCGACCTGGCACTCTACGATGACGAACTGGACCGCGCGCTGGCGATCGTCACCGCGGCGCACCCCGGCAAGCCTGTCGTCCTCGTCGCGCACTCCACCGGTGGCCTAATCGTGCCGCTGTGGCTGAACCGCCGTCGGCTGGCGGGGAATCCCACGGGGGACATCGTCGCGGTCGTGCTTAACAGCCCATGGCTGGACCTGCAGGTTAGCGACGCGTTGCGCGGTCCGGTAACGCAGCTCCTGCGGGTGCTGAGCAAGGTCCGCCCGTTTTTGGTGCTCGGCGTTCGTACTGGCACCTACGGGCGGACGCTGCACGTCAGCGGTGCCGGCGAGTGGGATTATGACCTGGAACTGAAGCCGCTGGCTGGCTTCCCGGTGACCGCCGGCTGGCTCAACGCGATCCGCCGCGCCCAGGTTAGGCTGCACCGCGGCATCGAGATCGGCGCACCTACTCTGGTGCTGCGCTCCACCAGGTCCGGCAAGGGGACCAAGGTCAGCGACCACGTCGACCTCGTCATCGACACCGCCCAGATCGCCCAATGGGAATCCAGCCTCGGCAGCCAGGTAACCGACGTCCCCGTCAAGGACGCCCGGCACGACGTCTTCTTGTCCATCCCGGAATCACGCGCGAGCGCGTACGAGGCTCTCGGCGACTGGCTAGCGCGTCAGCAACCCTGGAACTGAGGGACGGCTGGCGGATCCGGGCTACGACCGGTCGAGGAAATCGATGATGTGGCCGAACACGTCAAGCGCGGCACCCCGGCCGATAAAGGTATCCACGTGCCCGTAACCGGGAATTTCTCTGTACTGGACGTCCATCCGCGATTGACGGGCAGTGAGTATCTCATAACACAGCCTGTTGGAGTCCAGCCACAGCTTATTCAGGCTGCCCGAAATGAGCAGGACCGGACAGTCGATCCGGTCCGCGCGGTCCAGGGCGTTCTCGGGCAGGGCGGCGTAGCGCTGGTCCCCGTCGTTGTGCCACCGCACCATCGCGTGGGCCAGTTCTATCTGGCGCAGGTGCGGCAGCAGCCACACTGGGGCCGGCCCGAACAGCTCGGCGAGCCGGTCATGGGTACGTCGGTCCAGATTGTCATGGACGAACAGGGACGCGCCCAGGCCCCAGGCCGAGCGGTACAGCATCTGACAGGTGGGATCGGGACAGTCGGCTCCGCGCGCGGCAAGCGCGAAAAACGGCGTGTACTTCGACCATAGTCCGGACTGGCGGATATCCACCGGCACATGGTCAAGGCGGGAGCGGAGGAGTTCACCGCCGACATACATCCGCAGCCGCGTGTTCATCGAGAGCTTGGGGGTTAGGAAAACCCCCTGAGCGACAACGCCGGCTAGTCCCGGCACAAGGCCGGCGGCCATGCTCATCGACAGGCACATTGCCCCGACGCAGTGGGCGACCACCAGCAGTTTCCTCATCCCGATCCGGCCACGGATATACGCGACCGCCTCCGGTATGTCGTACAGCGCGACGTCGTCGTACGTGAACCGGGGACCGCTGTGGTTGTAGGGCAGCCGGCAGCTCCCCCGCCAGTCCAGCAGCCAGGGCTCGTAGCCGGCGTCGAGCAGAACGGCCACCAGGTTACGGGTCTCCGGCAAGACGAACATGTCGGACGACGCGGTATGACCGTGCAGCAGCAGCACGGCGGGCCGGTTCTCATCGGGGTGCCCGTCCGCCGACACCCTGGTCAGCCCGAGCACGGTCCCGTCGGAGGCACGCAGCGGTACCGCCTCCGCGGTGGCCCCGGCCAGGCGGGCGATAAGCGGCCGAATCGCCACCGGGCGAGTCTGTGTCACTGGTTTCTCTTCCTGTCGGCAGTGGTGACGGCCGTTGCACGGCGCAGGTCCAGCAGGTCGGCGCCGGCCCGCAGCATCGGTTCCAGCAGGCCCCGGCCGACCTGGGAGCCGAACCAGGCCAGCCAGATCAGCTTGGCTGTGCGCTGCTCCTGGGGGGACAGGCTCGGGCGCACCTGAATGCCGTCGATCTGCTCCCGCACGTAGCTGTCACCAGGGACAACCACGCGGCCGGCCATGCTCGCGGGCTCGCCGACCCGGCCGATCTGGATGTCAAGGGCCCTGGCCTGGTACCACAGGTCGCGACGGGCCCGCGCGAACTTGCGACCCGCCAGCCACCAGAGCGTGCCGTCGGCGGCGGTGAGGGACAGCCGGTAAAGCAGCAGCGGATGCTCAGTTCCGTGCCGGAGCGGTACTCCGTCGCCGGGACGCACCAAGATCTCTCCGGTTTGCACGGTCAGCGCGCCGGCGGGCAGCAGCGGGCACCGTATCTCGCCGCGCACGTCGATCCGCCGTTCCTGAAGGAGCTGGTACATGCTGGCGATGGACAAGGTCATCGAGGCAGTGCACGGAGCATCGCCCGTGCCATCGGCCAACCGGAGCGATCCGGTCATGGTCTCCGGGAACCACAGGTACGCCGCGTCGCCGGAGTCGGGCAACCGGGCCAGGCCGTCCTTGGCCATCCGCTCGAACGCCTTGACCTGCGCGGTGGTGTCGTACCGGGTCGGCGCGGGGATTCCGTGCCGGGCGGCGAAGGCCTCGGCCCGGTCACCGGTGGCCGCCGGGCCGAACAGCGTAGCCTCGCACAGCTTTAGCGCGGTGGGACTTCGCAGCACCCGGACGAGGAAGTCGAGCTCCGGTATGGGGTCGGCGGTCAGGCGGTCCAGTATTTCCCGGCGCCACTCGTCCCATTCAGTGACCCGGAGGTTCATGCCGGCCAGTCGCATCTCCCGGACCATGTCGTCCAGGGTGCTTGGCTTGCCGACGAGGTTATAGGTCTGGCCCCAGCCTTCGGGTTCACACACGATCGCGGCCGCCATCCGGCTGACCCACTCCACCGGGGCGACGTTAAGGAACCGGAACGGCGGGACGGTGCGGAACCGGCTGACCGCCGCGAGGAAGCCGGCGCTCAGGTCGTGGGAGTTGTAGGCTCCGGTTTGTGTGTGGCCGCCGATACCGCCCGGGCGCAGCAGGGTGACGACCAGGCCGCGCTCCCTGGCCCGGCGCAGCAGCGCCTCGGCGGCCCATTTGGTCTTGTCGTATCCAGCGGCGAGCCGGTCGACGTGGGCGACCGGATCGTCCTCGCCCATGGACGCGATGCCGACCTCGTTGAACACGGCAATAGACGAGATGTGGTGCAGCGGCTTGATCCGCCCGGTCGCCGCGAACTCGGCCAGGGTATGCACGGCGAGCACGTTGGTCTGGCGCAGCGAGGGGTAGCCACGCAGGAAGTCGACGGCCGCGGCCACACTGACCACCGCGTCGATATCGCAGGACAAGTGCGTCCACTGCTCAACGGTCAGCCCCAGCCGCGGCTGGCGGATATCCGCCGCGAGCACCGTGATCCGGCGGCGGACCTCGGCCGACCAGGGAAGCTGGAAGCCGGCCAGGGCCTCGGCCAGCCGACGTTCGGCATCCTGATCGCCGGATCCGCGCACCAGGCACACGACGTGCGCGTCGCTGTGCCGTAGCAGGTCAAGCAGCAGGTGGCTGCCGAGGAAGCCGGTCGCGCCGGTCAGCAGGATCCGGGCGGGCGGTACCGGCTCGGGCAGGTCGGTCCAGGGCAACTGGTCGGCCCGGGCCAGGTCGGCCGCGATCCAGGCCAGGTCGTCATCGGCGACCGGAACCGACAGGGCTGGCGGAACCGACGGGGCGGCCTGGGCGGACGATGCCAAGGTCGGCGGACCATAAGAGACCGGGGCCGCTGCCGCTGCCGCGGCCCCGGCGAGCCAGCGCTCAGCGAGGCGGCCGGGACGGGCGTCGGCGAAAATGTCGTCCAGGCTCAGCCGCACGCCTAGCTCGCGAGCCAGCGTGGCGGCGAACTCTACCGCGTCCACTGACGTCGCTCCGGCGTCGAAGAGGTCGGTATCGGGATCGACAGGCGTTCCGCCAAGGAGGCGGGCCGCCCGGTCGGCGATAGCGGCGGAAAGTTGGCCGGGGTCCCAGGTCCGGCTTTCCTCCCCACCGTTTTTGTTGTCCCCGCGGGTACTGCCTTCCCCGCTAGCACTGCCTTCCCCGTCGGTGCCTTCTTCCTGGCCGGCTGGCTCGGGATCAAGTGTCGCGGAACCGGCTGTCCCGGGGCCGGCTGCCCGGGTCCTGGCGGCGGCAGCACCCCGGGAGCGGCCGAGCAGGTCGGCCAGCGCGGTCCGGCTGAGGCCGTCGCTCTCCAGGGACTCCGCCTCGTGGCGACGATCGACGGCCGGCACGCGGCTGCCGCCGGGTGCATCCGGGCGGCTGGTCTGCTGATCAGTCATGCTGAGCTCCCGACGTCTCGCCGGCGTGGGCCGGCCTCGAGCCATGCGATTTCGGGTCCCACGAACGGAAAGCCCGCAGCCGGGGCAGCGTTATGTCAGCCTCCAGCCGCGGACGGTCTATGTCCCCGCCGTCAAGGGCCGCCACCAGTCGGCGGGCCGGGATGTTACGGGGGGTGTTTTCGGCAATCAGCCGCACGGCTTGGCACTCCAGCGCGTCGGCCCGGTCGGCCAGCCAGCCAAGCAGTCGCTCCTCGACTCCTCGGCTCAGCGCCCGGCAGCTGAGCATCCAGGCGATGACCTCCAGCCGTTCCGCGTCCGGGCGGATCACCAGCACGCCTACCTGCCCGTAGTCGCCGAACCGGTCACGGGCGGCGACGGTCCACACCTCGCCATCGCGCTGCCACTGCACCAGCGCGCTTTCGTCGAGGGGCACCGGGCGCAGGTTGAACTGGGTAGTGCGACGGCTGAGCTGGGCGGAGCGCTGCACCGCGGCGGCCGACAGCGGCTCGATGTCCACCTCGAGCTGGAGCCGCTGGAGGAACTCGGCGAAGCTGGCCTGCTCGCGTATCTTGGCGCGTTCCTGCTCTTGCTGGTAGAACTCCGCGCGAACCGCGTCCTCGCGGGTGACCGGCTCGGGTACCACCGGCCAGAGCCGGGTCACGAAGGCCTGCAGTTCACCGGCCGGCGGACAGGTGACGGAGAGGACTTCAGGCAACTGGGCACGCATCGCGGCGATCTGTACATGATCGTCGTCCAGGTAAAGGAAGGTATCGAGCCCGAGCCCGAGCCCGGTGGCCACCGCCTCGAGCCGCTGGGCCTTCGGCTCCCAGCCGGCTGAGATCGCGGCGAAGTGCGCGGCCTTCAGCGGGCTGTCCGGGCGCTCTAGCACACCGCGCACAGTGGGCTCGTCGTTGTTGCTGATCAGCACCAGCAGCACGCCGGCCGCGCGCCAGGCCAGCAGTCTGCTGGCGAGCGCGGCGTACGGCCCGGCCAGGTCAATCCCATCCGGCCCTAGTTCGCCGGCCACGCCGCCCCACAGGGTGTTGTCGCCGTCCACCGCGATGACTTTCGGCGCCGGGCGGCGGATCGCCGAGATGGTGGCGGCCACCTTGAGCGCCACCGCCGCCTGAAATTCCGGCGCGAACGGCAGATGGGCAAGCCGGTCGGTTTCGGGATCGAACGGCGCAGGAATGAGCTCACCGGAGCACCAGTCCCCGGGAAGCAGGACAGCCACGCCGGGCAGTTCCCGTATCCGGGACGCAAGCTCGCTTTCCCACTGCCGCAGCCGGGGGTCATCCGATTCGGACGGCAGAAAGCCGACCACGACCGGGCGCCGGGTCCTGTCGTGCAGCGACCGCAGGGCGGCGGGATACTCATCGGCGAGTTCGGCCAGCAGCCCGTCGGTAACCGGGCCGAAGCGGGTCAGGTCGGCGGCGCGCAGCAACATGACCCCGGCCTCCGGCGCGGGCTGGGCGAAGACTCCCTCCGGGTCCTGGAGACTGGCCAGGACCTGATGGTAGGGCGCTTCCGTGACGACGAGGTTCCCGGCCCCGGCATCCTCAAGAGCGGTCTGGAGCATCGCGGTGAGGTCCCCGAGGGCGAACGTGGCCGCGAGCGCGACCGAGCCGGTCGTCGTCTTGGCCTGCGCCCCCGCCTCGCAAGCGCCTGCCGCAGGAGTGACCGGGGGTTCCTGGCTCACGATGGCCTCGGTGCCGTCAGCGACCTGGGCCAGTAGTTCGAGATAGTCATCGGCGATCCGGCGGCAGCTCGGTTCGTCGAGGATGTCACGGTTGTACTCCAGGCACAGGTGATTCAAGTCGGGCCACATGGTGATCATCAGGTCCAGGTCGGAGTGGCCGGCGCCAGCAGGGAGCGGCTCGACAACGCGCGGTTTGCGGCCCAGCGGCCTGATGAAGTTGAAGTACACCTCCACCAGGGGTGCGTTGGGCCGGTGCAGCCCCTCGCTCACCATGACGGACAGCGCATCGAAAAACGAGGTTCCCTTCCTCAGCAGCCGGGCCAGGCGTTCATCGGTGCGGCGCAGCACGGCGGAGACCGGCTCGTCCCCGCTGGCCTCGGCGGCGAATGGGACCGGGACGCCAAAAAATCCCACCGCGTCGAGGGTGCCCGCGTGCATGCGGGTGTCTACCGGGATCGCAAGCGCGAACCGGTCCCGCTTCCGCAGCCGGGCCAGGTAGACCGTGAGTGTTCCGAGGCAGAGGGCAGCGGGGGTAATGGCCATGCGATTCGCCTGGACGGTGATCTTGTCCAGCAGGCCGTCAGCCAGCTCGGTGAACAGGAATCCCGATCGGAAGCTCCGGACGGCCGGACGAGGCCTGGCCAGTGTGAGGTCAAGCCGCTTGAGGCCGGCGAACTCCTGCCGCCACGCCGCCGTCGGGTCGACGGCAGCATCGGGCGGCACGCTGGAGTGCGGCGGCTGCGCCACGAGCAGGGAGTCGATATCGCGGCTGGTAACATTCCGGTCGAGCCTGGTACCTGCCAGCTCGGCATCGATCTCAGCCATCACCAGCACCAGAGAGACCGCGTCCGAGACCGCGTGGTGGGCGCCGAACAGCAGCACCTGCTCGCCGGAGCCGTCCTCAATCAGCTCGAACCGCCACAGCGGTGGCGCGCCGAGGTCAAACGGCGGTTCCATCAGGTCCCGCAGCCGCCGCTCGACATCCAGATCGGCGACATGCGACCAGCGCAGCAGGTCACCCGGGCGGTCCAGGATCCGGAGCCGCTGGCCACCGGTGGTGTCGGCGACGATTCCCGTGCGCAGGGCCGCGTGCCTGCCCGCCAGGGCGGCGATGATCTCGGCCAGCCGCTCGCGGGTGACCGGGGTGGTGAGCCTGACCGCGAAACCTATGTGGTGTGCCGCGCTCGGCGTGCCGTGCTGCTCCGCCCGCAGGAGCCGCATCGCATCGCGTGTCACGGGCCGCGATTCACCGCTCGCCGCTCCGGCCGGCGCCCCGGTGATGCTGGTGGTCCCGGACGGCTCACCCGGCGCGGAAACCGCCGGGACCTCCGGAAGAGCATCGAGGACCGCAGTGGCCAGGCCGCTGATGCTGCTGCCGGAAATCCGGGCCGCATCAAGCTCGGCCCCGAGCTCCCTGGCGATGGCGCCCTGCAGTGTGACCAGAAGGAGCGAGTCCAGGCCAAGTTCCTTAAGCGGAACGGCCGGGGCGGCCCGCTCCATGTCGTCACCGGTGATCTCGGCGAGCAGGCCGCGCAGGTAACCGGTCAGAATGTCAAGCTGCTCGGACACGTTCGCCGTGGCCCGGATCCGGCCGGTCACCTCCTGGCCGGCCATCCGCCCGGCCGCCTGACGCGGCCCGCCGGACACTAGATCGGCCAGCAGCGAGCGGGACGCGTCGGAAGAGCCGGCCGCCCGTCGCATGGCCGCACGGTCGATCGCGATCGGCGCGAGTTGACGGCGTCCCGAGCCCACGAGGCGCTCGAACAGGTTGCCGCCCTCGTTCGGAGTGAAGCTACGCAGGCCGGAGCGGGCGATGGCGGCGGCGCGGGCCCGCACGCCAGCGGTCATCCCGACCTCGGCCCAGGGCCCCCAGTCCAGGCTGAGAACCGCCTGGCCGGCCTGAGCCCGATGATGTGCCCAGGCGTCGAGGAAGGCGTTCGCCGCCGTGTAGGAACTCTGGCCGGCCGAGCCGAAAAGACCCGCGGCCGACGAGAACAGGACCAGGAAGTCGAGCTCGGGCAGCAGTTCGCTGAGCACGGTCGTGCCAAGCACCTTGGGCGCCAGCACCGCGGCGATGCGTTCCGGGGTCAGGGTAGACAGCGTCGCGTCGTCGAGTACCCCCGCGGCGTGCACTGCGCCGGCGATCGCGGGGGCGCGGTGCCGCAGCAGGTCAAGCGCCGAGCCCAGGCTCGCGCGACTCGTTACGTCGGCCCGTACCGGATAGACGAGGACGCCCCGCTTTTCAAGCTCGCCGATCCACCGCACCACGTCGCCGCTCGGCTCGCCGCGGCCGACGACGGCGATATGCCGTGCCCCCAACCCGGCCAGCCGCTCGGTGGCTATCTGACCCAGAGCGCCGAAGCCGCCAGTGATCAGGTACGTGCGGTCGTCATGCACCGTCGCGGGGCCGTCCGGCCGCGTCGGGGCCAGCCGGGGAACCAGGCGGCCGGAGTCACGCAGTGCGACCTCGGGTTCGCCGTCGCCCTGCCACAGCTCATCCCACAGCGCCTGGAAGCCGCCGACCGGAGGCAGGTCGATCAGGGTGGTGCGCAACTCGGTTCGTTCCTGAGCCACGGACCGGCCAAATCCCCAGGTCAAAGCCTGTTGCGGCGCGGTCACCTGGTCGCTGCCGCCGGCCGCCTGGCTGCCCCGGGTGACTAGGAACAGCCGAGGGGCCGGCCGCCATGAGCGCTCAGCCAGGGCCGCGATCAGGTGCAGGGTGGCCGTACAGCACACCAGGGCGGCCTCCGCCGCGGCCGCGGGCGAACGGACGGCGGGCGCGTCCAGGCCGTAGAGCTGGATGATCCGCTCGGGCGGCGCGTCGGGGAAAGCCGCGGTGAGCAGCCTGCTCAGGTCCCC
>Ga0210389_10003065_pt1 | contig 13068 bp, 15 predicted proteins | sample IncBWH28OmetaG_FD_160127 | JGI IMG/M metagenome (GOLD analysis project Ga0210389, IMG submission 160127) | Forest soil microbial communities from Barre Woods Harvard Forest LTER site, Petersham, Massachusetts, United States - Inc-BW-H-28-O ...
GCGGGGGCCGGATCGAGAAGTATCTTTCCGTCCCTTACATCCTCTAGAATCCCCATTGCGTCTTTGTAGGCGATATATACGGGATGCGTAGTTTCGATAGATTTCGACTTCAGGTACGTCTTGGTCGCCCAGAAGCACGCCAGATCCAGGGCCAGGTCATGCAGGATTCCTGGCGGCACCGCGTCGGAGCCGGAGGAGTCGTACAGGTTCCCGGCGTACACCGACACTCTGTTGCTCGCCGCGTACAGGGCGAGGGTCAGCTGAGCGTCGGTGAGCTGGTCGGCGGTGCCGGTACCTGAGTCGGTGCCCGCCATCACGTTCCGCAGGTCCGCGACGGAGGCGTACAGGGTGCCGGAGGCTACGGGGGTGCTCATGGCCCGCTCCAGCACCATGCGGCCAGCCCGAACGCCACAGCCGCGAAACCGCCGTAGAACCATGCCGTCGCCGACGCGGAGAACACGTTCCCGCCGGATGCGGTGACGGCGGCGAGGAGGAAGCAGAACCCGGCGACGATGAACAGGAGCCGGGCAATCCAGCCTGGAGGGTTCACGACGCTCCCCCCTTGCCAGCCTTGGCTTCCGCGGCGTCCTGCGGGGCGCTGCGGGCAGGACGGGCGGCCGACGGCGGGGCTGTCTCCTTCGCCGCTACCGGAGCCGCAGGGGCCTTCTCGGCGGCGGGCGCGGGCAGGGCGGCGACGGGACGGAGCGGGACGAGGTGCTCCTGGCCGATGGCCTCCTCGAGCGCGGAGGCCGCGGGCACGTCGATGATCGTGCCGCGCTGGAGCCGCTGCTCGCCGCCGTCCCACATGAACGTCACGTCCGCGGCGACGATGCACGGGTTCCCGGCCATCAGTTGCTCACCTCGGACTCGTCAGCATCCGCGCCGTCGCTGAGCTGCGGAGCCGTCAGCGACGCCAGGTTGCTGCTGCCTCCGTAGGCGGCGGCCAGAGGGCTTCCCGGCACGATGCCGACGATCGCGCCGTGCCGCACGAACCGGGTCATGGGGACGCCATTGGCGTGCCTGCCCCATTGCACGGTCACGTCGGCGAGCACGGTCATCGGCTGCGGCGCGGTCATCAGTTCGCGACACCAACCCCGAGCCCGGCCAGCCCACCCTCGCTGTGCGCGGCATACGGCAGGTCATTGACCGGCGAGTAGCCGGAAGCGCCCGACGCGGCCACCGTGTTGTTGCTGGCGTAGGCGATCCCGAGGCTGTCCAGCAGGTCCAGGTTCAGGAAGTTCATCCACGCCCAGACGGGAGCGCCGGAGTAGGTCAGGGTGATCGACTGGCCGTTCGGGACCATCACGTTCGCGGGGCTGGAGGTGGCCCGGTCGGTGCCGTTCACCGTGACGTGGGTGACGGTTCCGCCGAGCAGGACCACCGAGATGTCCTGGCCGGTGTTGTTAGGCACGGGCGTCGTGCTCGACGGGACGGCCGGGGTGAACGTCGACCAGTACCAGACCGGCACGGCCACGCTGTACTGCAGGGCGCAGGTGGCGCCCGCCGGGACGGTCATCATGAACTGCGCGGCTGTCGTGGCCACCGAGACGGCGTTGACCCAGTAGTTGGCCATCGTCGCGCCGTTCGCGGTGACCGAGACGAACGCGGTCTGCCCGGTGGTATTGGTCACGAAGTTGGTCGTCCCGGCCGGGCTGGTCGCGGGCACTGCTGGCTGCGGCAGCATAACGGCGTCACTCCAATCAGTTACTTATGGCGTCTTTTCCGACGGCATCGGATTGGTCGACGTAGGCGCGCAGGATGCCCAGGCCGTTCAGGCAGGAGTACAGGGCTGACGGGGTGCCCGAGTCGAGCACCAGCAGCTGCCCCTTGATGAAGGTCGTGGAGCCGCCCGCGGACCCGGCGCCGCTGCCGTACTTGTCCGAGCCCTCCGCGTAGCTCCCCGTCCCGAAGTTCGCGGGGGAACCGATCCCGAGCGGGGTGGCGGATGCCGTCCCGGTCTGGACATCGGGCGTGAACGTCCCTGCGGGCACGGCGGTAGTGGCGGTGACGATGAACTTATTCAGCGAGACAGCCACTATCCACCTCCTAGTACGCGGTTGCGGGGACGTTCTCGAGCCCGGCCCCGGCCAGCGCCGGGGTGAGCGCGGCGACGGTGACGGACACGCCAGTCAGGTGCGCCGAGTTCAGCGAGTTCACCGGAACCGATGTCGCCGTGGGCGCCCCGTTGACCACCACCACGTCACTGGTGCCGGACGGGTCCACGATCAGCACCTGGCCGAGCGCGAATGCCGCGTTCGTCCCGGTGGGCGCGAACGTCAGCGCCGTCCCGCCCGCGGACACGCCGGCGGAGATCACCGGCAGCGCCCACGTCCAGGTCGGCGTGGCTACCGTGTACGCGGCTGAGATGCTGCCGCCGACGGGTACCAGGTAGGTCCCGGCGGTGGTGCCGGCTGTGGAGCCGCTGACGCTGACGTTGGTGATCGTGGCTCCGTTCGCGGCGATGGCAGCCGCGATCGGCGTGGCATACGGGTTGGCGACCGCCACGGTGGTGGCGGGGAACGCCGGCGCGGCGGACAGGGGCGGCGCGGCGAGGGTGAACGGCCACTCGCACCGGGCGCAGCGGAACGTCAGCGCCCCGTACGGGATCATCGGGGCGGCACTGAACCAGCACCGGGGGCACGAAAGCGTTGCCTCCAGCGGGGTGATCGCCGACCCTGCGTCCGCCATCTGCTACCTCCGGCCCTGGTGCCGCGTGCCGGGCTGCTGCCGTTGCGGCGCGTTGCGGGGCGGCAGGTCCACCGCGTCCGGCAGCGGCTCGGAGCGCAGGTGGTCGGCCATCTCCGAAGGGTCCGGCTGCGGCTGGCTGGACTCCGGGATGGCCGGGGCGTCCACGTACTGGATCGCGCTGGACCCCTCCGGGTCAGGCCGGGGAGCATCCGAGCCGGGAGGCGGGGGGACCGGGCGGAAGATGCGGCCCGACACGGCACGCGGCGGGATCAGGCCGACAGGCTCACGGGAGCCGTCCGGGCCGGACAGCTTCCGCACCACGTCGACCTGCCGGCCGTCGCGGACACCGTGGCGGTTGAACGCGGCGGCTTCCTCGGCGGTCAGGTACACCGTGTCGCCCGCGTACACCAGGTCGGTGGCCCGTTCCTTGTCGCCACGGCGCGGCACGCTGAGGTTGATGAGGGCCACGTAGGGCTCGCCCCGGCGGACCGAGGGGGCCTCGAACGCCGAGTCGCGGGCCAGCAGTTCATTCAGGGACTTCCGCTCGTCATCGGTGAGCGGGCGCACTTCCTGAGTGACGGTTGCGGCTTCCGCCATCAGGCACCTCCTGCGTGATCGTCGGGGTATTCAGGAATTGTCAGACGCCGGAAAGCAGCGCAATTGCCAAGGGCTGGTCGAGGCCTATGGCTGAGGCCCTCTGGGTGTCCGACCTCCAGCTCTTGGTCGGCTCACTGCGGTACAAAGGACCGGCAACGAACGGCAATTCATCGGCGTAAAAGCCTGCCCTTTGCCGCTGCATTACGATGGCGTTCCCGGCCGGAACCTGCCTGCTCACGAGCACGTCCAGGTTAAAGATCTTCTGCGGGAGCGTGCCGGTGTAAAGCAAGTTTTCCGACGCGATATCGCCAATGTACGGCGCGGCGAAAGTGCTCGACTGAAGCAGAGTATTTTTTGTCCCGTGGTTAATGATGAGGGTATCCGCTTCAAATCCGAGCCACTGAGTGACGCCGGACGGAGACACGATGTTGCTGTTTTCCACGAGATAGCACGCCTGCGCAATGTCCGCGCGGATTGTCGCCGACGCCGAGGCCCACGGGTTCGCCACGGCCAGCGTCTGGATGCTGGCGTTGGCGACGACCGCCGAGTAGAACGCGGTGTTCCACGAGTAGACCATCGTGTTCTTGACCTGCAGCAACTGGCGGGTCACGGGGTCGATGGACTGGCGGCGCCGCATCTCGTCGGAGACCATGATGGCCATGGCCCGCTCGTGGCTGAACACCACGCGGGGCACGCCGATGCTGGTCGGGACGACCGGCACTTCGCCGAACTCGGGCCGGATCTCCGGGAAGTCATCCGCGTACAGCGGGGTCGACTCCGAGTACCTGACGGCACCGGAGGGGGCCGCGCCGCCCATCCGCAGCACCGAGTCCATGATGAACTCGTTCTGGGTGATGTCCAGGATGAGCGCCGGAATGACCAGGGGGTCCTTCAGGAGCTCGTTTACGGTAATCCGCGGGGCGTCGCTATAACCCCTCGCGCCAGTGGGCATCTGTCAGTCCCTTTCAGAAGACCCGGGCGCGGCCCAGGAAGTAGGACGCGGCCCCGCTGCCGCCGATCTGCTGGGTGAGCATCGCGCTCGACACCCCGCCCGGATAGGTGCAGCGGGCGACGATGTTGTTGTAGGCGACCGTGATTGCCTGGCCGCCGGAGGAGCCGCCGAACGGGGTCTGGGTGGCGCCGATCACCGTCCCGTTGCAGCCGACACCGGACGCGGCACCGACGACGAGGAGCTCACCGGGCTTGGCCTGCCCGCCGTACCAGACCCAGATGTCGACGCCGCCGTACCAGACGGGCACGTAGTCGCCGAGGACGGAGATGTCGATCAGCGGCTCGCCGTAGCTGTTGGCCGCCCCGGTCTGGGTGGTGATGACGTTCGCGTCGGCCCCGGCGACGCCGAGGATGTTGACCGCGCCGCCTGCCGCGTTCGCGATGGACGGGGTGACGGTCAGGTCGGTGGTGCCCGCCGTGATGGTGTGCGGCTCCACGAACTGGCCGCCGTAGATCAGGGCGGCGGCCTGGTAGTTGGCCGGGCCGGTCTTGTAATGCGGCAGGACCGCAGTCATGGCGTCGCCGCCTCCTTAATCGCCGTTGCTCACGCCGGCGGATTCGCCGAGCTGGTCATGTGCCGTGCTGCTGGTGACGGCGCGGAGGTTGCCGGCACTAATCGCGGTGACCTCGGAGGCGGACAGTTCCAGCACCTGCCCCTTGGTGACCGTCCGGGCCGGTGCCAGGTACCCGGACCCGGCAACCGTGGTGGTCACGGTCACGACGTAGCGGGCCATGGCTACTTCAGGCCCGTCATCTGCTTGAACTTCGCCACCACGTCTTCGCGGCCCTTGTCGCGGGCCTCCGCGCCGGCGTCCTCCGGCTCGTCCATCGGGGAGCCGAGCTCCACGTCCAGGTCGAGGAGCTTGACCTGCTGGGCGTACTCGGTGAGGACCCGGCGCATGATCTGCCCGGCGTCGGCGGTCTTCCCGTTGGCCAGCTCGACGGTCCGGCCGGTGCCTTCCAGGACCGGGCGGGCCAGTTCGGTGATGAACGGGGGGACGCCCAGATCCGCCAGCTTCCGCTTCTCCGCCTGGTAGTCCTGCTCGCGGAGCCGGGCGGAGATGACGGACATCTCCCGCTGCGTCTCCTCGGCCCGCGCGGTCGCCAGGTCGATCGCGAACTGCGCCTCAGCGGACAGTCCTGCTGCCACGGGTTCCCCTTCCGGCATGTAGTTCGGCGTGAATCCGGAAGCCCCGGTGTCTGCCTCGAACTCGGCGAGGACCGCGGCGAACTCCCCGTCGGTCATCGCGGCGATCTGCGCGGCGATCTCATCCGCGTCGTCGGTGTCCTCGTCCTCGTCGCCGTTGCTGTCGTCCGGGCCGGCGATGGCGGCCAGTTCCTCGGCGGTCAGCACCACGCCGCCCGCCGCGAGGGCCTCGAGCTGCTCGGCGGGCAGTTCGAGCAGCTGCGCGAGCAGGGCCTGCTGCTCGGGGGTGACGCCGTTGAGGTCTGGCATGCCGGTTCCTTCCGGTGCGGAGGGCGCCGGGCCCCCGGTGTCCTGGTCAGCGAGGTCCAGAGCGTCGCCGTCGGCGGCGAGGTTCATCTTCTTCTCGGCGGCGTAGGACTCCATCCGGCCGGAGGCGACCGCCGAGTGGAGCTTCGCCATCTGCTGGTGGTGCGCGACGGCGGCGGGACTGGAGGAGAGCTTCGCGGCGTCCCGGTGGGCCTTGGCTGCTTCCCGGTGCGCTTCCTGCGCCTCATGCCCGTCGGGGCCGTCGCTGAAGGAGTGCCGGGAGATGTTCCTGGACATCCGGTCGGCTTTGTCCTCCGGCGCCGCGCCTGCGGTGCCGACGTGGATCCAGCCGTGGACGTAGCCCTTGGGGCCTGCGAGGTCCACGAAATCCGACGCGGACAGGTCGATCACCGTGTCCGGAGCCGGGGTGGCGGCTTCGATGGCCTGCCACGCGCCGAGACCGGGGATGCGGGGGTCCAGGGTGCCGAGGACATGCTGGATCGCGGCGGGGAACCGGGAGCCGTCCGACCGGGCGTAGTCCTCAACGATCCGCGCGGACACGCCGAGCCTCGGGTTCGCGGCGAGTACCTTCTCGCCGTCCGGGGTGAGCTCGGCGGTGACGTAGAGGCCGTCGTCGCCGAGTTCCATGGCGGTGATCTCGCCCCTGGTGCGCTCCGGGTCGTTGGTGTGGGTGTTCTGCGCGTCGGCCAGCTGGAACGGCACCTGGTCATAAGCGCGGGACTGGAACGCGGTCACGAGCTGGCCGAGGTAGTCCCTGGTGAAGTGCAGCAGCCGGCCCTTATATTCGACGTCGCCGACGGGGAGCACCTTCTTGCGCCACAGCCGGTTGCCGAGTTCCACGGCCTGCGAGCCGTGGAACGGGGTGAGGACGGCGGCGGTAATGTCAGGCGCTGACCTTGCCGAACTGGCCCGGCTTCGCGTTCTGGGACCGCTTCGCGAACGCGAGCGCCACGCCCGGCTTGAGGCCCTTGGCGATCAGCCGCTTGTAGATCCCCTGCCCCTTGGCGTTCAGCCCGTTGTCGTCGGTGCCGTCGTCGTCGCTGTCCGCCGTGGTCATCCGGGGCCCGTCGCTCGCACCGACGGAGGGGGTGGCGAGGGCGCGGATGGCGGGGATGCCGTACTGCTGCATCAGCGGGGTCTGCTCCGGCGCGGGCTGCAGAGGCTGCGAGGCGGTCCGGAGCCCGCCGGACGCGGCCCGGTTCCACGTGCCTACCGCTTCCATCAGGGCGGTCCGCTGGTGGGCGTGGGGGGTGAGGTCCCGGCCGTCGACCGTGGCGACCCACGAGGCGCCGTCCTTGCGGATCTGGGCGATCTGAGCGCCGCCCTGCCGGTGCCGGATGACCGCCTGGCCGTCCTCGCCCCGGGCCACGATCACGTCCACGGGGGACTTGACGGGGTTCCTGCGGGCCGTCAGGGTGCTGGCGAGGGTGATGCCGCCGGGCCGGTTGGCGAGGGCGTGGGAGTCGCTGCCGCCCCGCACGGTCGTCGCCGCGCCGTCGCGGGTTCCGCTCGTAGACGGGGCGGGAGTCTGGAGGTCGCCGGGCTGCTTCTGGAGGGCCGCGCCGTTCGCGCCGAAGGTGTTGGCCGGGCCGGAGTAGTTGCACTCCGGGCACACGAGCGTGAGCCCTTGCTCGTCCTTGGTGGTCTCGGCGAGGTAAATGCCTAGGTCAGCGTTGGCGTGACCCTGCGCGGACAGGTGGCCCATCTTCGCGCTGCCGAACTTCCGGCGCCCGATCCAAGCTGCCAGAGCATCGGGATCGTTGGCACCGCGCGCAGCGAGAGTGGCAGAGAGCTTCTTGAACCGTGCGCCTGAGCCGAGCTTCGGAGTGGCGAAGTCAAAGGACGCCGACACGGTTCCTTCCCGCCGGCCATCCCCTGCCTAGCGGGAATCATAGCCCAGATGCACGTGCATCGTAACGTTAGGATGCACGTTACTTATGCGAGTCGTTTCTCGCTACGATCAGCGGGCGGGCCGGGGCGCTGCTGGCCATCCCCTGGCGAATGCGCGCCGGCCCGTCCCCCGCGCAGGTGATCACCTAAAAAAGTTGCACTCAGGGCAGTTGGCATCCTCCCCGGCCGAGCCGGGGATTTCAGGCAGCTAGGCCGCCTTTGGTTCGCGGTTCACCGGCTCCAACCGGGAGCCTCCCCGCGCAGTCACCGCATGCCCTGCGGCGATGTTGATGGCCGCGTTCACGTCAGCGTTGAGCGTGAAACCGCAGGCAGTGCACACGAAGCGCGCTTGGCTCTCACGCGACTTCCCGTCCACATGCCCGCACGCCGAGCAACGCTGACTCGTGTACGCAGGCTTGATCTTCTCGACTCGGGCTGGGGCCTTCTCCTCTAGCCGGCGCACCAGCAGGCCCCAGCCCGATTGCATGATTCCGCGGTTCACCGCAGTCTTACGACGCACGTTCCGCCCCGGCTCCTCGGCGGTCCCCCTGGCCGAGCGTGTCATGTTCGCGACCTTCAGGTCTTCGACCCGGATCACGTCGAACCGCCGCGCGATGTCCGTGCTGAGCTTCTCGGCCCAGTCTTTGCGCCGGTCCTTGTCGCGGGCGCGAAGCCGGGCGGCGGCGAGCCGAACCCGGACGCGCCGGTTCGATCCGCGTTTGGCGCGCGCCATCTTGTGCTCTAGATGGCGCTGTTTCTTCCGTTCGCGTGCGGACGGGCGAGGGGCGTGCAGTAGTTCGCCTGTCGACAAGGCAGCGGAGACTACGACACCCCGGTCGATGCCCACTACCTCGCCCGTGCCCGGACCTTCGATCACCTTCGGTGATCCGGTAAAACCGACATGCCACCGGCCGGATCGGTCGAGCGTGACCCGGTAGGACTTGGCATCGTCAGGTACGGCGCGCGACCAGCGGAAGCGGACCCAGCCGAGCTTGGGGACGTAAACCTCGCCGACGCGGCGGGACAAGCGGCGCACGTCCCAGCGCCCGCCCCAGCCGCCGCGATCGCCTGTAACGCGGAACCCCTCATTCAGGTCACGCTTACGACGTTGCGGCCGACCGTGAGTGCCTGCATAAAAGTTCTGCATAGCCTGGCTGAAGTCACGAAGCGCCGCCTGCTGCACAATCACCGATCCGGCGGCGAGCCATTCGTACTCGGCGCGCGCTTCGGTGAGCATCCGGCACTGCTCCGCGAAGCGCGGCAGCGGACGCACCGGGCGGCGCTTCTGGTGGGTGTACTCGTTCCCGTTGCGATCCTTGCGTCGCGAGGCTCGGCCGTAGGTTTCCAGCGTGCCGAACTGGTACAGGTTCCACGCGAGGTTCCACATGTACCGGGCGTGCGAGCAGTGCTCCAGGAGTACGCGCTCCTGCTCGGGCGTCGGCGTTAGCCGATAGCGGTAGCCCATCGTAGGCTGATCCCACCTGCTCCGGGTCTAGGTGTTCGGAGTGGGTAACAGGCCCGGTGGTGCTTGCTACACTGCCGGGCCGCTATCGAATAGCTTACCGGATACCGCCGACATTCTCGGCCGCAGGCAATAGCTGCGCATCCACTACTCCGCCAGATACCCCGGTGATACGGAACTGGCTGTTCCGGGGCAGTAGCACCTCTGCCTCTTGCTGCGCCTGGCTGTAATCGCCGGGTAGCTGGTTCTTCATCGAGAGCGCCTTGGATCCCGGCGGCACCGTGATCCGCGCGAGCACGGCATGCCCGGGGTCCGCGTCCTCCGCATAGCCCTTGTACTGCTCCCCGGTAGCCCGGTCGGATGACGTGCTGACCGGAGTCTTGTCCGTCCACACCGTTCCGGGGGTTGCGCCGGGCAGCGTCATTCCCCGGTAGACGACCAGCGGCTTGGTCGTCGGCGGGATCGACTTGAAGATGCTGTCAAGGTTGCGGACCTGCTTGCCCATTTCCGGCTCGCCGATGACGTGGGATCCCATCTCGTCATCGGCGGCGTGTATATCGCCCGTGTTCAGGTAGGCGTCCATCTGGTGGTACAGAGAGCCCTGATAGCGGGAGAGCGTGTCCGCCTGTGACTTGCTGAGTGCAGGCTTGCCGAGGTGTTCGTGGACAGCCTCGCCTTCTGCCCACCGGCCGCGCTCGTCCCTCAGTTCGGTCGCGCGAGCGGTCGCTGACGCGGTGGCATGGGCCTTCGCGCGGGACGCAGCGGACAGGTCAAACTGTCGGCTGATCGTGCCCGCTTTTGGGCGGCCTGCCATACCGAGCTGCTGCCCGCCGTCCGTCACTGGGTTAGCCATCTGCGCGGAGACCGTGCCCTTGGCGTACTGGGCGTGCCCGGCCTCATCCTCCGCACCTGAGGTGATCTGCTGCAATCCGGTTAGCCAGCGACCCTCGCTGGGGTAATTGTCCCTGAAGTGGTCCGTGAGCTTTCCGACGTGTTCCAGAGCGCCGGCCAGATGCTTTTCGGCGTGATCGCTATTAAAGGACCATTCCTGGTCGCTGCCCGGTTCAAGCATCGCCTGCGCATGCCGGAAGGCGTGAGTCAGCTCATGCAAGACGGTTTCCGTTAGATGCGCCGTGGTGGCAACTTTCGCGGCCTCGCTGACAGCCTTCGCCAGCCCTACCGCTTCCTTCACCTGCTCCAGTTCCGCGGCCTCGGCCGGGTAATGCTCGCGGATGTTGGCCACGAGGTCATGCCCGGCGCCTAGGGCGGCCTCCAGGTGCCGGGCGATGTGGCCCGAATGGTAGGCGCGCAGGTCCGGGTCCGTGGTGGCGCGGGCTGCTTGCATCCGCTCGGTGGCGTGGGCCAGGTGCCGCATGCCGTCATCGAGGCGATGGGCGGTGAACATGCTGATGGCCGTCTCGTCGCCTGGGACCGGGCCGCCGTCACTGGCAGGGATCACGTCAGCGGCCTGAGCGGCGAGGCCGAAGATCCTCCTGCCGTCGCGGTCGTAGACATGCTCGCCCGGCAAGGCCCGCAGGGGCACGGAGTCACTGCCATCCGGGCTCTGGACTATCCCGCCAGCCGCGAACCGGACATCCCCGGCCTGAGCAGCGACGGAGAGAGCCGGGACGGGCGGTTGCGCGGCGATGGTCACAGCGCCCTCCGTTCCGCACGTCCGGCCGGAAGCTCGCGCCCCTCGTTCTCCCAGTTCCGCCAGATCGTCATCAGCTCAGCCAGGCACTCGGCGTAGGTCGGCTTAGTGATGACGAGCATCTTCTGCATGGTGGTGGTGAGGTGCCAGCCGTCGCCGTTGAAGTGCTCGTCCATCGCGACCGCGAACGCGGAGCCCTTGAGATCCTTGCTGGCGTACAGCCGCTTGCCTGCGGGCACGTCCACGCCGACCATGACCCACTCGGGGTCGAGTTCGCCGGCCTTGCGGGTGGTGGAGTGGCCTCGCCACGCGTCACCCTGGCCGTCCCGGTCGGCACGCTGCCTCGGGGTCAGGTACGAGCCGTTGCCGCTACGCTCGATCTCGCCGCTCATGGCAGCACGCTACAGCCTCACGGCTTCACGCCCAGTCTCGCCAGCACTGCCTTAGCGGCCTGCTGCTGCGTCGGGCTGCCGTGCGTGGCCAGATGCTGCAGGTGTGCGACGTGGGCCTGATGGGCGGTCGCCTTCGCCTTGGTGCTGGCCGTCTTCGACGCGGTTGCCTTAGCAGAGGCCTTAGTCGCTGCGGTCTTGGTCGTCGTCGGCTTGGCTGCCGCCTTACTCGTCGTCTTCTTGCTGCTCCCCGCGTTCAGCCGGGCTAGCGCCGCCTTAGCTGCTGCCTGCTGCGCCGGCGTGCCGTGGGTGGCGAGGTGCTGCAAGTGGGCTACGTGCTTCTGGTGGGCGTCGGGCTTCTTGCCGCCTCCGCCACTGCCTGCCGGGGCGAACTGGCCGCCAGCCGGGCTTCCTGCTCCTACCCGTGGCTGGGCGGTAGCGTTCGCGCTTTTGGCCGCGCTGACCGGCTGGCCGGCGGCAGCCATCTGGCCGGGGACCGTGGCAGCGGCGGCTAGCTCGATCCGCGCGACCGTCTCATCCCAGGACGGCGCAGCTGCCGCGAGCCTGATCTCTGCGCCTACGTCATCCCAGGTGACCGCGTGGGCGTGCGCGCGGGCCTGAGCCTTCAGTTCCTCGGCTTCGGCCCCGGCCGCTGCCGCGCGGACCTCCGGGTGCTTGCTCTTGATCATCCACTTGCGGATCGATCCCCGCGCAATGGCGGTCGCCTTGCCCTTGTCTATGCCCTTGCGCATCAGGGCCTTGACGATATTTTCGAGGTAGTCGCTGTGCTTCAGCCCGTGGATGTTATACAAGCCGGGACCGCCGGGCTTGCCGTACGGCGCCGGGGTCACCGCCAGCCGGCCCGTCTCGGCGGAAAGCTCAACGACGGAGGCGAGGTCATCCCATGTCACCGCGTGATTCTGCGTCTTCGCTGCCTTCTTCGCCGCCTTGGCTGCTGCCCTGGCCGCGTCTTCCTGGTCCTGGGCCATCATCTGCGCCTGGCCCTTATTCGTCTTCAGCACGTTGTCGAGCGCGATGGAGTCCTGGACAGCGGGGGCCTGACCGAACCGGCCGGACTGCTGGCCCTTGGTCTCAGCGGCGGCGCGGAGCTTGGTCCGGGCGTCTTCCAGGTGCTGGTTCGCGCCCTCGGCGTCACCCTTGCTGAACGAGTCCGCCGCCGCGCGGATGTCCGTGCCCGGCCTGGTGCTCGGGAACTTCTGGTCGGCTTCGTCAGCGATGGCGTGCAGCCGGTCCGTGTGGCCCTGCGAACCCGTCGGGCTGGCTGCGGCGCTGTACGAGCGGATGGCGCTCCTGGCGGCGATGTCCCGTCTCGCGGTGGCGCTGGCTGTGGCGCTGGCGGTGTCGTGAGCCTTCTGGCTGGCGTCGCTGCCGTGCCCGGCATCCCACGCGGCCCAGTTCAGATCGATCACGGCGGTGAGGTCATCCCAGCCGTATGAGAACCGCGCGCCCCCTGCCGCCTCGAAGTGGTCGCAGACGTGACCGGGGTCGATGAGGCCCTCGACCAGCGTGCAGGAGTGACCCCGGATCATGGTGCAGTCGCCGCACCTGTGACCGGGGGTGCCGCCCGGGCGGTAGTGTGCCTGCTCCTTGGTCATGGTGGCCGCCAGTTCGACCACGGCTGCGACCTGATCCCAGGTGCGGGCGAACTGCTTGCTCCCCTTCGGCTGCGGCCCTACCGGGTCAGCTACAGCCGGGTCGGAGCCGCCGCTGTTGGTCCGGTCCGGTGCGTTCAGGGCGCGATCGCCGCCCGGCTGCCGGGCTTGCGGCTTCTGCGCGAGAGCACCCGGCCCGTACCCCGCGTTCGGGTCGGCGTGCAGCGGGGAGCGGGGCAGCGGCGGAGAAGAGGTGTCATCGTCCGTCGCCTGCCTCGCGATGGCCGCCCGGT
>Ga0210389_10003066_pt1 | contig 13064 bp, 14 predicted proteins | sample IncBWH28OmetaG_FD_160127 | JGI IMG/M metagenome (GOLD analysis project Ga0210389, IMG submission 160127) | Forest soil microbial communities from Barre Woods Harvard Forest LTER site, Petersham, Massachusetts, United States - Inc-BW-H-28-O ...
TACCATGGCGATGCCGGGAAAGCGGGTGCGCCGAGTGGACAAAGGCTGGCTAAACGATAGTGAACAGGCTATTTCAGAGAATTTGCACGAATTGTGAACGAGTCAGTTCAGATTGCCGCAAAGGCCGTCGAGTCGCATTTGGATACGACCGGTCGTCTCAATGTTGGCTTCTGGGCGATTGAGATGTCGGAAGAGCCCCTGGCCGGTTTCTGCGGATTTCGACCTATTGACGAGGGGTCGGAAATTGAACTGCTATACGGTCTTCGGAGGGGGCATTGGGGAAAGGGCGTCGCAACCGAGGCCTGCGCCGCGGCACTCGAATATTTTTGGCGCGCGACCAGATACGAACGGGTCTACGCGCGGACGGACGTGGGCAACGACCGGTCTGTTCAGGTGATGGAGCGGCTCGGCATGGCGCACGAATTGACTACGGACTCCTTGATCACGTATGTGCAGCTGCGCCCGGGCTGTTACGGCTCGGAAGTCGTCACGAATACGGCGTGAGGGCTCGAGATTTCGAACGGCTCCGCGCCGGCAGCGATTTCGAATGCATCGCCTGCGCGAAAAGGCTCGCCCGCAAACGAACCTTCCCCTTCGATGGCGATGTAGAGGGTATGACGCCGTCCGGGTGATGAGGTCCACGATCCCTTGACCGTCAGACGCCGGGTACAAAAGTGCCCGCATTCGACCAGTAATTCGCGTTTGACCATGCCCTCCCCAGGCTCCAGATGGGACACAGCAACACCGTGGTCGAGGTGCAGTTCGCGCGGCCGGCCGTAATCGTAAAGCCGGTAAGTGACGTCGGAATGCTGTTGAATTTCGCAGAGGGCGATTCCACCGCCGATCGCATGAATGGTGCCTGCGGGAACGAAAAACGTGTCGCCTGGTTGAACCGGAATCCAGTCGAGCAGATGCATGATCTCGCCGCTGAGCGAGGCCTCGCGGAGCTGTTCACGAGTCAGCTTCTCGCGCACTCCTAACGCAATTTTTGCAGCGGGCTCGGCACGCAGGATATGCCACATTTCGGTCTTGCCGCGCGAGTTATGGTGCATCCGCGCGTATTCGTTGTCTGGATGAACCTGCACCGAAAGGTTATCCGAGGTAAACAGGAGTTTTACCAGGAGGGGCACGGAATCCGAAGCCGGAAACCAGATCTCTCCGATGTTCCGACCCTCCGGATTCCGATACCAAGGCTCAGTATGGGGCGTGCCCCATATTTTGTCTTTCGCTTCGGGCGTCAGACGTCGACGCATCGTCAGCTCAGCTTTTCGACGAATTTGTGGATGCGGTCGAGGCCTCGTTCCAGTTCCTTCATCGAAGTGGCGTAAGAGATGCGTACATGGTCGTCGGTGCCGAATGCTTCACCCGGCACGACGGCGACATGCGCTTCTTTCAGAAGGCGGTCGGCGAATTCGAGCGGCGTTTTGAGTCCGCCGCGGTTCAGGGCTCCGCGGATGTTCGGATAGGCGTAGAAGGCGCCTTTTGGCATCGAGCATTCAACGCCCGGAATCTGCCGAAGTCGGGGAACGATGAAATCGCGGCGGTGGCGATACTCGGCCAGCATCAGCGGAACCGAATGCTGATCGCCTCGCAGCGCTTCGACAGCGGCCTTCTGGGCGATCGAAGTCGGATTCGAAGTAGAGTGGCTCTGCAGCTTGTTCATCGCGCCGATGACCGCCTCCGGCGCGAGACCGTAACCGATGCGCCAGCCGGTCATTGCGTAGGTTTTCGAAACCGTTCCGGCTACGAGGACGGTTGACTTCGAGCCCTTGATCGAGGCGACTGAATACGGCTTGCTGTCGTACAGGAAGTGCGAGTAACACTCGTCGGTCAGCAGGAAGATTCCTTCTTTCGAAGTGATGTGGTAGAGCTTTTCGAACTCCGATTCTTCGAGGAGGGCGCCCGCCGGGTTGCTCGGCGAGTTGATGATCACCATCTTCGTATTTGGCGTGATGTGGCGCTGGACCATCGCCGCAGTCAGGCGGAAGCCCTCCTTTTCGTCGGTTTCGACGAAAACGCACTTGCCGCCGGCGTAGTTGACGATGTCCTTGTAGGTTACCCAGTACGGAACCGGGATGATCACCTCGTCGCCCGGGTTAATCAGCGCCTGGGTGTAGTTGAACAGCACATGCTTGCCGCCGACGGTGATCATGCACTCGGAGAGCTTGTAGTCGGTGCCGTATTCGTTCTTGTGCCGGTCAATGGCGGCCTGCTTCATTTCCACCGTGCCGCCGACGGGCGTGTACTTGGAAAAATTCTCGATGATGGCCTGGACGGCCGCGAGTTTGATGTTGTCCGGGGTCGGAAAATCAGGTTCCCCCGCGCTGAAATCGACGACGTCGACTCCTTCACGGCGAAGCTTGTCAGCGTCGGCCATGACCTTCATGGTGGAGGAAACACTGATGGACGAGATGCGATCCGCGATGGTTGTTTTGAGTGTTGGTGTCATGTCGTTTGTGCTCTCAGGCGCTCGCGCAGCCGCTTTTCCACGGTAGGCGGGACGAATTCCGCGATGTTGCCGCCCAGGCTGATGACTTCCTTCACCAGTTTCGAGCTGATGAAGGAATATTGTTCTCCGGCCAGGAGGAACACGGTTTCCAGTTCCGGTTGGAGGCGGCGGTTCATGAGCGCCATCTGCAATTCATATTCGTAATCCGAGATCGCGCGGATGCCTCGCAGAATGAGGCGCGCTCCTTTGCTCATGGCATAGTGAGCGAGGAGCCCGTCGAAGGAATCGACTTCCACGTTGCCGTAGGGGGCGACGACCTCGGTCAGCATCTGCATCCGCTCCTCGACGGCGAAAAGCGGTGATTTGGATTCGTTCCGCAGGATGGCGACGACAAGCCGGTCGCAGATGCGCGAGCCGCGTTCGATGACGTCGACATGACCACTGGTAATCGGATCGAACGAGCCTGGATAGATCGCGATCACCTGTTCGTTTTTCTGCATCTTCGGTATGCATCCGGGGGAACAACGGACGAACTTTCATCTTACCGGAGACTGTGCGCGGTGCGAACGATACGGATGCAGGCGAAAACCTTTCTTCCGAAAATTTCGGCTTTGTTTGGGGAGTTGGGACAGCCTCGTTGTTTCGCAGACCCGGCCGGGCCGATTACCAATCGGCCGCAGGTTTACAAGCCGCCCCAAATTTTCAGAGTTCCCCACACTACGCCCTGTAGCGGCGGAGCACTTCGTCTATGCGCGCGTGTCCCGTCGGGTACTCTACCGCGTGTACGTTGGCGCCAGCGCGGAGCAACGCCTCAATTATGGGAACCCAGTCCGCTTTGGGCCAGATGGGGTCGTTGGGATCGGACTCGATAGCGGCCCATATCGCACTGGCCAGCGGTGTCCCACCCCAGACGTTCTGTGCTTCGAGCGGGGTATGGTGGTTCAACACGGATTTCACAGTATTCAGATCGCCACTGATCGCGGCCCAGTGAAGTCCCGTGATCTTGTGCTGGCGGTATGTATTTCTGTCTACACCCCGATCGAGCAGGAAATCGGCCACTTCCGCCCTCCCGTACTCGCAGGCCCAGATGAATCCGGATTCCATTTGCTTTTGGGTCGAGTTCGGCGTCAGTGAGCCATTTTCATCGAAGAAGCTCTTCACGAGATCGAGCCGGCCGACGCCGGCGGCGCCTTCCAGATCGAGTTTTGCGCCACGGCTCGCCAGGAACTCGGATCCGAGTTTGCGTCCGTTGGCGAGACAGGCATTGACGATATTCCAACCTCCAGGAGCGCCGTCGATTGACGCGCCGCGCGCCAGCAGAAGTTCGAGCAGAGGAATCAAAATGCCGGCTCGCAGAGGATGGATACTCGTTGCCGCAAGTCCAAGCGTTGTGCCTTTGCCGTATGCGTCGGCTACCGCATCGACCTCCGCGCCGGAGTCGAGCAGTATCGTAGCGACTTCGACGGCGTTTTTCGGGCTCTTCTGTCTATAATCCTCGACTCCGTTTGCCGAGATGTAATGCAGCAGGGTGGCGCGGTGCTGGCGCGACGATCTCGCTTGAACCAGCCGCGGGTCCTGCTGCAGCATCTCCCTCAGTGTTGCGACATCTCCGCTGATGACAGCATCCACCGCTCGTTCGAAGGTGGCAAATGGAGAGTTCGCCTGGCTGAGTTCCCGAACGAACGTGGCGAATTTCGGCCAGCTTTCGAAGGAGTGCTCGCGCGCCAGAACCAATTGCGCATCGGCGAGAGCCGGCTCGGTAAGATCACTCGCGTGCGGATGCCATAAACGGGTTCGCTCGATTGCTTTCGAATCCTGAGACTTGAGAGCCTTGAGAAGATCCTTTGCCTGTTTTTTGTATTGTTCGAGATTCGGCTGGAGCGGTAGTTCTCTGGATTCCATTACGAACTTCCTTTCGTTGTGTGCCTGGAGTCCGCCCTCGAGTCAGGCTGAAAGAAGATTCGTAATCCTGGGAATTACAGCTTGGGTGGGCACGGCCCCTTCCGCGGACTGGATGCGCCCCTTCGCGCTGAATTTCTTATATCACGAGTGCGCGGCCCGAATGAGAGAATGGAAATCGCGCCAGATGCGCGACTTTGAACCACTTTTCCGCAATCCCCACGCCCTGACAATTCTCGGCAACTTCTGGCCGCGGAAGTACGACTTTTCACGTTTTCCGATGGAGAAGCGATTGGTGCGCACGGATGAAGACACTCAGGTTCTCGTGCAGACACAACGGCCGGCCGGCGAACCTGTGGGGGAAGTCGTGCTGTTGCACGGTCTCGAAGGGAATGGCGATTCCGGCTATATCCACAGCATGGCCTTCGATGCACTGAGTGCCGGGTTCGTAACACACCGATTCCATATGCGCAGTTGCGGCGGGACCGAGAGTCTCTGCAAAACGCTCTATCACGCGGGCCTTACTTCAGATCTGCAAGCTTTTTTGACGAGCCTGCGTGAAACGGCCAGTGGCTTGCCCGTGTTTTTGGTGGGGTTTTCACTGGGTGGCAATGTGTCGCTGAAACTTGCCGGGGAACTTGGGGAAACCGAGCTGATCGACGGAGTTTGCGCCGTTTCAACGCCGATCGACCTGGCAGCGGGGGTACGACGTCTGGCGAAACCTGAAAATCGTATTTACGAGCGCCGTTTTGTTGAGCGCATGCGGGCGCGAATCCTCGCTACGGGCCGTTATTCCGAGACCGATCTGGCGGGCGCGGAAACGATTTACGAAATCGATGATCGCATAACCGCGCCGTCATTCGGGTTCGGCGGAGCGGATCGCTATTATGCGACGCAGTCTGCGCGGAACTTTCTTGATAGCATCCGCGTGCCAACCCTGTTGATCCATGCGAAGGACGACGTGCTGGTTCCATTCGAATCATATGAGCACCCCGCGTTTGCTTCGAACCGCTTCCTGAGGGTGATTGCAACAGAGCACGGCGGTCATCTCGGATTTCTCGCACGGCGAGCTCCGAGATTCTGGGTAGATGAGGTCGCGATCGAATTCCTGAGAGGGGTGGCGTCGGGACCGCCGGAAAACCTCGAAACGGTACGGGGCGGCCATTCACGCTAACATCACGGATATGGAGAACATCGGCCGGTACCGGATCATCGGGGAACTGGGCCGGGGCGCCATGGGCGTGGTTTACCACGCAATCGACCCGTCGATCGGCCGCTCGGTTGCGATAAAAACCATACGCATTCGCGATATCAATGATACGCAGCAGCGCGAAAAGCTGCGAGAGCGCCTCTTCCGCGAGGCGCGTTCCGCCGGCGTGCTATCGCATCCGAACATCGTCACGATTTACGACATGGACGAGGTTGACGGCCTCGCTTATATCGCGATGGCCTATGTAAATGGACCGACGCTGGAAAAGATTCTCGCGTCGGACAAGCCGCTTTCAGGGGCCAATATGCTGCGGATTCTGCGGCAGGCGGCACTGGGGCTTGATTACGCGCACGGCAAAGGCATCGTGCATCGCGACGTGAAGCCGGCCAACATCATGACCGATGAAGACGGCTCGGTGAAGATTACCGATTTCGGGATCGCGAAGCTGACTACCGTGACCGGAATGACCGAGACCCGCACGGTAGTGGGGACGCCGAATTACATGTCGCCGGAGCAGGTGCAGGGGCTTGCGGTTGACGGGCGCTCGGATCAGTTTTCCCTGGCTGTGATCGCGTACGAGATTCTGACCGGCGAGCGTCCTTTCCAGGGCGAACACCTCAGCACCATCGTGTACAAGATTGTGCATGAGGAGGCGGCCGAGGTGAATCGACTCAATGGCACGTTGACGCCGCAGATTCACGAAGTGCTTCGGCGCGGGCTGGCGAAAAAGGCTGAAGATCGATATCCGAGCTGCTCCAACTTTGTAGGCGCGCTCGAATTGGCTTGCGCGGAATCGCGTGGATGGAAAACTTTGACCGCGGGCGGCGCGGCGGCCATGCCAACAATGGGGGTTCCACGGACTGCGAAGCTCGAAAACGCGCCGCTGCCGATGCTCGAGACATCCGAGCAGTCGCGCGCCGTGCGGTCTTCATTTTTGGGGCCTCTGCTGATGAGCCTGTTCGTGGTGCTTGCGGTGGCAGGTGTGATCGTGTGGCAGGCGGGTTTGCTTCCGGCTGGACTGATACCGCCAGGCCTGTTCGGCCATGGCCACGAAAACAATCAGGCTGCCGCGACTCCGCAGACGCCTCCGACGCCTGAGCCACCTCCGCCGGCGCCCGAATTGAAGCCCGCCGGACAGCAGAGTGATGCGCCGCCGGCCGATACTCAGCCGCAGGTGGCGGGTTCGACAGAATCGCAGGCCCCCGCACAGCCTGCGACTTCGGCGCCGGTGGACACGGCGCCCGCGAAGCCGAGTCCGTTTGAACCATCGGCCAAGGCGCCCTCGCAGCCCACCGAAATCGTCAAGGTTCCGTCACCCAGGGATCAGGACGTTTGGGTGACGACGAATCCTCCCGGCGCCAAGGCTGTACTGGACGACAACTTTTCACAATCGTGCCAGACGCCGTGCATGCTGCACGGAGCGGGCGGCATCCACCGGTTAAGCATCTCTCAGGCCGGTTTCGAAAGTGAGTCGCGCGAGATTCACATCGGCGATAGCGCGATCGACGTTCCGCCAATCAGCCTGCGGCGGCCGAGCGGTACGTTGATGGTGACCACCAGTCCAACGGGCGCGAGTGTCCGGATCAATGGGAAACTGGTGCCACAGACCACGCCTGCGCAGATAACGCTGCCTCCCGGCACCTACTCCGTCACGGTTGAGAAAGGTGGGCGGAGTCAGACACAGCGGATCGACCTACACGAGGACACGATCTATATACGGATTCCTCTCGAGCAGTAGGGCTCGATCGGCATCGTCAGGTCTCCACGGACAATCGGAGTGCAATCGGGAGGAAAGTCCTGTGTGAACTCGACGCCTTCGTCTTCGAGCTGTTTGAGAAATTCGTCGAGGTGAAGCATGGCGCCCGAGGGAATATCGTGGAGGACGGCCATGCTCCACGGGTTTGCACGACAGTCAGCCAACGCTTTGGTCATCCATGTGTCGGGACTCTTCCAATCGCCGGACACGGATTTCCAGAGCACGCAGGTGAAGCCTTCTGCGCGAAGCTTTTCGACCACTGCGGGATGGAGCAGGTGGTTCCCGAGCGCGCCTCCACGACCGTAGGGGCGGAACAGGCGCATCGGCTGCCTGAGCCATTCGAGCGCCTGCTCGGTTAGATCCAACTCGCGGAGCGCGGCGGGGGCATCGAGTTCGCCGAGTGGGGTCGAGTGGGAGAAAGTGTGATTGCCGATCAGGTGGCCGGCTTCGCTCGCCCGGCGCGCAATCGCGGCGTTCTGCGGTTCGACTACTTTTCTTCCCATCACGAAGAATGTTGCTTTTAGGTTGTGGTGCGCGAGGCACTCGAGTACGTATGGCGTCACTGCCGCGTCCGGACCGTTGTCGAAGGTTAGAGTGACTTTGGGCATGTGGCCTTAGCGCGAGGAGATTCGTCTCGAACCATCTTCCCGCAGGTCTTTGGCATTCCGGCCGGCGACGAGGTGTGCCGCCCGGAAGGGCGCCGGCAGGGCGGAAGCGCTGACCCCCCTAACATTGATTAGCAACTGGGTCGACCTATAAAGTTCCCGGCATCGGTCAGTTCGGCGTTCGAGATTTCATGCGGCCGACCGGGATAAATACGAACTGTAACATCGGCTCCGAAACCTGCCAGTGTGGCAGCGGTTTCGTGCACCCGCGATTCCGGAATCCATTCATCGACATCGCTGCCGGTTATGAAAACGCGAGTGCCTGAGAGCATCGCCGGAGAGCCAGTCCATTCCGTTCCGGGCGGCCCGAACAGACCTCCCGTAAGGATCACCATTGTCGAGCAGCGGCCGGGGTGGCGCAGAGCGTACTCTGCAGTCAGACAGGCCCCCTGCGAGAAGCCAATCATCACCATCCGGTGCGGCTCAATGCGTCCCGCTTCACTGGCGCGGTCCACTGCGTGATCGATGCTGCGAATTGCGTGGGTGAGGAAGGGCTCGTTGGCGAGAAGGGGATCCATGAAAAGACCCGGATACCAAGTCCGATCATGGCCGGCAGAAGGAGCAACCCAGCGGATGTTGTCAAGGCCCATCCGCGATGCGAAATAAATCATTTCCTGGGGAGTGCGGTATCGGCCATGAACCAGAACACCACCCAGTTCCGCAGCGCCCTGCGGCCGGCCCGCTTCGAGAAAACGGACCGGCCGCAGAACGCCGTGGAGTCCTGACGTCAATTAATCGTGTCGCCGCCTACAAAAGTTGCGTCGGTGCGTCTCGACAGCGGAATCGCTTGTTCAACCTTCACGGGGCCGTTCGATTCGGGGACCCTGATCGGCTCGAGCATCGCCATGATTTCGTCGCGCCTGGCTTCGAACCACGGCGGCAGGAGCATGTGGGTACCCAGTTCCGTATAAGGCTCGTCGCGAAGAAAAGCACCTTCGGCGGTCGCTGCGCATTCGGTTAGAATGCCGGCTGGGCTACGGCAGTAAATCGAGTGAAAGTAATTCCGGTCCTTGATTTCGGAGCAATCCGTGTAGCCCAGTTCTTCATAGATACCTTTCTGTTCGGCGAGTTCCTCGTCCGAGCCGACTTCGAGCGCCATGTGATGACCCGTGCCGGCGCCGAAGCCCCAGCTGCCCTGCGCCTTTTCGGGCTCGTGCAACAGGATCACGGTTTTGGCTGCGCCGCCATTACCGATTTCGAAGCGATGGGCGTTGCCATCGGTGCCGGTCTTGCGCATCCCGAGAGCTTCCGTGTAGAAGCGCTCCTGTTCGGAAACTTCACGAACGGAAAGCACGGGTCCGTAGAAGCCGCGCACGTAGACGTCCTTGCTGATCTGGTCCGTCGTCCAGCCCTTGCGTTTGTCGTTGGGATCTTCGACGACTTCCAATTCGAGGCCGGACGGATGCGAAAAACGGACGTAGGAATGCCCGAAGCGCTCCTTCTTCCCGCCGTGCTGAACCTTGTGCCGGTCGAGATGCTCAACCCAGAAGGGGATGGAGCCCTTAGGAACCGTATAAGCCGTAGCCTGAATCTGGCCCGAGCCTTTGCGGCCGGGGACGCGCTTATACGGGAACGTCGTCATCACCGAACCGGGTTCGGCGTTGGCGTTTGCGTAATACAGGTGGTAATGGGCATAACGGCCGTCAAACAAAACAGTCTGTTTGATCAACCGTTGTCCGACAACCTGAGTAAAAAAGTCTATGTCTTCCTGGGCGCCACTCGCACACACTGTAATGTGGTGGATACCCGTGACAGGGGAATTCATCGTCTAACGTCTACCTCCGGGGGAAATCGAACTCTTCGGAATACCCGTGTTTCCAGGATATCACGCGGGGGAGAGTCCTTGACAGAGACTGGCGGGCCAAAGTAGACATCCTGCCGCGCAATTGGGTCCGCGTGATATTTTAAAACAGGTTTCAGACGGCATCTGCCAGGAGACAGCTCAAGGAAATGATTCAGTTGTGCTTTGCCAGGCCGCAGACACTGTTGGCGCTGGCTACAGTGCTTGCCGCCGGTCTTGCCATTCAGCCGGCGTTCGCACAGGTCGATCTGTCGGGAAACTGGGGCGCGATGTTCCTGGAGGACCAGCCGGAACGCATCCCCGGACCCGAACTCGGCGATTATCTCGGCCTTCCGATCACGGATGCGAACCGGCTGCGGGCCGATAGCTGGAATGCTTCACGCATCACGATGCCGGAGCAGCAATGCCGGGTGCACGTTTCGCCCTACATTTATCGCGGCCCTACAAATCTGCGCATCTGGGAGGAAAAGGATCCCGAGACACAGGCTCTGGTGGCGATTCACAACTACAGCCAGACCTACGAGCAGAACCGCACGATCTGGATGGATGGCCGGCCGCACCCGCCCGACTACGCGATGCACACGTGGATGGGCTTCTCGACCGGGAAGTGGGAAGGCGACGTTCTGACGGTCTACACCACGCACATCAAGACCGGATGGATCCGCCGCAACGGTCTCGTCGAGAGCGACCGCGCCACTTTAACCGAACATTTCATCCGGCATGGCAATATCCTCACTCATGTCAGTATCGTGAGCGATCCCGGATACCTGACTGAGCCGCTGATCAAGAGCCAGGATTTTCAGTTGAACCTTTACTACAACGGCAACTGGCTTTATCCGTGTGAATCGGTGGAAGAGGTTGTCGGGAGGAAAGAGGGCCAGGTTCCGAATTACCTGCCCGGGCAGAATCCGTTTCTGACCGATTTTGAAAAGAACCATCCGATGGTTCCCTTTGATGCGGCCCGGGGCGGCGCGGAGACTATGTATCCCGAATATCGGAAGAAGCTGAAGGCAATGGCTGCGAAGGCCGGGGCGGAGAAGAAATAGTTCATGAACAGGAAACGCCGCTCTATTGGCGCCGCGGCCGCATTAGGTCTCTGCATTACGGCGCTTCCACTTTGCGCCCAGACTGACATGACTGCGGCTGAAAGCCATGGTGAACTGACTGCCGATTTGTCAAAGGCAGAAGTCCACGTCCTGCCGGTGCGGGGCGATATTTACATGGTGGTCGGCGACGGAGCCAACGTTACGCTGTCGGCGGGCAAGGAGGGCGAGTTACTGGTTAACACGGGCTTCGACAAGATGGCCGACAAGTTGATCGCCACCATGAAGAAGTATTCCGACCGCCCGATGCAATACATCATCAACACGAATTCGTACGCCGACGGCACCAGCGGCAATGGGCCGGTGAGGCTTGCGGGGACAACGATTACCGGGGCCAACGTCACGAACGATATCCGCGACTCGCGCGAAGGCGCGCAGATCCTTGCGCAGGACAATGTGCTAACCAGGATGAGCGCGCCGACCGGCACGAAAGCGCCCACTCCGACCGACGCGTGGCCGACGGATACGTTCCTCGGGAACGAGAAGACTCTCTTCTTCAATGGTGAAGGCATCGAGATCATTCATCAGCCCAACGCGCTGACTGACGGCGATAGCATCGTGTTCTTCCGCCGTTCGGATGTGATCAGCGCGGGGGACATTTTCAATACCGATGGTTATCCCGTGATCGATGTCGAAAAGGGCGGCACCATCGAGGGCGTGGTGATGGCGTTGACTCACATTGTTGAGATGTCAATCGTGGAGCACGAAGAAGAGGGCGGAACGCTGGTGATTCCGGGCCACGGGCATCTTTGCGATCAAGCCGAGGTTGTGGAGTATCGCGATATGGTGGCGATCGTGCGTGATCGGGTGAAGGATGCCATCAAGCGAGGCCTTACACTTGAGCAGGTCAAGGCCGCTAAACTGACGCGCGATTACGATCCGACCTATGGGCACAACAGCTACTGGACGCCCGACATGTTCATCGAGGCGGCGTACAAGAGCCTCAAGAAGTAAGGGGCAAGACTGGAATTCCGTCCCACAGGCTGAAGCCTGTGCTTCTTTTTGCATCTTTGGCCGCAGACTTCAGACGGCGTTGAAAACGTGGTTCGTCTCAGCAAAACGCAGGCGTAAACGCCTACGCTACAACGGTGAATCAATCACTTGCGATGCATGTAGCGCAGGACTTCAGACCGTGCTGCTCTGCAGCGTGGCCGTTTTCGCCTGGGTTGCGGCCGCTTATGGCGCCCAGGCGCCACCGGTTTTCAAGGCCCAGGCGCTATCTGAACAACTACTGGATCGCGTTCGGCAGACAACCTGGCATCCAGGCTGTCCTGTACAACCCGAAGATCTCCGGCAACTCACCATCACTTATCGCGATTTCGGAGGGACGCCGCGCACTGGAACGCTCATCGTCAACAAAGACCTCGCCGATGAGGTCCTCCGAATCTTTCGGGACCTTCTCACATACGGATTTCAGATCGAGCGGATGGTTCCCATCGAGGAATACGGCGGCAACGACGACGCTTCGATGGCAGCCAACAACACCTCGGCGTTCAACTGCCGCGATGCGACAGGCAAGCCGGGCGTATTCTCGAATCACAGCTGGGGCCGCGCCATTGATATCAATCCGCTTACGAATCCTTATGTGAAAGGCGATAAGGTGCTTCCATCGGCAGGCCGCCGCTATCTCGATCGCACCAAAGCATTCAAAGGCTCGATCCTCAAAAACAGTTACATTGTTCAGGAATTTGAAAAAGCCGGATGGACCTGGGGCGGCCGATGGCCGGATCGGCAGGACTATCAACATTTCGAAAAACGTTAACTTTCGGCTGTTCTGATTCGCACGCCGCTTCAATAAAAACGCTTTGCTTTCGGGCATATAGCGGTTACGCTGAGACAAGCGTTATGACTGACCTTGATGCCTTGTCGGTCCTTGTGGTGGACGAGGAACCCTCAATTCTGACCTTCCTCGCCAGCCTGCTCGAAACCAACGGCATGCGCGCGCTCCTGGCGCGCAGCGCCCATGAAGCCGTCGGCATTGCGCAACGAGGCTACGTCCCGATTGATCTGATCCTCACCGACATCGTCGTGAAGGAATCGGTGGCCGATTCCGGCATTTCCGAAATTACCGGAGCCGAAATGCTGAACAGGCTGCGGCAGATCCGTCCGGACACGCGGGCGTTGTATATGTCGGCGTATGTCGACTCGGGCGTCATCCGGATTCAACTGATGAATCGCCAG
>Ga0210389_10003067_pt1 | contig 13062 bp, 11 predicted proteins | sample IncBWH28OmetaG_FD_160127 | JGI IMG/M metagenome (GOLD analysis project Ga0210389, IMG submission 160127) | Forest soil microbial communities from Barre Woods Harvard Forest LTER site, Petersham, Massachusetts, United States - Inc-BW-H-28-O ...
GCGGACGTGGGCGATGTAGCCGGTCATCCCGAGCGGGTAGATGGCCGACGTGAACTGGAGATCCCGCTTGAACACATCGCTCGTCTTGCGCAGCGGCCGGCCGAGGGAGGCCAGGTGGTGCCGGGTCCGGCGGCGCCGGTACCGCACGAAGCGGCGGAGCTCGGACTGATCGCTGCTGGCCGGCCGGTAGTTGACCCAGGAGATCTCGTGCCGGGTCAGCATGTCCATGATCGTCCCGGCCTTCGGTCGGTCAAGCAGGTTGAAGGGCAGGTCATCCATCAGGCCGTTGGCTGTCCCGGCCAGCAGGAAACGGCGGTTGGGAAATGTCGGCCCGAGGCACGAGCTGAACCAGCGGTCGGCCAGCGGGAAGGTCCTGGCCAGCCCGTGGTAGAAGGGCAGATCCTGGTCGGTCCAGTAGCCCATGGCCGCGGTCTTGTCGCCCTCGGGCGCGGCCTGCTCGGTCGAGGTCACGAAACCGTTCATCTTGCCGCCAGCCCACTGTGCGTGGCTGGCGCTCCAGCTCTGGCCGGGAACGCCGTGTTGCTGCACGGTGGAGCTCGCGTGATAGGTCCGGATCATGGTGCCGGCGGAGTCAGGATTCTCGGCATCTGGCGTGCCGTCGTCACCGAGCGGGAGCCCCTCCCCCCGGCCGAGGGTGCCGAGGTAGTTGTCGAAGGAGTGATTCTCCATCATCAGGACAACGATGTGCTTAACCTGCGGCAGCAGGTCGGTGCCGGCCGGGCGGGAGGGATCAGGCCGGTCGCCCGGCCGGGCCGGACTCGTTCGCCGCTCCCGGTGGCGCAGCCGCTCGCGCTCGATCCGCTCCCAGGTGCTCGCGCTAACCATGTCAGCCGTCCTCCCGGTCAGTCGGTACCAAGAAACCGTCGTCCGGCGACGCGCGCCGTCCACGCGCAGCTACCCTCCCGATTCAACACAAAACGACTAGTGTCCTAGCCGAACCGAAGGGGCCGTTAGTTGTAGTGAGCGCCGGTGGTTAAGATGACGAGGCGGAATTGACAATGGACTCGGCTTCTACTTGGATAGCTTCTTATCGTGGGTTTGTTTCTGATTATCCTCTGCATTTCCTCTATAACTTCTGCAGGGCTGCAGAATCAACAGAAAGTGACCGTACGATAACTGTGCGCACATGTGATGGAAAGGGACCACTTCATGGCTATCAGTGACGTGCTTGTCATTGGCGCAGGCCCTTTTGGCCTGTCGATTTCCACACACCTTAGGAATCGCGGCGTCGAACACACAATAGTCGGCCGTCCGATGAATACCTGGCGCGCACATATGCCACTTGGCCTGTTCCTTAAATCAGAACCTCATGGCTCGGTAATCTCAGCTCCGGCGAGGGGATATGACCTCGCGACGTATTCCCGGCTGCATGGATTCGATGACTATGTTGACCGGGTGGGGCCGCTCTCGCTTGATCGCTTCCTTGGGTACTCCGATTGGTTTATCGACCAACTGGTGCCGGACATCCAAGATCTAACTGTGACGAGTGTGACTCCGGACCATGGCGGCTTCAAGGTGGAGTTCGCCGAGGAAGCCCCGGCGTTCGTCCGGCAGGTAATCGTCGCCACTGGCGTGCTGCCGTACGCCTACGTTCCCGACGAACTGTCCGGGCTGCCCTCCGACCTCATGACGCACAGCGCCGTGCATGACCGCCTGGACAACTTCGGCGGCAAGCGAGTGGCCGTAATTGGCGCCGGGCAGTCCGCGCTGCAAACCGCGGCCCTGCTGCACGAGCAGGGGGCCGAGGTCCAGGTCATCGCCCGTCGGCAGCAGCTCAGGTGGGAGGAGGCGGTGGCTCCGGAGCTCCGGCTGCTCGATTACGTCATGAGCCCGCCGACTAAGCTCTGCGAGGGCTGGGGTTGCGTTTTCCTTATCTCCCCGGACGCGTTCCGGCTGCTCCCCCCGTCCGTTCGCGCCAACAAGGCGCTGAACACTCTCGGGCCGAAGGGCGCCTGGTGGCTCCGCGATCGCGTAGAGGGCGTCCTCGACGTGCTTACCGGTCATGGGCTCAGGTCGGCCGAGCCCCACGGGAGCGGGGTGCAGCTCCACCTTGACGGCCCCGAGCGGTCAACCGTCGAGGCCGACCACGTCATCGCGGGAACGGGCTTCCGTATTAACGTTTCGCGGCTGTCGTTCCTGTCTGAGGAGATTCTGGCCGGCCTGGCGACGCGAGTTAACTGCCCCGTGGTGAACCGGGCCGGCGAATCGAGCGTCCCTGGCCTGTACTTCGCGGGCGCCCACACGATGGCGAGCCATGGCCCTGGGGTACGGTTCATCGCCGGGACCCACTACACCGCGGCTCAGCTTGCCAGGTCGGTGGCGCGCCGCGCGCGCGGGCGGACGGGTCAAGGCCGGCCCGCCGGTGCTGGAGACTGGCCGCAGTCGCTGGCGGACGCGACGGAAGCGGTCGCATAAGCAGCCGGCCCCCTTCTGGCGGCCCGCGGTCCGATCGAGTGGCGGGCGATCAGAAGCCATCCACCACTCGTTCGGACGAGCGATTTTGATCTTGCTGAGGCCTCAGCCGGAAACGGCGATGCCGACCGCCCCGATGCCGTCAAGCGTGGAGACGAGGATGGTCTTGAACTCGGGGTGGCGCTTGGCGAAGGTCAGGAAGCCGTCATGGCTCCTGATGTCGTCGATCAGCATGACCCCGCCGGACGGCATGACGGAAGCGGCCTGCTCCATTTCGAACAGCGTGTTCTTGAAGGTGTGGAGGCTGTCGTGGATGAACAGCTCCACCTTGCCGACCTCTTTGACCAGGGGCGGCATCCGCAGCCTGCTCTCGCCTTCCACGTAGGTCCAGCGCGGCCGGCACGCATCGGTGACGGCGACGCCCTCCTGCCCGTGCACGCCCCGGTTGAGCGGGTTGGCGATGTCGATGCTCCACAGGTGCCCCCGGTCGTTCAGGTTGAGCGCCTCGAGCACTACCCGGCTGCTTACGCCGTGAGCCACGCCGGTCTCCATCACGGCTTCCGGCCGGGTGTGGCGGACGGTGCACCAGATCGCGCTGCACATGTCGATGTCGGCGTCGCTGTACCAGCCGTAGGTGTGCAGGCCCGTGCCGAACCCTTGCTCGGTCAGCAGCTTGCCGATGTCCGCCAGCAGGTCCTTCAGCGTCTGGATCTCCGGGCAGGGCCAGGGCGCCCCTAGCAGGCCGTGCAGGTGCTCATTCCAGTCGTCATCGAAGTCCGCATCCGTGACGGACGCCCTCCCCATCCGCTGCCGCCACTCATCGGGCATCGCCTTGACCACCCGCACGGGGTGCGCGGGGAAGGCCCGCACGACGGGCGCCAGTTCGCGGGCCGCGTTCTTCAAGTTCCACATCTGTCTGAGCTCCTCGATGTCATACCTGGCAGGCTTCCCAACCGCGACGTCGAAGCGGCTTGCCCCTCGCGCTGATGCCTGTCCGGACGACTCTTTAGCGTTGCCATGGTGTGCTGAACGCATATGCGGCCCGACCTCAGGGCACTATGCAGAGAAAGCAGCATCATTACAGATAATGGGTATACGGACGTAGCCCTTCCCCCAACAACGAACAGGACGTTCGTAACTAACCAGTCATTTGGTCGGATATGGGACACTACGCGGGCCTCGAGCCGCGGCTGTCACGCCATGGCTACGGAAATCGGGGTGAAGAGATGCTCCGGTGTGCCGCGCGGAGTGAGGTCACCGCGAGTCATGAAGACCGTACGCTCGGTCGGCTCAAGTCCGTGGGCGCGCGCCCAGCCGGGTAGCTCGGGTCGGTCCGGGTCCAAATCGAGCCTGACCGCGACGGTCGAGTCCGCGGCCAGTTGCGTGACGAGGCGCCTAGCCGCCGCGCCGTCCGGGGCCACCAGGGGACCGATCATCAAGTACGCCTCGGTGCGCCACGCGGCGGCGTAGCCGACGATGCCCTCGCTGGCCTCGAACACGACGATCCGCTCCGCGAATGCTGGCAGGCGGGTAAGGATCCTGCTGCGGTCCGCGCCGTACGTGGCAAGGTCCAGGGTGAGGATCGCCGCGAGGTCCGCTTCGGTGGCGACGCGAACGTCTCCCGGCGATCCGGCAGGCGCGTCCGCCTCGGCGCGTCCTGCGCGCTTCTTGCCGTTGTTATTCTGCGGGTCGACGTGGAAGTGGCCGCGGAACGCGATGCTCCTGCGGACCGGCTTGAAGCCGAGCTTTGCGTACAGCGGCCTGCCCGAGTCGGTACCGAACAGCGAGATGGCGGCATCCTCCCCGGCCGCGCGCAGCGCGTGCTCCATGAGCGCCCGGCCGAGTCCCTGCCCCCCGTACCGCGAGGCGGTGAGCATCATGCCAATCGCGCCGCGGTCGGCGCCCCACCGAGTCAGCACCACACTCCCGGCCAGGCCCTGGCCGTCGGGCGCGTCGCCCCCGTACGCCTCGGACGCTTCCAGCAGCAGCAACCACTTGGCCCGCTCCGGCCACCAGCCCCGGTCCACCGCGAGCGCGGCGCAGGCCCTGAGGTCATCGGCTCCTAGCCGGCGAATGTCCGGGAAGCCAAGATTGTTAGGTACATGATTGTTAGATATAAGGCCATCAGGCATGAGCCTATTACGCATCAGGCCATTACGCATAAGGCTAGACATAACCGACGAAGGTACCGGACCAGGGGTCGCTGAGTCTAGTGGGTCGACGGGTTTCTATGAGACGTAACCAAGAAACTACTAAGAAAAGGTTCACGTTCCCTCTGGAAGAGCGGGCCGTGACGCTTTAGCAGCCAACCCTTCCTCTATGCCAGCGGCCCGTGGGCGAACTCGGCCCGCGCTGAGTGGCTGGCAGACTGTTGGACGCGCGGCAAGCGCGATATCCCGGGGTCGAGATTGGAGTGCACGATGAAGGCAGTCCGTTTCAGCCGCTTCGGGGGTCCGGAGGTCCTCGAGATCGTGGATCTCCCCGATCCGCATCCGGGTCCCGGCCAGGTCCGTATTGCGGTGCGCGCGGCCGGCGTCAACCCGAGCGACTGGAAGAAGCGCGAGGGCCTGATGGACGGGGAGCTCCCGCAGACCATGGGGCACGAGGCGGCGGGCGTCGTCGACGAGCTGGGTCAGGGCGTCGCGGACGTGGCCGTCGGGGATCGCGTGTTCGGCTTCTCCACCGAGGGGGCGGCGCAGGCCGAGCTGGCGGTGCTGTCCTACTACGCGCCGATCCCGGCCTCGCTCGACTTCGCAGGCGCGGCCGCGCTGCCGACCGCCATCGAGACGGCCACGCGCGCGCTTGACCAGCTTGACGTCGGGGCCGGCAGCACGCTGCTCATCAACGGCGCCTCAGGAAGCGTCGGCAGCGCCGCGGTTCAGCTCGCCGTGGCGCGCGGCGCGCGCGTGACCGGCACCGCCAGTCCGGCAAACCACGACTACCTTCGCTCACTGGGGGCCCGGCCCGTCGCCTACGGCGAGGGCCTGGTCGAGCGCGTTCGCGCGGTCGCGCCCGACGGCGTCGACGTGGCGCTCGACGTCGCCGGGAGCGGCGTCCTGCCTGAGCTCATCGAGCTCGCGAGCGGACGGGAGCACGTCATCACGGTCGCCGACTTTGGTGGCGCGCGGGAGCACGGGGTGGCGTTCAGCAGCGGGGACGCCGGCCGCGCGGTCCACGCGCTCGCCGGGATCGGCCAGCTGATCGAGTCTGGGCGCTTCTCGCTCCCGGTCGCGCAGACCTTCCCGCTCGCCGAGGTCGCGGAGGCGCACCGCATCGGCGAGGGCGGTCACGCGCGCGGGAAGCTCGTGCTACTGGCCGGCTGATGCGGCCGCCGCGACAGCTAGCACCCGCCGAAGGCGAGCCCCCTGACGTGCCCGCGCCCGTTCTCCCACCAGCGTGGGAGAACGGGCGCGAGTTGCCTGGTCCGGTTACGGCAGGTTCCAGTGCTGGTTGGCGTTGCCCGAGCAGTCCCAGATCTGCAGTTGGGTGCCGGAGCCCCCATAACCGGTGTCGTCGAGACACTTATTCGATTGCGGGTTGTAGAGAGATCCGTTGGATTGCGGGATGAAGACCTGCGCGCCGGTGTTATTGCAGTCGTAGAGGTCTACGGTCGTGCCGTCGGCAGTCCCCCCTCCGTTGATGTCCATGCACTTGCCGAGCGCGTGCAGGGTGCTGCCCGCCTGGACGACGGTCCACTGCTGGGCGTTGGTGCTGTTGCAGGTGTAGACCTGAACGGGGGTGAAGTTGGCGCTGTTCGCCCCCCTGACGTCGACGCACAGTCCCTGGTAGCCGGTGATCGGCCCGGTAGTGCCGGTGCCGCCGCCACCGCCGCCACCGCCACCGCCGCTGCCGCTCGTCGAGTACGCGGCGACGTAGGCCACGCTCATCGTGCCGCCGGATGCCGTCGAGCTAGTTGGCGTGGTGCAGTTGCAGACGCCGTTCGGGTAAGCGCCGCCCATGGCCAGGTCCAGGATGATCGACAAGTTATGGTCGAACGCCGCCTGCCACGTCGCCGTGCCCACCTGGGCCTCGGTCGCGGTGAAGTACGCGCTCCCGTCCAGGTAGAACGTGATCGACTCGGCGGAGGTGTTGGTCCGGTTGAGGATCATCGTGTAGGTGTGGTAACCGGACTGGCAGCCCGAGCACCCCCGAAGTCCGCTGCCGATGCCGTTCGGCTCATTGCAGGGGCCGCCAGGGTCGACGCCGCAGTGCACAGTCCCTGAGAGCTCTGACAGAGAGTTGACGTCTTCCATGATGTCAATCTCGCCGTTCTCCGGCCACTGCCCAGGGCCGAGCATCCAGAAGGCCGGCCAGTAGCCCAGGCCGCCGGAGGGCTGCTCGATCGACGCGGTGACTTCCAGCTGGCCGCCCGCGGGTGCGCCCACGTTGGCGCTGGTGGTCTGGACGCGGCCGGAGGTCCACGAGCTGCCGCTGCCGAGAGCCGTAACGTCGAGATTGCCGTTGCCGTCGAGGTGCACGTTGCTCGTCGAGTTGGTCATGGTCTCGATCTCGCCGGTGCCGAAGCTAGAGCCGGCCCCGGTGTCGTACATCCACTGGGAGTCAATGCCGGATCCCGACGAGCCATTGAAGTCGTCGCTGAATACGGTCGACCAGCCAGATGGCGGACCTGGAACCGTGGCGGGCGCCGCCGTGACGGCCGGCGCCGCGTTGGCCGCCGGGGCGGCGATAGCTGAGGCAGACGACGCCGCGGCCGCCGTCAGCGCGATGACCGGCGCGATGACGGCGAGCGCGAGGACTCGTCTTGGACGCCATCTCGTGGCGCGCTTACACATGCGTACGGCACGTTGCGATATGCCAGGCATGCCCGGCCTCCCTAACCCGCTCCTAGGGTTATAGGAAAGAAACCTTCCTATTCTTAATCGGAATGTAACGTCGCGCTTTCACGGCGTCAATCACAACAACCGTTAATAAAACGTCAACCATCAGAACTGGACATGCAGCCGGGCTCCCGCGGGCAGGCTTGCACCCCACCAGCGCAGTCGGCGTCCGCTACCGTTGGCCTCATAGATCGTCACCGGGAGGGCACATGCCGTACATCGTCGACTTCGAGAACGTGTCCACGGCCGGCTTGGAATCGTCCCCGGTCGCGCAGGCCCTCGCTGGACTACGCGCCAACGAGGCGCGCTACTTCAAGAACAAGTACGGTCACGTCTTCGCGGTGAGCCCCGCCAGCGAGGCGCCGGAGACGCTCGACTGGGTGAACCGCATCCTCGCCGACGAGCGCGACCTCGCCATCTCCGCCCGCCCGCTCGAGGTGACTTCCTTCGAGGTGGACGGCATCCGGATGGCTTACGTGTTCTACGAATCCGGCTTGTCCGTCAACGTGATGTACACCATCGAGGACCAAGGCAAGCGCGCGGTCGGGTTCAAGCTCTCGGAAGGCATGGAAGTTCCCGAGGAACTGGGGGCGGCTGGGTTCAAGTTCGCGCGCCAGAAGTCAAGGCTGGCCGGCGTGATCCGCGGCTCCTTCTTCGTGATCAAAGGTGAACACTGAACCCAGCGCATGGGGTCGAGTGGCCAAGCGTGTGCGGAGAGTAGGATCGGCTGCAGCCCGTCGTTCCTGGAACTCCAGAACCTGGAATTGCGGACTACGGCCGGTCAGGTGGCCGGCAATCACGGCTCTTCGGCCGTCGGCGGGCGGGAACTGGGCGGGGGATTCAGGGACGCGGCAAGCGGGGTGCCGGCCACCGGGCAGTGTCGCCTAAGTGAGGGCGGGAGTTCCTTTGGCACTCGCTGGGTGTCGGTACCGGATCGGCTCAGGGCGTCGCTGCTGATCGTCGTCCAGGCGAGCAGCGCGGCGGCGAAAGACGCCCCGGCCGCAACGGTCATGGCGACCGGGAAGCCGGCTGCCATCCTGGCCGGATCTTCGAAGGCGGAGCCGGAAAGCCCCGCGGCAAGGGGAAGGGCTGCCACCGCGATCATCTGGCCGAGGCGCGAGAGCGCGTTGTTAACGGCGGAAGCGATCCCGGAGTGCCGTGAATCAACGCTGGCCAGGACCGTCGCGGTGATCGGGGTGATCAGCGTGCCGAGGCCGACCCCGAAGACGATCAGCGAGGGCAGCACCGCGGTGAGGAACTTGTCGCCGGGGTGGAGTTGCGCCATCAGCAGCAGTCCCGCGCCGGTCACTACAGCTCCGACGGTCAGCGGGATCCGCGGGCCGATCCGCTGGGCGATCGCCCCCGACGGGCTGGAGAGGGTCAGTAGCAGCAAGGTGATCGGCAGTGTGGCGGCACCGGCCTGAATTGGCGTGTAGCCGAGTGTGACCTGCAGGAACGCGACGAACAGGAAGATCACGCCGCCGAGCGCCGCGTAGGTGACCAGCGCGAGCAGGTTGGCGCTGGCGAACTGGCGGGAGCGGAACAACTCCAGTGGAAGCATCGGGTTCGCGGCCCGCCGCTCAACGGCGACAAAGGCAGCCGCGGCGGCCAGGCCGGCGGCCGCGGCGGCAACCACCGCCGGTGTCAGGCCCCCGGACGCTTCGGTCAGGGCAAAGCACACACCGCCGATGGCCAGCGTGGCAAGCGCCGCGCCGGGCAGATCCAGGCGGCCGGCACGCGTCGGGTCCCGGGTCTCCGGCACGTGGAGCACCGCGGCGACGATGACGAAAGCCCCCAGCGGAAGATTGATCAGGAAGACCGCGCGCCACGACACGGCGTCGGTCAGGTACCCGCCGACGGTGGGGCCGATCGCGCCCGCGACCGCACCAAAGCCTGCCCACGCGCCGATCGCCCGGGTGCGATCATCGGGATGGAAGACCGCTTCGATGATCGCAAGGCTCCCTGGTGTAAGGAGAGCCCCCCCGATCCCCTGAACGAACCGGGCCGCGACGAGCAGCCCGATCGTCGGGGCGGCCGCGCAAAGCGCCGACGCGGCCACGAAGACCACCACCCCCAGGATGAATATCCGACGCCTGCCGTAGATATCGCTGAGCGAACCGCCCACCAGGACTAGCGACGCGAGCGTAAGCACATAGCCGTTCAGGGTCCACTGCAAGCCCGCGACGCCCGCCCCGAGGTCACGGCCGATCGTCGGCAACGCCACGTTGACAACCGTCGCCTCCAGCAGGATCATCGCGTCGCCTAGCACCGCCACCGCCAGCACCCAGCGGCCGGCGGCCGAGGCAAGCCGCACCGAACCAGGCCCTGGACCCTCGTTTCCCGCCAACTGCGCCCTCCTTCGCGCTTCTCGCTTGCCTCAGTCGGGATCCAGCGGAAGCTTGAGCAGGGCGTTTTCCACGACCTCGCTCAGTGCAGGGTGGATCCAGTACTGGCCCCTGGCCATGGCATCCAGCCGCTGGCCGGTGGCGGCCGCCTGTATCAGCGGCTGGATGAGCAGCGAGGCCTGATCGCCCATGATGTGCGCGCCGAGCAGGGTCCTCGTCGCGGCGTCGGCGTACAGCTTGCAGAAGCCAATGGTGTCATGCAAAGCCCACCCGTAGGCCACGTCGGCGTACTCCTGGACCGCCTCCACATACGGGCGCTCGTGGCTCAGGTCCTGCTCGCGGGCGCCCACCGTGGCAATCTGGGGCGCCGTGAATACTGCTGCGGGCACCCAGTCGTGCGGGTAAGGGCGCAGGTCATCGGGGAAGGCCAGGTTGTGTGCCAGGATCCGGGCCTCGGCGTTGGCCACGTGCTTGAGCGGGTACGGGGTGCTCGCGTCGCCGAGTGACCAGATCCCCTCGGCGGTGGTTCGACCGAACTCATCGACCTCGATCCGCCCGTCTTCGCGCAGCCGGACCCCGGCCCGGTCCAGATCGAGGCTCGCAGTGTCGGGGACGCGGCCGGCCGCCACCAGCAGCAGCTCGCCGGTGACGGGCGGGCTGCCGGTGACCTCGACTTCGATCTGGTCGCCGCGCCGGCGCGCGCCGGTGACCTCGGCCGACAGGCGGACGTCCCAGCGCTTGCTTGCGAGCTTGGTGAACCGGCCGGAGACCTCCGGGTCGAAGGTATCGAGCATGGATTCGCACTGGCAGACGATGCGGATGCTGACGCCAAGGCTGGAGAACAGGTGGGCGAGCTCGGCCGCGATGTAGCCGCCGCCCACGATGATCATGCTCCCAGGCAGCTCGTCGAGGCGCATGACCGTGTCCGAGGTGTGGTAGCTGACGCCGGACTCGGCGATTGGCGGCGGGATCACCGGGCGGGCGCCGGTAGCCAGCACGATCCGGTCGGCGGTGACTCGGGTGCCGTCGTCGATGGCAAGCTCGTGCGGGCCGGTAAAGCGGGCCCTCCCTTCGATCAGCGTCACCGCATCCGACTCGGCCCGGCCGCGGCGTCCTGCGGCAGCGTGCCTGTCGGTCCTGGTAAACGTCCGGTCCCTGATGGCCGGCCAGTCGACCCCGGTGAGCTTGGCCTCGATCCCGAACTCCGGCGCGCGGCGTACCTGAGCCGCGACCTCGGCGGACTGAATCAGCATCTTGCTGGGGATGCAGCCCCGGTTAATGCACGTGCCGCCGAACGCGCCAGACTCGATCAGCGCGACGGGCCCCTGGGCACGGTCCTCTGGCACCAAGCTGTTGCCGGAACCAGAACCGATGATGACCAGTGAAAAGTGAGGCACCTTCCGAATACTACGACCAGAATCTATGTTCCATTAGGTGCCGGGACATCCCATTCGCAGACGCCGCGGTCCGTTCCGCCTGTTTCACCCCGGTGGCTGCGGGCAGGGCGTCCCCCGCTACGAACTCCCCTGCACCAACCCGACACCGCCGCCCGGATGTCTTTCAAGCTTTCACTAGAAACGGCCGTGACAAAACGCACTCCTTCGCTGCCGGTCTGGAACCACTGACCGGGTTGCTGGACGCTCTGGTGGAACCGTTCAGCTGAAAAGGACCGAGATACTCTCACGCCGGGCAATCCTGCGGATCGCCTCACCGAGCAGGCCGGCCACGGAAACCATCTCGATCTTGGGTGACAGCTCGACGGGCTGGGTCTCGACGCTGTCGGTCATGAAGAGCAGTTCTATCGGACTGTTGTCGATTCGCTCGATGGCCGGTCCGGCCAGCAGGCCGTGGGTCACCGCGGCGTGTACCGATGTCGCGCCGCGCTCGACCAGGACACGGGCGGCGTCGGCCAGCGTGCCAGCTGAGATGGTGAAATCGTCAACTATCAGCGCCGCCCTACCCTCGACCGAGCCGATCAGCTCGACGACCTCAGCGGACTCCGAGTGATCCACCCGTCGCTTGTCGGCGATGGCCAGCGGCGCGCGAAGCCGACGGGACCACTGGCGGGCTTTCTTAGCAAACCCCGCGTCGGGAGCGACCACCACAAGATCGCCGAGAGCCTTCGCCTCGATGGCATCGCAAAGCACCGGCATGGCGTACAAGTCATCGACGGGAACCTTGAAGAAGCCTTGCACCTGAGGTGCGTGAAGATCGAGCGTGACCACTCGGTCCACGCCAGCGGCTTCGATGGCGTCCGCGCAGACACGAGCCCGAATCGATACCCTCGGCTCGTCTTTCTTGTCCCCCTTGGCATAGCTGAAGTACGGAATCACGGCCGTGACCGACCGGGCGCTCGCACGCTTCAGCGCGTCGATCCAGAACAGCAACTCCATGAAGTTGTCGTTGGCCGGGAAGGCCGTGCCCTGCACGAGGAACACGTCTCGCCCGCGCACGTTCTCAAGGACACGCACGAATAGGTTGCCCTCGGAGAAGTGCAGCGTCTCGCTCGCTCCGAGCGGGCACTCGAGATAGTCAGCTATGGCCTGCCCGAGCCGTCGGCTCGCGGAGCCCGCCAAGAGGATGAAGTCGTCCACACCCGAACGCTACCCTCCGCGACCCTGCCAGAACGGGTCAGGGAGTATCGGCAAGACCGGTCTGCGGCAGCGGCGGCGGCGGCTCAAGTGGAATGGGCGGCGGCTGCGGCTGCCCGAACGCTGCCTCGGCCGCTGACATCGCGCCGTAGTCGGTCGCAAGGTTGGCGTAGATCGAGTAGATCAGCGTGATGAAAATGCCGAGCTTGAGCCACAACGTGGGCGTGAAGAAGAACAGGCAGCAGATCAGGGGGAAGTTGATCAGCCAGTAGATCGCCCCCCACATGTGAACCTTGTACTGGGTGTACGGGTTGGTGGACAGGTCTTTGAATAGCAGGCTCATCCAGCCGTGCCGGATATGGACCGCCGTGTGCGCGGCGTGCAGCCGGGCGACGTCGGCGCGCAATTGGCGGACCTCGGCGATCAGGGACTCGGTCTCAGTCATAGCACCAGTATCGGCACGACGCCCGGTATGTGCACGGCTACCCCGTTGGGTGATCCTGCGGGGTAGCCGTGCTGGTGATTTCTCTACCAGTAGTGCCGACGTCCGCCTATGGCGTGGCCCGCCATCCCGAGGAGGACGAGAATAAGGCCGATGACGAGCACGGCGATACCGATTGACCAGAGGATCGCGATCTTCGCGACGAAGCCGATAATGAGCAGGATAATACCGAGAATGATCATCGAGATCTCCTCTTGAGCAGATTGGGCTTAACTACAGCCGACTGCTGCCAGGAGGCACCTTCCGAATGATCACGCGAAGGCGCGGGGACAAGGCCGACATGGCGCGGACCGCAGGTTCTGGGCGGCGTCCTAAGAACTAGGTTACATATAACGCCCAAGCAGGTTCAAGGC
>Ga0210389_10003068_pt1 | contig 13058 bp, 14 predicted proteins | sample IncBWH28OmetaG_FD_160127 | JGI IMG/M metagenome (GOLD analysis project Ga0210389, IMG submission 160127) | Forest soil microbial communities from Barre Woods Harvard Forest LTER site, Petersham, Massachusetts, United States - Inc-BW-H-28-O ...
CTTCTTAAGACTGGGTGCGTGCCGGGTTAAATGGCCCGTTCGCGCCAGGGCCTGTCGTGGGGCTTGACCCGTCGCGATTCGGGGAAAAACCTAACCTGCATGTCGCCAATTAATTGGGGTACTGCCATCCGGTATGCTGGCTTAATCAAAATTGCTGAGTCGGTTGCTCCTTCGGGAAGCTACAGCCAAACACAACTAGCCGCAATCAAAGCCGCTGGCTACACCTACCTCCAAACTTTATACGCGGACGATTTAGCAACCGACATCGACCCTCATATCGGAGAGGTTGTAGCGTTTGGTTTTCTCGCCGTGTCAGACGCCCGGGAATTGGTGGTTGCAATTCGCGGAACGGACACAATCCTGGAATGGCTGCACGATGGATGTTTTCTGATGGTGCCGTCTCCGGTTGTTGGGGCCGGTGGGCTCACGGAAGATGGGTTCACTGCGGTCTATCGGTCTTTGAGGTGCGGGGTAGCGACCGGTACGCTATCGGCCAAAGACTCGATCAAGACCCACCTCGATAAAGGAACAGCTACCACAGTGACTGTCTGCGGGCACAGCCTGGGTGGTGCATTGGCAACTCTGCTATCGCTTGATGTCAAACTAAATGCTTCCTGCAGCGCGCCCACCGTCTACACCTATGCCAGCCCCCGGGTCGGCGATCGTCTTTTCGCTGGATCCTACAATCCCGCAATTGCCGCCAGCTATCGAATCGTAAATCGGCAGGATCTCATCCCGAACTTGCCGTTTATCCTGCCCTTGCCATATGAGCACGTCAACACGCAGTGCGAGTTGAATCCTCCTCCGAACGCGATCGCTCAGACGATACCCTGCATGCATCGACTAACCACCTACTTGTGGATGATGAGCCAACTCGTTTCGAGCAATACCTGTTCTCTAGACCCGGACTGTCTGTTCACGAAACCCCTCCACATCTAGGATTCATCGGGTGGGGCAACTTTTAAGAGAGCTCGGTCCTTCCGAGACCCTTTGGGGCGTCCAGACATTCATTTCGAACACAGTTCGCGGCGCGGTGATTGAAAATTGGTAGCCCCGGCAGGAATCGAACCTGCATAGTCAGTTTAGGAAACTGAAGTCCTATCCGTTGAACGACGGGGCCACGGTCACGTAATCTCATTCTTGCACATCAGTTGCTATGCCGACGGAGAGTAGAGATGAAAGACTTCTGTATATGGCTCAACCGGATATCCCTTTGCTTTCCAGGCATCGAGTCCACCTTTGAGGAACTTGATGCGCTCAAAATGTAGGGCTAGAGCTTGATGCAAGACCGCGCGACTAGTTTTTTCGCCAGGACAGGTGCAGTAAATGACTGCATCTTCCTCGTTCGGGATGAGTGACGGCCTCTCGAGTACTTCTTTTGGCGGAATTCTTTGCGCGCCTGGGATTATGTCAGTATGGGCCAGCAAGTCGAGAGGTTGCCGCAGGTCAAAAAGCAGTAGCTTTCGATTCGAAGTCAACAGTGAATGAAGCTCGTCAGCCGTGATGCTGTGCTGCTCCATCCGGCGTTCCGCTGCGCGCTTTTTTGAAACCACCACCAGCACGAACAAGGCAGCAACGCCCACCGCTGCCAATGTCAGTATCAGCGACATTCCTACTCCTCCCCGTTCCCGATCATTGCCAGCCCGATCTCGCCGGCATGCGGAACTCGAGACCTCTTCCCCGTTTCTGATGAGGAATCCACAGCAAGGATTGCAAAACTTTTTCGGGGTGTAGAACTCGATTAGCTTTGCCATAACAATCTCCCTGTGCTCTCCCGCATCCAGGGTGGGCTTCCGTGCGATTCTCCTGAGAGCGCCCACGAGATGGAGGCTTTTTTGGCTTACCACGGGAGACGCTGTACCCGATCCCTCGATTGAGGTTGCGATAGGCGCAGTCAAGAGGCTGTTGTCCCTGCATTTCGTGCCCCATCGGAGAACCGCCATTGCGGAACTTTCCGCTGCCGACTTGGTCGAATAGAATACAAAGCAAGCATGGCGAAGAATAATCACGCAGACGACGAGGGCAAACCTCTGGAAGCCGAATCTCCAGCCTCAAAGCCGGCAACAAAAATTATTATCACCGAAGACGCTGAAGCTGCGGGCGACACTCTCGCTGCCTACGACTACTGGCGCCGAGGCTCCGACCGGCAGCAAGTCCCGGGCATCATCAAGTGCTTCGGGGCGCGCCCCGACTTCCTGCGCCAGGTCGTCGATTTCTCCAACGCCGTCCATTTCTCTGAAGGGCATCTCACTCGGCGCACCAAGGAGATGATTGCCAGCTACGTCTCGTACCTCAATCGATGTCCCTATTGACTGGACAGCCACGCTTACTTCCTGCGTGTTCAGGGAGCCACCGATCAATGCGTAGCCGCAATTCTCGAAGGCAAATTGGATGACGCCGGACTCACCACGGCTGAGCGCCTCTTGCTGGATTACGTCAAACTGATCACCGACGCCGCATATCGTTCAACTGGAGATGATGTTCAGAAGCTGCGGCAATCCGGCTGGAAAGAAGATCAGATCGCGGAGGCGGTTTACATTACCGCTCTGTTCGCGTTTTTCAATCGCGTCGCGGACGCCTTCGGTGTTCCCGCGCAGAACTATCTCGAGACGGGAAAGCTAACGCCTTAACACAGCCTCAGTTGCGATACACTCCTTCGCCCTTTATCCTTCTCCCGTATGCCTAGCACTCTGGTGGAATGCGTTCCCAATTTCTCCGAAGGCCGCGACCAGGCCAAAGTCGACGCCATTGTCGAGGCCATGAAGATTCCCGGCGTCTTTCTTCTCGATCGCGAGATGGATACCGATCACAACCGCTGCGTGATAACCCTCGTCGGCGAGCGCGAACCAATCCAGGAGGCCGCGATTCGCGGCGTTGGCAAGGCTGCCGAGTTGATCGATCTGACGAAGCATCAAGGCGCGCATCCGCGCATGGGTGCAGCCGATGTGGTGCCATTTATTCCGATCGATGGCGTGACCATCGAAGATTGCGTGGCCATGGCCCGCCATGTGGGCGCGGAGATTTCGAAGCGCTTTCAGATTCCCGTTTATTTGTACGAGGCGGCGGCCGCGACTCCTGAGCGGCAGAATCTGGAGAACATTCGGCGCGGCCAATTTGAAGGCATTCGAGCGGAGATCGCTACCAACCCGGCACGCAAACCCGACTTCGGCGAGGCTCGAGTCCATCCGACGGCGGGCGCGACGGTGGTGGGCGCGCGCAAGTTTCTGATTGCCTACAACGTTTTTCTGAATACTCCGGATGTGGAGATCGCAAAGAAGATTGCGAAGGCGGTGCGTTTTTCGAGCGGCGGTCTGCGCTACGTAAAGGGCGCGGGATTTCTGGTGCGCGGAATGGCGCAAGTTTCGATGAACCTGACCGACTTCGAACAGACGCCAGTGCATCGCGTCTTCGAAATCGTGAAGCGGGAGGCGGCGCGCTACGGCGTGATGCCGGTCTCAAGCGAGATTGTCGGGCTGATTCCGAAGAAGGCTTTGGAATCGGCGGCGGAGTGGTTCCTGCAGGTGGAAAATTTCGATTCGTCGCTTATTTTGGAGAACCGGCTGGCAGCGGTCATGAGCGGCAAGATGGCCGTCGGCGGCCTGCGGGCGGGCGTCGAGCCCTTCATCGAGCAGTTGGCAGCGCCGACAGCGACTCCCGGCGGCGGCAGCGCGGCGGCCGCGAGCGGAGCGATGGCGGCGGGACTAGCGAACATGGTTGCATCCATGTCGCGCGGCAAAAAAGCGTACGCGCAGCACGAGGCCGCGCTGAGCCATGCAATCACGCGGCTCGGCCAATTGCGCGAAGAATTGAAATCCGCGATCGATGCTGACGCCGAGTCTTACAACATGGTAATGAAGGCGTATAAAGCCGCGAAGGGGTCGGCCGATGGAGATGCGGCTATCAGTGCCGCGCTAAAGCAGGCAACCACCGTTCCCTTGGGAGTGGCTGAGCGCGTATCCGAAGTGGCGCGCATAGCGGAAATGCTCGCGCCTATTTCCAATCCAAACATGAAATCGGACTTGACGACCGCGGTCGCTCTGGCCAAGGCTGCGTTGACAGGCGCGCTCGCGAACGTCGAAATTAATTTGGAGTCGTTGAAGGATGACCAATTTGTGGCGGAGACGCGCGAACGCACGGCCGCGCTGAACAGATGAAGAGTTAATTGTCAGTGGAATTCTCGCATAGTGATCCCTTTTCCGCGCAAGCGGCCAGCGCTCAACCGTTCTATTTCAATGGAGGAGGTATGCACTTTGGTACCGACCCCACCCTCGCAATTCAGACTAAAATGAGTTCAGACCTTTATTTTGTTATCGATTGCATCTAAGTGTGCAGATCCCTTTTGAGGAGTTCTATGAAAAGAGTCTGTTTGGTGATTTTGGTCTTGTCGGCGACGGCCGCATTGGCCATGCCGATTGCGTCGTCGGCGCGCGGGCTCGTCCCGGCCGAGGTTCAGCAGTTGATTGGCGTCGACTACCGCGCCCTGAAGGATTCCCCGACCGCGCAGCAACTGAAAGACCAGGTTCTGCCACCTGACCTCAAGAGTTTCGAAGGTTCGCTGAAAGGCGTGGGCATTGATGCCGAGCACGATGTCGATCAACTGGACTTCATTTCGTTTCGCACTCCGAAGGTGGGCATTCAAACCATCTGCGTCGCGCAAGGTTCATTTTCGGCCAAGGCCGTCCTCAAGAAATTCAAAGTGAAGAAAATTGTCGCGGCCAAGTATGGCACCGCGCATGTCTATCCCATGGACAGCGGTTTCGTGATGACATTCCTGGATGACAACACGCTGGCCTTCGGGACATCGGCGTCGTTGCGCAGTGCGCTCGATGCCCAGCAGGGCAAACGCCCATCGCTCGACTCGAATCCGCAGATTGCCGATCAGATGGCGTCCGTGGACGGCTCGCCCGTATGGAGCGTACTGGATCAGGAAGGCACGCAGGCGATGATGCGTTCAGCGCTCGGCGATGCCGCGAAAATTGCCGATTACGAGACCGTCAAGAAACGGATTCTCGCCTCTCGTTACACTATGAGTTTTCAGACCGGCGTGAATTTTGACCTGAGCGTTCTAACCTCCGATACGATGACGGCGGGCACGCTCTCATCGCTGGTGAAGGCAGGAATTCTCTTCAAGAAGATGAGCGCTTCGCCCAGTGAGAAGACCGCGCTCGATGCGACCACGGTCGACTCTGACGGCACGAATTTCGTGATGCACTTCAAAACGGACGATCAGAAATTCCAGGCGCTGATGAAGTCGCCGCTATTTGCTGCGGTATCGCACTAGCGATATCGCATTAAAGAACGCTGATCGCTATTCGTCGTTCGCTGTTCCGCAAAGCATTCGAATGTAAATCAGTCCCGGAGATCGTCTTCGGGACTCTTTACTTTTCGCCCGATTTGCGCGCTCCGCGCTTTGCGGCAGCCCATCCTACTTTCACGGTCTGGCGGGCGCGGCCGACTGCCAGCGCGTCGGCGGGAACATCCTCGGTGACGCAGCTGGCGGCCGCCACGTAGGCGCCGCGGCCAATCTTGACGGGGGCGACCAGCGTTGAGTCGCTGCCAATGAATACGCCGTCTTCAATCACCGTTTTGTGCTTATGGACGCCGTCGTAATTGCAAGTGATCGTCCCGGCGCCGATATTGACGCCTTCCCCGATTTCAGCGTCACCCAGATAAGTGAGATGGTTGGCCTTGGATCCCTTGCCCAGCTTGATTTTCTTCGTCTCGACGAAATTCCCCACATGCGCGTTCTCGCCAATTTCGCTGCCCGGACGAAGTCGCGAATAAGGCCCAACAATGGCGCCGCGCGCCACTTGGGACTCGTCCATGACGGTCAGGGGGTTGACCGTTACGCCGTCGCCGAGTTGCGAATCACGGATAACACTATAAGACCGAATCCGGCAGTCGGCGCCGATTTTCGTCTTGCCGAGCAATTGCACGAACGGTTCGATAACCGTGTCCGCGCCGACCTCTACGCCGCTGTCGATCACGCAGGTTTGCGGATAAAAAATAGTCACGCCTTCCGCCATTAGCGCGCGACACTTCGCGAGGCGAAGCCGCGCATCGAGGTCCACAATCTCAGCCCGTGTGTTGCTGCCCAGGACTTCGCCAGCGTCGGAGGTTTTGATGGCGACGACTTTCTTGCGCGCCCGGTTAAACAACGCAGCCATATCCGTAAGGTAGTACTCACTTTGCGAATTGTCGGTCGAGAGCTGGCCGATGTGCCGATAGAGATCAGGCACCGAGAAAACATAGAAGCCGGAATTGATCTCGCGAACCTTCTTTTGCGCGGCGCTGGCAGATTTTTCCTCGACGACGGCGCGGACCTCGGCGCGCCGTGCATTCTTCCGCAAAACGCGGCCGTAGCCTGTGGGATCGGCGAGGTCGGCGCTGAGAATCGTCATGCTCGCACGCTGAGTAGCGTGGAAGGAACTCAATTTCTCGATGGTCTTTGCAGTGATCAACGGCGCATCGCCCGAAAGAACAATGACCTGATCGTACGTGGCAAGAGCGTCGCGCGCAGCCATTAGGGCGTGTCCAGTTCCGCGCTGCTCAGCCTGCAAAACGAACTTTACTCCGCTCTCCCGAACGGCTTCGCGGACCCGCTCAGCCTCGTGCCCGACGATTACAAAGATGTCGGAGGCGGGCACGAGCTGAGTTGCGGTCGCAATGACGTGCGCGAGAATCGGTCTGCCCGCGACTTCATGCAGTACTTTTGGGTGCTTGGATTTGAGCCGCGTCCCCTTGCCAGCGGCCATGATAGCGATGGCAACGCGAGACGGGCGAGTTGAAGATTGTTTCGAGTTCCTGCCGGAGGTTCTTGGCATGCCTAGCCAATATAACGCGAACTATGACCCAGTTTGAATGACGGGATTGGGACGGCTCCAGGAAATCATCAGCCTACCGCGATGCCGCGTGATGATCCGGCGTCTGCGCCATCAGCGCCATCAGGTCGCTGGCGACCCGCTCGGTAGCATGCCGCGCCACCACCTCTTCGTCCAGATAATCTCCCAGCACAGGACAGATGCCCAAGCCCTCAATCGCGTCAAGGTCCACCACAATTTGCGAGGCTCCTTCCAGTGCATACTTGGTCTTCATCTCCGCGGATGCGGGCTTCTGATTGATAAGCGCGTAATCAAACAGTTGCGCATGGGCGTGCTGGTTGAGGGCGTGAATATGTTCCGCGGCACTTAAACCAAGACTTTCATTTGCCTGCGTCATCAAATTGCAAATATAGACTTTGACGGCGTTTGAATTGACAATCGCCTCAACGATTCCCTGGACCAGGAGATTTGGGATGAGGCTCGTAAACAACGACCCCGGACCGATCGTAATGAGATCGGCTGCGGCAATAGCTTCCAGTGTTTGCGGAAGCGGCTGAACATCGGGGGGCACGAGAAACAGTTCGCGAATTTTCCCCTTGCTCGCCGTAATGCGAGTCTCGCCAAGAACCCGCGAGCCATCTTCGAATTCGGCTTCGAGCTCAACCGAAGAGGTTGTGGCGGGGAAAATGTGTCCGCGGGTGAGCAGAATCTCAGACGAAAGCCGCACCGCCTCAGCGAAGTCCCCGGTGATAGAAGTCAGCGCGGCAAGAAAAAGATTGCCGAAGCTGTGGCCCTCAAGCCCCGAACCTTTTTGGAAGCGATGCTGAAACAGACGCGAGAGCAGAGCCTCGTCTTCGGAGAGCGCGACGATGCAATTGCGTACGTCGCCCGGCGGAAGCATATTGAACTCTTTACGCAACCGGCCACTGGAGCCGCCGTCGTCGCTCACGGTGACCACACCGCACAGTTCGCGGATGGCAGCATTGCCGCTGGCGGCGAGCGTGGGCGTCAGCACATATCGCTTGAGCCCTTTCAAAAGCGTAGACAACCCCGTCCCGCCTCCGATCGCGACCACGCGCAGATCGGACGCAGTGCTGTCCTGCTTAGATGAGTTGTCGACTTGGGGGAGCATGCCGCTTCATTCTTGGCAGTTAGTAAGCGCTTGTCTGTTCGCTTTCGGACTCCACCTCGTCCGCGCCCGGATCCGGATAGAGCAGCTCGGTAAAGCGCGGATCCTCAGCCAGGTTCTGAAAGTCGGAATCGTTGCGCGCCTGAAATCGCAGCGCGGGGCTTACCTGAATCGCCTCATGGAGCGTCTTGAGCGATTCCTCGACATGGCCGGTAAGGCAATACAGCGCGGCCAGGCCGTAAAGAACATAATCCGACTGCGGCTGCTGCTTGAGCAATTTCTCAAGATGCTCGCCGGCAGTCACGAAGTCGCCCGTATTCATGATCGACATCGCGTAATCAAAATGCTCTTCAGGCGTTTTGAAGTGCAGCGCCGGTTTCTCCAGAAACTTCTCGCAAGTAAGAATGTGAACCTGCGCCCGGTCGACCAGCGATTTGTTCGGACCCGCCAGCACTTTCTGGAGGCTGGTTTTTGCTTTATCGAACTTATGTTCCTGCATCGAGCGCAACCCAAGCTCGTAGCTTTGGAGCGCCTGCGTGTGCCGTGGATCTTCGACGATCTGTTTCTTGGGAGTCAACTTCGGTGCCATCAAAAGCCCTCGTTTCCAGTCAAAATAGAAGTTACCAGTATTGCCGCTGCAGAAAAGTCAACGACGGCGCTCAGTCGATGCTCAGCGCTTTGTCCAGATCAATCGACTGCCACTCGCCCTTGATGATGCCTGCCCGAATCTGCCGTGGCGTCTTGCCTTTTTTAGTCATCGTGTACGTGTAATAGAGCTCCTGCATGCAGGTGGTGCACTGGGCGCCATGCATGCCTGAAAAGCAGCTATGCAGGCTGTTGTGTCCCATGCCGCGATCGCAGTGACAATAGCAAGGCTGCTGATAGAGCACCTTGGGAATCTTCGCCGCCAGCTCATAAGCATGGATCTGGTAGGGATGCTGCGCGTTGTTTCCCCAGAGCTGATCCTTGGTGAGTATGGGTGGCAATTTGTCGCTCTTGACCGGCGGCGCCGCATTAAAGTGCGGCACATCCATATCCGCCGACCGGAGCCAGGGCGCGGAGATCAACGCGACCATGGTGAATAGAGCTGCCGAAGCGGCTATGCGGATGCGCATGGGAAACTAACCCTCGAAGTTCATATTCTAGCTTAACCGCGCTGCTTGGCGAGTGTCGAAAAGGTGGCACATGAACCGCCGCGGCCGGACTCTCCCTGCGTGGCTACCATCGGGGGTCCGCTCTGGGCGTCGACGCCGATGCTGATCATGATCGGCATGGGACTCGTGACTTTTTTCAACGCCTCGATCAGTTCACTGGAATCGCGTGAGACCATGCACAGCCTCGAGACCGCGACTACCAATGATGACCAGTCCAAGAACCTGGTTCGAATCCATAGTCTTGGCAAGATATTTCAGCAGGTCCTTCCGGCCAAAGGACTGATCGAGCAAGGGGCTAACGCGTTTGAGCGCGCACACACAGTGGGGAAAAACAAACAACAAGAGCCAGAACTGAAGCCCGAACGCGAATATGTTGGGACCATGCAGGCATAGAGCCTCCATGTGAATCGCGATCGACGCCGCGCTACCGATGCCGGGAGCTTCGAATCGCGCCCGAGGGTTTCGTGAATTCCTCGGGCGCGAGCCGAGGGCCGTTCAATTCACGGTAATGGGTGCCGAGACGCTCCCCACCCGACCTGTAATATCGTCGCGCACCACAAAACGAATCAGGTAGTCGCCCGGCGCCAGCTCGATCTCATTCTTCAATCCGACTCCCTGGGCCTGAAAGATGGAGACGCGGTCGGCTGGAATGTTGCCACTAACTGACTTCGACATGCTGCCGCCCTGCTTCTTGTCTTTGGCGCCGTAGGCCATGGCCCTATAGTCGAAACTCAGCAGATTCTGTGTTCCCAGCGTTAGCGCGTTAGGTGGGACTTGTAGGCCGAATTGCACTTTCTTTTTGTCGCCGTCGGCCGATGTGCCGAGCCAACGCACGGTTACTGGGAGACCGGTGCTGTCGAAGGGAGAGACGATCGCGTAGTCGAGATCGCTTTTGCGGGCAAAATCAGGGTTGATGGTCGCATTCGTGACCAGGAATCCGGTTCGCGTTCTCACCTCCGACCCTTTCTCTTTCTCCTTATCGCGCAGCTTGACCTTCAATGGCCGCCACCCCGGCTTCGTATTCTTGGTATCGAGGTTATAGCCAATCAGATAGTACGACGAGGAATCGTCTGCCGCTTGCTTGAATAAACCGGCAGTGTCGTTGTTGTTGTAGAACGCTCTTCCGCCCGTCATGGCGGCGAAGTCGCGCAACGAATCGGTCGTTGAAGTGTTCAGCCAACTGCGGTTCGTGGCCTGGGACATCGCCTCATTTGCTCTTGTTTGCCCGCTATTTGGCAGGCCCCGTCGGCTGGGTTCCGCTTCCAGCGAGTAGTTCAGCAATCCCCGGACGTCCACTGGATATACCGATATGTTCGACTCGTTCAATACAGCCAGGGTTCTTTCATAGAGGGTTGAAAGGTATCCCCCAGGAATGGTGGAAGGCGAGTCAAGGTAAAACGGCATGCCTCCGGTCGCCCAGATCACAGATTTTTTTCCAGAAATACCTTCCAGCGACCACGCGATGCCGAGAAACGCATTCATGGTCGTTTCAATCGCGGCCTCCTGCCTGAAAGTCGCCACCGGGGCGTCCCCTTGAGTGGCGAAATTCTCCATCATCCTCCATATGTCGCCACTGCTCGGGTTAGACACCGGCACGTCTCCGGTGACCGCGGCCACCTGGGCGTCCACGCTTAGTCCAGTCATGACTGGGTTCTCACTGCTTACCTTGTTCAGTGCCTCCATGAGATCCTTGGAGTCGCCGGTTAGCCCATGAATCACCTCCAGGCCTTTGGACGTGATTACGACCAATCCAATGGCCTGGCTGGAATCCAGATTTTTTGCGAGAAACTTCAGCAGTTCCTTCCGGCCAGAGGTTTGGTCGAGCAAAGGCGTATTCACGGTATCCAATGCCACGATCGTGATGGAGCGCGGCTGTTCGCCCGTGGCGGTCGCCAGATTGCGGAATGCGCCGTCCGCCGTTTTTACCGCCGGCAGAGGAGTCCTGTTGGCAGTGACCTCTTCGAATGCCGTTATCTTCTGCTCTTTTCCGTTTTCTCGAGCCTCAAAATCCTCTTTTTTTAGATTGTGAATGTGCTGACCGGATTTGTCTGTGACAATCACTGGAAGCTGAACAAGTACGACCTCGCTCTTGAATTCAATCCTTCCTTCATTTTCGGCGCGCGCAGTAGTCGTCCCCGTCATGAACGTGGGCCTGGGGTCGACATTGCTAGGCATAGGCACCGACGATGGAGCTGTGCCATGTGCGACCCCTCCTCCTCCACCATGTTGGGCCATCGCACACACTGGGGCAAGAGAAAGACAGACAATCATGGTCGAAGCAAGCACTCGCAGATTCAGACAGAGCATAGACCCCTCCGGGTGCAATTGTAGTCCTCTAGGAATGAATATCGAGCGGCTTCTTCCGAGTGGTGACTGAGAGAAAAAACTCGAAGCCTCCCAGTTTTTCCAGGCCACCAACGAGGCAAGGTAAGCTGATTCGACCGCAGTTTAACCCAGCTTTTCAAAGAACAAGCAGATCGTCTCAACCCCGTGATGGAAATTCGGAATATGAAACTTCTCATTCGGAGCATGCAGATTGTCGTCCGGCAGTCCGAATCCCATCATCACGGATGGAATCTTCAGCACATCCTGAAAATCTGTGACGATCGGAATCGACCCGCCGGAGCGGATAAACACAGTCTCTTTCTTGAACGTATCATGCAAGGCTTCGGTCGCTGCTTTGATAAAACGATTGTCGGTGCCGACCACGCAAGCCGGACCCTTACTATGCACATTGATTTTGGTCTCGATCCCCTTGGGAGTGAGCTTCTTCACAAACGCCGTATAGCGCTTGAGAATGTCATCGGGGTCCTGATTGGGCACGAGACGCATGGAAACCTTGGCGGCGGCTTTAGCTGGAATGACAGTCTTTGCGCCGGCGGCAATAAAGCCTCCCGGCATCCCGTGGACTTCAAGGGTGGGCCTCGCCCACGTGCGATAGAGAACCGAATACCCCGGCTCGCCTGTTAGCACTTTCGATCCGACCTCGGTCTTGCGGTAATGCTCTTCTTTAAACGGAAGCCGCTTCCACGCCTTCAGCTCATCTTTGCTGGGCGCTTTGACCTTGCTATAAAACCCGGGGATCAGCACGTGCCCCTTCGCATCTTTCAATTTGCTGATGATCTCGATCAGCGCAAAGAACGGATTCGGCGCCGCTCCACCGTAGATGCCTGAGTGCAGGTCGGTCTTTGCGCCGCGCGCTTCGATCTCGGTATAAACCAGCCCGCGCAGCCCAACGCACAGCGTTGGAAGATTAGGCGCAAACAATTCCGTGTCGCAGACCAGGGCAAAGTCAGCCTTCAGTTTGGCTTTCTCCTTGCGAACATACTCGGCGATCGACTCTCCGCCGACTTCTTCCTCGCCCTCAAAAATCACCTTCACGTTGATCGGCAGCTTTCCGCCGTGCGCCTGGAAGAGCGATTCAAGCGCCTTCACTTCCATCCAGAGCTGGCCCTTGTCGTCCACGGCCCCGCGCGCATAAATATTGTTGTTACGCTCCGTCGGCTCAAACGGAGGCGTGTGCCACTCATCCAGCGGCTCAGCCGGCTGCACATCATAGTGCGCATACATCAGCACCGTGGGCTTGCCGGGAGCGTGCAGCCAATCGGCATAAAGCAGAGGATGGCCCGCAGTGTTGATGACCTCGACATTGTTCATCCCAATGCGGCGCAGTTCGCTGGCGACAAAATCGCAGGCCTTCTGAACATCGGATTTGTGCTCATCAAGCGTGCTGATGCTCGGAATGCGGAGAAGGGCTTTAAGTTCGTTAATGAAGCGAGGCTGGTTCGAGCGCGCAAAATCGACTGAGGGGGAAGCCATGGATAGCCTTTCTGGCGGCGCATAAATGATTGCTGGAGGAGCGCCGAAAACGTTTCAGTATATACCGGAACGGGACGATGCTTGCGGGGGCGGGTGTGGCCCCGCAACCCTGACCAGCAAAAGCTATCGACGTGA
>Ga0210389_10003069_pt1 | contig 13056 bp, 13 predicted proteins | sample IncBWH28OmetaG_FD_160127 | JGI IMG/M metagenome (GOLD analysis project Ga0210389, IMG submission 160127) | Forest soil microbial communities from Barre Woods Harvard Forest LTER site, Petersham, Massachusetts, United States - Inc-BW-H-28-O ...
GGCGACGGTGCAGTGACCCGCGACTTCATTTACGTAGGTGACGTTGCGAATGCCGTCTATCTGGCGACGGCACATCCTATATCCGGCATCTATAATGTCGGCACGGGAACCGGACATTCATTGCGTGAAATCTTAGTTCACATTGAAAAGGCGGTTGGCGTCGAGCCATCCGTCTCTTGGCTTCCCTCCAGATCTTTCGATGTCCCGCGGATCGTCCTGGATGCAAACAAACTTAGGAGCGCCACAAATTGGCGCTGCGCGACTACATTCCGCACCGGAGTCGAAATCACTGCGGATTGGTTGCGAAACGCAGACATCTGACAAGGCATCTGTCCTCTATTTGTCGAATCGCCAATAACCAGGGGACATCGACAAAACGCGCTTTAGAGACGCTGGGAATAGAGCTTCTAGCCGGCCCAGGCGATAGCCTATTATTTTCGCGGCAGTTTGAAGGAGCGCCCGAGGGATCGCGAACGGCGCGTGCATGGCAAGGTAGTTTACTTCCGATGCAATGAATCGCAGTCCTTCGGCGCCGTGCGACCCGAATTGCTCACGCATCCACCGATTCCTATTGTCAAACGCCCCTATATCGAAATATCGACGCAGGCTCTCTTTTACGGTGTAATCGTGAGAGTGATATACCAGCGCGGTCGCGCAGTAGGCAACAGCAAATCCCGCCTTGACGGCTCGCGCCGCGAATTCCATGTCTTCACCGAGAATCAAATCTCTCTTGAATCCTCCGAGCGCTAGAAAGTGCGAACGCCGATAGGCAGCAAACGAGTTCGAACAAAAAAAGGTCTTGGTTCCAAGCGCCGCTACGGTGCCGGCGTCTTTCCTTTCCGACCGCGGGCCATAGTTGAAGGTGCGCGCATGTGCTTCTATGGCCGTCGCTCCGAGATGCGGAAGCTGTCGACCGTAGGCGACCGCCACTCGCTCATCTGCGAAGCAACCGACGAGTTCCAACAGCGCGTTCGAATCAGCGAGTATTGCATCTTGGGTTAGGAAAACCACGATCTCGCAACTGGAGAGACGCTCCACCGCCCATTGGCGGGTACCGCCATGATTGAATTGCGAGCGATCGATTCCGATGACTTCGAACCCCGCCTGTCTCGCGAGTTCAGCCGTTGCGTCTGTAGAGGAAGAGTCGATGACCAAGAGCCCGCTTAGGGCCAGAGACTGTCTATTGATCGCCTCGAGACACTTGTCCCAACGTGGACCGGCATTCAGGGTAGGGATTACCAGGCAAGTTCGCGGATGTGCGTTGGTCATGGTCTCAGGAGCATAGCCTTTGTCATCATTCCGAAGACTTCCCTGGTTCTGCTCAGGAAGACGAACGAGAAGTACACTGCCACTGCTTGCGAAAGCAACGTTGCAATCGCCGCCCCAATCGCGCCATATCTCGGTATCAGATACAAATTGAGCAAGATGTTCGTGATGGCCCCAAAGACGGTTCGATAGAACTGTATCCTCCCCAATCCTTCGTTGATTACCCACGGACCCGTTGCAACGCCCATGAACACGAACACGGCAGTCCAGATATGTATAGCCAAAACAGGCCCGGCTCCGGCGTATTGCCGGCCGAATAGAAGAACTATGAGGGGCGTCGACAGCAGCGACATTGGGACGGCGACGAGATACGCAAGCTTGACGAGCGAAGTAAACAATCTCTGCAGACGGCCGTAGTACACAGTTCTGGATTGGTCATGCGTTGCAGTTAAAGACGGCGCGACACTGCCCACAATCGCCATTGGAATGACGTACCATATTTCTGACAATCTAAGCGCCGCAGAATACAAGCCCACTTCGTATGGGCCAACGGCGCTGGCAAGCATTATTTGGTCAATTCTCATGTAAACCATGACTGCCAAACTAGACAACAAGAACGGCCAACTCTCTTTCAATAACGAACGGACGGTCGATAGGTCTCCAAAACCAAACCATTTGGCGCCAAAGAAACGCTGATAGACCCAAACGAATCCCAAGGCTGCGAGCGCTACTTCTCCCAGCGCCGCCCACGCAAATTCGATAAGGCTGGCCAGGGTGAGTATCAGCGCTAGCTTGACGAAAGAAAACAAAACAAACGAAATCATTCGCACCAGGACGATTGGCTTCGATTGCACTCTGGATTGAAACAAAAAGTCGATCACATCGAAGGCTTGAAAAACGAGAGCCGCCGCCGTTATACCAACCAGCAAATGCATTTTTGCATCGCCAGGCTGCAGCAGTCGAATCGCCGTCTCAGCCATTGCCAGGCTCAGCAACGCCCCAATTAATTTCAAGGAAAACGCCGAACCTAGTATTTTCTCTCTATGCTCTTGTCTCCGAACGAGGTCCCGGACGACGATGCTATCCAATCCGAGAGTGGCAAATGCGCTGAACAGCACCACGAATGCCGCGGCATAGTTCAGCTGCCCGAATTGCGTTGGACCCAAGTACCTGGCAACCATCGCACCGACAACTACGCCCAGCGCCATTCGAACAACCTTGTCCAAAAGCAGCCAACTGCTATTGCCAAGCACTGCTTGCAGATTGTGGCGGCCAACTAGGTGCTTACGCAACACGGGTGGCAACCACTTGGTCCAGTCCGCGTCCATAGCTAGGAATCGGATCCGCTGACGTGGAAGCAGGCCGCGGAATGTTCGGACGCTTTCAATGCCGCGGCACTTTCAGACATTGCAACGATTCTTTGCCACCGCGAGTATGTTTTGATAAGCAAAAATCTCGGTGGTTAGGACATCATCTCTCAATTCGAGCAATCCGGTCGGCAATAGCCTGTAAAGGATATAGTTGCCCAGGAGCTTCTTAAAATCCCAGAAAAATGCTCGGCTGATAACGTTTAAATTGGTGAATTCGAACTGAATATGGTCAATTCTACGTTCTTCCAATAGCTTGGCCGCGCCCTTGAGCACGGCAAACTCATTGCCCTCGGCGTCAATTTTCAAAAAGTCGATGCATTGCACGCCTTCGCGTTGCGCGATGTCGTCCAAGGTCTCCACGTGGATTTTGTGCGCGACGACGTCTTGATGATGGATCTGCGAAATCACCGCCTCGTGTAATGAAGCATGAACCGAACCTTCCTGATGATCCGCCCGATCATAGAGGACGGCTGAGCCCAGAGATTCTCCTAACGCGATGTTATGGCACTTTACCCGACGCGGCGGAAATCCCCTCTCGAGGAAATGCGCGTAGTTTCCAGGGTGAGGTTCAAAAGCATGGATTAACGCGGTCGGAAATTGCTTCAGTATGGTTTCGCTGTAAAGGCCGACGTTGGCGCCAACGTCGAAAAATACCGGGTTAACCCTCTGAATTGAATTCGGCAACCATTTGCGAATTAGATGTCGTTCACCGCTAGTTGCATCATTTTCGAAGTTCAGGATCCCGAGGCCGTGCAAACTAAGATGCAGAAGACGCTCGTTGAATTTTCGACAAGACGGCCGCGCAAATATTTGACGGTAGAGAGAATGGATAAATGTCATGAATCAATTGGCTCCTGCACGAAAAGAATGCACCGTAGCAATGGGGCCGCTACGTCAAACCAAATGTTCGACGGAAGTACGCGATTCAATCAGGTCATCTACGTAGCAAAAGCTACGAGTCTGCTCGCCGTTGCCGTAGATTGTAAGATCGCGATTCATGAGCGCCTGAACAATAAAATTGCTGACTACTCGGCCGTCATCGGGACGCATTCGCGGACCATAGGTATTGAAAATCCCGACGACCTCGATATCGACGCGATGTTGCCGGTGTAGTCAAAGAACAAAGTTTCGGCGCATCGCTTGCCATGCCAATGGGCGATATTCTTTTTGCTACCGGTGAAAAAATTATCGACACATAGCACGTCATCGCCCTTCCTCAATCAGGCGATCGCAGAGATGTGAGCCGAGAAATCCGGCTCCGCCGGTAACATGTATTTTGGTCATCTGTAATTCCGGTCTCTCGCCATGATTAGAATTTGCTCCGCTCCCTGAGTTTAGGGCAATCCCTGCCTCAATGGGGCTATCCAGTGTAGGTGCCTTCGCACGGCACGATTGGGCCGTTCCTAAGGCTGCCGCTCTGCGCCTGGAGCCAGCGACAATACAATTCTCTGATAGTTTATAGCGAATCCCAACTGCCGCGCAGTTAGTTCCAAAAGCGCGCCCTTCTGCGCATCAATGTCGGCTCGTTCGTCAAACTCAGATACCGTATTCCACAGTATTTCGGACAGCCGAGCGGAATCGGTAGCGGCAAAATATATGCCGCGAGATGGTGCCTGCTCCCTATGAACAGGGATGTCGGAAAGAATAATTTGTTTTCCCATGGATTTCGCCTCCTCCACCGAGGTACTCCACCCCTCGAATTTCGATGGATTGATTAGCGCTACGGCGCTCCTCATCAATTCCGCGAGTTCAACGAAAGGGATCACACCGAGTACTCGAAATTGATCGCGAACCCCCAATTCATCGACGTATTTCATGAGAGAGTCGAAAAATCCCGGTTGCCTGTGATCCCATGTGCTTCCCGTCGCAAGCACAGTGACTTTACGGTTCCTCTGCTTCAGAAGCATCAGCGCTTCAATTACAACGCGATGGTTCTTGTGAGCCCAAAATTGGTTCGGCAGCACAAAGAAGCGGCCGTCGAATTTGTAGCGCATTTGCAAAACCGCGAGGGAGCTCTCATTGGATTGGCGGGGGGGGCTGGCCACAAATTGCAGCACTTCTGCCTTGGCCGCATGTGGCGGCGCAAACGCCCGCAGATCAGCGAGTGCACAATTGCTGCTGACAATTATCTTGTTGCTCTTGGAGCATATCTCCATGAACTCATGATCCCTGGTGTGCCTCTCCTTTGCGCTGAAGAACTCTGGAAGGTGCACATGCTGAAAATCTGGAATCCAGCCGATCGAGGCGATTTTTGAATTTGAGACCAGCGGGCGGCTGTGCGAGAGGACTGATATCCCGCTCTGTCGCAGAACGCGCTCCAGGCACACGTCCCCGAGGAAGGATTTGCCTATGCATTTTCTTACAAGCCAAGGAAGCGAGCCACGATCCATCATTGAGGTGGGTACTATTTCAAAAGGCGGCAAACCGGAAACGGCTGTCCTATTGCCTCGACTCGTAAAGATCACCGGCACCAGCTTGGGCTCAGGGAGCCGCGCAATCGCGATCAATAGATTCCGAAAGTAATTTTGGCCTCCAAGCCAACTTTGCGGATCCAAAATGAAGCCGACCCGCTGCTCCTTGCTTACCCCACTCAAGTGCGATCGTTTCCCGCATCAGCCCGGGCATAGCCGGGACTTTGGTCAATGCCCATCTCCAATTTCCACCACGCAGCATATTCAGCTACACGTTCATGCCAATGCTGGCCGGGCCCCCATCCCCACTGCGCCGCCCGAGTTACGTCGGCTACGTAGACGGTCGGGTCACCCGCTCTCGCACTGTCGGAAAATTTGACCAGACTGCTGTCGATATTCAGACAGCTCGTCAGTTGCGTGAGCATCTCCCGAACGCTGACTCCCTGGCCTGTGCCGCCGTTTGCAACGGGACATGCCGAATTTGAATGCGCGACCGCGACACGCATTAATTCAACAGCGTCGTCGACGTGGAGCCAGTCTCTAACCTCCTCACCCGTCCCCGCGAACAGCCCGTCGCCCGCGGTAAGCTTTCGACACCCGTCCCATAAAAGTTGCTTCCTCAATCCGCATCCGTAAACCGAGAACAGCCTGACAATTGATGCGGAAATTGAGTAGTGGCGGCAATAAGACGCGATGATCCGTTCAGCAATCCACTTATGCATTCCGTAGGGCGATATCGGCGCGCACGGCATGTCTTCCGTAATCGGTGTTTCTGCCACAACACCGTAAACACTGGCGCTCGACGGATACACAACGCGGGTGCCCGGCGACTTTCTTCTTACAAAATCCATCACGCTGACGGTGGTTGTTACAGTGCGTTGAAAGTCAGCCAACGGATCCGCGAATGACAATGCGACGGAACCGCTTCCTGCACAATGCACCAGCACTTCTGGCTTGCCGGCACGTTCATCGAGGATTGCCGCCGATATGTCCGACTCCCACCAGTCCGTAAGGCCCCAGGAACGCCATTCGTCGGCGGCCCAACGCCCATGACCGATGCCCGTGACAGTATAGCCCTGACGTGCAAAGCCGCGCGCCACGTGCCGGCCGATAAATCCATGGGCGCCCGTCACGACTACTCCTCTAGCGTTCATTCTTCGTCAATGCAGGCGTTGCCTCAGTTCTTCGAATTGCGACACAAAGCCCCGGCGCGGACTCCTCTGAAGCGTCGCTGCCGCGGGGTTAATGTAGACTACAGGCTATTATATCCGGTCATGCACAAGTCATATGCGAAAATTGCTCCTCCAAATCGACGAGCTGATTGCGCGTCGGCGCCTATTCGCCAATCAACATATCCAAATTTCCAGATCCGCGAAGGTTAGTTATCGCCAGCTAAGAATTCACCCCCGCAGCAGCCTCCTAGTTGGCGATGGGAGCATTGTGGAGGCGCACCTGGTTTCGGAGCGGATGCAGGCAAAAATAACCATCGGAAGAGACACGTTTATCGGAAATTCGATCGTGTCATGTGCTTCGCAAATTGATATCGGCGACGATGTTCTGATTTCCTGGGGTTGCAACATTGTAGATCACAATTCACACCCTGTAGCGTGGTCACATAGGAGGGAAGACGTCCGTCTTTGGTATCGCGGCGCGAAGAATTGGGATCACGTGGACACCGACCCTGTAAAGATCGGCAACAAGTGCTGGCTCGGTTTTAACGTAGGGATATTGAAAGGGGTGGAAATCGGTGAAGGCGCGATTGTAGGAGCGGGCTCCATTGTCACCAAGTCTGTTCTGCCGTGGACCGTAGTCGCAGGCAACCCCGCGAGATTGATTCGGGAGCTCTCAGATGCAGAGAGATGACTACGAACTTACGTGGGAACAATCAGTTCAGTGGTTAAAAAATCAACCAGATCAAGATGCTTTGATCAAGGCCTGCTATTTCGACGATCCTTTGGCCGCAGCGGCTGCGCGCTACCACCAAAGCAAGGAATGGCAAGCAATTCGAGCTTTACTGTCTCCTGTGCGCGGCAGTGCATTGGATATCGGCTCCGGGAGGGGCATTTCGGCATTCGCTCTTGCAAAAGACGGATGGCATACGACAGCTCTCGAGCCCAATCCTGGAGACCTGGTCGGCGCCGGCGCTATTCGGCGGCTGGCCTCGGAGACAGAAACGGAAATCTGCGTCGTGCAGACCTGGGGAGAGGATCTGCCGTTTCAGGATTGTTCGTTCGATATCGTGCACGCAAGACAGGTTTTGCATCACGCTCGAGACCTGGGACAGTTGTGCCGGGAGATTTCGCGAGTCCTGAAGCCAAATGGAAAGATGATTGCTACGCGCGAACATGTGTTATCAAAAAAAAGCGACCTTGGCGCGTTCCTCGATGCTCACCCTCTTCACCACCTCTATGGCGGTGAGAATGCTTTCACCCTCGACGAGTACCTCGGCGCCGTTACAAATGCAGGGATCCGTTTGATCAAAGTACTCAATCCGCTCGAATCGGAAATCAATACCCATCCGGAGACCATACGTTCCGTAAAGGAGCGGCTCGCTCAAAAGCTCAGACTACCCTCCGCTGCTTTCGTGCCGAGCTTTTTACTTTCATTGGTAGGCAAGCTAAGCAGCAGCCCAGGGCGCCTTTACACTTTCGTGGGCGAGAAAAGTCGGTAAGCCATACCGACACGCTAAAAAGCAACCCAAAGCCGATCTAAAACATGACCTTCGATATACGCTGCAATTCTTACTAATTCTCGGCCTCAGCATAGATCGATTCAAAGTCCCTCGCCAGCAAGTCAATGCCGGGGTCGAAAGCACGAAGTCTGACATTCTTGAAGCTGGCCTTCGTCAGAATGTGGATAAGATTTTCCGCGTCGAACATGTACTTGTGCTCACCATCCATATAGGCAGTGTAATTCACATAGTCGATTCTCGTGGTGTTGTTGTACGCCGGCTTCCAGCCGAAATATGACGGATCCAGCGTGACGCCGCTCAGATAAGCCTCAAGGTACATTTTCGCGTTGGGAACACAGATCGAAAAGGTTCCGCCGGGCACAAGCACTCTTCTGCATTCTCGTAGAAATTGCTGAGTCGCCTGAAACGAAAGGTGCTCGAGAAAGTGGGACGAATAGATTTTCTTCACGCTTGCGTTAGGGAATGGAATTCCATCTCGCAAGTCCCAGAAGACATCACAGTGCCTCGTCATGTCGATAGTCGTCCAGCCGTTGGCCCCAGGCTTATCCCCGGCCCCGATTTCGAGGTAGATATCACTTCCGAGTAGACGTTTGACCTTGGATCTCGAGGCTAGCTGCTTCGTTGCGTTGATGGCGGCTCGGGCGATGGGAACTAAAAGTGGGAATTTGTTTTTCAGTTGCATGAATGAAAGAATACCCTCGAAAGGATGCAAGATGAAGAAGATTCTTGCCGCGCTTGCGCGCGGTTACCCAGTACGCGTTCTGAACAATGCGCTAACCAGGACGCCGCGGCCCCTTCACCATTCGCATGAGCTTGCGCACGATGCGCCTGTTGAGAGGCATGGAATACAGATCGTGAAGCCGGCGATCGATGCTGCTCATCGGAACAAGGGCTTTGGGATGGGTCAGGGGGAAGTTCATGGTTTGCGACGGCACCACCAGACGCCGGTCAATTTCGCTCGTGTGAGTCGCATCAGAACCAAAACCGATATTCGTAACCAAATTGACCCGGGGTACGACCGTGACCGCATTGTTTATAAGACCGGTGTACAACCATTGAAAATCCCAAGTGTTGGGACCAGTCCCATCGTGTAACCGATCAAAGAGTCTTGACCAAAACTTCGCCATCCTGGGACGTGCGAATATCTCGGACATCACTCCGTTGCGCCGATTATCGGGCCAACTACTCAAATGCCTATCGTATCGTTCCCACGCCCATCGCCAGGTCGCCCAACCCCAATTCGTTCCGAAGCGGGAAAAATAATAGCTGTCATTCGATTCAAAATACTTGGTCAGAAAATTTGTACCGCTAATTGCGGCGATGCGCGTGTCTCCCCGATATTTTGCCAGCAGTTCTTCACAGAAATGAAAAAATGAAAGGTCGGGAAGGCAATCGTCTTCCAGGATAATGGCCTCCTCCACCAACGAGAACACCCAATTCAAACCGCTAACCACTCGTTCTTGGCAGCCAAGGTTGCCGTCGGCCCAATTCTTTAGCACCTCGCATGGCCAGTCCACGCCTTCAAAGATTGATCGAACTTCCGCGCACACAGCGTTTTCGCCGGGCCTGTCCAGCCTGGGACCATCCGCAATTACCAATAACTTCGTTGGCCGCAGCTCTGCTATTTTTTTGAATACTTTGCGGGTAGTTTGCGGCCGATTGAACACGACCATTACCACGGGCGTGTTGAAACCATTTACGGGCATGAAGGCCACTTCCTTCAGGCCGGCCTGAGATATACGTAGGTCTGCATTCGATCGCCCAACAGCCTATCAGTGGACCGCACTTTCCAATCCTTACAGTGATCAGCGAGCCACTCAACCGACATGGAGGTATCGCCGTACGTTATCTCTCCGTTTGTGGCAGGGCCGTGGTCGTGGGGCTTAAATGCAAAACCCGAGCGACCGGCTTCGGTTAGTCGCCGGGCGTCGGAAGCACCAACATGGCCCGCGAACGCCCAATACTCGATCGGCCGAACAGTGATGGCGAGCACTCCCGAGTCACTTATGTAGTTTCTTAATGTCTTTAGTGCTGTCAACGTTGCGCGTTCGGACAAGTGAGTAAATACGGAATACGCGTATATGACATCAAATTTCAGGTTCGGTACCGGCAAACTGGAAGGCAGATATTCCGATACACGGAAATTTTCATTTAGGCCCGCGTTCTTGCATAGGGAAATCGACGTTTCCCATGGATCTACTCCATACAAATTCACTTCATCCGTGTGGTAGTACATGAGGCGTGCGACGCGGCCGTACCCACATCCATAATCAAGTATCTTCGCGCCTGCCAATGAAGCGCCGGTCAACCGGCCATAGTTGCGCTCCACCGATCTAACAAATCCCGCAGTCTGAGCCAGCAAAGAAACACCGCACCTGCCGGTCCAGCCAATCTGCACTTCTTTCGCCGCCATGGCAGGCAGTAACCGAGACAGTTTTGGAAATCTTATATCGGGTAGTTTCCAAAGCAACCAACCGAATTCATCAAGGGAGAGATGCCGCAATTCGACCAGAGCCGAATCTCGGCTCGAAACCGCGCTATTGGATTCAATGGTTTTGATGTTGTCTTCGGCGCGCGCAAATAGAAATTCCGCTCGCGTATCAAGCCCCAATCGTCCAACTACTCCGCTCGGATCGCCATATTTAACGGCGGCAGCCAGCTTTTTTCTGAAGTTTTTAACAATTGCAAACAATGTGCTATACCCCCGTAAGATCAAATAATCCCGGCGAAACAACTCCAGGCTCAAGAGCCGCCCCCTCAGACCATTCGTTCCACGAATTGACCAGAAACCATGAGCCGGCTTCGCTCAACCGGCGGTTAATTTCAAGAAACCTCTCAAAGTCACCCTCGGCATGCTCCACAATCACCGCGGCACCCCTGTATCGCGGAAAGTTGTTCCACGAGTAGAAAATGCAGCGAACCACGGGTAAGCGGTACGCTTTCTCGAGGAGGACCGCAAATGCATCCCGCTCCAACAGGGCGAGATACTCGCCATACATGTAGGTTTCTCTCGGAGTCATTCGAGCTCGAGTTCTCCGGTCCCTGACGCTTATCAATGCATCGTAAAGCCAAGGAACTGCATTCTTCAAAAGCAACGCCATCTTCGTCGACTTTGGAATTTTTAGCGCTCGCATGACGTTGAAGAAAAGGCGCGGTTGGAATTCGACGCAAAAGTCGAAGCCGCTGGGGTCAAACCCGGGGTCCACGTAGGGAACACAGAAGCCGACCAGCGGGTAGACGCTGCGGCGGGAGAACGCGTCTTTATAAGCCTCGAGTACAGCCGAAAGATTTTGGACATCGTACACAGCGTAAAATACAAAAACGGGGCGACCATTCCATTTGCGATACGATGGATGCTCGAACAGCTTGCAAAGCCGATCCACGTGCGTGGCGATCGTCAATTCGTCGATCGAATGGTGCTGCTTGATAATGAATTCATTCGCCTTCCCCACCCATCGTTTCGTCCAACTCTCGTTTGCCCAAATAACAAAGAATTCAGGGACGAATCCAGCGCCCGAGAGTATGAACTTCTCGACTTCTTGCAAGGCAAATTTGCCATCAAAAAAGTAGTGATATAGAGCCATCGCAGGCCACCGGCTGGATGCGAGCGCCTCAAACTGCGCTGCAATGTCCTTCACGGAGGACAAGTCATAAAATCCGGCCGCCGGCCTAAATCTCTGCTGCATGGACCCAGGCAAGTTTGCAATGAGATCCCAGTCTTTGAAGCCCGGATACCATGCGAGATCGTTTATCGGTTCCGGACAATACTGCGGAAAGAAGGTCACGTGCGCGCCTCTCATCGGAGGAGCCTCAAAATGAATTTGTAAGAATCGGAAGCTTTGACGATCGATAGGAAAAGCCAGAATTCGAGAATCGGGAGGATCCTGCGGGCAAGCCGCGGCCGCAACTTGCGAAAACTTTGATCACCGCCAAGAGAGGAAATACCGTGCGCGCCGAACACACAAAGTGGCTGGTCCCTATATTCGATCATCAGCTCTCGGTTTCCTCGAAGAACAATATTGACGTAATGGTCAGCCTGTACATTCAGTCTCTTGTAGAATCGCATCTGCAAAATCAGGCTTCGCCTGTATAGAATTCCCTGCTGGCACCAGTTATAGAACAATAAACCGAGCCGGCTTCTGCTTGGCTTATACAGCCGGCCCGACGAATAAATCACCGGAGCGACTATCAGATCCGCATTGCGGGCCTTGATCGCTGACAAGAGACTGCGAAGAGAGTCGAGGGGATAGTCGTCATCGCCCATGAACCAAACGTATTCTCCTCTCGCCGCTCTCAAGCCCAGCCAATAAGCGGCGTAGACACCGCCGCCATTGTCGCTGACAAATCGGATCCGTTCACCAGCATCGCCCTGCGGCTCTCGCGGCGTAACAATTACCACCTCGTATGCCAATTCAGACTCGAGCAATTCGCTCAGCCGTCTTGCGATTAGCAGTGCGGTATCTACCCTATGCAGGGTGGGGATTACGATCGACAAATCCACGGTTGATTGCCTTGACTACCTGAATCGATCCGAAGAGCAAAATAATTGGGATGAAATGCGAAGCAAACCAATATGCGTCCTGAAAGGCTGTGATCGCGAATGTGGGCATGGCGACGAGGGCGGCGCGAGGCAGATCGAGCGAATCAAGAATGTAACCCAACAGGAGCGCGACCGCTGCCACCAGCAAAGGATAGAGCAACAGGAAGTCCAGTCGATCGGGATACAAGAGCAGGAGCGAGCCAAATCGGCAATTTGAACCGATCGTGTTTCCGGTGCCGAATGCGAATTGATAAACCATGACGCCAATAGGCTGCTCAGAAACTCGAACTCCTAGCGAACCAAGGCTCCGAAAAATCTCGACCCAAACATCTCCGAGTCGGCCCGCAAGCAATTCCGCGGTTCCTTGCCCGTTGATCAGGAGTATTGAGATGTCGATCGACAAATAAAACCGGCGTGCTATGTTTATGAGCGAAAGATAGGCATTTGTCGTAAGCGTCAAAAGCAAGGCTAGGTACGCGCTCGTGACAGTCGCCAACGTTACGCCAATTTTGAAGATCGGCAGAGGTTTGAGACTGAATACGAAGGGAAATGTTGCGACTATCAAAAGGATGCCGCTGCCTTTTGAACCCGCGAATAGACTCGACAGCAACTCAGCAATCAACAAGCCAATGAACAGCGCCCGCCGATTTCTATACACAGGGGAAAACAACGCATTGATGGCATAGTAGTTCGCCATCGCCAGCGGAATAAACGAGAAACTAACCAACCGCCGGAACCAATCGCTATCGAAGTAGAAGTCCAATCGGCTGCCGCCTT
>Ga0210389_10003075_pt1 | contig 13043 bp, 8 predicted proteins | sample IncBWH28OmetaG_FD_160127 | JGI IMG/M metagenome (GOLD analysis project Ga0210389, IMG submission 160127) | Forest soil microbial communities from Barre Woods Harvard Forest LTER site, Petersham, Massachusetts, United States - Inc-BW-H-28-O ...
GGCAGCCGACAGCTATTCTCGTTCGAGGAAGGTCGCGGCTACCTGCAATCGCGCGACGAGATCCCAGAGCCGCACGCCTTCCTTGCCAGGGTTCGCCTGACGCAGGCTGGCCAGGCCGAGATGCGCGATCTGGAATTCGAAGAGCACGATCATGGCGGCGGCGCGCATCACCGCGACAACAACATGCGCGCCGCAGTCGTTCATGTCATGGCGGACGCCGCGGTGTCCGTTTTGGTGATCGTCGGATTGCTGCTGGCGCGCACCTTCGGCTGGCTCTGGATGGATCCGCTGGCAGGCTTTATTGGCGCGCTCGTGATCGCGAGTTGGTCGATTGGACTGATACGCGATACCGGCGCCATTCTGCTCGATCGAACGCCCGACCCCGGCATGGCCGAGAAGGTCAGAGTAGCAGTCGAGCACGAGGGCGACCGGGTCACCGACCTGCACCTCTGGCGGCTGGGACCTGGACATCTCGGCGCCATCGTCTCGATCGTGACGTCCAGTCAGCATGAGCCGGCACACTACCGGCAGAGGCTGGCAGATTTCGCAGACCTTTCGCACGTGACTGTAGAGGTTCAGCACACCCATTCGTCGAACGGTTAGGCCGGGCTCAAAGCGCGATCGCTCGTCAAAGATACTTCGCGATCAGCTTGAGGTCCCGCAGCGCGGCCTGACCCTTCGAGCCGGACGCCTTGAACGTTCGCTCCAGGCTGTGGCTGATGTGATCGTGGATCAGGGCCTTCTTGGCGCTCTCGATCGCACTCTCCACGGCTTGCAGTTGCTGGGCGATTTGAGCGCAAGGCCGGCCTTGCTCGACCATTTCGATGATGGTTTCGAGATGGCCGGTGGCGCGCTTCAGACGTCGGGCAATGGCGGAATGGGGGTGGTCTTATTTTCGAACTCCTATCCTCCATGGAGGATATCAACTATCCCCCAGGGAGGATACAGAAAAGCGCTTGACACTGGTTTGGACCGGGCGTATTCGGCCGCTTACTTCCGAGCGAACGTTCCGTTCGCGACAGGATTCAACACTGACGAAGAGCATAGACGCAAGGCACATGGGCAGTACCCCCGATGGTAACATCACTCCGACACGGATTGGAGCGGCGCTACCGCAACACATAGCAATGGATCGCGTCGGCATTTGCCGCGTGAGGATTGGTGGTCGCGCCTAGCTGACCATCTCGCTCACCGACCTGCCGCGCGAAGCGCGGAAGTGGAGGCGAGCGATGTTTACAAGACACGCAACATTCCGAAGTCCGAATCTCGTGGGTCTCGACCTGCGGCCCGTAGCGCCGTATCAGCTTGAGACTAAACATGCCACCGACATGCGGGCTGTTCGCCGCCCCGCGAGCCAGCGTCGGTCTCCACCACCGAGGCTGGCATGTCGTTGGGTCTTGGTCGACGAAAGCCGTCTCGAATGCTGCTGGCAGGTCGAGAACCCCTCCGAGGGAACTGGCATAGAGCGGCCGGATGGCCGCAGCGTTACACAAAACCTCTCCAGATGGCCGCCGACCGTCGTGCTCTGCCGCGCTTTCGCGACCGGGTCGGGACAACGATGACGGCGGAAATCGGAGATGCAATCGAACGGTTGAAACGCCGCGGCGCCATCAGTGTCTTTCGGCTGGCGAGCAGCATCCTGCGTTATGCGACGATCCTGCACCGCCAGCGCAAGATTTCACATGTCGGTCTTCGAACTGTCTTATCAGGAACGCGGTGGCTGGAGTGGTTTGGAGCATGGCTAGCTTTGGGTCACCGCCGAAAGCATCAGAAAATCGAACAGGTATTTCACCATGATTCCCTCGATTGATCAGACCGCGATCAACCTCGGTATGGCAACGCTGCTCGGCGCATGCATCGGTTTCGAACGCCAATGGCGCCAGCGGATGGCAGGATTGCGGACCAACACGTTGGTCGCGATCGGCGCAGCGAGCTTTGTCATTTTCGAAAGCCTGTTCCCTGACGAGGGAAGTCCGACGCGGGTGGCCGCGCAGGTCGTCTCGGGGATCGGCTTCCTCGGCGCGGGGATTATCTTTCGCGAGGGACTGCAGGTGACCGGCCTCAACACCGCGGCGACCCTGTGGTGCTCGGCGGCGGTGGGACTGCTTGCTGGCAGCGGCCACCCGCTGCACGCGGCGGCCGCGACGGTATTTGTCGTGCTGGTCAACCTGACCTTGCGGCCGCTGGTGCGGATCATCAATCGCCAGCCGTTTGCCCAAACCGAGACCGACTTCCACTACCACGTTCGTGTCGTGTGCCGAAGCCCCGAGGAGGCCCATGTTCGCGCCCTGCTGTTGCAGAGTACCGCTAACGGCCATCTCAGTTTGCGGCAGCTCGACAGCACCGACCTTGAGGAAGGCGGACGCGTCGAAGTGACCGCCCAGCTCACTTCCGCTGCCAAAACCGACGCCGTGCTCGAGCAAGCCGTCGGGCGCCTCAGTCTTGAGCCGACTGTTTCGGCCGCGAGCTGGAGCGTCGGACCAATCCTCGAATGACGGGTATGACTGCATCCTCACGATTGAGAATTAGTCGCAAGTATGGTTGGGAATAAGCACCGGATCTTCTTGATCTGGAATTCAATGTGGGTAATGGGACGCGCGATGAAGAAGGTCTGCAGGCTCGGTTGCAGCGGCGGCGTCTTGCTTGCCGCGTGCTCCGCTGCGATCGCGGCCGATGTGCCCTCGACTACGCCGGTCAAAGCGCCACCTGCCTATGTCACCAAGGCGCTGCCTGCCCCGGCTCCGAATGGCTACGACTGGAACGGTTGGTACATCGGCGTCCATGTCGGGGTGACCACGGGCTCATCGAACTGGTCCGCCACTCCGGGATTGAACGGATCGTTCGATCTGCCGTTCAATTTCGGTTTCCTGACCGGTACGGGCAGCTACCTTGCCGGCGTGCAGGGCGGATACAATCATGTCCTGCCGTCGCACGTGCTGCTTGGCTTCGAGGCTGATGCATCCTTCCCGAATTCGGACGTGGTCATTCCTTTTTCGGTGCGCGGCAGCCAGACCGTCACCTCGCCCTTCACTGGCGAGGTGAACTATGGCGAGGCCGTGATGTATTCGGGCACGGTCCGCGGACGGGTCGGCTATGCTTTCGATCATTTTCTGCTCTATGGCACCGGCGGCATGGCCTGGACCTTCGATCAGGTGACGCGCACGCAGGTGGCCGGAATTCCCATTGTCGGAACCGCAACGCCCGGGACGGTAGACACATTGCAGCGATGGCGCGTCGGATGGGCAGCAGGCGCCGGCATGGAAATTCCAATCACCGGAAGCTGGACGGCAAAGGCCGAGTATCTATGGAGCGAATTCGGCCGGCACAGCGTCGGTTTCGCCGCCGGCGCGCAGACCTTCGATTCCGATCTTAACATGCAAAGCCTGCGGGTCGGGCTGAATTACCGGATTGGCGACACGGCGCCGGGCCCGGATTTTGCCATCAAAGGCCCGTCAGCACTGGAGACCGACCGCTTCGCCTTTCATGGCCAGTTCACCTTCCTCGATCAGTACGTCCCGCCGTTCCGCTCTCCCTACACCGGCACGAACAGCCTGATCCCCAATCAGAGCCGCGAGACTGCCGACATGACCCTGTATGCGGGTGTCCGGCTCTGGCAAGGCGCGGAGGCCTGGATCAATCCGGAAGTCGATCAGGGCTTCGGGCTAAGCGGATCGTTAGGCGTCGCGGGCTTCACGAGCGGCGAGGCCTACAAGGTCGGAGCGGATTTTCCCTACACGCGCCTGCACCGGGCGTTCATCCGTCAGACCATCGACCTCGGCGGCGATGTCCAGAAGGTCGATAGCGGCCTCAACCAGTTCTCCGGAACGCAAACTTCGGACCGGCTGGTGCTCACCGTTGGAAAATTTGGTGTCGTCGATATCTTCGACACCAATCGATACGCGCACGATCCTCGTACCGATTTCATGAACTGGTCGATTGTCGACACCGGAACGTTCGACTACGCGGCGGACGCCTGGGGCTACAGTGTCGGCGCCGCTGGCGAATGGTACACGGGGCCGTGGACCTTCCGCGCCGGCGTGTTCGACCTTTCGACCGCGCCGAATGCAACCACGCTCGATTCGCAGTTCGGGCAGTTCCAGTCGGTTGGCGAAATCGAGCGACGCTATTCGATCTGGGACCAGCCCGGCAAAATCGCGATCACCGGATTTTTGTCGCGTGGGCGGATGGGCAGTTTCGAAGATGCCATCCAGCTTGCCGCGCAGACGGGAGGCCCTGCGATGATCTCCGCGGTGCGGGAATATCGCAGCCGTGAAGGCATCAGCATGAACCTCGAACAGCAACTGATGCCCAATGTCGGTCTGTTCGCCCGCGCCGGCTGGGCCAATGGCGACATCGAGCCGTATGACTTCACCGATATCGATCGCACGTTTGCTGCGGGCCTTTCGATTTCCGGAAAGAATTGGGGACGCGACGACGACACCTTCGGTATTGCCGGAGTCGTCAACGGCATCAGCAAGGTGCACGAGGCGTTTCTCAATGCCGGCGGGCTTGGAATCCTGGTCGGCGACGGACAATTGCCCAATCCCGGCAGCGAGCGAATCCTTGAAACCTACTACAGCTTCCCGGTGCTCTATGCGAGGATGACGCTGGACTATCAGCTCATTGTCAATCCCGCGTACAATCGCGACCGCGGTCCCGCCTCGGTGCTCAGTTTCCGCGTGCATGCGCAATACTAAGCATGCCCGGCAGACTCGGTCGGAAGCCGCCGGCCCTTAACATCATTCGGTCTGCCGGCTTCAGACGTGTCGAATTTTTGACAGCAACAATGACCCAAAATTGCCTTGCTTACGCCAACAGGCACCCTGCGCTACCTTGCGGGAACCACTGACTCGATCTAACTTTACGGGCTCGTCGCTGATTGCGATTCTGCTCGGTCTGGCTTGCTGGAACTGCAATGTGCCGCTTCCTGATACTGGTTCTGGTTTTCACGGCCCCCACCTGGTCGAGTTGCAAGGCTGCCGGATCTTTTCAGAGGCCGGCTTCTTCGAAGGTAGTGACAGCCGGGATTGCACCTTCGCTGCCAACGCCAAATGTGTCGTCTACTGTATCGTCTTCAGGCGACATCATGGGTGGTTGTGGCAGGGGTCGTGTCCGCGATCCTCAAACACATGGTTGCCGCGGCCCGGCTGATATCAGGTAAGGGCGCTCCCACAAACGGACTTATTATCGCCGTTTGCTACCGCAACGACCGCGACCAATGCGGCCCGTTAGTTTTTTATGCCTTAACAATCCTAAGGCGGAACGAATACCCTATTCCGACGATGCAGTCGGGCGCCTTGTGATTGAGCCCAAAAGCGACACCGCCGACACATTCCACAAACAGGCCCGCCTTCCGTGACACGACCAGACTGGAATTCGTGACATCCGACCATCGTCATCCTGTGCGCGTCATAAATCCATCATACGATCGGTAGCGGAAGTTGATGCCCCGTATACGAGCGCAATCGTGATGCCGGCGCTTCCGACGCGCTGAAAGGATCAAAATCGATCAAAAACTATTGATGTCCGTCGAGAGATTCTGCAATGAAGGGCTGCTCTTGCGGGCTGCAGGAGTTCGTTGCTGGCTCACCCCACCACGGACTATTCGCCCATGACAAGCCTTTCCTAATCGCCGATGCGACGGACGGGTCTCGATCTCCTCCGGCCGGTCACCCGGCAGGCTCGAACAAGGCGGCACACATGACGCTGGACGATATTCTGACGCCGAGACTGGGGCAGGCGCTGCGGCCGAACATCTGGGACGCCGTCGCGCTGATCCTGGTGATCGGGGCGATGGTGCTGATCGTGTATGGCGGCGAGCAGACCACCCTGCCGTTGTCCGCTCTCGATACCTCGCCGGTTTCGCTCGATCCCGCCCATCTGCCGATCTACGCGCTGCGAACGACGATGCGGATGCTGCTCGCCATCGTCTGCTCGATCATTTTCACCTTCGTCTACGCCGCCCTTGCCGCCAAGAGCCGGCGCGCCGAGATGGTTCTGATCCCACTGCTCGATATCCTGCAATCCGTGCCGATCCTCGGTTTCCTCACCTTCACCGTGGTTTTCTTCCTGAACCTGTTTCCCGGCCAGGTATTCGGCGCGGAACTCGCTTGCGTATTTGCGATCTTCACAAGCCAGGCCTGGAACATGACGTTCAGCATGTACCAGTCGATCCGCAACGTACCAAAGGATCTCGAGGAAGCCTCGCAAAGCTTCCACCTCTCGGGATGGCAGCGCTTCTGGCGGCTCGACGTACCCTTCGCCATGCCCGGCCTGATCTGGAATACGATGATGTCGATGTCCGGCGGGTGGTTCTTCGTGGTGGCGTCGGAAGCAATCACGGTCGGCAATACCACGGTCACCCTGCCCGGCATCGGCTCCTATGTCGCGCTCGGTATCCAAAAGCAGAACCTGCCAGCGATCGGCTACGCCATCCTGACAATGCTGCTGGTGATCATCGCCTATGATCAATTGCTGTTTCGCCCTGTCGTTGCATGGGCGGACAAATTCCGGTTCGAGCAGACCGCCTCGGCGACGGCGCCGACGTCCTGGATGCTCGATTTGTTTCGCCGCACACGTGCCCTTCGCGCGCTGACCTATCCGTTCGCCGCCCTGAACAAAGTCGTGTCAAACCTGCATCTGACCGTCCCGGGCAGCCGGCGGATCCACGTCAGATATGGCTCGCCGTCGCGCCTGGTCGACGCGATCTGGCTGGCCCTCATCGTCGCGAGTACCGGCTACGCCGCCTGGAGCGCGTATCAATATCTCTCGGCGACCTTGAGTCCGTCGGACGTCCTCGCGGCGATCGGATATGGCCTGATCACGCTGGCGCGCGTCATCGTGCTGATTGCGCTGGCGACCCTGATATGGGTGCCCGTCGGCGTCTGGATCGGGCTTCGGCCAAAACTGGCCGAGCGCGTCCAGCCGCTCGCGCAATTCCTGGCCGCATTTCCTGCAAACCTCGCATTCCCCGTCTTCGTTGTGATCATCGTGCGTTACAGCCTCGACCCGAACATCTGGCTCAGCCCGCTGATGATCCTCGGTACCCAATGGTACATTCTGTTCAATGTTATCGCCGGCGCCAGCGCGTTTCCGACCGACCTTCGCGAGGCGGCCGGCAGCTTCCACCTCCGCGGCTGGCGGTGGTGGATCAAGGTCATCCTGCCCGGCATTTTCCCCTATTACATCACGGGCGCCATCACCGCCTCGGGCGGGTCATGGAATGCCTCCATCGTCGCCGAAGTGGCGAGCTGGGGCGATACCCACCTGACAGCCATTGGACTTGGCGCATATATAGCGAATGCGACGGAGGCCGGTGATTTCCCCAGAGTCGTGCTCGGCATCGTCGTGATGTGCGTCCTGGTAACGCTGTTCAACCGCCTGCTCTGGAGGCCGCTCTATGCTTTCGGAGAACGCCGTCTTCGCCTCGGGTGATGCTAAGGAAAGTCCATGCTCGATATTTCCAAGGAAGCCAACCTGCTCGATATACGCAGCGTATGCCGTTCGTTTCCCAAGGGGAGCGGCGAGGAACTGCTGGTTCTTGAAAAGGTCGATCTCACGATCAATTCGGGCCAGATCGTGGGCCTGCTCGGCCGCTCCGGATCCGGCAAATCCACGCTGTTGCGCATCATCGCCGGCCTGATCACGCCGACCTCGGGCGACGCCAGGTGCCGCGGCGAGACGATCGTGGGACCGCCGAACGGCGTCTCCATGGTGTTTCAATCCTTCGCACTGTTCCCGTGGCTGACGGTGCTGCAGAACGTTGAACTCGGCCTTGAGGCGCTCGGCGTCGAGAACACCGAGCGCCGCAAGCGGGCGCTGGCTGCGATCGACCTGATCGGCCTCGACGGATTTGAGTCCGCTTACCCGAAGGAATTGTCGGGCGGCATGCGCCAGCGCGTCGGCTTTGCCCGTGCGTTGGTCGTGCATCCGGACCTGCTATTGATGGACGAGCCGTTTTCGGCGCTCGATGTGCTGACCGCCGAAACGCTGCGTACCGACCTGATCGATCTTTGGACGGAAGGCCGGCTGCCGATCAAATCGGTACTGATGGTGACGCACAACATCGAGGAAGCCGTCCTGATGTGCGACCGCATCCTGGTATTTTCGTCCAATCCCGGCCGGGTTGCCGCCGAAATCAAGGTCGAGCTTCCGCATCCGCGCAATCGGCTTGACCCGACCTTTCGGCAACTCGTCGACAGCATCTATGCCCGCATGACGCAGCGCGCCGAAGTCAGGACGCCCGCGGTCGAAGGCATCCAGGGCACCGGCGTCGGCATGATTCTCAATCATGTGTCGTCCAACGTGCTGTCGGGTCTGATCGAAACCCTTGCGGCGCCCCCGTATAACGGGCACGCCGATCTGCCGATTCTTGCCAGCCACCTGCAACTCGAGGCGGACGAAATCTTCCACCTCGGTGAATCCCTGCAGCTGTTGCGGTTCGCCCAATTGAAGGAAGGCGATCTAATGCTGACCGATGCGGGAAAGCGTTTTGCGAACCTGGAAACCGACGCGCGCAAGCGGCTGTTCGCCGAACACATCGTCAACTATGTGCCGGTCATCGGCCTGATCAAGCGGGTACTGGACGAGCGGCCATCGCATACCGCGCCCGAGGCCCGCTTCCGCAACGAACTGGAAGATTATATGAGCGAGGGCGCGGCCGACGAAACGCTCAAGACCATCATATCCTGGGGCCGCTACGCCGAGTTGTTCGCTTATGACGAACAGTCGGAAACCTTCAGCCTGGAAAACCCGCACTAGTCTCAGCCGTCGTCCCCACGAACGCGGGGACCCATACGCCGTAGCGGCCGCTTTGGGCACAGTGGCCAACGCCGTTGGCAACAACAGGGGCCGGTGGTTATGGGTCGCTGGGTTCGCAGGGACGACCCCTAATGCCTCATCCCGCCGGCGCAAAACTATCCGCCCGCGCCATCGCCCAGTACTCGCGGAAGCGCGGGTCGTTGGTGCCGTCGATCAATTCACCCGGGCGAAGCGACGGATAGAGCTGTGCAAACGTCTGAACCTCGGTCGTCGATGTCCGCTGCGAGAAGTGGATTGGCCGCAGTTCCTGCGGATGCTCCAGGCCAGCGGCGGCCAGAAGCTCCGCCAGCGCGCGCAAGGTGGCGTGATGATAGTTGTAGACCCGCTCGATCTTGTGCGGCACCACCAGCGCGCGGTTGCGTGAGGGGTCCTGCGTGGTCACCCCGGTCGGGCAGCGGTCGGTGTGACAGCTCAGCGATTGAATGCAGCCGAGCGCGAACATGAAGCCCCGCGCCGAATTGCACCAGTCGGCGCCGATCGCCATCGCACGCGCCATGTCGAAGGCGGTGGCGATCTTGCCCGCTGCGCCAATACGGATGCGGTTGCGGGCATTGATACCGATCAGCGCGTTATGGACGAAATTGACGCCCTCGCGCATCGGCATGCCCATGTGATCCATGAACTCAAGCGGGGCCGCGCCGGTGCCGCCTTCATTGCCGTCGACCACGACGAAATCGGGATAGATGCCGGTCTCGAGCATCGCCTTGCAGATTGCCAGAAATTCCCAGGGGTGGCCGATGCAGAGCTTGAAGCCGGCCGGCTTGCCACCCGACAGACGGCGCATCTCGCCGATAAAGGCCATCATCTGGAGCGGCGTCGAGAACGCCCGATGAAAGGCCGGCGAGATGCAGTCCTCGCCCATCGCAACGCCCCTGATCTTCGAAATTTCGTCCGATACCTTGGCGGCCGGCAGCACCCCGCCATGGCCGGGTTTGGCGCCCTGGCTGATCTTGAGTTCGACCATCTTGATCTGATCGTCGGAGGCGACGCGCGCGAACTCTTCCGGATTGAAGCTGCCGTCACGGTTGCGGCAACCGAAATAGCCGGAGCCGACTTCCCAGATCAGGTCGCCGCCATTTTCGCGATGATAGGGGCTGACGCCGCCTTCGCCCGTGTCGTGGGCGAAGTCGCCCTTTTTGGCGCCGGCGTTGAGCGCGCGCACCGCGTTGGGGCTGAGCGCGCCGAAGCTCATCGCCGAAATATTGAACACCGATGCCGAATAGGGTTTCGTGCAATCCGGACCGCCGACGGTGATACGAAACTTCTCGTCGGCATGGACTTTGGGCGCCACCGAATGGTGAATCCATTCGTAGCCCTGGCGATAGACATCTTCCTGCGTGCCGAATGGCCGCTTGTCGAGCACCATCTTGGCCCGCTGATAGATCACCGCGCGGGTGTCGCGGGAGAACGGCATGCCGTCCTTTTCGCTTTCGAAGAAATACTGCCGCATCTCCGGCCTGATTTCTTCGAGCAGGAAGCGCAGATGCGCCGAGATCGGATAGTTGCGCAGCACCGCATGGCTCTTCTGCGTCAGGTCGCGGATGCCGAGCAGCGTGAGCGCAGCAAAGATCACTAATGGAATGAGAATCAGGTCGAACACCTTGTGATCGAGGATTCCGATGCCGAGAAGCAACGCCGTCACCACGGAGCAAATCGTAAGAACGATGAAGCGCGGTGAGAACGGCAGCATCAGTGTTTCCATGGGTCCCCTCGGACGGTTTTGTCAGCTGCAGCCTAGCTCAGCCAGGCTGAACTACCTTTACACAATATCGACGGCAACGGTCACGGGTATGACAATCTGCAGCGGGCGATATGGCCCGCCAAGGCTATCGAATCATGCGCCGAATGATCAATCCGGCAGACGGCGGGGGGTCCATGGACCCTAGCCCATTTCGCAGTGCAACGTAGCGGTTGTTCGCAGTTCAGTGGCCGTGCGGACGCAGCGCGCCCGGAATGCTTCTCTTGTCGAGGCCCTGCCGCGCCAGCCACGCATCGGTGCTTTTGATCGCGCCTTCGATATGGTCTGACGTGCGCGAGAAATCGTATGGCGACCCCACCAGCGGGCACAACGGCGGCACCACGAAATATTCGATATTGGGGGGCAGGTCCTCCAGCTCGCTCACCAGTTGCCGTGCGATCAGAAGCGTCAACGCATGCAGCGCATTGGCGACCGCCCCCACCGGCGGCGCCTCGGCCGCGCAGGCGTAGCCGGTCGGCAAGATGATGAGACGTCGCGCGCCCTTCGCAACCGCGATCCTGACCGGTGTGTTGGACGAGATCGCGCCATCCGCGAGGTAGCGATCCTTGTAGGGAACGGGCGCGAAGGCTCCCGGTATGGCGGTCGAGGCCACGATCGCATCTACCGCCGATCCATCGGAAAGCACGACGCTGTCGCCGGTCACGATATCGGTGGTGACGATATGAAGCGGAAGCTGCGCGTCTTCGAGGTTGCGAAACGGCAGGTGGTCCTCGAGCAATTTGCGGACGCCGTCATGCGGAATCAGGAAATCCCGGCGCCAGATGAATCCCAGCAGGGTTCGCCAGGTTATGGGGAAAACGTCGTGGCGCCGCAAACCGCGCCAGATGGTTTCGAGCTCAAGAACACCCTTCAAAGTTGGCGCCCCCGCATAATATGCGCCGTTGATTGCGCCGACGCTGGAGCCCACCACCATATCGGCCGAAATGCCATTGGCAGCGAGCGCGTGCATCATGCCGACCTGAATCGCGCCAAAGCTGCCTCCGCCCGCGAAAACGAACGCGGTTTTCGCCGTATCGCCCTTACTCGACGCGGACAAGATTCGTTCCCTCCTGATATCGACGCCTCAACGATAGGCCGGGCGGCTTTCGGCAAGCTATAGCAAACGGCCCCATGGACCGCATCATCAACAGTGGGTGTTTTACACGTGAGGCCGGATACACGATCGCCGCCGAGAAGAGCGTGACAGTCGCGCGCAAATCGCTACCTTCTGGCACTGGAACGAGCGAGAGGATTTTGCCGAATGAGAATTCCAACGCTGCCTTTCACTGTCACGGCTTGGAGCCAGGTTGCCGTCACCACACATCCCGGTGAAAGCGGTCAGGCGTTGTGGCGTACCCTGAACATCGGCGACGTTCGTGTCCGGATGGTCGAAGATACGGCCGGATATCTTGCCGATCATTGGTGCGACCGCGGACACGTGCTTTACGTGCTGGAAGGCTTACTCGATACCGAATTGCGCGACGGCCGCACCTTCACGCTTCGACCGGGCATGAGCTACTAGTGGTCCAATTCCAACATTCGCCTCCCGTCTCAGCTGGCAGTTCTGCGAATGTTGGAATTAAAGGGCCACTAGCAAATATAAATTTCTAGTGGAGTTTAGGATTTAACATTCGCTCCACGCATCTGCGGTTAGCCTGGAAGCGAATGTCAAATCCACTCCACTAGTGTCCGATTTCGGCGGTGCCGCGCATCGCTCGTCGACGAAAACCGGCGCAAAGCTCTTTATTGTCGATTGAGCGGCTGCCGGCTTATACCGCAAGAGGCCCGTCAGGACGGGACGTTCGCGCGGCGTCCGCGGATCATGATCAGTCCAGCCGCTGTCAATTCCAGTGCCATGCAGCCATAGAACGGCAGCGCATAGGTTCCCGAGAGGTCGCGTAGCGCACCGATCACGCCCGGGCCGAAGGCATAGGTCACCTGCGTGATCGCCGTCAGCAGGCTGATCAGCACACCGAACGAACGCGCGTCAAACTCCCGCTGCACGATCAGCGAGGGCAGCGTGATCAAATTGCCGACCGAGAAGCCGAAGACCGCGCAGGCCGCGACCAACAGCGCCTCATTCCGGAAATTGATGATGATCGCGAGCGCCAGTGCCTGGCTGATGAAGGAGAGCGCCGATGCGAGCCGTTGATTGAGCCGATCAATCACGGTGGAAAACAGCACGCGCCCGATCACCGCCATGGCGGTCAACGATGCGACCGCGACCGTTGCACTCGCACGACCGATCACGGGATCGAGAAACGCGATGAGGTGAACGATGAAACCGACTTGCGCGAACAGCACCAGCGCGAATGCCGTGGTCACCGACAAAAACCCGGTATCGCGTAAAGCGCTCGCGCGGATTTGCGCAGGAGTCGGAACATCGCCGGAGATAGCAAGCTCGCCGTCGGAGCGCAGTGGCGGCCGCCCGACAAAGACCAACACCACGGGGATCACCAATATGACCGTGACGGCCGCCGCCACG
>Ga0210389_10003076_pt1 | contig 13041 bp, 11 predicted proteins | sample IncBWH28OmetaG_FD_160127 | JGI IMG/M metagenome (GOLD analysis project Ga0210389, IMG submission 160127) | Forest soil microbial communities from Barre Woods Harvard Forest LTER site, Petersham, Massachusetts, United States - Inc-BW-H-28-O ...
CGTTACGGTCGTCCCGGTCACGACACTGATTTCCTGTTCGATTTCGGATGAGTGCCTGTGCGTGCCGATGGAATAAGGCGACAAGCCCTCACCAGCCTCCGAGAACAGCGTATTCAGCTTCAACCCTCGGCCTGCGCCGGTCATGCCCGACTTGGCATCAATGACTAGGTCATGGGCGTCAACGAGGCCGGCCTTCACAAGCGGCACAAGGGCGAGCAGCGCCGCCGTTGGATAACAGCCAGGGCAGGCAATCAGCCGCGCGGTGGCGATCTTCGGCCGGTAGAGCTCCGTTAGCCCGTAGACCGCCTCGCCCTGCAAATGCAGCGCGCGATGTTCGTGGCCATACCAGTGGGCGTAAGCAGCCTTGTCGCGCAGCCGGAAATCCGCGGACATATCGAGGACCTTGATTGCGGGGTTGGCGCTCAGCACGGCAGCAACGATCTCCTGCGTGGCGCCGTGTGGCAAGCCGCAGAGCACCGCATCCTGCTTCGCCCAATCGACCGCTTCCCATTCGGTCAGAACCGGCAGATCGAGTGCGAAGAAATGCGGAAATACCTCGCTCATCGCCTTGCCGGCATGGGTATTGGCGGTCAGTGCGGAGATCACGACATTCGGATGCCGGGCGAGCAAACGGATAGCGTCGGAACCGGTGTAGCCGGACGCGCCCAGGACTGCGACTTTCTTCTTCATGCTCATGGCTCGTTTCTTTTCGAACGTCTTGATTTTCGATCTTGAATGCCCGCAGTCAGGCATCGCTCACGTGCGATGAAGCGCGTGCGCGACCGCTATTTGGTCGACTTCGGATTTTGCTCGTTTGGCTTGCGGCGCCTGCCGACTCAGCTATCGGAAAGGCCCAGCATCAGCCGCATGTTTTGCACGGCGGCTCCCGACGCACCCTTGCCGAGATTATCGAGGCGCGCGACCAGAACCGCCTGACGGTGCTTGTCGCTGGCGAAGACATAGAGCTCGAGCAAATTGGTGTCGTTGAGCGCTTCCGGCTCGAGCTTGCCGCTTTTCGCAGCCTCGCTAGCAAGCGGCATCACCGAAACATACCGGCTGCCAGTGTAGCGTTGGCTCAAGGCCGCATGCAGGTCGGCCCCGTTGGGCCTGCCCGGAAGCGTGTCGAGTTGCAGCGGCACCGAGACCAGCATGCCCTGCCGGAAGTTGCCCACCGACGGCACAAAGATCGGCCGGTGCGTCAGCCTTGAATAGAGCTGCATCTCCGGCAAATGCTTGTGCTCGAAGCCGAGCCCATAGAGTTCGAACGACGGCGCACTGCCGTCCTCAAAACTTGCGATCATCGACTTGCCGCCGCCGGAATAGCCGCTCACCGCATTCACCGTCACTGGATAATCCACAGGCACAAGGCCGGCATCGACGAGCGGCCGCAACAGCGCGATCGCGCCGGTTGGGTAACAGCCGGGGTTGGCGACTTTTTTCGCCTTTCGAATCTTTTCCGCTTGATCGGCTGCAAGTTCCGGAAAGCCGTAAGCCCAGTCGGGTGCGACACGAAACGCCGTCGAAGCATCGAGGATCTTGGGCGCAGCCGCACCCATGCCGTCGATCAGCGCAACGGTCTCCTTCGCCGCTTCATCCGGCAGGCACAGGATGACGAGGTCCACCTCCTCCATCAGCGCACGCTTGGCGCCGGCGTCCTTGCGCTTGTCTTCCGCAATCGTCTTGACCACGACATCGTTCTGCAGCCGAAGCCGTTCGTTGATGCCAAGGCCCGTCGTGCCGGATGCGCCGTCGACAAACACCGCGGGCTTGGTCGAGGCACCGGAAGCCTGGTTCTCTCTGGTATCTGAAAGGCTCATGGCGTGTTCCCTTCGAGCTCGTTCGCGAAGGCCTGCGGCCGCGCTTGTCTCATCAACCCGGCGATCTGTTGCGAACCGGTGTCGGCTCGCTCCTCCAACGCGCCCGCGACCGCGGCATAATCGGCCTCGGATTTGTGCTGGTTGAGCTTGAAACTACCCTCGACGTCTTCCACCGTCATGGCAAACCCGACGATCGCCTTTTTCATCGTCTCCAGCCGCGCAGGCGTCATTTTCGACGACGTCCATGGCTTTTTCGGCAAGATCCAATTCTCGAACTTCGCACTCAGCGTATCGATTTGAACCGCCAGTTCGTCGTCCGACAGGACCCGTACCGTTCCGGTCAGATGGACCGACTGGTAGAGCCAGGTCGGCACCTGATCTGGCGAGACGTACCAGTCCGGCGATACATAGGCATCGGGACCATTGACCGCGAGTAGCCACGACGTCACGCCGTCCGCGAACTTTGCCAGCGGATTCTGGCGGGCGACATGAAACAACACCTCGACCGTGCCGTCATCGGCATAGCGCAAATAGAACGGCAACGACGAGGCAATCGGCCGTGTGCCGGTCCAGGCGCAGACCATGCCGAATCCGCGCTCTTCCGCGAAGGCTAGGCTTGCGGCGCGACCCTGCTTGAACAATGGAGGCGTATACATCTCAAACTCCTGCTTGGCTTAATCTGAAGCCCTCGGGATCGGATGCGCTGACAGGAGAAAATGCCGCGGATCGGACCCGGCGGCAAAGGCGATGATCTAAACGCGAACGACCGCCCAAACCGCTGAAATGCGGCGGCGACGGGCGAGCAAAAGGGTTGCAGCGTTGATCATGGCGTGGCGGCTATAAGGCCATGGCCGTCCGCCGTCAAGGTTTTAGGCGTCTTTTCGTGAACTAGTGGTCCGATTCTAACATTCGCATCCCGTTGCGGCGACTCCTTTTGCGAATGTCAGAATCAAAAGGACCACTAGTAAATATAGCTTTCTAGTGGAGTTTTAGATTTGACATTCGCTTGGCGAGCCTGTGGCCAGGTGGGTAGCGAATGTCAAATCTACTCCACTAGCCCTAAACACGGGCCGCCTCAAACCACCCGCCAAAGCCACTCGACGATCTCCGCGATCACGTCGCCAAACAGCAATAATGCCGCCGACCAGACCAATGCGGAGACGAAATTGGCGATCTGGAATTGCCAATACGGCATTTCGAAAATCCCGGCCGCCAGCGGCACCGAGGCCCGCAGCGGACCGAAAAATCGCCCGATGAAAATGCTCGGCACGCCCCAGGATTTCACGAAGGCCTCGCCGCGCGGCAAGATTTCCGGGTAACGCGACAGCGGCCACATCTGCGCCACGCGTTCCTTGTATTTGAAGCCGAACCAGTAGGAAACCCAGTCGCCGAGCGCTGCGCCAATTCCGCCCGCGATCCACAGCGGCCAGAAGCTCATGCCGCTGACGCCGATCAAAGCACCGATCGCCACCAACGCGCCCCAGGCCGGGATCAAGAGCGAAATGAACGCCAGCGATTCCCCGAACGCCAGCAACAATACGATCGGGGAGGCCCAGACCTGATGGTCGCGCACGAAATCGGCCAGCGCGCGCGTATATTCTTCCATTCCAAAAGGCCTTTCCCGGCAATGCCTGTAAGCTGGCCGGTTTAAGCTGGCCAGCTCTAGCGGTCCGATTCTAACATTCGCATCCCCTTGCAGCGAGCACCTTTGCGAATGTTGGAATCAGAGGACCACTAGCAAATATTAGATTCTAGTGGAGTTTAGGATTTGACATTCGCCTTTCGGGCACGTGGATAGGCGAGGAGCGAATGTCAAATCCACTCCACTAGCAACATCAAGTCACAATGGCGCCCATGGCGAGCTCAAAGGCAAGGTCAAGCCTTGCCCAGCCGATCTCCGATTCCCAGCCGAATTAGACAGGACGAAGCACATGATTGATTCACTGATGATGCGCGCGGGCGTCATGTTTCTCCTCGTCGGCATGGTCTGGGGAATCGAGATGGGCATCCGGCAGGATTTTTCCATGGCGCCGGCGCACGCGCATTTCAACCTTGCCGGTGGCGTTCTGCTGTTCGTCTTCGGCCTCTACTACAGAATGGTCCCTCTCGCCCGCGACAGTGCACTTGCGAAATGGCAGGGCTGGCTACATATCGTTGGCGCCATCCTGTTCCCTGTCGGCGTCGCGGTCGTGATCCGAAAGGGCGAGGCCTTCATCGTGTTGCCGATCATCGGCTCGCTGATCGTCTTGGTAGCCGTCGCGCTGTTTGGGCTGATCGTCTTCCGCACCTCGCGCGTTTGAGGCCCGCCTCCCTTACGGCCGTCACTTTTCACGTCCAACCGTGGCATAGTCGGAACAACCGATTCGCCCCGCGCGACTTTTTCGCCATCACCTGAAAAACCATGCCCAAGCCACTGAAATCAAACACGAAAGCAAAGCCCGCCGACGACCTTTTCGGGGCCAACGCGCCGAAAGCCAAGTCGGCGGCCAAAGCGGCGTCGCGCCCAAGCAGCGCCGAGGCCGGCTACACCGCACGCGACATCGAGGTCCTCGAAGGGCTCGAGCCGGTGCGGCGACGGCCCGGCATGTATATCGGCGGAACCGACGAGAAAGCGCTGCATCATCTCTTCGCCGAGGTCATCGACAACTCGATGGACGAGGCGCTCGCGGGCCATGCCACGTTTATCGAAGTCGAACTCGGCGCCGACGGATTCCTGACCGTCACCGACAACGGCCGCGGCATTCCGGTCGATCCGCATCCGAAATTTCCAAAGAAGTCCGCGCTCGAAGTGATCATGTGCACGCTGCATGCCGGCGGCAAATTCGACTCCAAGGTTTACGAAACCTCGGGCGGCCTGCACGGCGTCGGCGTATCGGTGGTCAACGCGCTGTCGTCGCGCCTCGAAGTCGAGGTTGCACGCGAACAGAAGCTGTATAGCCTGGCGTTCGAGCGCGGCCACCCCAAGGGCAAGCTGGAAGATCTCGGCAAGGTCAGCAATCGCCGCGGCACGAAAATCCGCTTCAAGCCCGATGCCGATATCTTCGGCGCCAAGGCCGCCTTCAAGCCGCAACGCTTGTTCAAGATGGCGCGCTCCAAGGCCTACCTGTTCGGCGGCGTGAAGATTCGCTGGCGCTGCGATCCTTCGCTGTTGAAAGGCATTGAGGACGTTCCGGCCGAGGACAGTTTTCATTTTCCCGGCGGTTTGAAGGATTATCTCGCCGCCGCCATCCACGCCGACACGCTGGTGCATCCGGATATTTTTTCCGGCAAATCGGGCCGCGTCGGCGCGCACGGCGCCTGTGAGTGGGCGGTGGCCTGGACCGCAGATGCCGACGGCTTCTTGTCTTCCTACTGCAACACGGTGCCGACGCAGGATGGCGGCACGCATGAATCCGGCATGCGCAGCGCGCTTCTGCGCGGCCTGAAGGATCACGCCGAACGCGTCGGCCAGGGCAAGCGCGGAGCTTCCATTACTTCGGAAGACGTGATGGTGGGCGCCGCCGTGATGCTATCCGTGTTCGTTCGCGAGCCGGAATTTCAGGGCCAGACCAAGGACCGCCTCGCCACGGCGGAAGCCCAACGCATCGTCGAGCAGGCGATCAAGGACCCGTTCGACCATTGGCTCTCTGGCAACCCGCTGCAAGCCAACAAGCTGCTGGATTTCGTCGTCGAGCGCGCCGAGGAGCGGCTGCGTCGCCGCGCCGAGAAGGAGATTTCGCGCAAGACCGCGGTGAAGAAGCTGCGTCTGCCCGGCAAACTCGCCGATTGCACCGACACTGCCGCGGACGGCTCCGAACTCTTCATCGTCGAAGGCGACTCGGCCGGCGGCAGCGCCAAACAGGCACGCGACCGCAAGACCCAGGCAATCCTTCCGCTTCGTGGCAAGATCCTCAACGTTGCTTCCGCCACCAAGGACAAGCTCGTCGCCAATGCGCAGCTCGGCGACCTGATCCAGGCGATCGGCTGCGGCACCGGCGCACATTATCGCGAAGAGGATTTGCGTTACTCGCGCATCATCATCATGACCGACGCCGACGTTGACGGCGCCCATATTGCTTCGCTCTTGATCACGTTTTTCTACCGGCAGATGCCGCGGCTGATCGACGAGGGCCATCTCTACCTCGCGGTCCCGCCACTCTATCGCCTCGCCCATGGCAGCAGGACGCTTTATGCCCGCGACGAGGCGCACCGGGATGCCCTGCTCAAAAGCGAGTTCAACGCTAACGCCAAGGTCGATGTCAGCCGCTTCAAGGGCCTTGGCGAGATGATGCCTGCCCAACTCAAGGAAACCGCCATGGACCCCGCCAAACGCATGCTGCTGCGCGTGGTGCTTCTGGCCGACGACCGCGAAGGCACCGCCGATTCGGTGGAGCGGCTGATGGGCACCAAGGCCGAAGCACGCTTCGCCTTCATCTCCGACAAGGCGGAATTCGCAAGCGACGACCTTCTGGACGTCTAGTTCTCAGGGGATTTTGGGCTTCCTTATTGCTGTGACATCGCTGCGGCATTGCTGCGGCGGCGAAGAAGGTAATATCTTGCCCTTATCCGCTGATTTTAAAGGATTTTTGACTTTCTGATCCCGGTGGATTCCGTCGTTTTAAGGCCCTGTGTGCTCCACCGGCCACAGCTTTTTGGGCGAAACCGGCTATAACTGTGTTCAGAGATTCGAAATTGCCTGCCGCGCTTTGCGGTTCGGCGCCAAAGCTGGGGACTGTGACTATGAAAAAGTTGGTGTTGGCATTGACCGCGGTTGCGGCGTTTACCGGGTCGGCTCTCGCGGCTGACCTTCCCGCCCGTACCTATACCAAGGCTCCGGTGGCGGTTGAGCCGGTTTACAACTGGACCGGCTTCTACATCTTCGGTGGTGCCGGCGGCGGTGTCTGGGATGCTGATCAGAACAGCGTGAATGCGGCTGGAAACGCGACCACCATCAATCAGAGGTCAGGTGGCGACGGCTGGTTCGGCACGGTTGGTGCCGGCTATGACTGGCAGTTCAACCATTCGTGGGTTGCCGGTATCTTCGCTGACGGCCAGTTCGGCAGCCTCCGCGGAAACATCACTGATGCCTTCAACGGCCTGCAAGGCACCGAAAAGCTTCGCGATACTTGGGCTGCCGGTGTGCGCTTGGGCTACCTCGTCGCACCGAACGTCTATTCGTATGTCAACGCCGGCTTCACCGAGTCGTTCTGGTCGGGCAGCCAGCTCGGTCTCGTGACCGGGACTGCGGCCACTGTCAGCACGCCTTCTTTCAATCGTAACGGCTGGTTTGTCGGCGGCGGCGTCGAGAACAACCTGAACATCTTCGGCATCACGGCGCCCGGCTGGTTCATGAAGACCGAATATCGTGCGGCCTATTTCAACCGCGCCACGCTGGCGGAAAGCTTAATCACGACCGGAGTGCCGACCGGCAACTCCACGACCTTCCACCCGCTCGTGCAGACCATCTCGACCTCGCTGGTCTACCGCTTCAACTGGGGTGGCCCCGTGGTTGCCAAGTACTGAGCTCATCAGTACTGATCTGAGCTAACATCGGAATTCAAAAGCCCCGGCATCGTCCGGGGCTTTTTTGTGTCTGATGCGAAAGTCCCCGTGACGAAGCCGTCGCGCCGCCTGTAAATACCGTCAGGCCGAAAACGGCGTCACCAGAGGAAACCCCATGCGCAATTTGCTGCTCGTCCTTGGCTTGCTCGCGCTGGCCATTGGCCTGCTATGGATCGGTCAGGGCACCGGCATGATCACCTGGCCCGCCTCCAGCTTCATGATCCGACAAATCGAATGGGCAGGCTATGGCGCAGCGTTGGCCGGCCTTGGCCTGGTGTTGATCTGGCAGAGCAAACGGTAAGCAGCACGAAGGGAGCATCAATCGTGAAGCAGGAACTGTTCGACCTCAGCGGCAGGGTTGCGATCGTGACCGGCGGCAACGGCGGCATCGGCCTCGGCATGGCCCGCGGGCTCGCAGCCAGCGGCGCCGCCATCGCCATCGTGGGCCGGAACGAAGCAAAATCGGCCGAGGCCGTCGCTGACCTGATGAAAGACGGCCACAAGGCTATCGCCGTCGCCGCCGATGTCACCGATCAGGCTGCGGTTACAGCCATGGTCGAGCGCGTTCGGCGCGAACTCGGCCGTATCGACATTCTCGTCAACAATGCCGGCATCAACATCCGCAAGCCTCCGCATGTGGTTTCGCTTGCGGAATGGGACAGCGTGATCACGACCAATCTCACTAGCGCCTTCCTGTGTTCGCAGACGGTCCATCCCGCGATGAAGGCGGCGGGCGGCGGCAAGATCATCAATATCGGTTCGATGATGTCGATCTTCGGCGCCAGCTTTGCGCCGGCCTATGCCGCGAGCAAAGGCGGTATCGTGCAGTTCACGCGCTCCTGCGCGGTCGCCTGGGCCGCCGACAACATCCAGGTCAATGCGGTGCTGCCCGGCTGGATCGATACCGAATTGACCCAGCGCGCCCGCGAACAGGTCGACGGCTTGCATGACAAGGTGCTGGCTCGCACCCCTGCGGCCCGCTGGGGTGAGCTCACCGACTTCGCAGGCATCGCGGCATTTCTCGCCTCAGGCGCGTCGGATTTCGTGACCGGCACGGCGATCCCGGTCGACGGCGGATTCTCCGTGATGGGCTAACTAGCGGCCCGTCACACCGCTGGTGAATGCACGTGTTCCGGCCGCACACCGATCGCCACCAGGCGGCCGGCCAGCGCTTGAAGCCAAGGCACGGCGCTGATGAGACGCAGGAACACCGGGACCCGAAGCGGTTTTTGATCGGGCTTGACCACGCGGCTGATGAGATTGTTCTGAACCGCGACCTGCATGGCCTGGGTCATCCGCACCGGAAAAGTACGCCGCAACCGCACGGCGTCGAGTTCATCTTCGGAAGGGCAGCCCTTGCTGTCCTTGACCGCAACTAATTTCGCCGCGAGCAGATTCGCGGTTGCGACCGCATCCTGAATCGCGAGGTTGACGCCCACACCGCCGATCGGAGACATCGCATGCGCGGCGTCGCCGATACAAAGCAATCCGGGCAGCGTCCAACGCTTCAACCGGTTGATCGCCACCGTCAGCAGTTTGACATCGTCCCACGATTTCACATCCGACAGGCCCGCGCTCAGGATCGGCGCCATGCCGGCGACATCGTTGCGAAAGGCATCCAGCCCCCTCGCCTTCACGGCATCAAACTGGTCTTTGGCGATGACATAGGCGCATTGCCAATAATCGCCGCGATCGAAGGTGACGAGCATCTTGCCGGTTTGAATGCGCGCAAACAGGTTCTCGGTTTCGTTGGGCCGCCTGCCGGCGCGAAACCACAGCACGTCCATCGGCGCACCGAATTCCTCCACCTCAAGGCCCGCGCGTTCGCGCACCATCGAATGCCGCCCGTCGCATCCGATCATCAGACCTGCACGGATTTCGACCGGTCCCTCCGGCGTGTCGGCGGTGACGCCGACCACCGCGTCTCCCGACCGGATGAGGTCGGTGGCACTGGCGTTCATCATCACGTTAAGGCAGGCAAACCGTTTGCCGCTTTCGCGCAGGAAGTTGAGAAAGTCCCATTGCGGCATCATGGCGATGAAGGGGTATTTGACGTGCAGACGGCCGAGGTCGGCGACGCGGATCGATTCGTCGCCAAATTGGCCATCCATCTTCTGCAATTGCTGATGCGGGACCTTCAGGAAGCCGTCGATCAACCCCAACTCATCCATCACCTGCAAGGTCGAGGGGTGAACGGTGTCGCCGCGGAAATCCCGAAAAAAATCGGCGTGCTTTTCCAGCACCAGCGTCTCGATGCCGGCGCGGCCCAACAGATAACCCAGCATCATGCCGGCCGGGCCGCCGCCGACAATGCAGCAATGGGTTTGAATGATTCGGGCCATCACCTACTCCCGCGCGGTGCAAAGGTCGCGCTGTTTTCTCTACGCACGACTATTCAGCGCCGGAAGCTCTTGATCTCAGAGACGCTGCCGTCGCGATAGGTCAACTCGACCGATACGAATTGGTTCGAAGGTGACAGCTTGAGATAGGGTTTGGCGTCATACGGAATGGCGCTCGGATCCTTCATGTCGCAAGGCGGCATTTTCAGCACCTGATCCGGCACCGACGTGTCGATCCCGATGCGCACTTCACGGATCGCGCAGCGATAGGACATCAGGTGGGTGTAATAGACCAGAAGCCCGTTGAACTCGCGAAATGACAGCCAGCTCGTCGCGGTCATGTCGAGGATTTTCCGCTGATCGTGGATCAAGGCGGCTTCCGGATCGAACCTGATCGGGAACGGCCCCTGCAGATTGCCGGACACGTCGACGTACCGCACCTCGATCGTGGCCGCCGGCGCATCTGCCGCCAATTCGACCGAGGGGTTGGGGATCCGTTTGCGGGTTCGCGGATCGAGCGTGTCGAGGAATCCGGTCTCGCGGAAATCGCCGGCGCTTCCCATTCGCCAGGAAATCCCGAGCGTCGGGTCGGCAATCGAAAACACCACGCTCCAGCCGCCGTTGTGACGGGAGAACATCGCAATCGGCGCATTGATCGAGTCCTCCTTCGGCGGCCGCGGAACCGCTGCTGGCGACAACGCGGCCACTTGCGGCTGTGGCTCGGCGGGTTTCCCCACATCCTTGGCCGCATCGGCCTGCGCTTTTTCCATGCCGTTCAAAAAGACGTCGTCGACCATCTGGTCGAAATAAACCGGAATCTGCTTGTGGCTCACGGTCTCCGCCATTTCGCTGACAATGCGTCGCGTGTGCTGGGCCACCTGCACGAGATTCTCGCCGGGTTGCAGCAACTCCTTGGCAAGGTGCGGGTGAATACCGAATTCGGATTGTTGTCGTTGTTGGAGAGGCGATCGAGCGCGGTCTGGCGGGGACCTGCCGAAAACACCGAAAACACGCCTTCCGGCAACTGCGTCATCGGCGCCAGTCCGCCGCCACCGGCAACCGCCCGCGTTCCCGTCCGCTCGAACGGATTGTTGCGGCAGGCATCGAACACCAGGATCGCGGTGCGCGCCTTCTTGTTCTGCAAGCGCTCGATGATGCGGTCGGCGAGCACGGAAGCGTCGCGCACCAGCTCTTCCTGGCCTTCGGTGGCCGCCGGTACATCGATCGGCAGCAGGAAATTCTGGCCGGCTATCTCAAAGCCGTGGCCGGCATAAAAGAAAAACGCGGTATCGCCCGGTTCAACCGCGTGATCGAAGGCGAGCAGCGTTTCGCTGAAGGCCTGTCGCGTCTGATTTTCCGCCACCATAACCGAGAAGCCGAGTTGCTTGAGCGTCTCGCCCATGGTGCGGGCATCGTTGACCGCCTTCTGCAGCTTCGGCACGTTCTTGTAATCGTTGTTGCCGATGACCAGCGCCACGCGCTTGGCTGCCTGTGCGGGGGCGACAAGAAGCGTGGCGAACGCGAGCCCCAGCGCCGCCATCGCGAATCTCAACCGTACCAATTGCCTCATCCTGGTCCTGCGCCCGCGGAAAATGCCCTTGTATCGTAGTCGGCCAGCGTATTTGAAGGGTTCAACCTGCCTGCGTCCGATGAAGCGGGTTTGATATCTGCGCTAGTGGTGGAGTTGATTTGACATTCGCTCCCCACCCAGCCCCAGGCTCGAAAGCGAATGTCAAATCCTAAACTCCAAGCCTAACCTTTGGAAACATAGCCATTCCCCTACGACCCGTAAGTTGCCATGTCCGTCAGTGATTTGAAGGCGAAATGACAAAAAGCGCGTTATTTGTGCGAAAACATTAAGCTTTTTCGGCCTTTTGCCGCGTCCAAGATTGACTTTGGCGGTTTCGACCCTATGTTCGCGCTGAAAGCGGATTTGGATCGAATGCGATTCCTTCAGTTGGTCCGCCGCTGGTCAGCGTCCTCTCACCGCCCCTGAGCTTAATCAAGCGCGCCGTTTCGGGGCCGAACGCGACCGCCTTTTACCCCTCGATTCCGAACGGCGGTTTCGATTAGAGGCTCAATGTCATTTTCCCATCTCGGCCTGTCCGATAAAGTGCTCGCCGCCGTCGCGGCCACCGGTTACACGACCCCCACCCCCATTCAGGAACAGGCGATCCCTCACGTTCTGGCCCGCCGAGACGTTCTCGGCATTGCCCAGACCGGCACCGGCAAGACCGCTGCCTTCGTCCTTCCGATGCTTACGATCCTGGAGAAGGGCCGCGCCCGCGCCAGGATGCCCCGCACGCTGATCCTGGAGCCGACGCGCGAACTCGCCGCCCAGGTCAAGGAAAACTTCGACCGTTACGGCGCCGGCCAGAAACTCAACGTGGCGCTCCTAATCGGTGGTGTTTCCTTTGGCGATCAGGATTCCAAACTCACCCGCGGCGTTGACGTGCTGATCGCAACGCCCGGCCGGCTGCTCGACCATACCGAACGCGGCGGCCTGCTGCTCACCGGCGTCGAACTGCTGGTGATCGATGAAGCCGACCGCATGCTCGACATGGGCTTCATTCCCGACATCGAACGCATCTGCAAGCTGGTGCCGTTCACCCGCCAGACGTTGTTCTTCACCGCGACGATGCCGCCGGAAATCCGGCGCATCACCGAGACCTTCCTGCACAACCCGGAGAAGGTCGAGGTTTCCAGACCCGCGACGACCGTTGCCACCATCACCCAGTTGCAGGTCCATTCGGGACGCGAAGCACATGACAAGCGCGACGTTCTCCGCCGCCTGCTGCGCGAAGCCAAGGACCTCAATAACGCGATCATCTTCTGCAACCGCAAACGCGAAGTCGCCGTTGTACATAAGTCGCTGCAGAAACACGGATTCAGCGTGGGTGCCCTGCATGGCGATATGGATCAATCTGCGCGCACCGCGGCGCTGGACCAATTCCGTAAAGGCGAGATTCCTCTGCTCGTCGCCTCCGACGTCGCAGCCCGTGGTCTCGATATTCCGGCCGTCAGTCACGTCTTCAATTTTGACGTTCCCCACCACGCCGACGATTACGTCCACCGCATCGGCCGTACCGGCCGGGCGGGCCGCGCCGGTACTGCGATTTCTATCGTCACCTCGCTCGACCACAAATCGATCGGCGCGATCGAAAAGCTGATTGGGCAAAGCATTCCGTTCGCCGAAGGCAGCTCGAAGGCCCCATTGCTGGAACAAGCCGCAACCCATGAGCGTGAGCGCCCGAGGGATAATGAAAGCGAGGGTTCGCGCAGTGGTGGCCGCAAGCGGCGGCGCGATCGTGGCGCCGGAAGCAAGAGCCGAGGCCGCAACCACG
>Ga0210389_10003077_pt1 | contig 13041 bp, 14 predicted proteins | sample IncBWH28OmetaG_FD_160127 | JGI IMG/M metagenome (GOLD analysis project Ga0210389, IMG submission 160127) | Forest soil microbial communities from Barre Woods Harvard Forest LTER site, Petersham, Massachusetts, United States - Inc-BW-H-28-O ...
AGTCGAAAAGACTTTTCATTATCATGTGGATTCCGCAGCCTATTAGCTGCTGAATTCACATGATCATGGTCCGGGCCGCGATGCCGCCCGGACAAAACGGACGGAACGGGCACGCGCGGCCCGGCGGGAGGCGAGAGAGCGCCTGACAAGCCACCGGACCCGTGCCCTGGCACCGCTGACGGACTCGACCGTACGCAAAGCACCGGGCGCTCGGGTCACAACGCGCCCTCCTGAGGTTTCCTTGCCGGGGATGCGGGCGAGGCCTTGCCGGGGATACTGGGCGCAGGAGGCGATCTGGTGACAAGCGACGCTGGCAGGATGCGAGAGATGCTCCGCGGGCTTGAGGTCTTCCCGGCGAAGATGCCGGAATTCGACGTCAGGTCCGCGCCTGGCGACCCGGTCACCTTGTTCCTGCGGTGGCTCGCCGCAGCGGTCAGGGACAAGGTCCTCGGACCGCACGCGATGACCCTGGCCACCGCAGACGCCGCGGGCCGGGTCTCCTCGCGTGTCCTGATCTGCAAGGACGTCGATGACGAGGGCCGCTGGTCCTTCGCCTCGGACGCGGAAAGCGTGAAGGGAAGGGACCTGGCCGCCAACCCGTGCGCCGCCGCGTCGTTCTACTGGCCGCAGCACGGCCGCCAGATCCGCGTCAGCGGCGTGGCCACACCTGCTGGAAGCGAGGCGAGCGCCGCTGACTTCCTGGCCCGGCCGCCCGCCTCACGGGCCGCCGCGCTGACCGGCCGCCAGTCTGAGCCCCTCGATGACCCGGCCGACCTCGAGGCGGCCTTTCGCCGGTCGCAGGCCGCGGTCGACGCGGACCCGGGCCTGATCGCCCCCGGCTGGACCCTGTACCAGCTGACCGCCGACACAGTCGAGTTCTGGCAAGCCGACCACCAGCGCCGGCACATCCGGCTGCGGTATCAGCGCACGGCCGGGGGATGGGCCAGTCACCTGCTCTGGCCGTGACCGGGACTAGCCGGAGAAGGGCCTGGAAGACGCCCGCCGCGCCCTGCTAACGGCGCTCCGCTAGGAACGTCTTCATCCCAATCCCACATCGAACGCACCGGTACTCCAATCCGGCCGTCTTTCATGGGACCACAAGAGGACGAGATGTCCGGCACGCTTACTACGGCCGCGACAGGACTGTCGGGCAGACACCAACGTGAGGGGACCGAGACGGTGAGCACAACCGAAATCGAAAGCACCAACACCGCGAGCACAATGACGAGTCCTGTGCCCGCGCAGCGCAGGGCCGCCGCCGCCGAGCTAATGTCCGAACACGGGCGCACGAGCATCTCCGATGTCGTGGTGGCGAAGATCGTCGCGATCGCAACCCGCGAGGTGGACGGGGTGTACACGATGGGGACAGGCGCCGCGCGGATGATCGGGGCCGTCCGTCAGCGAGTGCCTGGCACCCGGGCGAACGAAACGCAGGGGGTGGCCGTCGAGGTCGGCGAGCGGCAGGCCGCCGCCGATCTCGACCTCGTGGTCGAGTACGGCGTGTCCATCCCGGATCTGGCCGCCACGGTCCGCGGCAACGTGATCGGCGCGGTGGAACGCTTCTGCGGCCTGGAGGTCACCGAAGTCAATATCGGCATCGACGACATCCATCTTCCTGGCGACGAGGACACTGACACGTCAGCCTCGCGGGTCCAATGACCGCACGGGGCGACCTGGCACTGGATTCGCTGGCCGAGCTCGCCGACCGGATCGCCGCGGCCGTGACCGGGTGCCCCGGCGTAGCCGGGCTGACCCAGATCCCCGGCATTCCGGTTGCCACCTATCTGCGGGGCCGGACCATGTCCGGCGTGGCGGTCAGGCCCGCGGTGGTCGTGATCTGCGTGGCGGCTCGTTACGGGCCGCCGCTGCCGCAGGTCGCGGCGCAAGTCCGGCAGGCCGTGGAGCCGCTGGTGCCAGGCCGGGCGGTGGACGTCGTCATCGCCGACATCACGTCGCCGCAACGGCGACACGAAGCCGCGATGGTACCGGCCGGCCGTCACCAGGCTAAGTAATACAAACGGGAGGAAACGGAGGAATCTGCCATGGATGAGGTTCGCATGATGCCGATCCTCGGGCTGGCGTTCGGAATAGCCCTGGGCTTCGCCGGCGCGTTCGGCGGCTGGTCGGCGTTCGTGATCGTGCTGGTGCTCGGCCTGGTCGGCTATTTCACCGGGCGAGCGCTTACCGGGGAACTCGACCTGGGCAGGCTGTTCGTCACCAGGGAGCGGAGCCCGCAGTGAACGCCCTCGACGTCGCGGCTCCGCCAAGTCCGCTGACCGTGCCAGGACATCCGCTGACCGTGCCAGGACAGCGGGGCCGAACCACCATCGCCGACCGCGTGGTCGCCCAGATCGCCACCCGGGCAGTCGCCGAGGTCGGGCAGACCGGCGGGGCCGCCCGGCAGCTGATCGGGCTTACGCTCGGCCGCCAAGCCGGCGAGGGTCCTGCCCGGGCCTCCGCGCGTGTCGACGGCAACCTGGCGATGATCGAGCTGCGCCTTTCCCTGGCCTACGGGGCCCCGGTGCGCAGCCTGACCAGCGAGGTGCGCAGGCACGTCATGGAGCGGGTCACCGCCCTTACCGGCATCGAGGTGCGCCACGTGGACATCGAGGTGGCCCGCTTGCTTGGCGGGAGCGAACGGTGAACGACGCCGACACCCGCGCTGGCGATACCGCAGTGCTTGTCCCTGACGGCGAGCGGCCGGTCCCGGCGCGGGCCGGCGCGTGGTCGCTTCCCGGCCCGCGCCGCAAGGCCCGCAGGGAATTCCGGCCGCGGCGAAGGATCCCGGGGGTGCTGCTGGCGGCAGTGCTCGTCGCGGCGGGGATTGTGGGCTGCGTTTGGGCGGCATCGGCCGCGCTTAGCCACCCGCTGTGGAATATTCCTTACCGCGATTTCGCCGGCCCGCTGCAGAGCTCGGTGCACTGGGACGATACGGGCACGCTACTCGTAGCCTCGGCCGTCGCTTTCGTCGGCTTCCTGCTCATCGTGATGGCCGTGGTTCCCGGCCGGACACGGGCCGTCCCCCTGGCTTCCGGTGACGAGTCGCTTGTGATCGGTGTGCCGCGGCGCAGCCTGCGCCGTTCGCTCGGCTGGCTCGCCGCGGACGTCGCGGGCATCGACAAGGCCAAGGTAAGGATCGGGCGCCATTCGGTCAGGGTGCGGGCCACCACCCGGCTGCGCGACCCGGCCGGCCTGCGCGAGAGCGTGCAAGGCGTCGTCGAAGACCGGCTCGCCAGGCTCGATCCGCTGTGGCCGGTGCGCGTCAAGGTCCGGCTGCGCCGGAAGGAAGGCGGGCAGCGATGACACGTCACACCGCGCGGGTCAGCCGCACCGGGCTGGCGATCATCGGGCTGATCCTCCTGCTCGGCGCAGGCGCCGTCCTGGCCCGCGGTCTGAGCGCCTCCACCGGCGTAATGGGAAGCCCGGACGCACCCCTGCTGACGCAGGCACAAGTCCAGTACCCGGCAGCGAACAGCTGGGTGTGGCCGGTTGTGGCCGCGGGCAGCTTCGTTATCGCCCTGCTCGCCCTGTGGTGGATGGCGGCCCAGAGCAGGACCAGGGCGGTGCGCCGCCTGCCGCTCGAACCCGACCGCCGCCACGGAACTACGACGCTGCGCGCTGACGCGGCCACCGGGGCGCTGACCGACGAGCTCGACAGCGACCCAAGCATCCGGGCATCCGACGCCCTGCTGCACGGATCCGCGACGACTCCCGGCCTCCGGTTGGGCGTGACCGCGGAAAACCGGGCCGACCCGGGCCTGGTGCGCGCCGGCATCGAGACCGAGGCCCTTCCCCGCCTACGCGGCGCACTCGAACTCGAAAAGATCCCCACGGTGCTGCGCCTGCAGTTCAGCCGCGCGTTCGACCGGCACCTCACGTGATGACGAGTTCAGGCGTTCCGGCCTAACCAACGCCCGCGGTCGCGGGCAGCGCCGGCGGGAGGCCGAAGCGGTCGAACAAGGACGCGTCGAAGGTGGTGATCTCGGCGATCAGGCCGCCGCCGGTGCGCAGCACGTCCAGCTTGAACGGGAGGTAGACGTCGCCCTCGGCGCGCCGCACGTACGACGCCGCGGCAGGCATCCGGTTGGCCGCGACTGGCAGGAGCTTCCAGTCGCCGAAGATCGAACGGTCGAACGCCTGGGCCATGAGCCGTGCGATCGCCTCCCGGCCGACGTGGAGTCCCGGGAAGGGCGGCATCGCGACCCGGATGTCCTCGCGGATTACCGCCAGCGCCGCGACCGGGTCCTGGCGTTCGTGTGCCTCGATGAACGCTGTCAGCAGCGCGCGGTCGGCCTCGGTGATCCCGCTCGGCGACCAGTCCGCGTCCCTGGCCGCCGCCCGCTCCGCGATCGTGGCCCGCGCCCGCTGCAGCGCGCTCGTCACCGAGGCCACCGACACCTCGAGGATGGAGGCGGCCTCCGCCGCCGAGTAGCCCTGGACATCCCGCAGCAATAGCACCGCCCGCTGGCGCGCGGGCAACAGCTGGATCACGGCCAGGTACGCGAGCTCCACCGTCTCGCGGCGGATCGCCTCCCCTTCTGGTTCCACGGCCGCGTCAAGCAGCGCGTCGGGACATGGCTGGAGCCAGGGCACGTCGGCGATCGACTCCACGACCAGCTCGCCGCGCCGCTGCGCCGCGCGCAGGATGTCGAAGCACGTCGTGGTGACGATCCGGTACAGCCAGGCCCGTGCGCCAGGACCGCCGTCGAACGAGGCCCGGCCCTTCCACGCCCGCAGCAGCGCCTCCTGCACCGCGTCCTCTGCCTGCTCCAGGTTGCCCAGCATGCGGTAGCTGTGCACCTGCAGCTCGCGGCGGTGGCGCTCGCTGAGCTCGGCGAACCGGGCCTCGTCAAGAACCGGCATGTCAGGCGGTGGCGACAGCGGCGTCGGCGGCGTCGCGCACCGCCTGGATGTCGATCTTCATCATGCCGAGCATGGCCTGCATGGCGGCGTTGGCGCGCAGCGGGTTCGGGTCGCTGAGCAGCTGGGGCAGCGCGTCGGGGACGACCTGCCAGGACAGCCCGAAGCGGTCCTTGACCCAGCCGCACGGGCCGACCTCGCCGCCGCCGGCGGTGAGCTGCTCGGTGTACCGGTCGACCTCCTCCTGGCGCGCGGCGGAGACCTGAAGCGAGATGGCCTCGGTGAACTTGTACTGCGGGCCGCCGTTGAGTGCGGTGTAGGGCCGTCCGGCCAGCTCGAAGGCGACCGTGAGGGGAGAGCCCTCCTCGCCTGGCTGGTCGGCGCCGTAGTAGCTGACGTTCGTGATGCGCGAGTCCGGAATGATCGAGACGTAGAGTTCGGCGGCCTCCAGGCCGTTGCCGTCGAACCACAGGCACGGGGTAATCGTCGTCATCGCAGGTTCCTCTCTAGGATGTCGTCGCTGACACCACATGAAACGTCCCTCGACAAACAAACTAATCGGTCCGCGATCACTTGGTTGCGACCGGGACCTGGCGCAGCACCGACGAGCCCAGCCAGTGGCTGGCCCGCAGCGCCAGTTCCACGTCGTGCTGGTTCTCGCCCACCGGCCGGCCGAGGCTCTCTTCTGCCTTATGGATCCGGTACTGGACCGTGTTCTTGTGCAGCGTCAGCCGTTCGGCGGTCGCCTTGTAGCTGCCGCCGGTCCGCAGGAAGACCAGGAGCGTGTCGCGCAGCCGAGCGTGGTGCTCGTCGTCGGTGGCCAGGCCCGCCAGCGTGCCGAGCACCCAGGCCCGCAGCAGGTCCGTGGAACCGAGCATCATCGCCACGGGCGCGACCTCGCTGAAGGCTACAGAACGCCGCGCGGGAGGTCCCGCGGCGAGCGCGACGGCCTGGGCCGCGATGGCCTGCTGGTGGGTGAGGCGGAACCCGGCGATGTCCTTGGCCACGCCGCCGAAGGCGAAGTGGATATCGCCGTCCACGCCGGCCGTGCTTGCCCCCGCGGCGTCGAACGTGTCGTGGATCCCCAGCGGCAGCCAGGCCCACGCGCTTGACTCGTCACGGGGCAGGAAGACGGGATCGCCTGAGCAGGCCAGCTTCTCCGCGACATGGCCGATCGCGTGCTCAAGGCGGGTGATGTTGTCCACCGCGGCCGTCGCGTCGCCCGCCCAGCACACCAGGCCCACGTGGTACTGCCACAGCCGGTAGCCCAGGGTGGCCTCCGTCGCGCTCACGTTGACCCGCTGGCCCGACAGCAGGTCGCGGATCCTGGCGGCGCGCGCGGCGCTACGGTTGCGCAGCCAGTTCTCCCGCTCGCGGGTATAGGCCGCGACGATTTCCTCGGAGGTCTGGTCGATGTACCCGGCCACGATCTCGGACATGCCCAGCGTGACGGCGGTCACCATCTGGGCGTCGTTTGTCTGCCGGGCCAGCTCCTTGAGCAGCCAGTCGGCGAAGCAGGTGTGCCCGAGCCGGTAGGCGCGCAGCAGCGCGGTCAGCGGCCTGCCGCGCTGTGCCAGCCGACGCGCGTATTCCAGGGCCGCGGCCGGGGCATGCACGGCGCTCAGGTCGATCTGATGCTGCACGATCTGCAGGCAGGTGCCGACGTTGCTGTCGACGCTCGAGGCGAGCAGGGTGAGCACCGCCTTGTCGTCGTGCAACTCAGGGATCTCCCGCAGGATCACCGCATAGACATTCTCTGACACCGCCGCGGCCTGTCGGCTCACCGTTACCGCGACGCGCGCCATCAGCTCGGCGACTCCGGGACCATCCATGTCCACCTGCGGATTCTTACATAATCCAGCGAGTTTGGGCAGCATCGGCGACGTGGCGGGTCCCGCGGGCCGTGCTGTGCCCGCGGAACGACGCCCTGCCCCCGGTTCGTGACGCGCGACCAATGGAAGAACGCGCGCCGCGGCCTACGCTCGGCTGATAATGAGCACCGATTCCGATCCGACCAGGCCGGCCGCGCCCGACGCCGCGGCGCCGCTTGACCTGCTGCTCACCGACGCGGCCACGGGCATGCTGCGCCGGGTGAATCCTGGCGGCGCGGGCTTGCGCCTGGCCGCGGCGCTGGCGGTCAGGCCCCGGCTGGTCGCCGGGCGCGGGCGCCAGCTCCTCGGCGAGCTTGGCCGCATCACCGCGGGGCGCTCGCAGGTTGAGCCGTCCCGCCGCGACCGCCGGTTCGCCGACCCGGGCTGGGCGGGCAACCCGCTGCTGCACCGCGCGATGCAGGCCTACCTGGCGGCGGCGGAGACCGCCGAAGGTGTCGTGGCCGAGGCGGGCCTGGACGAGGCCGACTCCCAGCGCGTCGGCTTCGTGCTGACCAACCTGATAGACGCGCTTGCCCCGAGCAACAACCCGCTGCTGAACCCGGCAGCCCTGAAGGCCGCCGTCGACACGGGGGGCGGAAGTGCCGTGACGGGCCTGCGGCAATTCCTCGCCGACATGGCGGTGGCACCGCGGGTGCCGTCCATGGTCGAATCCGACGCGTTCGAAGTCGGAGTGGACCTGGCCGTCACGCCGGGGTCTGTGGTCCTGCGCACCCCGGTGTTCGAGCTGATCCAGTACCGTCCGGTCACGTCCGCGGTCCGGCAGGTTCCGCTGCTGATCGTCCCGCCGGTGATCAACAAGTTCTACGTGATGGACCTGGCCCCCGGCCGGAGCATGGTGGAGTACCTGGTCAGCCAGGGCCTGCAGGTCTTCATGATCTCCTGGCGCAACCCGGACGCCAGGCACGCCAAGTGGAACCTCGACACGTACGGCCAGGCGATCCTTGATGCCATGGACGCGGCCGCGCGGGTCACCGGCAGCGAGCGCACCGCGGTCGCCGGGACCTGCTCCGGCGGCATCATCGCCGCGATGGCGGCCGCCCACCTGGCGCACACCGGCCAGCAGGACCGGATCGCCGCGCTCACCCTCCTGGTCACCGTGCTCGACCAGGCCCACGCGGGCCTGGCCAGCGCCGTCATCGACGAGCGGGCCGCGCGCGTTGCCGCCGCCGCGTCCAGCGCCCGCGGCTACCTGGACGGCAGGTCGCTGGCCGAGGTGTTCGCCTGGCTGCGGCCGAACGACCTGATCTGGAACTACTGGGTCAACAACTACCTGCTCGGCAAGAAGCCGCCCGCGTTCGACATCCTGTACTGGAACGCGGACACCACCCGGATGACGGCGGGCCTGCACCGGGGCTTCCTCGAGCTGGGCGCGGCCAACGCGCTGGCCCGGCCGGGCGACGCGACCATGCTCGGCTCGCCGGTGGACCTGAAGGCGGTCGACCGGGACAGCTACATCGTCGCCGGGATCACCGACCACATCTGCCCCTGGCAGAGCTGTTACGCCTCCACCCAGCTGCTTGGCGGACGGTCCCGGTTCCTGCTGTCGACCAGCGGGCACATCGCCGCGATGGTCAACCCGCCGGGCAACGACAAGGCCAGGTACCAGGTGGCCAAGAAGTGCCCGGAAGACCCACAGGAGTGGCTGCGCCGCGCGGAGACCGCCCACGGGTCCTGGTGGCCGGACTACGCGGGCTGGCTGGCCGAGCGCTGCGGTGAGGAGCGGGCCGCGCCCGTGGAACTGGGCGGCGGCGGGCTGGCGCCGATCTCCGACGCGCCGGGAACGTACGTCTATGACCGCTGACGAGTCCGGTCCAGGGGCCGCCGGCGAAGACCGGCCGCCATCCGGCCTTGGCCGGGTCCTCGGCCGGCGGCGGAAGACCGGGCAGCCCGAGCGGATGAGGATGGTGGCCGTCGGCGGCCGCACCCTGCGCGTCTCGGTGCGCGAGGGAGACCAGGGCTGGCCGCCGCTGCTGCTGTGCAACGGGATCGGCGTGAGCCTGGAGCTGTTCCAGCCGTTCGTCGACGCGCTCGACCCGCGGCGGCCGGTCATCCGGTTCGACATGCCGGGCGTCGGCGGCTCGCCGGCCCCCGTCGTCCCCTACCACCTGGCCACGCTGCCGTCGATGCTGGCCGGCCTGCTCGACCAGCTTGGCTACCAGCAGGCCGACGTGCTCGGCATCTCCTGGGGCGGCGGGCTCGCGCAGCAGTTCGCGCTGAGCCGGCCGCAGCGGGTGCGCCGCCTGGTGCTGGTCGCGACCGCGCCGGGCGTGCTCATGGTCCCGGCGAGCCCGCGCATCCTGCTGCGCATGCTCACCCCGCGGCGTCACCAGGATCCGGGCTACGCGGCCCGCATCGCCGGCGAGCTGTACGGTGGCAGCGCGCGGGAGAACCCGGCGGTGGCCCGTGACCTGCTGCACGCCACAACGCGGCTCGGCCCGGCCCGGGGCTACTACTACCAGCTGATCGCCCAGCTCGGCTGGACCAGCCTGCCGTGGCTGCCGAAGCTGCGGCCGCCCACGCTGATCCTGGCCGGCGACGACGACCCGATCATCCCGCTGGCCAACGCCAGGATCATGCACCGCCTGATCCGCCGGAGCAAGCTGCACGTCTACCGCGGCGGCCACCTCGAGCTGGCCGCCGACGCCGCCCGCCTGGCCTCCGTCGTGGAGGCGTTCCTGAATGCCGACCTCACGCAGGAGACCAGGGAGAGGAGCCAGCAGTGACGCAGGTGTCCAGCGAGCACCTCGGGGAATCCCTCGGGACGGACTTCTTCTCCGTCCGCGAGCAGTTCACCGACGAGCAGTGGTCGCACTTCATCACGGTCAGGCGGTTCGTCGACGAGGAGGTCGTGCCGGTCGTCGGCCCGTACTGGGAACGGGCCGAGATCTGCTGGCCGCTGGTCAAGCGGCTGCCCGAGCTCGGCATCGTCGGCGAGGACATCAAGGGCTACGGGTGCGCCGGGATGAGCCCGATGGCGTGCGGTCTTGTCACGATGGAACTGCACCGCGGCGACGGCAGCCTCGGGGTGTTCCTCGGCGTGCACGCGGGCCTGGCCATGGAGTCGATCGCGATGTGCGGCTCGGAGGAGCAGAAGGCGCGCTGGCTGCCTGACATGGCCCAGATGAACAAGCTGGGGGCCTTCGCGCTGACCGAGCCGGAGCACGGCTCGGACTCGGTCGCCCTTGAGACCTCGGCCCGCCGGGACGGCGACAGCTGGGTGCTGAACGGCCGCAAGCGGTGGATCGGCCTTGGCAGCGTCGCCGACCTGGTCGTCGTGTGGGCCAGGAACACCGAAGACGGCCAGGTCAACGGGTTCGTCGTGGAGAAGGGGGCGCCGGGCTACCAGGCCCGGGTTATCGAGGGGAAGGTGTCGCTGCGCTCGGTGTGGCAAGCCGAGATCACGCTGGACGAGGTGCGGGTGCCTGCCGCGAACCGGCTGCCGGGTGCGCGCTCGTTCAAGGACACTTCCCGGGTCCTGGCGACCACCAGGAGCACCTGCGCCTGGGCGGCGCTTGGCCACGCTACCGCCGCCTACGATGCCGCCCTGCGCTACGCGCTGCAGCGGCGGCAGTTCGGCGAGCAGCTGGCCAGTTTCCAGATCATCCAGCAGCGGCTGGTGTCGATGCTGGCCGACCTCACCGCGATGCAGCTGTACTGCCTGCAGATCGGCCGCCTGGCGCAGGCCGGCCACCTGACCCCCACTGTGGCCGGGCTGGCCAAGATGCACAACACCCGCAAGGCCCGCGCGATCGCCGCCGAGGCGCGCGACATGCTCGGCGGCAACGGCATCCTGCTCGACTACCAGGTCATGCGGCACATGGTGGACCTGGAGGCGATCCACACCTTCGAGGGCACAGAGACCATGCAGACGCTCATCGTCGGCCGCGCCATCACCGGCATCGGGGCGTTCACGTAGCCCGCCACAGGAACCACCTGTCGTTCGGGAAAATTCAAAATCATCAGCCAGAACGGAAGCTGGTGCCTGCTCCCGGTTCAGCCTTGCGCGTGGTTCTCCCGCAGGCGCTGCCTGGAAGCCTCGACCTCGGCCTCGGCGGCGGCGCGGTCGGCCCAGGACGCGCCCTCGACGCTCTTGCCCGGCTCCAGCTCCTTGTAGATCAGGAAGAAGTGCTCGATCTCCAGCCGGTCGAAGTGCGGCAGGTCATCCAGGTCGCGCAGGTGCTCCAGGCGCGGGTCGCCCGCGGGCACGCAGATGACCTTGTCGTCGCCGCCCTTCTCGTCGGTCATCCGGAACATGCCGACCGGACGGCTGCGGATCAGGCAGCCGGGGAACGTGGGCTCTTCCACCAGCACCAGCGCGTCGAGCGGGTCGCCGTCCTCGCCCAGGGTGTCAAGCACGAAGCCGTAGTCGGCCGGGTACTGGGTGGAGGTGAACAGCCTCCGGTCCAGCCGGATCCGGCCGGTTTCGTGGTCGACCTCGTACTTGTTCCTGCTGCCCCGCGGTATCTCGATCAGGACGTCGAATTCCATGGCGCTCCCGTTCCCTTGCGCGGTGTGCTTCACGCTAAGCCGGGGCGAAGCCGCGGATAACGTCCGGCCAGGACGAGGATGGGGCGGTTCGCCGGCCCTGCGGCACAACGGTTGTGCCGCCGTACCAACGCCCGCGGGCAGGCTTGATACCTGGGACCGACGAACATCTCGCTGACCCGCCGCACAATGACCACGTGACGAACCTGGCCAAGAACCTGACGGACACCACCCGCGCGCACGCCGGACGGGTCGCCGTCCGGGTGGACAACGCGGCAATGACCTACCGGGCCCTGGACGAGGCGAGCGCCCGCGTGGCCGGGCTGCTGCACGAGCGCGGCCTCAAGCCAGGCGACCGGATCGGTATCATGATGCCGAACGTCGCCGAGGTCCCCGTCGTGTACTACGGCGTGCTCCGGGCCGGCGGGGTCGTCGTGCCGATGAACCCGCTGCTCAAGGCGCGAGAGGTCGCCTACTACCTCGGCGACTCCGGGGCCAGGATGATCTTCGCCTGGCATTCGTTCGCGGAGCAGGCACGCGGCGGCGCCGACCAGGTCGAGGCGGAATCCGTCGTCGTGGACGGGGTCGGTTTCCCCGCTCTGCTGGCCTCCGTCACCCCGGACTTCCAGGTCGCGGACACCGGCGACGAGGACACCGCGGTGATCCTCTACACCTCGGGCACGACCGGCCACCCGAAGGGCGCCGAGCTCACCCACGGCAACCTCATCAGCAACACCGAAGTGGCGCGGACCGACATCGTCCGCGCGCGCCCTGACGACGTCATATTCGGCGGTCTGCCGCTGTTCCACGTGTTCGGGCAGACCGTCGCGCTCAACGTCGCGGTGGCGGCAGGTGCGTGCCTTACCCTGCTGCCGCGGTTCGACGCCGAGCACGCCCTGCGGATCGTCGCCGGCCACCGGGTGACCGTCTTCGAAGGCGTGCCGACCATGTACGTGGCCCTGCTGCACGCCCCTGACCGAGCGGACCACGACACCTCCGCGCTGCGGATGTGCATCTCCGGCGGCGCGGCACTGCCGGTCGAGGTGATGCGCGGGTTCGAGGAGGCGTTCGGCGTCCCGCTGCTCGAGGGCTACGGCCTGTCGGAGACCTCGCCTGTCGCCTCGTTCAACCACCCCGACCGGGAGCACAAGCCCGGCTCCATCGGCACGCCCATCAGGGACGTGCGAATGCGTCTCGTGGACGGCGAGGGCCGCGAGGTCGTCCGCGGCGAGGTCGGCGAGATCGTCATCCGCGGGCCGAACGTGATGAAGGGCTACTGGCAGCGCCCCGACGCTACCGCCGAGGCGATCCGCGACGGCTGGTTCCACAGCGGTGACCTGGCCCGCGTCGACGAGGACGGCTACTTCTACATCGTGGACAGGAAGAAGGACCTGATCATCCGCGGCGGCTACAACGTCTACCCGCGGGAGATCGAGGAAGTGCTCTACGAGCACCCCGCGATCGCCGAGGCGGCCGTGATCGGCCTGCCGCACCCGGCCCTTGGCGAGGAGGTCGCCGCCGCGGTGGCGCTCAAGCCCGGTGCCGTCATCAGCCCGCAGGAACTGCGAGATTACGTCAAGGGCCAGGTCGCGGCCTACAAGTACCCGCGGCACGTGTGGATCGTCGAATCGCTGCCTAAGGGCCCGACCGGCAAGATCCAGAAGCGGGACATCGTCATCCCGGCCGACCTGACCACGTCGTAAGCCTGACTGCCGCCGTTCCTCGCGAGCTGACCCGATGCCCCCGACCTCGTGATAACTTAGTCATGACTAAGATTAGTCGTGACTAAGTTATCTTGCGGGAG
>Ga0210389_10003078_pt1 | contig 13041 bp, 14 predicted proteins | sample IncBWH28OmetaG_FD_160127 | JGI IMG/M metagenome (GOLD analysis project Ga0210389, IMG submission 160127) | Forest soil microbial communities from Barre Woods Harvard Forest LTER site, Petersham, Massachusetts, United States - Inc-BW-H-28-O ...
CGCGGCGGGCCGTTCCGGTATGTCGACTCGCTCGGGCCGGTGGAGGTCGTCCGGCAGCTCGCGGCGCTCGACGCGAAACACCGCGGACGGTTCGAGCCCTGCGCGCTGCTGGTGAGCATGGCCAGCGAATCGAAACGTTTTTATCCGGCCACCGGAAAACCCGTGTGAGCCATTCACCGTACGAGGAACCGACATGAACAGGATTTTCCGCCGCGCAGCGATGTTTGCGGCTGCGTCATTGGTTTGCGTTCCGGCCGCGCACGCGCAGCAGACGCGCGCCGAACGCACGAAGTATGCCGAGACGTCGCTCTACACGGATGTGATTTCATTTCTGGATTCGCTCCAGGAGCGCGGCGCAAAAATCCACGTCGGGTTCATCGGCCGCACCATGCAGGGGCGCGACGTTCCGTATGTGATCGCATCGCGTCCGCTCGTCACGACACCGCTCGAGGCCAAGCGCCTGGGCCGTCCGATCGTGTACGTGCAGGGCAATATTCATTCGGGCGAAGTCGAGGGGAAAGAGGCGATGCTCGCGATGCTTCGCGATCTGACGCTCGATCCCAAGCGCAATGTGCTCGATTCGATCGTCCTGATCGTCGTGCCGGACTACAATGCGGACGGCAACGAAGCGCTCGCACCGCAGCTGCGGAATCGCGGCGCGCAGAACGGTCCGGAGATGGTCGGTACGAGGCCCAACGCGCAGGGGATCAATCTGAATCGCGACTACGTCCGCGCGGAGACGCCGGAGTCGAAAGGGTCGCTCGCGATGTTCAATGCGTGGGATCCGGATGTGTTCGTCGATCTGCACACGACAGATGGCAGCTATCACGGGTATGCACTCACGTACGCGCCATCGCTCCATCCCGCGGCGGCAATCGCCGGCGCGACGTTCGGCGGCGCGTATGCGCGCGATTCGATGCTGCCGGTGCTGCGCCAGCGCATGAAGGTCCGCGACAACTTCGCGATTTTCGACTACGGAAATTTTTCGGGCGATGAAGGTCCGCGTGCAGGCCCGGGCGAGGCGCGCAGCTGGTCTACGTATTCGCACACGCCACGCTACGGCACCAACTACTACGCGTTGCGCGGTCGCATTTCGGTGCTGAGCGAGGCATTCTCGCACGATCCATTCGAGCGGCGCGTGAAATCCACATACGCGTTCGTGCACGAGCTGCTCTCGTTTACGGCGGAGCGGTCCAAATCGGTGCTTGCCATCAGTCGCGGTTCGGACGCCGGCCTCGAATCCGGAAAATCATTCGACGTGCCGATTCGCGCCGGGACCATGGCGCATCCGTCCACGCAGGTCGTCGTGGAAGAACTGCTCGACACGATTCCCGAAGCTCGGGAAACACTGCGCGCGCAGGCGGCCGCAGCGGCCGCGGCACGCACTGCGGGCGGTGGACGTGGTGGTCGTGGCGGCGGCGGCGCAGGAGGCGGACGCGGTGGTCCGGCGGCGTGCGCATGGCCGCTGACGCAGCCGGGCATGCGCTGCGGAATGGTGCGCACGGGAAAGTTCGTGAATCAGAAGATGCTCGTACGCGACCGTTTCGACGCGACGCTCACGGCGAAGCTTCCGGTTGCATATCTGCTGCGAAAGATGCCCGGACAGGATTCGCTCGTTGCCGAGTTGCGCCTGCATGGCGTGGTGGTCGAGCGGCTGACGTCGCGCCTCGACGCGCGCGGCGAACAGTTCACCGTCGATTCAGTCACCAAACTTCCACCGGGCGACGGCCACAGCGACATCCGGGTTACCGGTGTGTGGAATGCCGGCGATCATGTCGTGGGCGAGCCCGGCGATTACATCGTGCGCGGCGCGCAGCCGCTTGGCGTGCTGTCGGTGATTTTGCTCGAACCGATGTGCGACGACGGACTCGCCGCATGGAATTATTTTGACGCGGCGCTCGAGGCCCTGATGAAAACAGCGGACCACACCCTCCCCGTTGCACGCATCACAGCGCCGATCAACGTCACCACGCGCATCATACCGTAAGGAATGCTCCGCCAGTCGCTTCTGTACCTTTCGCGGCAGCCGCAGCTCTTCCGGCTCGTCCGGAAAAATTCGTTCGCGCAGGCGATGGCGTCGCGATTTGTCGCCGGCGAGACCGTCGATACCGCGGTCGCCGCCGTGCGGCGGCTGAATGCACTGGGGATCAGCGCGTCGCTCGATCTGCTCGGCGAGAGCGTGACGAATGAAGCCGAAGCACGCGCGGCCGGCGAACAATACGTGCGCCTGCTGGACGCCATCGCGCAGAACAAGCTGGATGCGAACGTCTCGGTGAAGCTGACCGCGATGGGACAGGACATCAGCGACGATCTGTGCGAGTCGATCATGGGCAAGATCCTCGACCGCGCGCAGCAGCACGGAAGTTTCGTGCGTCTCGATATGGAAGGGAGCGCGTACACACAGCGGACGCTCGATTTTTTCGAGAAGCGGCTGTATCCGCGCTATCCGGACAATGTGGGCATCGTGCTCCAGAGTGCACTTCGCCGAACATGGACCGACGTCGAGCGCGCGATCGCGCTGAACTGCCGTGTACGGCTATGCAAAGGAGCATATCTCGAACCCGCGACAGTCGCCTTTCCGGACAAAGCGGACGTCGACCGCAACTACGTGACGTGCATGCAAGCGCTGATGGAGCGCGGCAGGTATCCGGGACTCGCCACGCACGACCCCGAAATCATTTCGATCGCGAAGGCGTACGCGACGGAGCACGGCATCGAGCGCGCGCGTTTTGAATTCCAGATGCTGTACGGCGTCCGGCGTGACATGCAGGAACAGCTCGCGCGCGACGGATACCGGCTGCGCGTGTACGTTCCTTTTGGCTCACAGTGGTATCCGTATCTCATGCGGCGTCTCGCGGAACGTCCGGCGAACCTCGCGTTTATCACCGGAAGCATCGTGCGCGAGTTTGCGGCAGGCCGGAAAAAGCCGGGGCGTCAGAGCGCGTGACGCCCGGGCAGCATCTTCCGCCGGAATATGAAAAAGGCGACGAGACGACCGTCGGCGGGTACGCGGCAGTCCACTCGCGCCCGGCGGCTCTCGAAGGACGCGACGGCATGTCGTACAGTCTCGACTTGCTCAGCGATTCGACCGGCGACGCCACCCGCCCGTTCGGCGCGTATCTGATTTTTGTTCAATGGGCGCGAGTCGGCGCGCAGAAGGCTGAAGGTCATCTCGAAACGGATTTTCTTGCCTGGGGGAGCACCGCCGATGAAGCAGAACGCGCGCTGGGCTCGATGACGCTGAAGGATGCTCAGCGCGCACTCGATGCGCTCGTCGCGGCGCGCGACGGCGGCTCGACCCGCCGCTGGTGGGATGTGATGCGCGAAGACGACGGAGCCGAGTGACGGAGGCTCGCGGTACAGTTCTCAATGGCACCGGCGGCATCTGGGCCGTGCGCACATCGGAAGGGGCAACAGTCGACGCATCGCTCCGCGGGCGCCTCAAGCAGGAAAGCGCAACGATGAAGCTCGCGGTGGGTGATGAAGTCACCATCGCACAAGACGGAGCCGACGGCGCGTGGACGATTGCGGAGATTCATCCGCGCCGCGCCGTGCTGGCGCGACGTTCACCCGGCAAGGCGCGTGGCGAGCGGATCGTCGCGGCGAATGTCGATCAGGTCCTCGTGGTGTTCGCGGCGGCAAAGCCGGAACCGCACGTCAGGATGCTCGATCGCTTTCTCGTGATCGCCGAGGGGAACGACATTCCCGCGCGGATCATCTTCAACAAGGTTGAGCTCGTTGGTGGACCGTCGGGCGTAGACGACATCGCCCGTGACTACGAGCGCGCCGGATACGACGTGCATCGCACGAGCGTGAAAGCGAAAATTGGCCTGACCGAACTTCGCGATGTGCTCGCCGGCAAGACGTCGGCACTGACCGGGCCATCAGGCGTCGGAAAATCTTCGCTGTGCAATGCGCTCTTTCCGGGACTCGATCTTCGCACGGCGGAGATCAGCGAGTCAGTGAACAAAGGACGGCATACGACGGTCGGCGCGCTGCTCGTTCCGATTCCCGATGCGCTCGGCGGATTCGTCGTCGATACACCGGGATTGCGTGAGGTCGGGATGTGGGGGCTGCCGAGTGTCGATCTGGCGCATTGTTTCCCGGAATTCAGGCCGTTTCTCGGGCTGTGCAAGTTTCAGGACTGTTCGCATCAGCACGAGCCGAGTTGCGCGGTTCGTTCGGCTGTCGAAGCGGGGGAGATATCGCGCGAGCGCTATGAGAGTTACAGCAAGCTTCGGGAAGAGTTGTCCGAGGCGGAGAATAGTTGGTGATGAATGGGATCGAATCAAATCGGAGCTACTCGGAACTAACTCAGAACCAACTTAGAACCAACTTAGAACCAACTTAGAACAGTGGTCAGTGATGAGTTGGGAGTACAAAGTGATGAGTTTTGAGTTGGAAGTGAACAGTTCTGAGTGAACTGATAAGGCGCGAAAATGATTCGGGGTGCGGGGTTTGGCGGATGACGATATGAGCGGGCACCGCGATATTGGTCGGCACGATGCAAGATTTTCGGAAACTCATGGTGTGGCGCCGCGCGCATGCGTTCGGCGTGGTCGTCCACCGCGTGTCGGCTGCTATACCACGGCGTGACAATGCGGGAGTTGTGAGTCAGCTGAGGCGCGCTGCGCTCTCCATTTCCGCTAATATCGCCGAAGGGTGTGGCCGCGAATCCAACAAAGAATTGGCGCGATTCCTTCAGATCGCGATCGGATCGGCATCGGAAACTGAAAGCCACCTACAGTTCTGTGTCGATGCCGTGCTGATCCCCAAGGCAGACTTCAACCGCGCCCATTCCGAAGTCGTCGAAATCCGTCGGATGCTAATCGGCCTCCTACAGAAAATCCGCGCCTCGCCGACGCGCCCCCTCCCGCCAACTCAAAACTGAAAACTTCCGACTCACAACTCGTCACTTTGTACTCGATATTCACAACTTCTCACCGGCGTCGTGAGTTCTGAGTTGGGAGTACGAAGTTATGAGTGTTGAGTTGAAAGTTCTCAGTTTTGAGTTGCCTCACCCGGAGCTGTAACTACGGCGACAGCCGACCGACGCTCCACTTCCCGTTCTCGCGCGCATACACAATCCTGTCATGCAGCCGACTCGGCCGTCCCTGCCAGAACTCGAACGAATCCGGCGTCACGCGATATCCTCCCCAGTGCGGCGGCAGCGGCACATCGCCCGGATGCGCGAGTTCGAGACGAGCGACTTCATTCTCGAGTATTTCGCGCGAGGCAAGCGATGCGCTCTGGTGCGACGCCCACGCGCCGATCCGGCTCCCATGCGGACGTGTGCGAAAATACGCGTCGGATTCCTCGCGGGTCGCGCGTGCAACGGTTCCCGTCACCCGCACCTGACGCTGCAGATCGCCCCACCAGAAACAAAGCGACACGTTCGGATTTGCCTCGAGTTCGGTACCCTTGCGGCTCCGGTAGTCCGTGAAAAACACGAATCCGCTGGCATCGACGCCCTTGAGCAACACGATACGCGCGGACGGACGTCCATCGCGCGTACTCGTCGCCAGCGTCATCGCGTTGGGTTCGGTCATCCCTGACCGCAGCGCCTGCTCGAACCATTTCTCGAACTGGCGGATGGGATCGGCATCCACATCGCGCTCGGTGAGCGATTCCAAGGCGTAGTCGCGTCGAAGGTCGGCGAGGTCCATGCCGAAACTTAGCCGCCGCCGCGAAGCCACGCTAAGTTCTTAGGGCGATGACAATTCCCACAGGAACTGCCTCACACCGTGCAGAAGGCGACGCGCTCGCACCGTTGCGCTGCGCCGTGGTCACAGTTTCCGATTCGCGCACAGTGGAAACGGACGAATCCGGCGCGCTCATCAAACAGCTGATCGACGGCGCGGGTTTCACACTCGCGGACTACGCGCTCCTTCCGAACAATGAAGCCCGTGTCCGCGGCCACGTGCGCGGCCTCGTCGCGCGCACCGATGTCGATGCGGTGCTCATCACCGGCGGCACCGGACTCGGCAGCAAGGATCGCACCGTTGAAGCCGTCCGCGAACTGCTCGACAAAGAGCTCCCCGGCTTTGGCGAGATCTTTCGCGTGCTCTCGTTTCAGGAGCAGATCGGCGCGGCGGCGATCCTGTCACGCGCCGTTGCAGGATCCGCAAACGGAAAATTCGTAGTCTCGATGCCCGGCTCAAAAGCCGCCGTTGAACTCGCACTCACCCGAATCATCCTTCCCGAACTCCGCCACGCCGTCCGGGAACTTCGGCGTTAGGTGAGCTCCAACGACCAAGTGATCGACATCTCCGGATCCATCGTGTCGCGCACCGTGCAGTAGCGTGTCACCGCGAGTTCGATCGCGCGCATCGTCTGCGTATGATCGATCCCTGCTCCGCTGATCGTGTACGCAAGATGCGCCCGCGTGATGCGGCGCGGCGTATCGGGCTTCCGCTCGGCAGTCGTCTTTACATCGAGCGTCGTCGGCGGTGTCCGCCGTTTCGTCAGCATTTCGACGACGTCGATTGCCGTGCACGTCGCGAGCGCCACGAGCAGAGTTTCCGGCGGGCTCGGACCTTCGAGCGATTTCCCATCGATACGCACGGTCGGCGCCCCGGCCTTGCCGGCGTCGAACGTCCATCCGCCCTTCCACTGCGCGCCGACGGTCAGGTCGGCGCGCACTTCATCAGGTGTACCAGCGCGATCGTATTTCACGGGTTCGTACCGACCGTGATTGGCGCGCGCACCGCGTTTCCCCACTCGGTCCAGCTGCCGTCGTAGTTCCGCACCTTCTTGTAACCGAGCAAGTAGGTGAGCACGAACCAGGTATGGGACGAGCGCTCGCCGATTCGGCAGTACGCAATCACATCGTCGTTCGCAGAGAGTCCATTCTCTTTTTCGTAAATCGCGCGCAGTTCACCGGCGTTCTTGAAACTGCCGTCGGCGTTTGCGGCGCGCGCCCACGGAATGCTCCGCGCGGTTGGAATGTGGCCGCCGCGCAGCGTCCCCTCCTGCGGATAGTCGGGCATGTGCGTGCGTTCGCCGCTGTATTCCTGCGGTGAGCGGACATCGACGAGCTTGCCGCCCTGTTTGAGATGCGCCTGCGTCTCGGCAAAAAATGCGCGAATGTGCGCGTCGTCGCGTGCAGGTGCCGCGTAAGAAGTCTTTGGGAATTTAGGCACGTCGGTGACCATCGGCCGTCCTTCGGCTTCCCACTTCATGCGGCCGCCGTCGAGGATGCGTGCGTTCGTGAAGCCGAACAGCTCGAACACCCAGAGTGCGTAGGTCGCCCACCAGTTGTTCTTGTCGCCGTAGAGAACGACCGGGGTAGTGAGGTCGATGCCGCGTTCGCGAAGGAGATCCTGAAATCGCTCGGACGAGACGTAGTCGCGGAGCACGCGATCGTTGAGATCGGCGTGCCAGTCGATTTTCTGCGCGTTCGGAATGTGGCCCATATCGTACAGCAGCACGTCTTCGTCGCTCTCGAGAATGCGGAGCGTGGGATCATCGAGATGCTCGGCGAGCCATGTCGTGGTCACGAGACGGTCGCCGCGGGCATAGCCCTTCTTGGCGATCTCGTCTGGAATTGTGTCGGGCGCCATCGCGTTCACTCCGTTGTGTTTATTCCTGCATCATCCGATGCGGGTCCCATTATCCACCGCGTGCCGGGGCCGCAGCAGCACGACTTCCGTCGGCGACGGCATCGCGCCGAGGACGAGCACCTGGCTCGTGAACCCCGCAATCCGGCGCTCACCGATGTTCACCACCGCGACGACCTGCGTTCCCGCGAGCGTCTCCGGCGAGTAATGCGTCGTAATCTGCGCGCTCGACCGCCGAACCCCAAGCTCGGGGCCAAAGTCTATATCCAGTTTGATCGACGGCTTGCGTGCTTCGGGAAACGGCTCCGCGTGCACGATGGTGCCGACGCGAATATCAATCGCGAAGAAGTCCTCGGGAACAGGCATCGTTACTCTGGCTTGATCGGCGCCGGCTTGGCCGGCGCTGCAGTCGCCGAAACTTCCGGCAGGAGCGTGAAGCGCGCGTACTGTTCGGGGCGCAGATACAGTTTCGCCGCGTCTCGAATCATCTCACGCGTGAGCCCCTTCACGAGCTCCGGATAGTGGAGGTAATCGCGCTGGTCGCGGTGATCTTCGTCGGCGTCGCTCATCGCGTTCAGCCACGAAGCGTTCTGTTTGAGCCCCGTTTCATGTTCGCGCAGCTCGATCTCGCGGATCTTCGTGAGGTTCGAGTCGCTGACGGTGCCGGCTTTGATCTCGTCGAACACCTTGAACACCGCGGCGATGAGTTCGTCGACACGCTCGGGCGCCGATCCGAAATCGACGCTGAGATTGTAGTGCTCGTATGGAACGTTGGTGCATGCGCCGCCGGCATTCGCGCCATAGGTGCCTCCCTTTTCCTCACGCAGCACTTCGCGCAGACGGATGTTGAGGAGTTCTGTGAGCGCGTCCATCGCATAGCGATTCGCGAAGCTGTACGTGCAGGCGCCGGTGAAGATCAGCGTCGTCTCGGCTTTTGGCTCGACGCCTTTGCGCACGATTTGCTGCACCACGCCTGGCGGCGGCCGGATGCCCGTGTCTCTCGCCTTTTCATGGAGGCCGAGTGACGGCAGTGAGGCGAGGTACTGCTCCACGAGCGGGCGCATCGAGTCAGGCTTGAAACTGCCGACGATGAAAAAGGTAAATCCGCTCGCATCGGCAAAGCGGTCGCGATAGATCGCGAACGCCCGCCCGATGCTCACTGAGTCGAGCAGCGCGGACGAAAGCAGGTGCACACGCGGATTGTGTTGTGCCATCGTTGCTTCGACGGTGTCGCCGAACACCGACTCCGGATCGTTCTTCTGGTTCGCCAGCGCGGCGCGCATCTGCTCCTTGAACGCGAGAAACGCACCGGTGTCGATACGCGGCGCGGTCATGCGGAGCCACGCGAGCTGGAACATCGTCTCCGCGTCTTTCGCCGATGCCGTCCCGCGCACGCCTTCACCGTTGCCGTCGATACCGGCGGCAACGTTCACTTTCTTGCCGGCGAGTTTTTTGCCGAGCGCGATTGCGTTGAATGAGCCGACGCCGCTGCGCGACATCATGACCGAGCTCAGGTCGGCATTGATCACGTCCGAATTGGGAACGAGCGATTCACCGCCCGACGACCGTCCTGCAAAGAGCAGCTCGTCAGCCTTGAAGTCGGTCGGCTTGAGGAGAACGCGCGCGCCGTTCGAGAGCGTCCACTCGAGAATTCCCGTTTCCGGAAGCGTCCGCTCCGCGACGATTTTCCCTGCAGCCGGAGGATTCGGCACCAGCGCCGCGTCGGAGGAAGAGTCCACGTACGCGGAAAGCACCGCGACTTTCGCGGCATCGAACACCTTGAGCATGGCCGCCGCGGTCGGCACGTGAATCTCCGGCTTCTCGGGCGCCGCGACGAGCACGACGCGGTCTTTGTCGCCGAACGACGTCTTCGAGAGCGCGTTGACTTCGGCGACGGTGATGCTCGACGCGAGCGCCTTCATCAGAAACTGTTCCTGCTCGATTCCGACAATCGGTGTGTTCCACAAGGTGCTGCTCACATACTCGTCGACGAATCGCGACGAGACGGTCTTATCGCGTTCGGTGTACTGCTGTTCCACCGATCGCAGCAGATTCGTGCGCTGCCGGTCGAGCTCGGTTTGCGTGAAGCCAAACCGCTCGATGCGCTCTGCTTCGGCGAGAAGCGCCTGCGCCGCCTTTTCGAAGCCGCTCTCCTTTACGCCGGCGGCGAGCTGGTAGACGTCTTTCGTTCGCACAAACGCTCCTCGACCGCCTCCCGCATACACGAACGGCGCGTCGGCACGTTGCGTGATTTCCGCGAGGCGGGCGTTGACCATGTTGTCGTAGAACGACGACACGAGCGTGCGGCGAAAATCGCCAATCGTGCGGACGCTGTCGCGCGGCTTGAACCAGAGCAGTGCGACCGAAGCCTGCGGATATTCTTTATCGGTCTCGATCGAGACGAGTGTCGCATCGTGGTCCGGCACGGCGGCGTATTCGCGCGGGCGCGGGGAGGCCGGCATCGGAATCGCCGCGAAGCGTTCGCGGATCGACGCTTCCATTTGCGCGGGGTCGAAGTCGCCGACCGCGATGACGGTCATGAGATCCGGCCGGTACCAGTCGTGATAGAATTTCGCGGCGAGGCTGTCGGCGAAGGTTTCGAGACTCTCTTTCGTTCCGATCGGCACGCGCTCGGCGTACTTCGACCCCTGGAGCATGACGGGGAACTGCCGGTTTTGCACGCGGGCACCGGCATCGCGCCCGGTGCGCCACTCTTCGATTACTACGCCGCGCTCCTTTTTCATCTCGGCGGCGTCGAATGAGGTCGCTCCGCTCGCCCAATCCTGCAGGATGTCGAGCGCTGTGTTCACGAGGCGCGCCGTGTCGGTCGGGATCTGGAGCATATACACCGTTTCATCAAACGATGTGTACGCGTTGAGGTCGGCGCCGAAGCGCATTCCGACGCGCTCCAGGAAATTCACGATTTCTTTTTTCGGGAACCGCTTGGTGCCGTCGAACATCATGTGCTCGACGAAATGGGCGATCCCGCGCTGGTTGTCGTCTTCGAGGATCGAACCCGCGTTGACGACGAGGCGGAGTTCGGCGCGATTGTCCGGCTTCTTGTTGCGGCGGATGATGTAGTGGAGGCCGTTCGGGAGCTGGCCTCTGACGACATGAGCATCCGCCGGGAGCGGCGCGGCGAGTTCTTGCGCCCCTGCGGTTGCTGTGAGCGAGCCGGTAAAAATAAAAATTGGCGCTGCGACTGCTATAAATCGACGCATGATGACGTTGTGGAAGAGATGATTGAAAGTAGTTGCTTCTGTTAGGTTGAGGCGTGTGCCCTCATGCCGCCGCACCCCCGCCCCCCGAAATGGACGCGTATTCGCGCCATGTGCTCGTGTGTACCGGCGGTTTTTGCTCGCCAAACCGGGAGGGCCGCGCACTTTACAGCCACTTGGCCCAGCTTTTGGAGCGCGAAGGGCTGTTGTTCGGTCCTACACGAGTCAAACGCTCTGAAGCTCCGTGCCTCGGGGTATGCAGTTCCGGACCCATCGTGGTCGTGTATCCCGAGGGGATCTGGTACTCCGGAGTAACCCCGGCGCTCCTCGAACGCATTGTCATTGAACACCTCAGACAGGGAAAAGTCGTCGAGGAGGCGGTTTTTCACCGTCTGAACGGCTAACTTCCCGTCTTGCGCAGGACGGTCGCGGGCGTGAATTTCGCTCACTGACCGCAGGCGGCGGAAACCGGGAAATCCGATGTCGGAAATACTGTACGAACGAACGATGCCTCAGGGCCATGTGGTGCGAATCCGGCGGCTTACGCCGGACGGCACCGGGCCCATGCGGGCGGTGATCGAGATCGATCGCCGTGCCGGGAGTCCGCGCACGTCCGGTGGTGGCGGCAATCCCCCGGCACTTATGGCAGTGGAAGGAGAAAGCGAGACCGACGTGGTCGCATCGCTCCTTCCGTTCGTGCAGGATGACGCGTCCGTCGCGCGCCTACTCGCGCAGCGCGGCGTGCGCTGATGTTGGCTTTCCGTTGACCGGTCCGATCAATCCGCGACGCATGATGCTCGGCGCCGCAAAGAAACTCCTTCTCGATTCACCTGCTCCGAAGACCGGCCAGGCTCCCGCCGCCCGCTTCGAGCCGCCCCGACTCACTGCAAATATTCTGGAGAAGAGCCGTATGTCCCGTTCACGTGATCGTATTCTCGCCAATCTCGACGAGATGTACCGCGAGGCCTTCGAGCGCTCCAAAGCCACGGGCGACGACGCACAGATGGCCTCGCTCGATTTTGCGTATCGCCGCGAGCAGCTCTATTTCGAAATCCTGCTCGACGTGCGCGACGCGATCGAACGGCAGTAGGGTGTTCTCCTCCGCCCGCCGGAGCACGCTGATTTGCGGTTGATACCGCTCGTCCTCGTGCTGCTCGCGGGCTCCGCCGTCGTCTGGTGGATGCTCCGGTCGCGTGCGCACCTGCGCTCGCGGATTGCCGAGGAGGCAGAGGCCCGGCGAAAGCTCGAAGAGCTGCAGGCCAGCCTGCTCGAGCGTACGGTGGAACTCGAGGATGCCAACGAGCATCTCGAGCGCGAAATCGAAGAGCGGCGCAAAGTCGAGCATGCGCTCCGCGAGAGCGAAGAGCGCTACGCACTCGCCGCGCGCGGCGCTAACGACGGACTCTGGGACTGGAATCTCATCGCCGGCGAGGTGTATCTCTCCGAGCGCTGGCGCGAGATGGTCGGCGTTGTCGACCGCGCGCTCTCGCTGAGTCCCGAGGAATGGTTCAGCCGCGTGCATCTGAGCGATCTGCCGCAGCTCAAGGTCGATATCGCCGCACAGGCCGCCGGTTCACGTTCGCACTTCCACAGCGAGCACCGGCTTCGCCACAGCGAGGGATTTTTCATCTGGGTGCTCTGCCGCGGCATCGTCGTTCGCGACAACGAGGGACGCGCGCTGCGCATCGCCGGCTCGATGACGGACATCACGGCCCGAAAAGATCTCGAGGAGCGGCTGCGCCGTGAGGCGCAGTTCGATTCGCTCACCACGCTCCCCAACCGCAGTTACGCAACAGATCTTCTGCGCCGCGCCATCGCGCGGGCAAAGCGAAACAAAGAGCAGCAGTTCGGCGTGCTCTTTCTCGACTGCGACCGCTTCAAAGTCGTCAACGATTCGCTCGGGCATCATGCGGGTGACTCGCTGCTTCGCCTGGTCGCCGGACGGTTGAACGGCTGCGTGCGTCCGGGCGACGTCGTCGCGCGTCTCGGCGGCGACGAGTTCGTCGTGATTCTCGAGGGCGTCAAAGACGAGGCCGAGGCGATTTCAGTTGCCGAGCGCATCCAGCATTCGCTGGCGCAGCCGTTTTATCTCGACGGGCGGGAGCTGTTCATGTCGGTCAGCGTGGGCATCGCGATGAGCCAGCCGGGCGTCGAGCGTCCGGAGGACTATCTGCGCGACGCCGACCTCGCGATGTACCGCGCGAAACTGCGCGGACGCGCGCGGCATGAGGTGTTCCACGCGGACATGCGCGCGGGCGCGGTGC
>Ga0210389_10003079_pt1 | contig 13039 bp, 9 predicted proteins | sample IncBWH28OmetaG_FD_160127 | JGI IMG/M metagenome (GOLD analysis project Ga0210389, IMG submission 160127) | Forest soil microbial communities from Barre Woods Harvard Forest LTER site, Petersham, Massachusetts, United States - Inc-BW-H-28-O ...
TTAAGGAGTGCACTTCTTTGGGTTTTCGCCGTATGACGCTCGGAGTGCGGGCGATGATCTTAGATGAGGAAAACCGCGTTTTCCTGGTGAAGCATTCGTATGTGTACGGCTGGCAGATGCCGGGTGGCGGAGTTGAACCGGGCGAAACAATAGCTGCGGCGCTTGAAAGAGAAGTACGCGAGGAGGGCAATATCGAGCTGACCGCGTCACCGACCCTCCACGCGATATATTACAACACGCACGACTCGTTACGCGATCACGTCGCTTTATACATCGTGCGCCAATTCCGGCAGGTTGGGCCGCCAAAACCGAACTATGAGATCATCGCGCACGGATTCTTCGCGACCGACGAATTGCCGACCGACACAACACGGGGTACCCGCGAGCGTATAGTCGAGGTCTTAACGGGCCAGCAGCGAGCAGAATTGTGGTGATCTTTGCATCGAAGCCAGGGCGTCTGATTATCTAGGAGCTACCGCTTCGTGTACGACGAACGGCCGGATACTTTCGTCCTTCAGAAGATTCTCGAAGTATTCGATTGTCCGTATCAGCCCTTCATGCAATGAGGTCTTCGGCGCCCACCCCAGGGCCTCGTCAGCTTTAGAAATGTCCGGGCGGCGTTGCCGCGGATCGTCTTGTGGCAGCGGCCGATGCACAATCCGCGAGCGCGATCCCGTGAGCTCGATCACCAGCGCAGCGAGCTCGAGCATGGTGAATTCCTTCGGGTTGCCGATATTGATCGGCCCGGTCACGTCGTCCGCCGAATTCATCAGGCGGATGAGCCCGTCGATCAGGTCGTCGACATAGCAGAACGAGCGCGTCTGCATGCCGTCGCCGAACACGGTAATGTTGCGGCCAAGGAGCGCCTGCACGATGAAGTTCGACACCACGCGGCCGTCGTTCGGATGCATGCGCGGGCCATAGGTGTTGAAGATGCGCGCCACTTTGATGCGCAGCTTGTGCTGACGCCAATAGTCGAAGAACAAGGTCTCGGCGCAGCGCTTGCCTTCGTCGTAGCAGGAGCGCGGGCCGATCGGATTGACATGGCCCCAGTAATCCTCGGTCTGCGGGTGGACATTGGGGTCGCCATAGACTTCCGAGGTCGAGGCCTGGAGGATTTTCGCGCGCAGACGCTTGGCGAGGCCCAGCATATTGATGGCGCCGTGCACGCTGGTCTTGGTCGTCTGCACCGGGTCGTGCTGATAGTGCACGGGCGAAGCAGGGCAGGCGAGATTGTAGATCTGATCCACCTCGACATAGAGCGGAAAGGTCACGTCATGCCGCATCAGCTCGAAGCGGTGATGGTCGATGATGGCGTCGATATTGCGCCGCGTGCCGGTGAAATAATTGTCGGCGCAAATCACGCTCGCGCCCTGCGCCAGGAGCCGCTCGCACAGATGCGACCCGAGGAAGCCCGCTCCTCCGGTCACCAATACGCGGTTTTCAAGATGCATCGTTACCCACTCTGGGGGGAATTTCCCCGTTATTGCAATGGTATCGCAGGGGCTGAATCAAGCAATCCGGATTTCGTTGATGTAAAGACCGGGGGGTAGGCCGTGTCGGGTTCATGCGGCGATCGGGTTTTAACCAGCCGTTAACCATAGCGCAGCCACGTTGGCGCCAGTGACAAGGTGACTCGCCGTCCGAGGCGACTTGCAATCATGGCATTCACGGCGACCGGGATGGAGCGGGGCGGCTGGCGCAATCAGGCGCGGCGTCTTGCTCTGGTTCCGGTAGCAGCGGCCACAGAATTCGCGCTTGTCGATCCGCCGCCGCAAAGCCCGCCGCCGCTTCGGTGGCCGGACGATGCTCCGACGCCACCGCATTCCTCGCCGCCTGATGCGGAAGCCCGACAGCGGCCTAGTTCAGAGCGCCCCAATTTGGAGCGGTCAGGATCGGAGCCGAGCGAAGCGGGTCTCGACGCATCCGATCTTGCCGCACTCCGGCAGCTGATTACGGTGAAGACCACCGCGGCGAAGATGCTCAACGAGCGGATTCGCAAGCTCACGGCCGAGGGAACGGCAAAGGACAAGCGGATTGCCGAACTTGAGGACCATCTGCTTTCGGCGCGCGAAGATCTCGCCCATAGCGACAATAAAAATCACTCGCTACAGGCGTCGCTCGATCTGACGCTCGGCGAGAGCGCCCGCCTCTCCGGGCGGGTCTGGGACACCGGGGTCGAAGCCGATGCGCTCAAGGCGCAGGTCGAGAGCGCCAAGTCGGCCCTGCGCACGGTCGAAACCGAACGCGATCGTCTGACCGCGGCGGCGCAGGAAGCCAAAGAACTGCGCCGGGTCGAAGCCGATTTTCTCAATAGCCAGATCGAGGCTATGGCGACGCGCGCTGCCACGGCGCAAGATATGCTGGCGGAGGTGCGGCGCAGCCTGGCCGCGCGCACCGAAGAGAGCAAAGAATCGCTACACAAAGCGATGGAAGCGGCGCTGTTGCGTAACGCCGCCGATGAAACTCTGCGCGAGGTCAGAGCTTCGCTGCAAGCGAAGGAGTTCGAGGTCCGCGAGCTTGAACGCTCACGCGCGGCGCTGATGGCCCAGGTGGGCGCCTTGCTCGAAGCCTTTGAAGCGCGTGCCGCCGCGCTCGCCGCGGCCGAAGACAAGGCCAAATCTCTTGAGCTCCGCGTCACGGAGGCCGAGGCCAAGGCGGCCTCTCATGCCGGCGCCAATGCCAGGACTGAAGCCCGGATTGCGGCAGCGCTGAGCCAGATCGACAGCTTGAATTTTCAGCGGCAAAGCCAGCAATCCGCTCCGGTCACAGCCGCCGAGGCCGAACACATTGCAATATCCTTGGTGCGCCGGGTCGAAGATGCCGAGACCAGATCGGCGTTGGCTGCGAGGGAGATCGAAAGCCTGAATGCGAAGCTGCAAAGCCAGGAGGCTGCTGTCGCCGAAGGCGCCGACGCGGTCCAGTCGCTCGTCGAGCAAGCCGCCAATGCCGAGGCCAATTCGCGCGCGGTGCAGAGCGCCATGCAGGACCTGAATGTGGAATTGCAGCACGAGCAGGCGCGCCGCGCCATCGCCGAAGTCGCCCTCAGCAAATTCGAGACCGAGGCGGTCCGGCTGCGCAACGAAGTGAACAGGCTCCGCATGAGCGACGAGAAGATCGGCACCAAGAGCGACAAGATTCGCGATGCGAAGCGCACTGAAGCTGACGTGGAGCCGGAGTCGCCGGTGGCGATCTGCTCGGCGCAATCCCTGCTCGCCGCAACGATCTCGCTTTAAGATATCGTGCCTGAGCGTTCGTCTAGAATTCTTCCCACTCAGGACCGTCTTTGATCGCGGCCGCGAGCGCCGTCTGCATCCGTCCGACTGGACCGCGGCCGTTCATGCCGCTCGCCGCTTTGGACGTGGCGGCAGTCACAGCGGCCGGCTTCGCCACGGGTTTGGCTTCCGTCTTGGCTGCCGTCGTGGGCGCTGGCTTGCGCTCTGGCTCGGGCGCCGGCGCCGCAGCGCGCGGAGAAGCCTTGGCCGCGGGCGCCGCGACTTCATGCTGCGCGTCGTCGTCGAGGCGGAACACGGCGACCTGCTCGGTCATGGCGACTGCCTGGGTCTCGAGCGTCTTGGCGGTCGCGGCGTTTTCTTCCACCAGCGCCGAATTCTGCTGCGTGACCTCGTCCATCTGCGTCAGCGCCCGGTTGACCTGCTCGAGGCCGGTGGCCTGTTCGGCGCTGGCGGCCGCGATCTCGGCCACGGTCTCCGCGACGCTCTTGATGGAAGTAACGATCTCGGTCAGCGCTGTGCCGGCTTTGTTGACGAGGTCGACACCGTCCTTCACCTGGCTGTTGCTGTTGGTGATGAGGTCCTTGATGTCCTTGGCGGCCTGCGACGAGCGTTGCGCCAGGCTGCGCACTTCGGAGGCCACCACCGCGAAACCGCGACCCGCTTCGCCGGCGCGGGCCGCCTCGACCGCGGCATTGAGCGCGAGCAGATTGGTCTGACGCGCGATCTCGTCGATGACGCCGATAATGTCGGCGATCTTGCGTGAGGATTCCTCGATTCGCGCCATAGCTTGGACCGCCTGCGCCACCACCTGGCCGCCGCGATCGGCGACCTCGCGGGTTGTGGTCGCCGACTTGCTTGCTTGCTGAGCGTTGTCGGCGTTCAGCTTCACCGTGGCCGCGATCTGTTCCATCGAGGCCGAGGTCTGTTCGAGGCTTGCCGCCTGTTCCTCGGTGCGTTGCGACAGGTTGGTGGTGCTGGTCGAAATTTCGGCCGATGCATTGGTCACTTCACGCGTCGACGACACGATCGCGCTGATGGTCTGCTGCAACTGGCCGATGGCGCCGTTGAAATCGTCGCGGATCTTGATGTATTCGGCGGCAAATTGGTCGCTCAGCCGATAGCTCAGATCGCCCTGCGCCATGCGCTCAAGGCCGGCGCCGAGCGATTGCACGACGCGGGCAACCTGGGCGGCGGCCTCCGCGCGCGCGGCCTCGTTGCGGCGGCGTTCCTCGTCGGCCGCGCGGCGCTGTTCGTCCGCGGCGCGCTGCTGCTCGGCGGATTTCACCTCGGCCTCTTTGAGCGCCAGTGCATTGTCTTTGAAGACTTGAACCGCCTTCGCCATGGTGCCGACTTCGTCGCCGCGGTCCTGGCCGGCGATTTCGGTGGTCAGATCGCCCTCGGCCAAAAGCTTCATATTGTCGCCGAGGCCAACGAGCGGCTTGGTGATCTTGGCCATCGCGATCCACAGCCCGAGCACGCCGCAGAGTGCGAGCCCGATGATGCCGATCAGCGACGTCGTGATGATGGTGGTCGTGGCGCTCGCCGACGCTGCCGCCGTCGCGGCCTTGGCCTTCTCGATCTGGTCGTTGGCGAAATTGCTCGCGGTTGACGTAAACGCGCCGATCAGCGCGTCGCATTTGACCATGGCCTTGGTGGCGTTGTCGTTGTCGTCCTTCAAGCCCAGCGCCACGACGCCTGCGACGCAGCCGTTGATGGCTTGCGCCTTGGTCAGGAGATCCTCAAAGAACTGCTTGTTTCCAGGATCGAGGTCCTCGGCTTCTTTGAGAAAGCTGATCACGTTGCTGGAATTCGATTCGACCGACTTGCCCGCGGCTATGCCTTCCGGCGAATTGCCGGGATACGCGATGGCGCGATAGGTGGCGTAGCCGAGGATATTGACCGAGCGGGCGCCGCGGGCCAGCGCCAGGACGGCGGGCTCTTCCTTGGCGGCCAATTGCGTGTAGGTCTGGTCGACGTCGTGCAGCGAGATCGCGCCGAGGATGACGACAAGCGCCGTCACCGCGCTGAGCAGGCCGATGACCGAAAGAATCTTCACCGAGATTTTCAGATTATCCAGAAAACGCATGTCGAGAGGTTCCTCTCCCCAGCCGCCGTCTGCGGTCCGGATCGCTAATGGCCTGCGGGAGCCCCTTGCCCCACCCGTTGAAGGTGTAAAAAAATGATTGGTTTTTGATTAAAAAGGGCGGAATTGCCGCAGGTTTCCGGCCGTGGTGCTTCAGCGCCGTTGAGTCACGGTGCTTTCCGCGACGCGGCCTGATTAGAATAGAGCCGAAACCGGCCGTTCGAGCCGGAAGCATGCTTTGGGATGAGGGATAGGAACGCCGTGATGAGGATGTTTCATGCGGTGGCCATCGCCGCCGCGCTGGCTTGTTTTGGGCTCGCTGCACAACCGCTTTTCGCCGATGACTATCCGTCGCGGCCGATCACCGACATCGTCGCGTCCACGCCCGGCGGCGGCACCGATATCGTTTCGCGCATCTTTGGCGAGCAACTGTCGAAGCAGCTCGGACAGCCCTTCGTGGTCGAGAATATTGCCGGCGCCGGCTCTTTGAACGGGACCGTCGCCGCGGCCCGCGCGACGGCGGACGGCTACACGCTGCAAACCGGGCTCAATGCCAGTATGGCGGTCAATCCCAGCCTGTTCGCGCACCTGCCCTATGATCCGGTCGACGACTTCGAGCCGGTGGGGATGTTGGCGGAATTTCCCTTCGCCGTCGTCGTCAGCAACAATTTCCCGGCCCGTTCGATCAAGGAATTGATCGCGCTCGCCAAGACGAAGCCGGGCGAGATCAACTATGCCTCGGCCGGCAACGGCACTGGTCAACATCTGTCGATGGAATTGTTCAAGACGATGACCGGGATCAATCTCGCGCATGTGCCCTATCGCGGCGCGGCGCCGGCTTATTCCGATGTCATGTCGGGACAGGTGCCGGTGTTTTTCGATAATCTCGCAAGTGCGCTCGGCCAGATCAAAGGCGGCTCGGTACGCGCGCTCGCCGTCACCGGCACCAAACGCTCGCCGCTTTTGCCCGACGTGCCGACAGTCGAAGAAGCCGGCGTGCCGGGTTACTCTTTTTATACATGGTTCGGGCTCTGGACCCCCAAGGGCACACCGCAGCCGATCATCGACAGACTGCACGGCGAAATCCAAAAGGCGCAGGCCGATCCCGGCGTGCAAGCGAAAATCGCCGCGGCCGCCGGCGAAACCTTGGACATGCCGCTTGCCGATATCAAGCCGTTCCTGAAAGCCGAGATCGCCAAATGGGGCGATGTGGTCAAGAAGGCCGGCATTCAGGTGCAGTAGGAGCGGCGCCAGCTAAGCCTCGAAAGTGCGCCGGCGGATTTCCTCGATGACGATGCTGTTGTCGAGGTCGGCTTCGCCATGATCGACGCAGGCCTGCAACACGTCGGCATTGATTTCGAGCAGCGGCAATTGCTGGCCGAGCTTCTTGGCCTGGTCGAGCATCAGATGCACGTCTTTTAACGTCTGCCGCACGCGTCCTTCCGGCTTGAAATCGCCGGAGACCATCTTCGGGCCCTTGGTGCCCATCACCTGCGACTCCGCGGCCGACGACCGCGCGACTTTCAAAAATGCCGCCGGATCGAGGCCGAGGCGGCCCGCGAATACCAATCCCTCAGCGAGCGCGAGGCGATGCAGGCCGAGGATGAGATTGATCGCAAGCTTGGCGCGGCCGCCGTCGCCGTAGGTGCCGATGTGAAAACGGTGCGGAAATAATGCGTCGAGCACGGCGCCGGCATCCGCCGCGGTCTGCGCGTCGCCGCCAATCAGGCCGACGCCGTCGCCTTGGCGCACCTGTTCGCTGGTGCCCGACACCGGCACTTCAAGAAAGCGCAAACGGCCATCGATCCGCGCGCCAAGCGCCGCGATCCGGTCGGGATCGCAGGTCGAGGTGCAGATCACGATCTTGCCACTGGCGGCGGGGAGCAGCGTACGCTCGACCACATCCTCGACCTGATCGGTCGAGAACACGGCAAGCACGACCGGATCGCAATCGCGCGCGATCTCCGCCAGCGAAGCTGCGCGGACGCCGATCTGCGCCATGCGCGCCGATTTTGCCGCATCGACGTCGAAGGCCGTCACGGCAAAGCCTGCGGCGGTAAGACGGCCGGCATAGACTTCGCCCATCAGGCCGAAGCCGACGAGGCCGACGGGAATGCCGACAGGAATGTCGACAGAAATCTCGGGCATCGAATTTTCCTTATTGCAGCACTGCGATATTCAGCTCACGCGCCACCGCATCAAGGCTGTCGCGCAGCGCTTTGGGCATCGGCACGCCATGCGCGCGGCGGTCGAGAAGCTTGGTGTGGCTCTGCTCGCCCGGCAGCCAGATGCGCGCGACGCCCGGCAGCTTTTGCGAATTGCGGATGTCGCGGATCACTTGATCCACCGCACGCTTGAACGCGCCGACCGGCATGAAGGTCTCGATCACCAAAGCTGCGATCGCTTGCCCGGTATTGGTCGCCTGGCCGGTATTCTTGACGAAATCGATGACGTCGCGGCCGAGCGCGGCGCGATTGAGCGCGCCGGCGAGGAGCCCGATGATCAGGCTTAAGCCATAACCCTTGTAATCGCCGATCGGCAGGAGGTGACCCTCGTCGGCGCGTTTGGGGTCGGTGAGCGGTTTGCCCTCGCGGTCGATCATCCAGCCGACCGGCATCTGTTCGCCGCGCTGCGTCTTGAGCCGCACTTTGCCGTAAGCCGCGACCGTCGGCGCCATGTCGAGCACGATCGGCGGCTCGTCGCCCGCCGGTACCGCGACCGCCATCGGGTTGGTGCCGAGCAGGCTCTCGCTGCCGCCCCAGGGCGGCAGGTGATTGTTGCTGCCGACGGCGAAATAGAGGCCGATCATATCTTGAGCGAGCGGCATGGTGACATAGAGCGACGCGGGCCCGGCGTGATTGCTCATGCGCGCGCCGACCCAGCCCACGCCGGTGGCCTTCGCCTTCTCGATTGCGAGTTCGGCGGCACGTTTCATCACCAGATGGCCCATGCCGTTATCGCCGTCGATCAAAGCCGCCGACGGCCGGTCGCTCACCACGCGGATATTCGGCTTCGGATTGATGCCGCCGGCACGGATGCGGCGCGTATAAAGCGGCAAGCGGATCACGCCATGGGTGTCGCTGCCGCGCAGGTCGGCTTCGACCATCAGGCGTGCAAGCGTCTGCGCGTCATCCGCCGGCAGGCCCGCGGCAACGAAGGCGCCGGCGACAAAGCGCTCGATCCGCTCGGCCGGAATGCGGTCACTGGTCTCTTGCGACATCGATACTCTCTTGGGTGTTTCCTTGGATGGTTTCTTGGATGTTTTCTTGCGGCAAGGGTGGCATGTTCGGGTGGCATGTTCGGCCGCGAGCAGGCGAGGCTAGCTTAAAGTGCGGGCGGATCATAAGATCAATTGCATTGCGGAGGTAAGTCTAGATGAGCACAGTGACCGCGGAGAAGATCAAAACGCTCGATGGCTGTTTCGGCAATTATCCGCAGACCCAGGCGCTGAAAAGCGGCGCCATCACCTCCGACCGCATTGCGCTCCGCCTCACCGAAGTCAATCCGATCTACAAATCCTTCTTCATGATGGTGCGCGAGCTGAAATTCGACGTCTGCGAGATCGCGCTCGTCACCTATCTGCAGGCCAAGGCTTTCGGCAAGCCGCTCACCTTGATGCCGGCGACGATGATGGGCCGCTTCCAGCATGGCACCTTGCTGTACAATTCCGAGCGCGGCACCGTCACGCCGGACAATCTCGCCGGCCGCCGCGTCGGCGTGCGCTCCTTCGCTCAGACCACCGGTTGCTGGATCCGCGGCATCCTGTGGAAGGATTACGGCGTCGACCTCGCCAAGGTGAAATGGGTGACCTTCGAGGACGCCCATATCGCCGAATTCCGCGATCCGCCGGGCGTCGAGCGCGCGGCGGACGGCAAGGACATGACCAGGATGGTGCTCGACGGCGAGCTTGATGCCGCGATCTTCGGCACCGTCATTCCCGCCGACCCGCGCTTGAAGAGTGTCATTCCCGATCCCGATGCGGCGGCGCAGGACTGGTACCAGACATACGGCACCGTGCCGCTCAATCACATGGTCGTGGTCAAGAATGCGCTGTCGCAATCCGATCCCGGCGCGGTGCGCGAAGTCTTTCGCATGCTGCACGACAGCAAGAAGGCCGCGGGCCTGCCCAAGCCCGGCGCCATCGACACGCTGCCGTTCGGCTTCGATGCGGTGCGGCCCGCGCTCGACCTGATGTCGGCCTATGCGCTGGAAATGAAGATCATTCCACGCCGCTACTCGGTCGAGGAATTGTTCGACGATACGACGCGGGCGCTGCAGCTGTGATCGCGCAGGCGCGGCGGGCTAACGCCTCGTAAACCTTTGTGGCAATTATTTCCTATAAAACCTCAGTTTTCGACACAATCGGTCACGGTCCCGCCCCGCCGGTCTGTTGAAGTTCCCTCCTGTTGGTGGGGAGCCGTTGTTGATGCGTTGCCGGGGGATTGCCTTCATCCTCGCAGGTTTTGTTGCGCTCGCTGCCGGCGTCGGTAGCGCCGCAGCGGACCCGCTCGATTCCTCGATCACGGTGATCGGCAACCGGCATGCCGGCGCCGATATGGTGCGCTCGTATTTCCATGCCGGCGCTGGCGGCAAGCTTGATGCGCAGGCGACCGATGACGCGATCAAGCGGCTCTACGCCACCGGCCTGTTCAGCAACGTCAAGATTTCGCGCGCGGGCGACCGCATTCTGGTGATCGTCGTCGAGAATCCGACGATCGGGCGGCTTGCCGTCGAGGGCAATCACAAGATCAAAGACGAGGATCTCAAGAAGGATCTGCAATCAAAGCCGGGCGGTCCGCTGTCGCGCGCCAATATCCAAAGCGACGTTGTACGTATGCTCTATTTATACAAGCACAGCGGCTATTTCGACGCGCAAATCGTGCCGAAGATCATCGAGCCGAAACCCGGCAGCAATATCACCGCGGTCGATCTCGTCTTCGAGGTCAAGGAGGGCGCCAAGCTCGCGGTGCGGCGGGTCATATTCACCGGCAACAAGGCGTTTTCCGAGACCAAGCTTCGCGCCGTGATCAAAACCGGCGTCACCAATGTCGTGAGTTTCCTCCTCAACAACGATACTTACGACGCCGACAAGATCGAGAACGACCGCGACCTGCTGCGGCAGTTCTATCGCGATCATGGCTATGCCGATGCGCGGATTTCATCCGACGGCAGCTACGATGCCGCGACCAAATCCGTCACCGTGACCTTCAAGATCGACGAAGGTTCGCAATATCGTTTGGGCGCGGTCGGGCTCAATTCAAATTTGAAGAGCGTCGATCCGGCTTCGCTGACCTCGGCTCTGCGCATGCAGGCCGGTGACACCTATGACGCGGCTGCTGTCGATAAGACGGCCGAGGATCTGTCGATCCAGCTGGCCAAGAACGGGGAGCCCTTCGCCGATGTCGTCCCGCATGTCGAGCGCAAGCCCGGCCGCCAGGTCATCGACATCGTCTACACCGTGCAAAACGGCAAGCGTCTCTATATCGAGCGCATCGATATTCACGGCAACATCAAGACCCACGACGAGGTAATTCGCCGCGAATTCGATTTCGGCGAGGGCGATGCCTATAACCGCGCACTGGTCGATCGCGGTGAACGCCACCTCAAGCAGCTGGGCTATTTCAAGAACGTGAACATCACCACGAAGCCCGGCTCGGCGCCGGACCGCGTCGTGCTCGATGTCGCGGTTGAAGAACAGCAGACCGGCAATTTCTTCGTTTCCGGCGGCTATTCCAGTCAGGACGGCTGGCTCGGCTCGATCACAGTCAGCGACACCAACTTCCTCGGCACCGGCGATATCGCCAAAGTCTCGACGATCTACGGCCAATATGCCCGCGGCGTCGACGTCTCCTTCACCGATCCGTGGTTTCTCGACCAGCGGCTCTCCGCCGGTATCGATCTGTTCGGCAAGCAGACCTTCGCGAACACCAATCAAGACTTCAATACCGAGCTGTATGGCGGCAAAGTCGTGTTTGGCACGCCGATCAACGAAAACCTGAGCGTGAGCACGAATTACTCGCTCTATAAGCAGGGCCTCTCGCTCGACCCGTCGGTCGGCACCGCGTCGCTGCCGATTCAGCAGGCGGCGCAGATGGGCTCCTACTGGGTGTCGTCGATCGGCAATGGTGTGACCTATTCGACGCTCGACAATCGGAGAAATCCGACTGAAGGCGTATGGGCCACGGTCAACAACGACGTCGCCGGGCTGGGCGGCGCGGCCAAGTTCGCTCGCACCACGCAGGACGTCCGCTACTATCACGAACTCGGCGGCGACGTTGTCGGCATGGTGCGCGGGCAGGGCGGTTATGTCGCGCCCTGGGGCGGCCAGCAATTGCCGCTGCTCGACGGCTTCTTCGGCGGCCCGCAGCTCGTGCGCGGCTTCGCGCCGAACGGCTTTGGCCCACGCGACATCACGCCCGGCACGACCATGGATAATCTCGGCGGCAACGCCTATTGGACCACGTCGGCCGAGCTGCAGGCGCCGGTGCCGTTCATCCCGCAGGATGCCGGGCTGAAAGTCGCCGCCTTCACCGATGTCGGCAGCCTATGGGCCACCAGCGCCTCGAGCGCGACGACGATCGCCGCGCTGTCGCCGTCGCAGCAGATCGCCAATTCCAGCGCCATCCGCTCCTCGATCGGCGCCGGCTTGATCTGGGACTCGATGTTCGGGCCGATCCGCGTCGACTACGCCTATCCGCTGACCAAGCAGCCCTACGACGTCACCCAGCGCTTCCAGTTCACCGCCGGCGGGTTCTAGAGCATGATCCCGAAAAGTGGGAACCGGTTTTCGGAAAAGATCACGCTCCAGCAAAACCAGTTCGCTTACTTCATCCGCGCCTTCACGGGGTCTTTGACGTTCTCGAACTTGGCGATCTCGACATTGCGGATTTGGCCGTTCACCTTCTCGGCGCGGCGGATATAGACCGTGTTGATGACGTCGCGGGTTTCCGGGTCGATCGACACCGGCCCTCGCGGGCTTTCCCAGGCCATGCCTTTGGCAGCGGCGACAAGGCTGTCGCCGTCGGCCTTGCCGCCGGTTTTTTTCAAAGCCTCGTAGATCAGGTGCATGCCGTCATAACCGCCGACCGAGAATAGGTCGGGATTGCGCTTGAACTCGGCATTGTAGGCGGCGACGAAATCGTGATTGAGCTTGGAGTTGTCATTATAGTCGTAATACATCGAGGTGATGATGCCGATCGCGGTGTCGCCCATCGCCTTGACGGCGCTTTCATCGGCAAGCTCGCCGTGGCCCAGAAGCTTGATCTTGGTCGTATCCATGCCGCGTTCGACCAGCGCTTTGCCGAGCGCACCCGGCTGCGAGCCGCCAGGGATGAAGACGAAAATCGCGTCCGCTCCGGAATCCTTGGCGCGCTGCAGAAAGGCTGAGAAATCCGGGTTCGCCATCGGCATCTGTACCGAGTCGATCACTTCGCCGCCGCCGGCCTTGAAGGCGCCGGTGAAGGCCGCTTCGGCGTCGTGGCCGGGGCCGTAATCCGACACCATGGTGAAGACTTTTTTGATCCCGTTCTTGGCGGCCCAGGTGCCGAGTGGCTCGCAATCCTCCGGCAGCGTCGTGGAGGTGCGCACGATATAAGGCGACTTGGTGGTGATGATCGAGGTCGCCGCATTCATCACGACCATCAGCTTCTTCGCCTGCGCGGAGATGTCGGCGACGGTCAATGCTTCAGGCGTGATGACGAAGCCGGCGAGGACGTCGGCA
>Ga0210389_10003080_pt1 | contig 13038 bp, 6 predicted proteins | sample IncBWH28OmetaG_FD_160127 | JGI IMG/M metagenome (GOLD analysis project Ga0210389, IMG submission 160127) | Forest soil microbial communities from Barre Woods Harvard Forest LTER site, Petersham, Massachusetts, United States - Inc-BW-H-28-O ...
ATTGAGGGTCGGCTGGCAATCGAATTTGAGAACGGATCACTTGAGCTTCATCCTGGCCAGTTGCTTACTATTCCTCGCGGAGTGCGCCATCGGACTCAACCCGTTGGCGGACGATCGGTGAACCTCACATTCGAGATGGCTGAGGCTGAAGCCGTGATGGCCTGACGAGCCGGATGAGTGCAATTCTGTTCCCTTGCACCTGAGTCCCCAATGAACGGCATCGCAAGTCGATTTCGTGTCGGATCTTTGGAGAAGTCGTCGACGGAGAATTTTTCAACTGCAGAAGTGATCGCAGCGTTTACCTCGCTCCATGCTTTCTTGAGATCCGCAGCGGAGAGCGGATCGGAAATTGTTTGATCGGGATCACATGGACGTTGGCAATCCGGAAGTTACGTCGTCTCTGGATTGATCCTTGGGAGTCAGCTTGTATTAACCCGTGGGGCTTAGTTGCACAGGGGTGGCTCGAAAGCGAGCAGCTACATGGACCCTTTGGTTGCGAGGCGAGATGGCTTCCGGATCGCTAACTATACGGAATTAATTGGTAAGAGCCTGATGTTGCCATGTCGGAGCCCGATTTTACTCAGGAGGTATAAATTGGAGGGGTTGAACTATTTTGAGTGAGGAATAAGCAATGGGTAGAGCCCGGCAGACTGAGGTGAAAGAAGAGGTAAACCTGGCCCTTAACATGAATCTTCCTGTTAACCCACCCATTTTGCCCATGCTGGCTAAGCGAGTAGACGAACTGCCGATAGGAGAAACCTGGATTTATGAACCGAAGTGGGATGGATTTCGTACGTTAGTTTTTCGCGATGGTACGGAAATTCTGATTCAGAGCCGTGATGAGAAATCATTGAACCGCTATTTCCCTGAGTTGATTGAGTCGTTGCAGTCGCAGTTGCCGTCTCAGTGTGTTCTTGATGGTGAAATCGTAATTGCACAGAATGGAACACTGGATTTCGAAGCCCTTCAACTCCGTATTCATCCAGCCGCATCGAGGGTGAAGCTGCTCAGCCAGCAAACGCCCGCTTCTATTGTGTTCTTCGACTTGCTGGCGAAAGATATGCGCGACTTGAGAGAGCAAGCATTCTATGAACGGCGCAGAGAACTGGAGGCAGTCTTGTCATCTGCAGTTCCGCTACTTCATATCACCCCGGCAACAGATGATCCGGAGGTGGCTCGCGACTGGTTTCGCCGATTCGAAGGCGCGGGATTCGATGGCGTGATCGCAAAACCAAAGGACGGTACATACGAATCCAATAAGAGGGTGATGTTTAAGGTGAAGCACGAGCGCGACTGCGACTGCGTGGTTGCAGGATTTCGCTGGTATCGAAAAGGCGACCGTCCAGCCATCGGCTCGTTGTTGCTTGGGCTTTACGATGAATCCGGCGCACTTCATCATGTGGGAGTCTGCGGAAGTTTTCCGCTGAAAAAGCGCTTCGAGCTGGTTGAGTATCTGGCTCCTTATCGCGAGAACGCGCTTGCCGATCATCCCTGGAAGAGTTGGCGGGGGGAAGAAGCAGGCGACGAGAACGGCTCGTATCGAATGCCGGGCGGGCAGAGCCGGTGGAGCCAGGGCAAAGATCTCTCATGGCAACCTTTGCGTATTGAATTAGTAGCTGAAGTGGCTTATGAACATATGCAGAGCGGCCGATTCCGTCACATGGCGCAGTTTCGAAGATGGCGGTTTGATAAGAAGCCGGCGGACTGCACCTATGCTCAACTTGAAGTTGTTCCACCTGAGGAGTTGATGGCGATCTTTCCTCAAAATCGCTGACTCAGGACTTCTTCTTGGTAGCGCGCTGTTTGGACCATTCGCGCGTTGGGTCGTTGTCGGGATCGGGAGTTTCCTGCTCTGGCCGCAATTCCTCGGGTACGTGTCGCAGGTTCACCCGGATACGCGTCCATGTAGAAAACCTGCCTCTCATCGAATCGACAAGCACATCGTCGACTGCCAGAGATTTGGCTGCTTCAGGATATTTGGCCTTCCACCGTTCAAGACCAGCAAGAGCGGCATCTTTGTCTGGAGAGTTTGCCACCACCAGAAGCGGCATCTTCGTTCGCGGTTTTTTGGTGGCACTTCTTGCGCGCGAAGGAGCAACGCGCGGCTTTTCGTCTGCCTGTTTGCGAAAATGCGGCGGCCATGGAGCATCGCCAAGCCCAGCGGCGTCATCACTGGCGGCAAATTCGAGAAGCTGTTCAAGTGAGCCTGGGTTAGCGTCCATCTCGGCATGCGGATCCCCGATTTCTGCAAACCGCTCTGGAATTGTCAGAAGGTTGAAATCTGCAGGATTGCTGTTGGGCACTTCATTCCAGAAGAGCGGAGCAGAAACGCGCGCGTCTGGGAGTGGCCGCACCGAATACGCAGAAGCTGTCGTACGGTCTTTCGCATTCTGGTTGTAGTCAAGGAAGACGCCGTGCCTCTCTTCTTTCCACCATTTGGAAGTGGCAAGGGATGGTACACGCCGTTCGATCTCGCGTGAGAGTGCAAGCGCGGCACGGCGTACCTCTACAAATGTCCAGCGCGGTTCGATGCGCACATTGACATGCATGCCGCGTGAGCCGCTGGTCTTGGGCCAGCCGCGAAGTCCCACGTCGCCAAGAAATGCATTCACTTCCATAGCAACCCTAGATACATCAGCCCAGGTGACGCCGGGACCGGGGTCGAGATCGATACGCAACTCATCGGGATGGTCCAGATCGCTTGAACGGATCGCGTGGGGGTGCAGTTCCATGCACCCCAGATTCACGATCCACGCCAGGCCCGCGGCATTCTCGACGACTAGCTCTTCGGCTGTTCTTCCTGAGGGAAAAGAAAGCGTGACAGTTCGCAGCCATGAAGGGTGGTCGGCTGGGGCGCGCTTCTGGTAAAACGCCTCTGACTCTGCTCCGTTGACGAACCGCTTGAGGACGAGCGGGCGACCTCGAATGCCGGCAAGAGCGCCAGGAGCAATCGAAAGATAGTAGCGCACGAGGTCGATCTTGGAGAGCTTTATCCCTATTGAGAAATAAAGCTTCTGCGGGTGCGTAACATACACTTCATGTCCATCGATAGATAGCTTCTCCGCTTCCTCTTTCATTGAAGGTTCTGTGCCTCCAAATTTTCGAACAATCGAGTAACTGATAGCAGTTTAGATATTACTGTGAGCTTTTGGAGAATGAGTTTGAGATCCGGAGCTAAAATCCTGTGATTCTATCCCGAAATCCCGATGTTCATCGGAGTGTTCTGGCACTTACATCTCAAATCGAGATGTGGGGCACCCAGTGTGCTGCGACACAATCGGATGATTGCCGCTAACCCGTGTACTCATCTCTCGCCGTCGATTGTCATTGAAAACGCACTGTCCTAATCTTCTAAGGCCTGACAATCAAGTTTTGTAACAGCGTCTTACTCGGTTCCCATTCGCCTATTGCGGGATTGAGCAGAAATGCCTTGCGTGCGAGTTGTTCCGAGCCTGTTACAGCCGCTTCAATGAGTGCGCGCTCATATTCCTTAACGGCTAAGACAAGGCCGCGGACTTCCGGCGGAAGAGAACCGCATGGTTCGGGCGTAATAACGCCTTTGCGGATGCGGCACGGAACCTCAACGATATCGGTCTCACTGATCTCTTTGATTGCGCCTGCGTTGCGAGTGTTTACGATCACGCGCTCATCTTCTTCCCCAGAGAGCGCTTTCATCACTTCGAGCGCGATGCGGTGATATCCGTTTGCCGCACGGAAAGGATCTTCGTCCTGCGTTTGTTTGCCGGTAAGTGCACTGCCGCCTTCGCCTTCAAGTGCCATGTAGGAGCCAGATCTTACGTTCAGGTAATCGACGTATGCTTTGACTGCGCCCTCGTCGTCGCCGGAAGCAAGCAGCGGACAGAGCTTCTGGAAAAATGCTTCATTGAGTCGCTCGACTTCAGCGCCGCGCGTGCTTCCCTGGCGCAGCTGGTTGGCTAGTGCGCGCTGCCGCGAATAGTAGAAGAAAAGATATTCCGTTGGAATCAGATGGAGAGCGCGCATCAGCGCGTGATCGAATAGCGGAACGGAATAGAGTTGGCTGAGCAGAGCATCGTCGGCCAGCAGGTCGTCGGTAACGTCTTTGCCGCGCAACGTAACTTTGCGCACCCAGCCAAGGTGATTTAACCCCAGATACTCACAGTGGACTTCATGCGGCGCTGCTTTGAGCGCGATGCCAATGCGATGCAGCATTTCTGTTGGAGTGTCGCAGATGCCGACCACTCGCGCCGCTGTGTGTTCTGCAATTGCCTGGGTGATAAGACCTGCGGGATTGGTGAAATTGATAAGCCATGCATCCGGAGCAAGACGGTGCACCTGTCTTGCCTGTTCGATGGCAATAGGCACTGTACGCAGGGCCATGGCCGCGCCTCCAGGACCGGTCGTCTCTTGCCCTGGGTAGCCGTGCTGAATGGAGACGCGCTCGTCATGCGCGCGTGCCGGTACGCCGCCAACCCGCACGCTGTTGAGCACGAAATCAGCCCCGCTTACAGCTTCTTCCAGGGTATCGCTGACTCTGACATGCAGTGAGCCGCCTTCTCTCCGCACCACAGCTCGGCCGAGTGCGGCTATCATTTCGACGCGCTCGCGGTCGGGATCGAAGAGAACAAGCTCACTTGCGCCGATCTGCGCGGCGGCTTCATTGATTCCGAACACAACCAGCGGCGTGCGAACTCCGCCACCGCCAATGAACGCAACTTTACAAGCTGTAACTTTGCTCATAAAACTCCTGCAACTCCTTCTTCGATGGGAGACTGGTTAATGCGCCGGCGGCGCGAGTGGACATGCTGCCGCAAACGCATGCGCGTCTGAGGCATTCTTCCGCAGTCATACTATCCAGTAGAGCATCGATGAAGCCGGCATCGAAGGCATCTCCCGCGCCTGTTGTGTCGACTACCTGCACATCGGGCGACTGCGCGGTCCACGTGTGCTCGCCTTGTCGCATAGCTGCGCCATGGCGGCCAAGCTTGACGACGGCGGTGCGCCAGCCGAGCTGCTGCGTTAAACGCAGATAGGACGCGACATCGGTACTGCCGCTCAGGAGCTCCGCCTCGCGTTGGTTCGGCAGAAAATAATCGACCTTTGCTCGGGTCGAGTGATTTGCGTGATCACGCAGCCATTCCGCATGATGGCCTACATCGAGCGATATGGTACAAGCTGCTGCCTGCAGCCGTGGTATCAGCCCCTGCGCAACCGGCGCTGTTATAGGCATGGCAAAGTGGACATGACGAGAGGCAAGAAGCATTTCCACGACTTGATCCCTTGCAAGTTGCTCTTCTAAATGGGAGTTTTCGCCGACGTAGGTGAAGAAAGAACGGTCTTCAATCACGGAGAGGCTGACGGTAACGCCTGATCGACCACTTCCTGAAACAAGGCCATCGATCTGGACACCGAAGCTCGACAGTCTACGGTCAAGCCAGGGACGGTCTTCAGCGCCGACCGTTCCCACCAGGCAGACCTTGCGGCCAAGCTTTGCAAGGGAGCAGGCAGTAATGGCCCCTCCTCCCCCTACCTCGCGAATATATTGCGACGTAAAGACTTCTTCGCCCGGCTTCGGCCAGGTCTGGAAGCCAGTGAAGATGTGGTCTTCGTAGATTTCCCCGACGACAGCTACGTCAAATCGTTTCATGCTCTCTCAAAAGGCCACTCGCGGCCAACGATTGCTTTCAAGAAATATGCGATTAAACCTGCCAGGGCCAGAGTCAGCCCAATGACGATGTGCCATGTACCGCTGCTGGCAACGATGAATATCCATCCAAGAAACGCGATAACGGCAGGCAGTGGATACAGCGGCATGTGGTATGGGTAAGCTACTTTTTTATGTCGAAGCAGCATGACGGCAATGCATTGAGCAGCGAATTGAAAGGCGGCCTGGACAACGATGAGGACGCTGATCAGCTGTTCAAGTGAAAACAGGCACGCAACCGAGGCGAGCGCTCCCATGAAGATGAGAGATATCGTGGGGAAACGTCCGACAGGATGAAGCCGACCAAACACAGGGAAAAATCTTCCATCGCCTGCAGCGGCGTAAGGTATGCGTGAGTAGCCGAGGAGGTTGGCAAAGACTGATCCAAAGCTGGCGATAAGCACGAGGATGGAAATGACTACGCCTGCCCACCTGCCATAGATGATCTGCATAAAGTCAGCGACGATTGCGTGCGAGTGCTGTCCTGTACGCCAGTCCAGCGAACCGAGGATAGAGATGTTCATCAGCAGATACAGGACTGCCACGAGGCAGATGGAAGCAATGATCGCGCGCGGAATATTTTTTTGCGGTTGCTTGATCTCACCGCCTACCAGGCAGACGTTGTTGTAACCGCCGTAGTCGTATACCGCAATCAGTGTTGCTGCTCCGAGTCCCATCCAGAAACCGTGGGTCAGGTGAAAGGCTCCGGCCGGGAAGCTAAAAGCCATGGCGGGATGGAAGTGCAGGATACCGCTTACAATCACCCAACAAAAAGCGGCGACCACGGCGACTGTGATCACGATGGTCATGGTTTCTATGGAATCAATGCTTCGATAGAGAAGCGCTGTGCTGACAAAACACACAACAACAGCGAGCAATATCTGGTGCCAATGTGACATGCCGGGAAAAAGAAACGTGGCGTATTGCGAGAAGCCGACCGCGCCTGATGCGATGGAAAGCGGCCCGGTGAGCAGCGATTGCCAGAGAAACAGGAAGCTCATAGGCAGCCCCAGCCCGTTTGCGCCGAAGCTATGCAGCAGATACTGATAAGAGCCGCCTGAACCGGGCATGGCAGAGCCGAGCTCGGCCCATACCATGCCGTCGCACAAACACAACCCCGCACCCAGGATCCAGCCGACCATCGCCTGCGGACCTCCCATGGCTGCAAGCGCAAGGGGAATGGTGATGAAAGGTCCCACTCCTACCATGTTCAGAACGTTGGTTGCGACCGCGCCAACCGGACCGATGCCGCGCTTGAGCCGTGTATCCGCTACGATTGTGCCGTTCGGCATTTAGCTTTGCTCTCTCATCGCGATATCTTTCGATTCGTAGCCGTATGACTGGAGCGACTCCGCTTAGTGGCTCTCATGAACCTGAGGATTCTTGGGAAGGCTTAGGAGATTGGCAAAGATTCTGTAAGCTCCAGGAACGCCTAAAGGTAGTTGCCGATAGAAAGCATAGGCATTGTAGACATAGATGCCCTTGCCGTACTTTGCATAAACGAGACCGCCCCTCTGCTCTGGTTGCCCTTTATCGTGAGTCTCAAGCAGCGCTGAGTAGTGCGGATCCCATGATTGAAGAAATTTAGATCCGCGTTCCTCGATCCAGCCGTCGAAATCCTGAGCCGTGATCTTGTTTGGCCAATTAAAGAGCGGATGAGACGGTTCAAGAATATCGACCTTCGAATTTTCATCCGTGACTTCTTCCGGATCGTTCGACATCACGTAGGGGTATGGGCCGTAGTTATGATCGAATTCCGGCGTGTTGTATTGAACAACAACAACGCCGCCATTCTTTACGTACTCAAGTAAGCGGTCGTTGTTTGCCACTAAGTCTTTGCGGACAGCGTATGCTCGCACGCCCACAAGTATCTCGTCGTACTTGCTGAGGTCGCCACTGGCCAGGTCTTGAGATGAGAGAAAAACGACATCTACATTCAACGCTTCGAGCGCGGCGGGAACATCATCTCCGCTGCCTTCGATATAGCCGATTGTTTGTCCGGGGGCAACTTTTACCTGAACCCCAGTGGTGACGTATCGCGCAGGGCTGTATAGAAAGTAAGGACGCAGCCCTGAATATCCGGTGACAGTGTAGCCTTCGCGATAAGACGCGCCGTTGTAATCCGTGATGGCCGTGATCTGGTAGTGTTTACCGTCCTCCACGTGAGGATGGATGGAAAAGTTCACCGTTTGATCTTCGCCAGCCTGCTTGAAGGCAACAGGCGCAGATGAAGGCTCTGCCCGCCAGCCTTCAGGAATTTCAAGACGTACATTTTCGTTGGCCGCTCCATCGACATTGTTATGAAGGCGCACGCTTACAGGAAATGAATCTGTACCCAGAGGAATGATTCCCGCTGCCGGGCTGAGAGCTACGGAAACCGGCGGCCCAACAGGCATCGGATAAAGCAATGTTCCAGGACCGACGATGTCAGTGACGACCTGAATGTCTTTACGTGAGTGCAGGGACACTCCATCGAAGGTAAACTCAGCCTCTGCACTCAAAGGGTAAGGGACTGCGGGAGCATTCAACGGCGCTCCAGGTGAGGTCGTATAGTATGCGTCTTCCAAACTCGCGCGTGAGAAGTATGGACGCGTGAACGGTTCATCCTGTGGCACGGATGTCGTGAAGACTGTATCGAAAGCTGAACCTGGGCCGAGAGTCTTCGGTGATTCGACTTCGGATTTCACGTTCCAGTCTTTACCGGACGATGAAATGAGCCGGACGGTATTCACCGAAATGTCGGACGGTCCAGGCTGGAATACATGCACTTTCACGCGGACCTTCTGTCCAGGAACCGCCATCTGAAATGTTGGCTGGATGCGGCGGAACTCAGGCGGCATTTTCGATTCTTCGGCAGGAACCACGATTGCCTCAAGATGAACACCGAGGGCGGACACCAGAGCATCGTTAAACTGCCGCCGCTTTACTTGTAGTTCATAGTTCAAGCCGTATTTCGCATCCGCGGAAAGATCGCTCTGCTCTATTTTTGTGAGAAGCGCTTCAGTCTGCTTTGCGCCCTCGGCTAGCTCCGAAGCTACTGCTGTCGGTTTCCCGGATGTAAACGCCTGCGTTGCACCGTTGACGCTGCTGTCGATCGCGGCAAGCCCTTGTACCAGCCATTCTGGCGGATTCGCACCGCTCAACTCCGCAATTCCAGCAAGCGAAGTGTCGATACCGTCGAAGAAACTTTCTTCCTGATCTTTCGCTTCGATATGCGATCCAAAGCGGTGATAGGTTGCGCTCACGGGGCCGGTCAGCGGTATCTCAGGGCCGCCGTTCTGCGACTTCTGATAGCCAAGACCTTCACGCGCGATCTGCACATAAGTCTCGCCCAGGATTGGGTCATAAGTGCCGGAGGGTATCTTTACTGTCGTCGATACAGGGCCCGGTTCCCATTTTCCTGTGACGTGATTGGTGACGCCGACCGGTCCCCATGTGTGATTGGCATAATCGTAGGAGCCTTTCGACGAGGTGAGAAAGAATGGCGTGCGAGCATACACCTTGAGCGCAGTCCACGGGCGCAATCCTTGTTCCAATTGCTCCGGAAACATTTTTGGATCGCCAGCAGTCTTGAAAACTTCCTGAGCCATCAGCCCCGCGGTAGCATGGTTGCCGTGGCCGTCAGTAGGTCCGCCGACAAAAACGGAACAGACGACAAGAGGGCGTGTTTCACGGACCACACGCACAGCCTCTTCCAGGACGCGATCATGTCCCCACTTTTGCATTGCTTCATCGAGTGATTTTGAAAAGCCATAATCGGCCATGGTTGTGAAATATTGTTCGTCAATACCGTAGTATCGTCCGGCTTGCAGAAGCTCCTCTGTCCGCACGAGGCCGAGTGCATCCCAAAGGTCTGCAGACATGACATTCGCTCCGCCCTCACCGCGGTTGAGTGTGAGCAGGTCGGCCCGTACGCCCAGTCCACGGCTCTCAAAAGCCAGAGTGCCGCCGTCTTCATCGTCGGGGTGCGCGACGATCATGAGCAGGCTGGCGCGAGTATGCAGCTTCTTAAGCAATTGCCACGTCTCGGCCGCGCCGCGATCTACGGGGATGGGCCTTGCATCCGTAACTTCTTTTGGTCCATCTGCTGAACTGCTGATGGGCAACATGCCTGTTGCAAGTGCGAGCGCGATAGATGCAAAAGCTTTTGAGCACAACCGCATGACAATGATTCACTTTCCGACGCATGCCCGGTGTTATCCAGGGCATGCGTCGCTTATAGACTTAATTAGAAGTAGAACTTTGCTGCGAGTTGGATCTCTCTCGGGTTTCCGACGGTGGAGGTGACTTTGCCGAAAGATCCTGGGCTGGAGTAATCGGCGGAGGGATTTGCGAAGTTTGCATGATTAAACGCGTTGAAAAATTCTCCCCGCAGCTCAATCCTCATTTGATCTCCGAGAGCAAATCCCTTGAAGAGGCTCAGGTCTACGTTTTCGCTTCCGGGTCCATGGAACATGCGTGGACGGCAGGTACCAAAGGCGCCTGGAGCAGGCTGAGCAAAGGCCGCACGATTAATGAAGAACCCTGGGGAGTTGCCGCCCGCGTAATCCTTCGGGTTTGTGGAAGCGCCGGCAAAGGGATCTCCAACACAGTCGGGATAGAAGGCGTGGTTGCCTCCGGTAGAGCTGGTATCCGGCGCGGTGACATTAAAGGGAATGCCCGTCTGCAAACTGACAATCGCGTTGAGTTGCCAGTCGCCGATGATGCGGGAAGTGATGCTGTCATTGTTCATGACCCAGCCGCCTCTTCCTATCGGTAATGCCCACGTTGCGTTGCCCACGACGCGGTTGCGCACGTCTTGAGTGGAGTTGCTCATCTCGTGCGAATAGTCATAAGCATTCTGCGGGGTAGACGTGCCGGTGAGATTGTCGACATAGTTGGCCATGTTGTGTGACCACGTATAGCTGATCTGATAGCGTAGCCTGTTTGACATCTGGCGTGTAAGGCTTGCTTCCAGCGCGTTGAAGTCGGTATTGCCGTCGTTCGTAGCCAATTCAAGAAACGCGTGCTGACCGGTGCCATTCACCGATTGGCTGACGCTGTTCAGATTTGCATAGGGGAAACTGATGATCGGGTTACCGTTCGAGTAGCCCGTGAGTATGCCCTGATTCGAATTCCGGAGACGGTTCATCTTGCGGCCCCAATTGCCGACCCAAGTGAGATCGAAGAAGGTGTTCCGTGATGCTTGAATCTCTGTTCCGAAACTTGCCTGTTCCACATAGCTGGTGCGCTGGTTCGGGTCCTGAGCGCGAATCTGCAGGCTGGGCAGATACAGGCCCTGCGCATCAAGCTCGGCGGAGGGGAAGCCTGTCTTCAACTGCATGATAGGCACGGTGCTGCCCAGAGATTGGGTGATGACGTTGTTGCGCAAGAATGGCGGATTCAGCTCCAGCATCGATTCAGAGCCGATCCTGTTGATGAATTGATGGAAGATTCCGTATCCTCCGCGAAATACGATAGGCGGTGACACATGATAGGCGAATCCGACGCGCGGCGAGAAATTCAGGTTGTCGGGATGAACGAGGACGCGTCCGTAGATTCCATTATTTGATGTAGCAGAGATAATCGAACCACCATTGGTGGGATCGAAATTCGACACACGGTTATCGCGGTCGAGCCAGAACGGCGCATAGAGTTCGTAGCGTACCCCATAGTTCACCGTTAGATTTGGACTGACGCGCCACGTGTCCTGAGCATAGATGGAGTTGCCCGGAAGGTAGTTATTCACTTTGAGCGGCGTTTCGCCGATGATCCAATCGATATCGCCTAAGAGAAATGCTGCCGGGGCGAAGCCGGGCGTATTGGTGTAGATTCCGGTGTCGAGGATCGCACCCTGCGGGGCTTCCAGATCAAAGAAGTTCAACGTGTTTCGATGATATTCATAGCCAAACTGCAGGCTATGTTTTCCGATCAGCTTATACAGGTCATCGATGTATTGCCAGACTTGTGACACCTGAAATTGCGGACGGTAGATAGAGGAGCCGAGTGTCGTGAGTCCGAAAATATAGATCGGCGGAAGACCTGCCGATTCCGGGTTATCGGGAATACCGTTTAATCCATAGTTCGGAGCCAGAGATTTTCCCAGCGTCAGGTCAACCGGATTGCTCTGCGAGAAGTCGCGTAGGAATCCGAAATGGGCCTGATTGACCAGGGTAGAAGATGGAGTGTAGGTCCAGCCGAGAGCGAGAGATTGATTGTGCAGCACATAGTCCGTCGAGAATTCACCGTTGCCTACAACTGGGTTCGCTGTCCATAGAGGGCTTTCATAGTTGGTGTTGTAGTAGCTGTAGCGTCCAAAGATTTGATTGGTCTTGTTGATCGTTGCGTCGATGCGGCCGTCAGTAGAGTGCGTATGGTTGGGCACAGATGACGCGTACTGATAGTTGACCGCACCGGTATAGCCGGTCCCGATGTTGGGATCAGGATACAGATTGAGCAGCGTGCTTCCTACTGGATCGATGCAGGATGGTTGGATGACATTGTTGACGATGCATCCTTCCTGCCCCTGAGCGACCGCCTGCAAATTGTAGCTGGACGTGAGAGCACTGAAATCACCTTGCTTCATCTGGGGCGAAGGCACGGTGGAAAAAACCGTCTGAGCTTGACTGCTGATGAGTCCTTGATAATCGGCAAAGAAAAATAGGCGGTCGTGTACGATCGGTCCACCTATCGTGCCACCGAACTGGTTCTGGCTGAAGTGGCCGATCGGCACGCCGGTTGCATTATTGAAGTAGGTGTTCGCGTCGAGTGCGCTGTTGCGTAAATATTCCCATGCATCTCCATGAAAGGAATTGGTTCCCGACTTGATCGAGGCGTTGACGACTGCGCCAGCGGAAGTTCCGAATTCGGTCGAGTAGGTTCTCGTCTGAAGCCGGAACTCCTGCAGCGCGTCGGGGGGAGGGATAATCACCTGTACTGACTGCTCCTGCAAATTCTCGGAGCCGGAGTTGTTATCGATTCCATCAAGCGAGAAATAGTTCTGCAGCTCGAGGTTGCCATTGGCGCTGAAGCGACCTTCGGCGGGATTCGCAACTTCGCTGCTCGGGTTCTGAAAAACACCTGGTTCCAGAAGGGCCAGCTGATCGTAATCTCTTCCATTCAGAGGCAAGTCATTGATCTGTTTATTCGCAATGACGACGCCTACGTCGGCGGTCTGCGTCTGCAATTGAATGGCGGCTGCCTGCACTTCCACCTGTTGCTGCGTTGACCCGACTGTAAGAGTGAAGTCGGCCTGGGCACGAGACTGCACGTGAATCTCTATCAGAGGAATTCTTTCCGACTTGAATCCCTGAGCAGAAACTTCCACAGAGTATTGGCCGGGAATCAGTGCAAGCGCCTGATAGTTTCCGTCGCTG
>Ga0210389_10003081_pt1 | contig 13038 bp, 11 predicted proteins | sample IncBWH28OmetaG_FD_160127 | JGI IMG/M metagenome (GOLD analysis project Ga0210389, IMG submission 160127) | Forest soil microbial communities from Barre Woods Harvard Forest LTER site, Petersham, Massachusetts, United States - Inc-BW-H-28-O ...
AGAGGCGAAATAGAGCGGCGTGGGGCGTCCGGCGTAATCGTGCAGCAAGGAGTCCAGCTCTGCGTGGAAGGCCGGATCGGCCTGCGCCTCAGCGTAGGCTTGTTCCAGCTCTTCGAGAGCGGCCATCAGAGTTTCGGGCACGTATCGCCCGCCATATGCGCCAAAGCGTCCGGTGGACTTTGCAGCGGTTGGATGTGTCGCGGTGCTCACGATCAATTCCCCTTATCTTTTCAGCTTACGCCATTACCTCGATGAGGCTGTGATTGCATCAGCTGCCATTTTTGCCTCAGTCACAAAGGCTTTTACTCGAGCCGGATCTTTTCTGCCGGGCGCAGATTCTACGCCGCTTGCTACGTCGACGCCCCAGGGCTCGAGAAGACGGATGGCTTCGGCTACGTTTTCAGGATTCAATCCGCCGGCTGCTATGAGCCGCAGGCGAGGTGCGGAATCCAGGAAGCTGCGGCTTGCCGCCTGCCAATCAAAGCGTATGCCGGTTCCGCCCACTGCAGTTGCCGTGCGGGAGTCGATCAGTACGGCATCGGTTGCGTTGTTCTCGCGCAGAGCATTCAGCTGCGTCTCGAGGTCTTGCGCATAATGGATAACCCGAAGAATGCCGAATGCCGGTCCAAAATGTTCGCGTAGCTTCGATGGCAGGAGCGGATCGCCTATCGAGTGCAATTGTGCTCCGGTCAGGCCGCTGACCGTCACAGCCTGGACAATTTCATCGAAGCCCGCATCGACGAAGACGCCATATTTTTCGATCGTTCCCGGCAGATGTGGCGTGATGCGGCTCACCGTGTTCACAGTGACTTGTCTCGGACTCGCGGCGAAGACAAAGCCGACCGCGTTCGCGCCAGCTTCAACCGCAAGCTGCGCGTCTTCGAGGTTCGTGTTGCCGCAGATCTTGATCCACATCGGTTTATCTCCGCGCTGCAACAGGTTGCAGCAGCTGCGCCAAAGCTGAACCTGGAGATGGCTGACGCATCAGCGATTCGCCAACGAGAAATGCGTGATATCCGGCTGCGCGCAGACGTTGAATGTCGTCTGCGGAATGAATGCCGCTTTCCGCCACATGCACCGCACCGCGTGGCAGTTGTTCGGCCAGGTCGAGCGAATTTTCCAGCCGTACTTCAAACGTTTTCAGGTTGCGATTGTTTACGCCATAGGCATCACAGCCCAGGTCGAGTACGCGCTGTAATTCGTCGGCAGCATGCACTTCGCAGAGCACGTCCAGTTCATAACGATGAGCAGCGTCTTTTAGGGTGGTCAGCTCAGAATCAGTCAATGCGGCAACAATCAGCAGAATTGCATCAGCGCCATGTGCGCGCGCTTCCACAATCTGGTATTCGTCGATCATGAAGTCTTTGCGCAGGCAGGGAATCGTAACTGAGGCGGAAGCAATTTCAAGATTCTCCAGGCTGCCTTGAAAAAATGGCTCGTCGGTCAATACAGATAGCGCGGCCGCGCCTGCATGGGCCAATTCCGATGCCAGCGATCGGACATCGAACTCAGGACGGATAAGACCCTTGGACGGCGAAGTTTTTTTCAATTCCGCGATGATCGCAGGTGACTCCTGCGAGCGTGCTCGGAGTGCCCGCGCAAAGCCACGCGGAGCATGCTTTGCAGCGCGCTGCTCCAGCACACGAAAGGGCACGCACGCTTTGCGCTCGGCGACTGTTTCCCGGGTTTTGGCAAGAATTCGTTCCAGATGCATACAGATGTCCAATAAAAAGCTACAAAACTAGTATAGCTTTTAGAAAAGGAACACTTCAGTTATGCCCATGCTCTCTTCGGCGTTCATGCGTCGCGCTGTCATGATGTCAGCGATTTTATTGGCCGTTCGTCTCTCGGCTGCTGCCGCGCCTATCACAATTACCGCTGATCTTTCTGAAGCACCAAGGAAGCTATGGCATGCCGATCTTGTGATTCCCGTTCAGCCGGGTGAGGTGACTCTGACGGCCATCAAATGGGTACCCGGCAACCATCGTCCTACCGGCCCGATCTCGGAGCTGACGGGAGTCGTCTTCCGCGCCAATGGACAGACGTTGACCTGGCGCCGCGACGATGTCGATCTTTATGCTTTTCATGTCACCGTGCCGGCTGGCGTTTCCACGTTGGAAGTCCACGAGGATGCAATCGTAACCGCGCGCGTCTCTGACAAGCTGGCCATGCTGGAATGGGAAAAATTCCTGCTCTATCCTACGGGCATTCCTGCTCGCGAGATCCAGATGCAGCCGTCGATCAAAGTTCCAGCAGGGTGGGGAGTTGGCACCGCGCTCACGCCGACTGGAACGGATGGGAACACGACGCACTTTGCGCCGGTCACCCTTGAGATGTTGGAGGATTCGCCTGTCCTGACCGGCAGATACTTCAAGGAAATCCCGTTGGCTCCGGATGTGACGCCGAAGCATTTTCTGGATGTGGCCGGAGACGCTCCGGAAGATGTTGATCTGCGTCCGCAATTTCTCACTGCGGTCAACAATCTTGTTCATGAAGCGGGAGCGATGTACAGCTCACATCACTACAACAGCTATCACTTCCTGTTGACGCTGTCTGACTATGCCGGTGGCGAGGGTCTTGAACATCACCAGTCCTCAGATAATGGAGTGGGTGAAAAGGGCTATGCCGATGATGAACACGCGGTGCTCGAAGCAGACCTGCTTCCGCATGAATTCACGCACTCGTGGAATGGAAAATATCGTCGCCCAGCAGGATTGGCAACACCGGACTACGCCACGCCCATGCAGGGCCAGCTGCTCTGGGTCTACGAAGGCATGACAGAGTATCTGGGGGATGTGCTCGCCGCGCGGTCGGGCTTCCGCACGCCGGAGCAGTATCGCGAAGACCTGGCTTATACGGCGGCCAATCTCGATGATAAGCCCGGCCGCACCTGGCGCAACACCGAGGACACTGCTGTTGCCGCGTCTATCCTGCGTGGTGGTAATCCGGCGTGGTCGAACTGGCGTCGCGGTCAGGATTACTACCAGGAAGGCGAGTTGCTCTGGCTGGATGCGGACACGACGATTCGACAGCTGACACATAACAAAAAATCTCTGCACGATTTTCTCGTTCTATTTGTTGGCAAGGGTGGCGATACGGGGCCGATGGTTGTGCCGTATACCTTCGATGAGGTAGCTAGCACACTCAATGAAGTGGTTCCTTATGACTGGGCTGGCTTTCTCCGCGAACGCGTGACGACGCTTAACCCGCATGCAAATCTCGCGGGCATCGAGCATGGCGGCTATAAGCTCGTTTACACCGAGACACCAACCGGCTACGAACGAGCGCTGCTATCCGTCAGCGGTAATTTCGATGCGTGGTTCTCTGCGGGGCTTCGCATGAAGCGCGATGGAACGATCGCGGATGTGCGCGTCTACTCAGCCGCGGACGAGGCAAAACTCGCACCTGGCGAGCGAGTCATCGCTGTGAACGGACGAATCTTCTCCGGCGACATTTTCCGCGATGCGCTCAAGCATGCCAAAGGCAGCCAGGAGCCCATCCATCTGATCGTTCAGTCCGATACGTATATCTATCCCATCGATCTGAACTATCACGAAGGCGAGAAGTATCCGGCGCTTCAACGGGTAGAGGGAACACCGGCGGTCCTCGACGACATCATCAAGCCGATGACAGCGGTGCAGCCTGCTTCTGCAGCGAAGAAATAGTGTGTCATCACAACGCACCTGGAATTGCCCTTGTGCGGAATTAGAGCTCAGGCGCATCACCTACCTCCTCACTCAATCAGGGCGAAAATAGTGAATGCGAACTGAGCCTGCCGGGATTGGAGGATCGGTCGCCGCCCGTGCTTATTGGAACGAATAAATTTAGAAAGAGATTTTTCGAGATTCGATCGGTATGGACTCCGAGAGTTTGTCGTTTTGAGAAGTGAGAAATCTGGGAAGGGAAAAGCAGATTCTTCGTCGCTATGCTCCTCAGAATGACAATCAACGTTGGGGGCTATTTGGGGCTTTGTGATTGCGGGCCGGATCTATTCCGCCGGCGGTGGCGTCTCAACATACATCACTGAGGGAAAACGAGGATCAGCTGCGGCCTCGCGCCTTTCGATCAGGCATCTTCTTTTTTGGCTCTATCAGCGGGCGGACCTTGTATCTCTTTGAAGAGCCAGATTCTGGCCAGGGCCCAGTCGCTCTTTATGGATCGTACTGACAATTTCAAAATGCCTGCTATCTCTTCTACGGAAAGTCCAGCGAAGTAGCGCAGCTCGACGACTTTTGCCTGCCTCGGATTGATCGCTTCGAGATGGTTGAGAGCTTCATGCAAAGCGAGTACTTCGTTTGAATGCTTGTCGGAGATCGCAAGATCCTCGTTCAGCTCAACGCGCTGAAACTGTCCTCCTCGCATATCGGCGTGATGGGCTCGCGCATGGTCGACAAGCACGCGGCGCATGACGTTGGCTGCGACCGCGATGAAATGCTGGCGTCCCTGCCAGTCGATCTCGTCGCAGGCAAGACGCATGTAGGCCTCATTGATGAGAGCTGTCGGCTGCAAGGTGTGGTCGCGACGCTCCCGGTGCATGTAGGACCGGGCTAACCGATGGAGTTCTTTGTAGACAAGGGGCAATAGCTTCTCGGCTGCAGACTCGTCGCCGCTCTTCATGGCCTGCAACAGCATCGTGACTTCACCGTGAGCTGCATGCATAGGACTCGCTCCAGCTTGATGGCAAGAATGACAACTCGAAGCCAGGGTGAGCGTATGCACTGCCAGAGGCCCCGCCGACTGCAGGAATAAACAGGCTAGGCTCTATGCGCATCGCATTGCAACTCCATTCATTTTCTCCAGTGCTAATTATTTTGCCGGACGGAGCAGAAGCCTCTGCACTTTCTGCGTGCAGATTCCGCTTAAAAGAGTGAAGGCGGTCATAGGACGCCTCTAAAAAGGAGACAGATTATGAAACGAATCATCGCAATGGCGTTCTGTCTGGCCAGCCTCATCGTGGCCAGTCATGCATCGGCGCAGAATCACATCGTCAAGGCGGACATCCCGTTCGACTTCACCGCGGGAGGCAAGCTGCTTCCGTCAGGAACGTATCTGCTGACATCAGACACGACTTCGCCCAATATCATCCAGATTCAGAGTCCCGGGCAGAAGGTCGCAGTACTTAGCATGGCGTATGCCTCATATGCTGCCCCTGGCGATGTGTCGAAGCCCGGTAAGCTGGTCTTCAATCGATATGGCCATCAGTACTTCCTGAGCAAGATTCTGTGTTCATCCGCTGATATGAATGTGCAACTTCCAACGTCGAAGCTGGAAAAGAGAACTCGGTCGCAGGAAGCTCAGCTTCGCAGTAATGATCAGAATCAGACCTTCGTTGCACTCAAGTAACAAGGAATGGCTTTGCTCCTTACCCGGCCCGGCGGCACGACCGTCGGGCCAGCTTTTTTCCCGAACGATTACCGCGAATCCTGGGGAAATGGCGCTGATTCCATCGCGAGGAACAGGGTAAGTACCATTTTCTAGAGTTGTTGGAGTAATATTCTGCTACGCTCCCCCACATGTCAGCACCATCCTTTTGAGGATCGCAAACCGGATTCCATGGATCTACTGTTCAACGGTTCCCGGAACTAGTAGTGCTGTGTTTGCAACTTGACCTCGTTCCAGCAGTGCACAGCCTGACAGAAATCGGTCTAAGTCTGTGCTTTGTGGAACGGGGGCTCTATGGCAACTCGACGAGAGCTGGCGGAACAGTTATTTATAGCCGCACTAGCGCACGAGCCAACGGAGCGCTCCGCCTTTCTTAGTAAAGCCTGCAATGGCAATCCAGAATTAAGGCACATGGTGGAAGACTTGCTCGCCGACGATGCGCGCGCGGGCAGCTTTATCCAGAATCCACCATTCGATTTTCTCGACCGAGCGATGGATCCTGGCGGAACATCCCATCTCTCTAAAAACAGCAACACGGCTTCAAGCCAGGGACTCGTTGGCAGGTTCTCGCCTGGCCATATCCTCATCGACCGCTTTGTGGTGATTCGTTTTATCGCAAAGGGGGGCATGGGCGAGGTCTATGAGGTCGAAGACCGATTCCTGCAGGGCGTCCACGTTGCGATGAAGACAATTCTTCCTCACATCGCTGGAGATCCGGACCAGCAGCGGCGTTTCGAGCGAGAAGTGCTGGTGGCTCGGAAAGTAAGTCATCCAAATCTTTGTCCCATCTATGACATGTTTCATTGTGAGCAAGAATCGCCCGGATTTTTGTTCCTGACGATGAAGCTACTGCCCGGTGAAACTCTGGCGGCACGATTGAGAACGTCTGGCGCAAGACCTACTGAGGAAGGCCTGGCGATTCTCAAGCAGATCGTTCTGGGACTCGCGGCGATCCACGCTGCCGGCATTATCCATCGGGATATCAAGTCGAACAACATGATGCTCGAGGGCCATGGTCCCGATGTGCGCCTTTGCATTACGGACTTTGGCTTGGCTCGCGCCGATGAGGCCGAAACGACGCTTCCAGGCAAAGGAGCTGTCGCCGGAACGCCGGACTACATGGCGCCCGAGCTATTTCTGGGGCACCTGCCGTCGCAGGCCAGCGATCTTTTCGCTCTCGGCGTTGTGTTGCATGAGGTTTTCACTGGCCAAAGGCCATGGGCCGAGTCCGATCATTCTTCGATAGAAGTCAGTCCGCGATTGAAGTCTTCAGGCTTGCCTGCGTACTGCGTCCATCTGATCACTGAATGCCTCAGCGAGGATCCCAAGCGAAGATGTTCCGCTTTCGAGCAGACATTGGATGTGCTCGGCGATAAATCCTCAACGAACGTTCGAACCAATGCATTGTGGACGCGGCGCCGCTTCATCGCTGCGACTGCGGCTACCGTCGGCCTGGCGGGCGCAGGCGTCTGGAGGGAATGGGACCAGATTGAGAACTTGCTGCACCCGCTGCCGGGGAAGCGGTTTGTGGCCCTGCTTAACTGGCCTAAAACCTCCGACGTTCGCCTTGCGCCGATGTTGACCGGCGTCCTCAGTGCAATTAAGGGTGAACTTGCACGTCTCGAGGCGTTTGACCGAGACTTCTTCGTGATCGCACCCGAGGATGCTCTCGATGATGTTTCAGGTGCCGCGCATTTGAAGGAGATATGCGATCCATTGGGAACCAATCTGGTTCTGGCCGCCTCATGTTCGGCTGGACCCAAGATTCACCTTCTTCTGCGATTGCTGGACCCGCTGTCTAGTCAGACGTTGCGCGAAAAGAGAATTACAAGCTCGCAGAATGAGGTCACTTCGCTCCCTGCAAAGGCCGTCCATGCGGCAGGGTCATTGCTCAACCTGAGCCGCTATCAGCAGCACAGCCAGCGTATCCAGCCGGGAACGCAATCGACTGCGGCTTTTACTGCCTTCCAGTCTGCGGAGGCTCTGATGGGGCAGCCCAATGACACGGGACTCGATGCGGGGATAGAGAAATATCGAAAGGCAATTGAACTGGATCCACACTACGCACTTGTTTATGCAAAGTTGGCGCAGGCCTATGTCCATCTCTACAGCCTTCGCGGAAACGCAGGTGCTCTGGAACTTGCGCGCGGAAACTGTGAACGCGCATTGGCGCTGGATTCGGAGCTGGTGGAAGGCTATGTCGCGAAGGCGGTCATGCTGGAGCAAATGGGAGACGAGGAAGGCGCGCTGGAACAGTTTGCGAAAGCGATCGCGCTCGATCCTGCTAACCCGAAAACGCTGTTGAACCAGGCAGGAGTGTATGTTCGGCAGAACCGCTTTGAAGATGCCGAGAGAACCTATAGCAGAGTCTTAATGGAGCGTCCCAACTGGTGGGTGATTCATAACGATCTGGGCTATGCGTTGGATCGGCAGGGGAAATATCAGGAGGCGATCAAAGCCTTTCGCGCTGCGAGCGTAGCCGCAGCCGGAAGCGCGATGGCCTTTGCCAATCTGGGCGGTGAATATCTTACAGTTGGCGACTTTGCTTCCGCGACTGAAAGCCTTAAGAAGAGCCTGGCATTGAGTCCCAACGATCTGGCAGCAGCAAATACTTCTCTTGCTCTGCGTTCTCAGGGCAAGTATGCGGACGCGCTGCCGTTTGCCATGAAGGCCGTGCAATTGAATCCGGCTGAGCATACGAACTGGCTTGAGCTTGGCGATTGCTACTCCTCTATGCGTAACCGCACGAGCGAGGCCAGGAGTGCTTATCTGCGGGCCGCGAAAGAGGTGGAGCGGCATCTTCAAACAGATGCAACGAATGGCCCCGACTGGATGCTGCTCGCTCTCTACCGCGTCAAGTCAGGTGCTGCTGAAACGGCTCCGTCCCTGATCAGAAAAGCGGAATCGCTGGGAGCCATGGATGTGGATTCGCAGCTCTACAAGGTGAGGATCTTAGAGCTGCTCGGAAAGCGTGAGGAAGCACTGGCAACGCTGGCCGCATGTTTTCGCAAGGGTGCTTCTACTCTCCAGATTGAGCCAGTCCCTGACCTGCAGTCGCTCCGGACGGATATCCGCTATCGGCAGATGGAGCAGTTGAAGACTACAGCTATCCCCGAAATGGAATAGCAACTGGAAAGAGAAATTCCCGAGGAGGAATGGTTCGTGAAAAAGAAAATATTCAAGCTCATGACCTGCGCGTTGTTGGGCTCATTCGTCGGCTGTCATAAACCCGTCAAGGGAGTCGTGCTGTTGCCTGATCCTAAAAACGGAGTACCCGGGATCTATGCCGAGACGGGTGGCAGTCTGGAATTTAGAAGCGACGCACCCGAATTTGTCATCACCTGGACGGGCACGAACCCGTGCGAGGAAACAGAATTTGCGGGAAGCAGTCATCGGCCTGTGACGTGTACCATCCGCAAGGATATCGCACCTGGAACGTATTCTTATACCGTTGATGAAAAGTTTGTTCCTCCAGGCGACGGTCAACCGCCTCCACCCCCTCCCTTACCAATCGGAGGCACCATGTACATCAGACCTTGTCCCAGGCCGTGTTCCTGGTGACAGCAGATTCAAGGCGGTTGTTGCGGTGGTCCGGGAAGTGGACCACCGCAGGAGGCATGAAAACAGGGGTTAGTCTTCGAGGTAGAACTGTATGTCCAGTGTGCGCAGGTAGGTGTGCAAACCGGCATCCTGAATCGGCATCACGTAGGCATCCGCACCAGACTCATTGACATGTTCATGCCAGTAGCCAGCTGGTGTGACGAACGCAGCACCCTTCACCCAGTCGACACGGATCGCGTCTTTGATGGTGCCATCCGCATTTAGCTCCGGGCCAATCAATGTGTAGACACCGGGCTTCGCCTCGACTGCGAAATCGAGTGCAACGGACTGATGACGGTGCGGGAGCTGCCGCGTACCGGGAGGCACGATGCCGAACATGGACCATAGCGTATGCGTGATGGTCAGCGTCTGGTCGAAGTTCTTATTCGCCAGCAGCACGCTCACGCGGCTGCGCTTGGCTGCGTTGGGATCGTTCTTAGCCTTCTCCAGTTCGGTCATGATCATGGCACGCGTGTACAGGGTCGGCTGAAAACGGCTCTTTGATTTCTCCACGCCCAGATAGGCGAGCAGCGGCGAGTCATCCACCATGTAAAAGGCGGCATCAGTTTCCGCGTAGTGTGTAGCAGCAATGCCGGGTAGCGCGAAAATGTCGCCTTCGTTCCACTCGATTGTGCCCTCGTCGGTTTCGGTGTAGCCCTTTCCGCGGATGACGTAGAAGAATTCGCTGGTGGCATCGGCTGCAGTCGCGATCCACTCGCCAGCCTTGATGCGCACGAAGCTCGCAAGCACGCCTGGGCCAGTCACGGGATAATTGGTCTTCAACTCCTTGCTCAGATCGAGTGGCACGACCCGTGTGGCGCCGTACGCATAGAGTTCAGGCGAGAACTGCTTGACGGGGATGCGCGGCGTGGCTCCGGAAGATATCGGGTCTGCGGCCTTACTGTACTCAAAAATCTCTGCGTCCTGCGTGAGAGCATTCGTCGGGATCACCTTTGTGGAAATTGCTGTATTCATGTGTTTTCCTTTGCCGAGGTGCAGTTGTTTGGTTGCTGCGGCCAACCTTAGGTACAGTCTGGCCTTCGTGAACCTATCATGTATCTTTGGTTCTTCCGGAACTTTTGGATTCTTTAGACTGGATACACTTCGAAGATTTTAGGAGCGCCTGGACAGCGTGGTAGAGCCATCGCAGGAACGGATGATTCTGGTGGGAGCGAGCGACCCGCTGCCCGAAGATCATTTCTGGTTTGATGGGGAAGGCTTCAGCGTCTATGCGGCGAAACAGCCGCGCAGTACATGGCAGGAGCATGTGCACGACTGCGTGCAGGTGACCGTGGGGCTTGAGCCGGCGCATATGCATGCGGAGTGGCGGGCATCGGGAAAGATCCGCCAGAGCAAGGAATTTATCGGAAACGCAGTCAGCGTGATACCCGCGGGTGTTCCGCATAAGACGCTCTGGCAGCGGCGTGCAGCGTTGATTCACATCTACATCCGCGAAGAGTTTCTGCGAAAGCTTGCGCTGGCCGTCTTGCAGCAAGACTCGCTGGAGCTTCAGCCCACCTATCTGGTTCGAGATTTACTGATCGAAGAACTCGCGCGTTCGCTTTACCTCGAGTCAGAGAGCGGGCATCTGAATGCCGCTGTAGCAAGCGCAGCGGTCACGACGCTTTGCGTGCGCCTGCTCCGCGCCTACAGCGTGCGGAAGGGCGAGGAGGCGTATGCGACAGGAGGCCTGGGGCCAGCCCGCGAACGTCGCGTACGGGATTACATCGAAGCTGATCTGGAACGCGATCTCTCGATTCAGGCTCTGGCGGAGGTTGTCGGATTAAGTCCACAACACTTCGCTGTGCTCTTTCGCGAGTCCACGGGATTCACGCCGCATCAGTATGTGAACCATCGCCGCATCGCCTGCGCTCAGGAACTGCTGAAGGTAGAGAATCTGCCGCTGGTAGAAATTTCGCTGCAGTGCGGCTTCTCCAGTCAGAGCCAGTTCATCACCACCTTTCGCAAACTGGCAGGGATGACGCCGGGGCGTTTCCGCGCATCACTCACCACTCCCCAACGATAGATTTTCTGTCTCGTTGTAACTCTTCGTGCGTGTTGCCAGAAGAACACCTGAAAAATTCAAAATTATGCGCTCTTTGAGAAAGCACTGCGGCCGCTCGTCTTGCCACACTGTCATAAGACGGTGGGGGTGCTTATGCAAGACAATGGGGAGCAACAGCCAGCGAAGGCGACGGTATCGCGCAGAGCCTTTCTGGCAGCGGGTTCAGCGGCACTTGGCGCGGTTTCATTGACAGGAACACTGGAGGGACAAATGACACAGGCGAAGACGGAATCCTGGGGACGCATACTCAATGGCAGAGTCGCTGTCGTGACCGGAGCGGCACGCGGCATTGGCCGGTCAGCGGCGGTGGCGCTGGCGCGTAGCGGTGCAAACGTAGTTGGAATTGATATCTGTGCTGTTGTCGATCCACGTTCAGGTGTTGAGCCTGCAACTCGCGGCGAATTGGATCAGACCGGAGACATGGTCAAGAGCGAAGGCGTTCAGTGGAAGAGCTTTGTGCTGGACCAACGCGATCTTCCCGCGCTGCGCAAGGCTGCAGAGACGATCAACGCGGAGTTTGGTCACATTGACATTCTGTTTGCCAACGCCGGTATCCAGGCGTTCCGTCCATTGCTACAAATGGAAGATCCTGACTGGCACATCCAGATCGATGTGAATCTGACAGGTACAGCAAACGCCGTGCGCGCCTTCGCGCCGTATATGGTGCAGCAGGAGCATGGCCGGATCATCATGACCACATCCACGCAGGGACGACATGGCACGTTGAACGGCGCTGCATATTCGGCTTCGAAGTGGGGCATTATCGGCTTGATGAAGTCTGCGGCGATGGAACTGGGCCGGCATGGCGTAACGGTGAACTGCCTTGTGCCGGGACTGATCGATACACCACTGACACGCCACGAGGAAAGATACGAGCAAGCTCTGCAGGTGGCGGGACGCACGCCGACGGGTGACAAAGCAGTGGACGAAGAGGCGGCTCGCAAGGTACTGCAGAGCAAATCGATTCTTGGAGTGCCATGGATCGATCCGGATGAGATGGCTCCGGTCGTAGTGTTCCTGGCTTCTGACGCCGCGCGCATGGTTTCAGGTTCTACGTACGACGTAACAGGTGGCGACAGCGCGAACAATGTCTAACGAGCCTGCGAGAGGCTGACTTCGGTCTACGATAGGAGAGGGATAGGTCTACGATAGGTGGTCAGGGAGCAAGGAGCCGTGACGACTCGTCAAGACAAGGTTCACTCTCAACTCGGGCGGGCCGCGGTGCAGATTTTTGTCGCGAACGATCGCATGAATCAGCTTCTCATCGAAGAGCTGGACGCGGCCGCGTGGAGTGCCAAACCACCCGGCAATGTCCGCACCATTGCGGCGATCTTCACGCACATGCACAATGTCCGCACCAAGTGGATCAGGCTTACAGCTCCGCACCTGAAGGTTCCACCACAGCTCAACCGGGCGCGCTGCACGCCGCAGCAGGCGCGTGCTGGATTGGCCGAGAGCGCCGCGCGCTGCACGGAGATGCTCGCGGAAGCGCTTGGCGATGGGGGCCGCGTCGAGATGTTTCGCAGAGACGGCTGGGCCCAGCCCTGGCCGGTTGGCCCGGAAATGCTGTGCTACATGCTTGCTCATGAAGCTCATCATCGCGGACAGGTGTGTATGCTCGCGCACCAGCTTGGATTTCCGTTGACGAACGAGGTGACGAGCGGGATGTGGAATTGGGAGAAGGTGTGGAAGGAGTCTGGGGCTGGCCAGATAGGTTCCGGCGGTGGGGACGCTTCGGCGTCGCTCAGAAAGCGGCGCTTATCGAAGGAGTCTTAGGGGCAGAAAGCTATGGGCGGCAGAAAGCCATGGACTGTCGTTGAGAACGAAGCATCGCATGGATTCTTCGCCTGCGGCTCAGAATGACGCTGGTCTACATTCTCTTTTCGAAAGAACGTGTCATTGTTCTACTGCTTAATGACTGTGCCGTCACGTAGCAGGATCTCTCCCCAGCCGCCATTCAGGTTGTTCTGTCCGGGTGTAAACGGAGATTT
>Ga0210389_10003082_pt1 | contig 13037 bp, 14 predicted proteins | sample IncBWH28OmetaG_FD_160127 | JGI IMG/M metagenome (GOLD analysis project Ga0210389, IMG submission 160127) | Forest soil microbial communities from Barre Woods Harvard Forest LTER site, Petersham, Massachusetts, United States - Inc-BW-H-28-O ...
GCGGAGCAGGCGGTCGCGGATCATGCGGCTCGTGACCTTGTCGCCTTCGGTGCCCGCGAGCGGCGAGTTGTTGACGATGAACGACATCGAAACCGTCGGCGGATCGATCGGCTGCGCCGTCAGCGGCATCTCGACCGAGGGATCGCAGAACGTGTCAGCGACCGTGCCTTTGGTGAGGCCTGCGATCGCGACGATGTCACCGGCGTCGGCTTCGTCGAGCGGCGTACGTTCGATGCCTCGGAAGGCAAGAATTTTCGTGATGCGGCCGCTTTCGATCAGCTTGCCGTCACCGCCCAGCACCTTGACCTGCTGGTTCGGCTTGACGCTGCCGGAGGTGATGCGGCCGGTGATGATGCGGCCGAGATAGGGATTGGCCTCGAGGATGGTGCCGATCATGCGGAACGGACCTTCCTCGACCTGCGGCGGGGCCACGTGGCGCTCGATCAGGTCGAACAAGGGCTGCATGCCCTTGTCCTTCGGACCTTCCGGGCTTTCGGCCATCCAGCCCTGCTTGGCCGATCCGTAAAGAATCGGGAAGTCGAGCTGCTCCTCGCTGGCATCGAGCGCAGCGAACAGGTCGAACACCTCGTTGATGACTTCGGTCGGGCGCGCGTCGGGACGGTCAACCTTGTTGATGACGACGATCGGCTTCAGGCCGACCTTGAGCGCCTTGGAGACCACGAATTTAGTCTGCGGCAGCGGCCCCTCGGCGGCGTCGACCAGCACCAGCGCGCCATCAACCATGTTGAGGATGCGCTCGACCTCACCGCCGAAATCGGCGTGGCCGGGGGTGTCGACGATGTTGATGCGGGTGTCCTTCCACTGCACCGAAGCCGCTTTGGCGAGGATGGTGATCCCGCGCTCGCGCTCCAGATCGTTGGAGTCCATGGCTCGCTCGACCACCCGCTGGTTGTCACGGTAGGTACCGGACTGTTGCAGGAGGCGGTCCACGAGTGTGGTTTTGCCGTGGTCGACGTGGGCGATGATGGCGACGTTGCGTAGATTCATGGGAAGCTTCTTCCAGCCGTGCAATGGTGAGCGCGATCTCGCCGGATGACCGGGACCTCTGGGACGTTGCTCAAACCTGAAATTCGGAAAGGGGCGATCCGCCCCAAAAAGGAAGCCCGGCCAAAGGGACCGGGCGAACCTTTACGCGTTGCGGCGCAATATATTCAGAAAACGCCAAAAAACAATGGGTTGTTTGACATTTGGTTAGCTGAATTTGGCGCCAATCCGGGGTTTTGCGGGTCGCAAAACCGTCATGCGCGGGGGCTCTTTACGGCAGCCCGGATCAGCATGATCCCGAGGAAGCCTACGAACAGGCCGAGCAGGACCAGCACCATCACAATCGGCTCAACGCTCGAGTTTGTGAGCGAGCCGACCCCGAAGATGATGGCGCAGAGGCCGGGCAGCAGCATGATCAGCCCGGCGATCACCATAAGAGCAGTCAGGCAGCCGCTGCGTTGCGCGGGCGGAGGGGGCCGTGGTGGCGCCGGCGGTGGCGATTCAGGGACGGTGTTCATGACCGGCGCCCTCGGATTGCCCACCAGATCAGGCCGATGCCCGCGCAGCCTACCAACCCAAGGGCAATGACGAATTGCACGTCCTCTGCGCTCGTGACCAGACCGCCGAAGACGAAGAGCAGCGAGCAGAGGCCTGGCAGAAGCAGGATGATCCCGATCACGATCAGGATCGCCGTCAAGCAGCCGTTGCCTTCCTCCTGCGGCCGGGGAGGAGGTCCCGACGGAATTTCGGGCGGCAGGCTCTCGCTCATCTCGGCACCAGCTCCTTGTGGTCCGCGCGGTACCTCTCGCCAGCCAAACCGGCACGGATGCCGTCGATCATGCCGTTGCGATAGAACAGATTGTAGGTGTCGAACGGGATGATCGCGCCCGTCGGCGTGACGAAATGGATGCAGGAACGCTTGACGTTGCCGACGCAGAAATTGAAGCGGTCGAGAAACTGCACGATGGTGACGCGGAAGACGTTCTCGTAACCGAGTCCGTCCGGCACGCTGAAGCTCGGCAGACAGCAGAGCAGCTCGCAGACGCGCTCGCTGGTATTGAGCGGGCCCGATGACAGCGAGAACAAATCGATGAATTTCTCGCGCAGCACCGGATATTTTTCCGGGCTGATGGTGTTGGGCATGACCGCGAGCAACTGCTCGCGCGGGATCAGCGAGGTCAGCGGCAGCACCTTCTCGCCGTTGCGCAGGCCATAGCCGATCGAGATGCTTTCGGGATTGCAGGGGAGCGGGATCATGTCGTTGTCGCCGAACACGCCGGTCTCGACCACGCGCTGCCTGATCTCCGACAGCATGATGCGGTCGGTATCCTTGTTGAAATGCTCGTTGCGGCCGGCGTCCTGCACCGGCTGCAAGGTCACGCCGCGCACGCATTTCCATTGCAGCGCATGGCGGACGATGTCGCCGATTTCAGCGTCGTTGACGCCACGCTTGATGGTCGCGACCAGCGTGGTCGAGAGCCCGTGCTGCTCGAGGTTCTCCAGTGCCTGCTGGCGTATTTTGCGCAAATCGGCGCCGCGAAGGTTGATCAGTGCTTCGCGCTCGAGCGAGTCGAATTGCAGATAGACTTCGAGCCCGCGCCGGTTCTCCGCGAGTTTTGCCACAAAGTCCGGCTCGCGGGCGATGCGTAAGCCATTGGTGTTGATCATGACATGGCGGATCGGGCGGGCGCGCACGGCGTCAAGGATTTCGAAGAAATCCGGATGCAGCGTCGGCTCGCCGCCGGAGATCTGCACGAGGTCGGGCTCGCCTTCACTCTCGACCAGCGCGTCCAGCATCTTCTCGATCTTTGCCAGCGGCGTGAACGAGGTCCGTGCCGGCGAGGATTCGGCAAAGCAGACCGGGCAAGTCAGGTTGCAGTGCTCGGTGATCTCGATCAGGGCCAGGCAGGAATGCTGCTCATGGTCGCCGCAGAGGCCGCAATCATAGGGGCAGCCATATTCGGTGCGGCTCTGGAAATGCAGTGGCCTGTCGCCGGGCTTGATGAAATCCTTGCAGAGACGCCAATAGGCCGCATCCGTGGAAACCAGCGTCGACTGCACGCCGTGCTCCCGGCAGCGCTTTTCGTACCAGACTTCCTGGCCGAGGATCTGGATCTTGGTCGGCACCAGTTTCAGGCAGGTTTCGCAGAGCGACTGGGTCTGGCCCCAGAAAATATAGGGGCGGGACTTACGCAGCGGCGCGTTCATGCGTGGACCTCACGGCGGGCGCCGTCGCGAGCATCACGACAGCATAAAGCAGGACGGAGAGCGATAGCAGGTGGAACAATGTCAGAGGACCGATCAGCGCGCTATAGGGTTTCCAAAATTCCCAGATGAAGCGCTGTAGGCCGTAAAAGGCGAGCGCGAGGTAGAAGCCGTTGGTGATGACATAGTCGTCGTGGCGGAAGACAGCCGCGACATAGAAGGCCGCAAAGGCGGCCATGGCAAAGCTCTCATAGAGCTGCACCGGATGGCGCAAGATGCCGTCGCCGAAATCATGGCCCCAAGGCAATGCGGTCGGCGTGCCATAGGTGAAATCGTCGAGCCCGGCGGTGTAGCAGCCGATGCGTCCGATCGCGATGCCGATGGCAAGCGGCAGTGCGAAGCGCGCGCCGGTGCGAAGCGCAATGCCGTGCTTCCACTTGTAGAGCTCGATCGCGACAATGCCGCCGGCCAGCGCGCCTTCGACAGAGCGGGCGATGCCGCCCTGGCCCGACAGCCAGAGATTCAGTGTGCCGAACAGATAGGCGCCGAGGCCGGCGCCGAACACGAGGACCGCGATATAGGGCAGCTCGAACGACTGCGATGGAAATTTCAGGCCGCGGATGCGCGACAGCCACCAGATGGCCGCGAATGCTGCGAGCCAAGCTATCAGATCGAAGATCGCGTGAAGAACTGCCCCGGTCATGTGGGGGTATAGTAGCGCGACTTTATCCGCGCCGGATACCGCCCCTTTTTCTCAATCGCTCCACAACCTCGTCATGCCCGGCCCGCGAGTAGAGCGTGATCGACCGGAGGGCGGGGGCGTCCGAATAGGCGTCGCTTAAATCACGGTATCGGAATCAACAATCCGACGGTGGTGCTGAGCGATTGCTCGTGCCCGCGGCCGAAGGAGGAGTAGCCGTAGGCGGGCTCCAGGAACCATCCGAACTTTCGATCCGCGGTGGGCCAGAACATGAAATCGAGGGCGAACTCTGCGCCAATCTGGGTGCCTTCCCGCGAGAACGTCCATTGCGGTCCGATGCCGACCATGAATTCGAGTTTGTCTGACAGGGTGAAGGGCTTCTTGAAGAGCAGGTCCGTATCCCATTCGCTACCGCCGCCGTGGAACATGCGAGCAGCGCCCACTTCGATTTCGAGCCAATCCTTGATCGGCGTAAACTCGACGGCGAACGACGGGCCGTAGCTGGATGGGCCTGGCAATCCCCATTCGCCGGCTGGGCCAAGTTCAACAATGGCGGTCGGCTCCTTGTCCTCGGCCCGCGCATTCGCCGCGAAGAGCAACGGTACAAGAACGAATAACGACACGTGTCGCCAAGCCATGCTTCGTCCCCCTGAGCAAAAACCGAACGTCACCAAACGTCTTGTCAGCGCCGGATAACCATCACCGGTGCCTATTCATGGAGGCCATACGGTCGGTGCCACCGGGATGCGAGCCGACGATGTGAAGAGTACCGAGCGTCATGCTGCTGTCAGACCGAAGCTCGGACCGGGCCTGTCGAATGACCGTCACGGCCCCTTGCAGGGCGAGCATAGCCATCACCGCGGCCACGATCACGTCCGGCCATCCCGTTCCTGTCCCGAAGACGCCCGCCGCCGCGATGAGCACCGCGAGATTGCCGAGAACGTCGTTGCGCGTGCAAATCCAGGCCGAGCGCATGTTGGCGTCTCCCGTGCGGTGCTGCCACAGCAACCAGAAGGACGCGGCATTGGCGACAAGCGCGGCAAGTCCGACGCCGCCCATGGCGAAGGCATGCGGAAGTGTGTCAGCGTAGACATGCCATGCCGTAACCCCGAGCACCCAGATTCCGAAGAGCGCCATCGTCGCGCCTTTCGCGAGCGCCGCGCCTGCCCGGTGGCGCAATGCCATGCCGACCACGAACAAGCTGATCGCGTAGTTCGCAGCGTCGCCAAGGAAGTCCACCGCATCGGCCTGGAGTGCGGCCGAACCGGCGGCAAGTCCGGCGCCGATCTCGACGCTGAACATCGCGGCGTTGATCGCCAGCACCAACCACAGAACCCGCCGGTACGCAGCTTGCTGCAGCGGATTGGCGCCCGGGTCTTCGTGATGATGTCCGCAACAATGCGCGCTCATGATTGGCCTGTCGCTCGATGGGTTTACGCGCTATATTTGCACCCTGTAGCCGCTATAGGGTCAAGGCATGGATGCGCTGACGATCGGGCAATTGGGCCGAGCCACCGATACGAAGATCGAAACGATCCGATACTACGAGAAGATCGGTCTTCTGCGCGCACCACGTCGAACCGCGGGCAACTACCGCAGTTATGCGGCTGAGCACCTGCAACGGCTCGGCTTCATCCGTCGCTCACGGGAACTTGGCTTCTCGATTGAGGAAGTGCGCGAACTCCTGAATTTGGCCGCCCATGGTGAAAGTCCGTGCGGAGAAGTGGACGAGCTCGTGGCGCGCCATCTGGAGACGACGGAACGAAAAATCGAGGCGCTGAGGCGACTGCGCCGGGAGCTACGCGACACGCTGGCCTCATGCAAGGGTGGGCGCGTTACCGAATGCCGAGTCATTCAGGCCTTATCGTCCCGAGCAACGAGCTCTAAAAAGGGAAGCGGCAAATCAGCTGTGTGACGCGGGCAAGCACCGTCTAGGGATCGTTACGCTGACCGCCCCGGCTCTTCGGTCGGATAGACGCCGCGCAAGACTTCCTCGAAATGGCTCTTCACCGACTCATTGCAGAGGCAGGCGCGCGTCTGCAGTGCGTCGCGATTGTGGACCACGATCGAACCGCGTCTTGTCTCGAGAACGCCTTCCGCCTTGAAGGTCTGGATCACGCGGCTGGCATAGGAGCGGCCGACGCCGAGCAGCGTTGCAAGTTGTTCGTGCGTCAGCGGCACGGTGTCATTGCCGTCGGTGCGCTCCATGGCGGAGATGATCCATTTCGCGGTGCGTTGCTCGATCGAATGCACGGCGTTGCAGGCGGTCGATTGGAAGATTTGCGCCAGCATGCAATCGGCGTAGCGCGCGAAGATGTTGCGCAAGGACGCCGATTTGGTCTTGGCGGCCTCCAGCTTGCTGACCGCAACCCGCACACAGGGGCCAGCGAACTTGACGCAGATGCGGGTATAGGCCGGCAGGAAGCCATGGCTGACAATGCCGCCGACCGCGCCTTCGCGCCCGACCAGGATGGTCTCGACATCGCGGCCATCCTCGTTCGGCACGACAAAGGAGACGAGGCATGGTCCGCAGGGGAAATACACCGTCTCGACATTGGCGCCGGGGCTGTAGAGCAGGTCGTTGGCGCGGGTCTGCGCCTGCGCCAGATGCGGCTCGATCAGCGCGAAGTCGGCGCGGTCGAGCCGGCGCAATAGGTTATTGTACGGCCGGTCGGTGATCTCGGCCGCAGCATCCAGTCGCGCGAGCATGGGAACTCCTTGCCTCCCCATCAAAGCGACGATAGGCCATCTGGTTCCCAAGATATGTCCACAAGTGCACAGACACGGGCGTATGGAGTGTGCTGGTTTCCGCATGGGAACCCATCGCTGCGCCATTCGGGAAGCGACTGCGGGCTGTCCTGATCCAAGTACCGGTCCAAGTCCCGATTCAAGTACCGATTCTTGCATGTGGTGTGATCATGGAACCCGCCTTTACCTGTGGCCTGCCGAGTGATGTCCTGATTGTCGAGGACGATCCGATTATCGCGCTCGATTTCGAGGACACGATACTAGGCTTCGGCGTGAAGGCGGTGCGCTGCGCCGGCAGCGTCGCCCATGCGCTGATGATGATCGACGAGCGGTTGCCGGATTTCGCGCTGCTCGATGTCGGCCTGGCGCGGGAGAAAAGTTTCAAGGTCGCCGAACGGCTCGAGGCGTTGAAGATTCCGTTCGCCTTCGTCACCGGCTACGGCGGCGACCGCGTGGATGCAGTCTTCGCCGATTGGCCAAGGCTGCCAAAGCCCTGTTCAAGCGAAGCGCTGTTCTCGGTGCTGCAGCGCTTCGCCAAGCGGTAAATCTAAATCGGCAAATATCAAACAGGCTTCGGATCGAGCGTGGTCGACCACAGTGCGACGTCGGCACGGTCGCGCAAGGTCACTGTCATCTGACCGGTCGCGCCTTCGATCTTGACGTGACCGAAGAACTGCATGCCGGCCGAGGGCGGCAGGTTCTGCTTGTCATCGCCCGGAGCCTTCACGAACTTCACTTCGGGACCGAAGGTGTTGTCGAGCTCGTTCGGGCCGAAGGTGCCGGCGTGCAGCGGGCCGGAGACGAATTCCCAGAACGGCTCGAAGTCCTGGAACTGCGCCTTGTTCGGATCATAGTAATGCGCGGCGGCGTAGTGCACGTCGGCGGTGAGCCACACCGTGTTCTTGATCGGTGCGGTCTTGATGAAGCGCAGGATCTCCGCGATCTCGAGTTCGCGGCCGCGTGCCGGACCGTTGCCTTGCGCGAAGGCTTCCGAGCCCTTCTTGTTCGTCGCATCGTCCCAGACGATCAGCGACAGCGGCATGTCGGAGGCGATCACCTTCCAGGTCGCGCGCGAATTGAGCAGGGCGCGCTTCAGCCACTGCATCTGCTCCGGCCCGAGGAAATAGGCGTCGGGACCGTAGGTCTCCTGCTGGTTCGGACCGTTGGGACCACGATAGCTGCGCTCGTCGAGCATGAAGACGTCGAGATGCGGGCCGTAGCTGAGCGCGCGATAGACCCGGCCCGGCTCGACGATGCTTTCGCGCAGCGGATACATTTCGTGGAAGGCGCGCGCGGCGCGGGCCGCCAGCAGCGTGATGTTGCGCTCCTTGTAGGCGGCGGGCAGATCCTTCGACAGCGACCAGTTGTTGGTGACCTCGTGGTCGTCCCATTGCACGAAGATTGGCACCTCGGCATTGAAGGCGCGGACATTGTCGTCCATGAAATTATATTTGTGCGCGGCGCGGTACTCGTCGAGCGTCTCGGCGACCTTGGCCTTCTCGGGGATGGTGATGTTCTTCCAGACCTTGCCGTCGGGGAGCTTCACTTCCGCCGGGATGATGCCGTCGGCGTAGATGGTGTCGCCGGAGTGGATCAGGAAATCCGGCTTGTGCTTGCGCATCGCCGAGAAGGTGAACATGCCGCCATCATCGGGATTGATGCCCCAGCCCTGGCCCGCGACATCGCCGCCCCAGACGAAGCTGACATCGCGCTTGTCGGTGGGGGCTGTGCGGAAGCGGCCGGTCACCGGCTCGCTCGTGATGTCGATGTGGGAGAGATCGCGGAAGCGGACGCGATAGAAGATGTCCTGTCCGCTGGGCAGATCCTCGACCAGTAATTTGGCGGTGAAATCGCTCTCCGGCAGCGCGTTGATCGGCGGCAGTGCGCGGGCATCCTTGAAGGATTCGGTGGTCGCGACCTCAACCATCATCTGCGACGGCCGGTCGGCGCGCGACCAGACCACGCCGCCATCGGCGCTGATGTCGCCGGATTGCACGCCATGGGTCACCGCGGGCCGGTCGGCGGCGCGGGAGAGATAGGGCATGGCCACCAGGCCAACGCCGGTGGCGGCCGCGGTGGACAGGAAGCGGCGGCGGGAAAGACGGAGCGGTTTGCGCGGGACGTAGAGTGTCATGCGGGCCTCCTGGGTCGGCGGGATGAGCGCCGACAGACCTAGAAAGGTTCTGTGACGAGGCAATTACAGAAGTGGGGAGTTCACAAGGTAGGATTGGGCTCAAGAGCACTATTGAGCCTGTGGCCGCCCTATCCCTTCATCCTGGGGAGCGCGAAGCGCGTCTCGAAGGATGAGGCCACAGCTCGGGCTTCATGGTTCTCCCGGCGATGCGAAGCATCGTCCGGAGACGGCGCTGACGCGCCTCCTCACCATGAGGGTTGACATAGTAAGCTTACAGCACGCCGGTGGCGCGGAGTTGGGCGCTGGCCCGCTGCAGGTTCTGTGGCAGATTCCCCAGCAGCATTTTCCGGTCATAGACAGCATTGTGGAATTGCTCGAGCGCAATGTTGAAGGCTGTCAGCGCGCCGGTCTCGATCGCGCCGCTCTCGAAGCAGCGCAGTGTGTCGCGCAGGATGTCGTCGGCTTCCGTCTGCATGCGGTCGAGCTCTTCGGCCGATTCGCTCTTGCGCGCGACCGCGATCATATCGAGCAGCTTTTCACGCAAGTGCGAATTGGTATCGCGCTCATCCTTCTTCAGGTAGCCGGCGAACCAGGCGCCGATCGAGCCCGTCGCCGACAGCGCCATCAGGCCCCACCAGATGAAATCGCTGTAGCGGTCGAGGAAGGTCTTCTCCTCGCCGTCGACAAAGGCGGCGGCGCCGGGATGCACGGGGATCACCGCATCCTTGTCGGTGTCGGGGGTTTCGATCTTCGCAGCCAGCGGGAATTCCGACATCAATTGCTGCCGGATCGCAAATAGCTGGCGTGTGAAGGCGGCGATGGTGACGTCGGAAATGCCTTTGCGCGCCACCACGTGGTGGGCGAAGCTGATCGTCTTCACCTCGTCATCGGGACGTTCGGGTGAGCCGAAGGTGCCCGAGGGGATTTCGGCGGCCTCATAGGCCGGATGGTTTTGCGCAATCGCCTCCGAGGCGTCGATTGCAAGGAACGTCGGATCGCCGCCGTTCTCCTTGGCGGAAGCTGCGATGGCTTCAGCGGTGATCTTGCTGTTGAGCGGACCCGCGGCGAGATAGACATCCACCTTCTGACTGCGAATGGCTTCGGCGATCTCGGTGACGGGGAACTGGACGATCTCGACCTTGGAGGGATCGACGCCGTATTGCTGCAGGATGACCTTGAGCAGGTTGACGTTGGCCTGGGTCTTGCCGATCACGCCGACCTTGTGTCCCGCAAGCTGGCCGATCTTGATGATCTTCGGGCCCTTCCTGCCCTTGCCTTTGGCTGGTGGCGGCGCCCACAGCACCACGAAATTCTTGCGCAAGGTTGCGACCGCTTGCGCATTCTTCGGCACGTCGAGATCGCCGCGGATAATCGCAAGGTCGACCTTGCCTTGCGCCAGCGCCTCCGCGCTTGCCACCGCGCTCTCGGTCGGTACCGGCTTCAGGCGGACGTAAGCGTGGTTCTGCACGAAGGCCTGTGTCAGCGTCTGCACGACCTTGACGTCATCGCTGTTGGGAGGGCCGACCGCGATCTTCAGCGTCACCGGCTTGACGGCGAAATAATAACCGGCCGCAAGCGCGCCGACGATGGCCAGTACGCCGGCAATCGTCACCAGTACCGCGCGTCGCGCCGCAGAACGCGGCGAGGGCGGAGCCGGCGGACCGGTCACGAATTCCTCGGTCATCGATCTGGCAAACAATCGCTTGAGGCCCAAATTCATCGCAAGGATCGTATTGGAACAATATTGTAGCAATTTTCTTGCCGGCCAGAGGTTACATCTGCGTCATGGTTACCGCTGTGACAGGTGTCAGGGTAAAGTACGGATGAACGACGGAGGTCAAGATGGCGCAGCGGCTCACTGGTGAGGCACGGAAATCGGCGCTGGCGGGATTGCCCGGCTGGACCGAGGTCGGCGGTCGAGACGCGATCGCCAAGACCTTCGTGTTCAAGGATTTCAACGAGGCCTTCGGTTTCATGTCGCGCGCAGCGCTGGTGGCCGAAAAGCACGACCATCACCCGGAATGGCGCAATGTCTACAAGACCGTGGAGGTCGTGCTCGCGACCCATGACGCCGGCGGCGTCACGCCCAAGGATATCGAGCTGGCAAACGCCATGAATACTATCGCCAGGGCGCTCGGCGTCGGCTGAGCTGGTCTTGCGGGAGGGGGCACGCATCCCCAACTCGTGATCGGGCCGCCGCGGCGAATGGCCGCGCGGGGTGCATCCCCCGGGCGGGCCCCTCAAGGGAACCGACATGGCATCCGATTTCAGCGCAGGTTTCGAGCCGGCGGACCGGCTGGCGGAAGATCGCGAGAGCGTGCGCAAGCGATTCTGGATCAAGCTGAAAAAGGTGGCGGCGAAACTGCCGTTCACCGAGGATCTGCTTGCGGCCTATTACTGTGCCTTCGACAAGCAGACGCCGCGCCACGTCCAGGCCGCCCTGCTGGGCGCCATTGCTTATTTCATCCTGCCGTTCGACTTCATCCCCGACATGATGCCGGTGCTTGGCTTCACCGATGACGCCGCAGTGCTTGCGACCGCCATCCGCCTGGTCGCGAGCCACATCACCGAAGATCACCGCACGGCCGCGCGCGCCGCGTTGAAGCGGGGCATCGAGGAAAGCTGAACTCCCCAAACGCAATCAGCCCGGCCGAGCATGGCCGGGCTGATCAGCCTTGCGCGTGCCGCCAATTATTGTTGCTTGCTTGGGCGAACGACTTGCGCTCGGGCGTTGGATGTATCCTTGGAAGCCTGGTCGGACTGCCATGCCTGGAACTGCTTGAACAGCGCGTCGCGATCCGCCTCCGATTGTGCGCCCTTCGCCGCCGCCGGATTCTGCCTCAGGAACTCGTCGAAGCGGCCGCGGGCAACCGGCGCCACGTTATGGGCGTCGAGCCATTGCTGCGCATAGGGCAGGCGGGTCCAGCCGGCGAGCGGCGCTGACAACGAGGTTTCCTTCCACTTCGGATGGAACGGCGGATTCTGCAGGGCCGGGAACTTAGTGAAGAACGCATCGACAAACTGCGTCAGCTTGCGATAGCGCTCGGAGCCCGGTGCCCAATTATAGGCTGCGAGCAGCGCCGGCACCGCGATGGTGTCCACGCGCTCCCCTTCGGGGATCAGGTTCGGATAGTCCTTCGAGGTGAGCGTCGCCGGCAGATAGTCGCTCTGCAGCGGCTTTTCGTAATCAACCTTCACGAGATGGAAGCGGCCGTCATTCTGGAAGCTCGAGACCGACTTGTAGGGCTTGCCGCCCACCACGATCACAGCATCCAGCTCGCCGGTCTTCAGCTTCTCCATCGCGATGCGCTGCTCGATGTACAGCCAGTTCGCCTTCATCCCGAGCCGCTCGGCAACGGTCAGCACGGTGACGAAGGTGCTGCCATTGGGCAGGTCGACGCTGACGCGCTTGCCCTCGAGGTCCCTCAGGCTCTGCACCGATTTCGGCGCGATGACCTGCATCTCCTCGTTATAGAGCTTGGTCACATAGGTGAACTGCTTCTTGATGTCCTTGGCAAAGCCCTTGCGCTCGAGATAGTCGAGCGTATCGGCGCGCACGATGCCGATGTCGACGCCCTGCAGGAACAGGATGTCGGCGACGCTCTGCACCGAGCCGCGGCCGACGATGGGGAGCACGCGCAGCTTGTTGCCGTCGTCGAGCACGGACGCGAGGTCGGCTCCGATCTGCACATAGGTGCCGCGGATGGTGCCGGTGATCAGCGTGATGGTGTTGGCGTTCAGCGCCTGCTTGGTCTGCGCCGAGCCGAACTGGAAGATGGCCTTTAGACTGTCGCTGACCTTCGCCGGGTCATACTCGGTCTCCTCGGCGCGGGCCGCGAGGCCGCACGCCATCAACGCAGCGAATGCCAGTGCAAATAAACGTCGCATGTTGTCCCCTAACCCGGTGTGAAGAAATCAGTTCGGCAGTTGAGCAAGCCGGCGCTGGGCGTCGGCTGAACCGAGCTGCGCGGCCTTCTGGTACCAGGCGCGGGCCTTTGCGGGCTCGGGCGTGGTGTTGCGGACGTCGGCGGTGCCGAGCACGTCCGGATCATAGGTCTGTGCCAAAAGCAGCGCGGCGTCGGCTACCTGCATTTCGGCGGCGCGCTCGAGCAGCAGGCGGGCCGACATCAGATCGCCGGAGGTGAGGAAGCCCTTGGCGCGCTGCATCAGGTTGGCCATTTCCTCGGGGTCGACCTGCCGGGCCGGCTGCGGCGCTGCGGCAGGAGGAGCTGCGGGAGGCAGGAC
>Ga0210389_10003083_pt1 | contig 13034 bp, 12 predicted proteins | sample IncBWH28OmetaG_FD_160127 | JGI IMG/M metagenome (GOLD analysis project Ga0210389, IMG submission 160127) | Forest soil microbial communities from Barre Woods Harvard Forest LTER site, Petersham, Massachusetts, United States - Inc-BW-H-28-O ...
AACGCAGCAGCTTGAGCGACGCGACCTGTTGATCTGGCTTGGTCACGGCGTCTTTCACGCGGCTCTTGCTCTCGAGCACGTCGATCGCGGGGTAGTGACCCGCGCCGGCGAGCTTTCTCGTGAGCACGATGTGGCCGTCGAGAATCGAGCGGGCGGCGTCCGCCACCGGCTCGTTGAAGTCGTCGCCGTCCACGAGCACGGTGTAGATCCCGGTGATTCCTCCAACAGCTGCGTTCCCGGCGCGCTCGAGGAGGCGCGGGAGCGATGCGAACACCGACGGCGGATATCCCTTTGTTGTTGGCGGCTCGCCAACGGCCAGCCCGATCTCGCGCCACGCCATGGCGACGCGCGTCACGGAGTCGACCATCAGCATCACCTGCTTGCCCTGGTCGCGGAAATATTCCGCGATCGCTGTCGCGACGAGCGCGCCGCGCGCGCGAACGAGCGCGGCCTGGTCGCCGGTGGCGACGATGACAACAGACCGCGCGAGCCCTTCCGGTCCCAATGAATTCTCGATGAAGTCGCGTACCTCACGTCCGCGCTCGCCGAGCAGCGCGATCACGTTCACGTCGGCCTTGGCCTGGCGCGCGATCATGCCGAGCAGCGTGCTCTTGCCCACGCCCGATCCCGCAAAGATTCCGATTCGCTGTCCGCGGCCGATCGTCAGCAGGCCGTCGATCACGCGCACGCCCGTCTCGAGCGGCTCATTGATCACCTGACGGTGCAGGGGATTCGGCGGCTCTGCAGCGAGCGGCATCCGCTCCGTGAGTTCGAGCTTCGGTCCGCCGTCGATCGGCTGGCCGAGCCCGTCGAGAATGCGTCCGAGCAGTGATTCACCAACCTGAACGCCCATCGAGCGGCCGAGCGGAACGACCATCGAGCCGGGATGAATTCCTTCGAGCTCTCCGAGCGACATGAGCAGCACGCCTTTGTCGTGAAAGCCGCAGACCTCGGCGAGCACGGAGCGGCCGTCTGAGAGCGAGGAAATGCTGCAGATCTCGCCGAGTCCGACGTCGATTCCAGCGGCTTCTACCACGAGGCCGGTGATGCGCACGACACGCCCGTACGAAACGAGACGGGGCAGTTCCGCGATCCGGCGTGAGAGCAGCCTATGCATGGTGATACGCAATCCGCCGGTACGCGCGCTCGAGCGCGGTGTCTACCCGCCCATCCACGATCCGCTCGCGTCCTTCGACAACACATCCGCCGCTGGCAATGCGCGGATCGCCGATCCAATGCACGTCGCGGGCGGGTTCGTCGGTGCCGAGCTCGACGATCTCCGCGTTCGCTTCTATAATAGAGAGGTCGTTCGGGTTCACCCGGACGCGTACCGCGTGGTCGATGCGGAATTCCGCAATCGCCCGCTTCACGAGTCTCGAGACCAGCTCCGGGTCGCTCGCAATCTCGCGATCGACAATGTGCCGCGCGATCGCGCATGCCAGCGCGCCGATGTTCTCTTCGAGCGCGCCATTCCAGCGTTCCTCGCTCGCGCGAATCACGTCGAGTGCATCCACCACGGACTGCCGGGCATTTCTGAATCGCGCCTGTTCGGCGTGTTCGCCCTCTCGGCGCCCTTCCTCGAAGCCGAGCGTGTATGCATCTGATACTTCTTTGCCGTGCGCGGCGGCAGCCTCCGCCGCCGGATCGCGCTCTTCCATGTCCGACGGTTTCGAGCCGGCGAGGCTGTCCAGACGCCACGCACCACCGCCGATCGCGCGCGGTGTCCCGCCGCGAATGACGAACGGCCTAGCTGACGAGGTCATTCTCACTTCCGTTCAGGACGATTTCACCCGTCTCCTCGAGCACTCGCGCCTGGGCGACGATTGCAGCCTGAGCCGCCTCCACTTCGCGAATGCGCACCGAGCCGAGCATTTCGATTTCCTCTTTCAACGCCGTGGTCGCGCGTTGCGACATCTGGCCCATCACGCGCTGGCGCAGCTCGCCGCTCGCGCCCTTGAGTGCGAGTGCCAGCGTCTTCGTGTCGATGTCCCGCAGGATGCGCTGCACCGCCTGATCTTCGACGGTGATGAGATCCTCGAACACGAACATGAGGTTCTTGATCTGCTCCGCGAGCGCGGCGTCCTGATCGGAGATTTTCTCCAGGATCTGCTTCTCGAGTGTGCCGTGCAGCAAGTTGAGCACTTCGGCAACCGCCGCGGGTCCACCGGCGCGCGACATCCCCTGCTGGAACTCGAGCTCCGTGTCGGTACCGAGCGACTTCTCGATGAGCATCAGCATGTCCGGCGAGACCTTTTCCATTCGCGCCATGCGGAATGCAATATCTCCGCCGAGTGCCGGGTCGAGCTCTTTAAGCACGGCTGCGGTCTGCGACGAAACCAAATGGGCGAGAATCAGCGCGATCGTCTGCGGATGCTCGTTGCGGAACATGTTGGCGATCTGCTGCGGATCGGCGTTCCGCAGACGCGAGAGACCTGCGGTGTCCGCGAGTTGCGTGACCACGCGCTTGAGAATGTTCGATGCCTTGGCTGCGCCGAATGCCTTCTCGAGAATTTCCTTGGCGTAGTCGACTCCGCCGTTCGAGAGCGCTTCGCTCGCGACCGCGGATTCGATCCACTCCACCAGTACGCTCTCCGCGAGTTCCGGCGCGACGCGATCCATCTTCGCGATCTCGAATGAAATGAGATCGACTTCATCGCTCGTGAGGCGCTGTGTGATCTTCGCGGCTTCTTCAGCTCCGACGGCCATGCACAGGATCGCCGCTTTCTGGCGTCCCGTGAGTTTTTCTTCCTGGTTCTGCCGGGCCAGCGCTTTCGACGCCATCTCAGCCGTCCTTGATCCAGGACTTCACGAGACGTGCGGCCGAGTCGGGATTCGTCGAGACGGTCGAGACGACCTTGTCGCGGATCTCGGTGTTGGCCTCGGGGAACACGAACTTCGGCGGCGCCGGGATGGCGCGCGGGGCGGGGACAACTGCCATTGACGCGCTGGAGACCGGCGCGCTGGCCGGCAGCATGTTGGCGCTGCTCATCGCAATCGCGCCGGGCAGTGCGAGGCTCGATGCACTCCGTGTTTTCAGTGACCGCATCGTGAATATCGCAAGCACGAATGCGAGCATGATCGCGACGCCGGTGACGATCGGACGCTGGAACTGTTCGACGCGCGACGCAATGTCGACAGGCGGGAGCGGCGCGACGGTAATAGTGGGCTGGTCGAACGGCAGGCTGACGACCGATACCGCGTCGCCGCGGGTGGAGTCGACGCCGAGCGCGCTGCGCACGAGCATCTCGATGCGCGCGAGCTCTTCGGGCGTGCGGGTCTGGAAATGCGGGACGGTATCCTTCGCGTTTGCCGGCGGCATGTGCTTGTCGTTCACGAGGACCGCAACGGTGACGCGCTTCACATTGCCGATCGCACCGGAGAAAACTTCGGTGCTCTTGGTGTTCTCGTAGCTGTTCGCGATGTTCGTCTGACCTGCGCCGCCCTGCTGGCCCGGCGTGATCTCGGTTTTCTGTTCGCTCGCGAGCGCCTGTTTCTCGGGGTCGATCGCCTGCGTTGTGCGCTCAACTTTATCGAAGTTGATGCTCGCCGACACGCGAACGCGTGCGTTGTTCGGGCCGACGAGCTGCGAAATCAGGTCTTCCGCTTTGTGTTCGAGATATTTCTCCACGTCCTGCTGCACGCGGAGTTCATGGCCGCTCAGTCCTGCCGCGGAGTTTCCGTCGTTGGGTTCGGACCACTGACGACCGGTCTCATCATGGATGCTGACGTTTTCGGGTGAGAGCCCATCGACACTGGCCGACACGAGATGCGCGATTCCCTGCACGACGTCCGGGCTCGGCTCGCCGCCCTGCTTGAGCGCGAGCAGGATCGACGCCGTCGCGGGACGTTCGTCCGCTCTGCGGAATGCCGACTGATCCGAAAGGGCGAGGTGAACCTCGGCGCGCTCGACGCCGCGCATGCCGCTGATCGTGCGCTCGAGTTCGCCTTCGAGTGCACGGCGATAATTCACACGCTGCGTGAAGTCGTTCCATCCCCACGTCGGGCGATCGAACAATTCGAGTCCGGGACGCGCACCGTTCGGCAGCCCGTCCTTTGCGAGAGCGACGCGCGCCTTTGCGACGTCGCCTTCGGCGACCATGATCGACGAGCCGCCGCCGTCGAGCTTGTACTTGATGCCGGCCTGATCGAGTTTGTCGGCGAGACCGGACGCGCTCTGTAGCGGGACGTTCGTCATCGCGGGCACCCAGTTTGGTGCGGTCGCGATACGCGAGATCGCCATGATCAGCAGCGCGGTGCCGATTCCCACAGCGCCGAGCATGACGCGGCGTGTGCCGCCGGCTCGTTCCATCAATTCATTCAGCATGTGCTATCAACCCTGCATGGAAATGAGGGACTTGTACGCATCGGTGAACTTGTCCCGGACTGCAATGAGCATTTCCAATGAGAGCGACGCTTCTTCCGAGGCCGCCATCACCTGGTGGATCTCGATGTTGTCGCCGCGCGCGAAGGACTGAACGGCGCTCGTTGCCGTGTCCTGATCGGCCGACACGGCGTTGATCGCTTTGGTGAGTGTGTCGCCGAACGAACCGCCGTCTGCGTTCGTGCCGAACACGGGCACCTGCCGCGCGCCGGTATCGCCGCCATCCTTAAAAGTGATGCCCTGAGCAAAGCCGCTCACAGCCGCGCCGATCGGAGCAGTCATATGTGTTTACGCTCTCACGTCGACGCGGCCGCCACGAACGGCGGGGAGCGCGGACTGTGCGGTACGATTCGGCATCATCACCTTCGAATAGGTCAGCGGGCCGCTCGTCATGTTGTTCGCGAAATACGAGCGCTCTTCGCCCGTGAGGATGCTCCACAGCGCGGGATCGGTTCCTTCGGGCGCCTGCGGCGTGAGCGCCGAGTTTGCCTTAGCCGGCGCTTTGATTACGGTCGATGCCCGCGCTGATGCACCGGCCGGCGCTGCACCGCCGGTCTGCGTCTGCGAGTCGAGGGGACGCCCGATCGTGTGATCGATACGAGTCGCGAGAAGATCGCGCAGCGAGTTGTTGACACCTGTGACGCTCATTTCTCGTTCCTTTTAGATATCGATGGCGGCTTTCAGCATCGACTTCGTCGCCTGAAAGACCGTCGCGTTCGCTTCGTACATGCGGCGGGAATCCATCAGTCCGACCATTTCGTCCGTGACGCTGACGTTCGGGTAGCGCACGTAGCCATCGGCATTCGCGTCGGGATGACTCGGGTCGTACACAACCGGGCCGGGCGTCGCGTCTTCGGAGACGCCGGTGACCTGAACGCCGCCGCCGTCTGCCGCCTGCATTTCCACAGTGCGATGGCGGTACGGTCCGCCTTCGACCGTATGCGTCGTCTCGGCGTTTGCGATGTTCGTCGCGATGGTGTCCATGCGAAATCGTTGAGCGGACAGACCGCTGGCCGAGACGGCGAGCGTCCCGAACATCGGCCGGCCGGCCGGCTGCTGCGGTGCGACCGGGAGAAGCGAGATCGGATTCGACATCTATTACTTGCTCTGCAGGCTTTCGTGGAGCCCTGCGTAGGTTTTTTGGAGGAGCTTCGCTGTAGTGGCGTAGCGCAGCTGTTCGTCGGCGAGGTTGACCATCTCGGTCTCGATGTCGATCGGCGCTTCCTGGCCCGCCAACGCATTGCCGGTTTTTCCATCGGTCGAGGGGAGCGAGAATCCCTGCTGCGGCATCGAGGCGCGCGACACGCGGTCCGCAATCGTGCGGCTCCGCTGTGCGCTGACGTCGAGGCTTGCCTTCAGTTCGTTCGCCAGCGTCGTACGGCCGATGAAGTCGATGGGCATCTGAGTCTTGTTGGTCGAATGGGATTCGTCGTTACGGCTCCCACTAAAGCAACGACAATGCCATGAGACTACAGTCGTAAGTTGAACGTGTTGTAAGTCTTGGGGTGTAATGGGTTACGGGTTTATGCGTGGACACGAAACGCTCGCAGCGGCGATCACGGAAACGCAAAACGGGCGGCAGTAATTGCCGCCCGCTGGAGCTGATGTGGAAGGTTCGGTGCGATTTCCGAGTTCTAAAGAAGAACCACGGAATATCCGGCTCAGCTCGCCGACTCTTCCTCGGCGCTCTCGGTTGGGCCGTTGAGTTTGTTGCGAAGGGTGCGCACGCTGATGCCGAGGAGCTCGGAGGCGCGGGTGCGATTGCCGCCGGCCATTTCGAGGGCGCGGGCAATGAGTGTCCGCTCGACGTCGGCGACATTCAGCGTCGTGAGCGTCACGCCCGGATCGGCTCCTCCTACCGGCATAGGAAGAGCGGGCGCGCCGGTCGCGTCGGAGATCGACGGTTCGGAAACGCGCGCCACCGGTGTGGCGATCGGCGTCAACGACTTTGTCCCATGTACCGGCGTGAGCCCATAGCGCGCCGAGTCGAACGCATGCGCCTGAAGGATCGGATCGTCCGACAAAATCACCGCGCGTTCGACCGCATGCTGCAGCTCGCGCACATTGCCCGGCCACTCCTGCGCCTGAAGGAAGCGCAGCGCCTCGGGCGAAATTCCGCGGACTTCTTTCCCCATCTCGTGCGCGCACTTGATGGCGAAGCGTGTCGCGAGGAGCGGGATGTCTTCAACGCGCTCGCGGAGCGGCGGAATGAGAATCGGGATGACGCCCAGTCTATAGTAGAGGTCGCGGCGGAATGTCCCCGCGGCGGCCTCGGCGGCGAGATCGCGGTTCGTCGTCGCGATAATCCGGACGTCGACCTTGATCGGCGCCGTCCCTCCGACGCGCTCGAACTCCTGCTCCTGGAGCACGCGCAGCAGCTTCGCCTGAAGGTCGAGCCGCATCTCGCTGACTTCATCTAATAGAAGCGTTCCGCCGTGGGCGCGTTCGAATGCGCCCTCGACCCGCTTGATCGCTCCGGTGAATGCGCCGCGCTCGTGTCCGAAGAGGGCGCTCTCGATCAGTCCTTCCGGCAGCGCCGCGCAGTTGAGCTTTACGAATGGTTTGTCCGCGCGATCGCTCTGATCGCACACCGCGCGGGCGAAGAGTTCCTTGCCCGTACCGCTCTCACCCTGAAGCAGCACGGTCGCGCGCGTGCGAGCCGCCATCGCGACCGTTTGGAGAATCCGGCGCAGCGCGGTCGACTCGCCGATAATCTGGCGCTCGTTGCGCAACTCCATGACTTCACGACGCAGCGATTCGTTTTCGCGGCGGAGACGGACGAACTCGAGCGCGTGCTCGACGGCCACTTCGAGCTGCTGCGGCCGAATGGGTTTCGTGATGTAGTCGATCGCGCCGGCCTTGATGCTCGCCACCGCGTGCTCGATGCTGCCGTAACCGGTCAGCATGATGAGCGGGACATCGTAGCCTTCGTCCGCGAGCAGACTCAGAAATTCGAGGCCCGTGACACCCGGCATCCGATAATCAGATACGATGAGATCGACGCCGCCCTTCGCCAGCACTCCAAGCGCTTCCGCGACGCCCCGCGCGCCGACGGGTTCGTGCCCCGCGCGCTCGAGCGTGTCGTGGAGAATCAGGCCGATGGACGGTTCGTCGTCCACGTATAGAATCAGCGCCATTCGGTTGGCTGCGGGGATGGTCTAAGGATTGCAATGGTAACGCATTATGGGACCACCCGGCAACTCTTGCCGGGGTCCATTACTGTCACAATTGGTGCGTTTTAGCGTGCGGCTGCTCGTTTTGAACTGTCACGAACCGTGGATTTATCAGCTACGTGTCCTCGACGCGCAGCTGGATCTGGTCGTGGACCTGCCCGGCAGAAAAGTGGCCGGATGGGATGAGCGCATGCGCCCGGTTCCCCCAAATGCGCGCATGATTTCGCTGGCCGACGCGCTCGCGGCGCCGGCGGGCCGGTGGGATGCGGTTCTTTGCCACAACATCTCCGACCTGATCGATACGGCGCCGATCGAAGCGCCGAAACTGCTCATCCTGCACGATACGCTGGACGGCCGCATGGCCCAGCAGGGAGCGAAGTTCGAGAAATCGCAGATGGTTTCGCTCCTCGCGCTCTATCTGGAGCGCCTCGGCGCGCACGCAGTTCCCGTAACGGCGGCTAAGGGCGAGTCGTGGGGAATCGCGGGCGATCCGCTGCACTGTTTCGCGGATCCCGCCGACTATCTCATGCCGACGTACGAAAGAGTCGCGGGCCTTCGCGTCGCGAATGATGTGACGAGCAAGCGGGTCTTTCTCGCATGGGATTTCCACGAGGAGGCGTTCCGCGGATTGCCGGTCACGCTCGTCGGTCACAATCCGCAGCTCGGCGTGGAGGCGGCGCGCGGCTGGGATGAACTCAAACAGCACTTCGCATCGCATCGATTTTTCGTGCACACCGCTGATCCGCGCTACGAAGACGGCTTCAACATGGCGATGGTCGAGGCGATGGCCGCCGGGCTCCCGGTGATCTCGAACGCACATCCGACATCGCCGATCACCCACGGCGTCGATGGATTTATTGCGGAGACGCCGCTCGAAGCGCACGCGTTCGCGGGGATATTGTTGTCTGATATCGACCTTGCGCGGACGATGGGCGCAGTAGCGCGGGCTACGGCGCGCGCGCGATTCTCACTGGCGGCGTTTCGTTCGGGGATTCAGGCGGCGATTACGACTGCACAGACGAACTTCGCGCGCCGGTAAGGTCTTACGCCGATCTTTCGATCAATCTCAGTCGTGGCTTCACCGCAGCAGCTCCATACCGCGCCGTCGCCTGCGACGACCGAGACAGCCGGTCGAGCTCCTTCGTGATCCGGTCGATTTCCATTCCGATCGACCGCACGAGCTCAACGTGACGGTCGCGTGCCTCGCATGCGGCCTGCACCACCATCGCCTCGTCCGGGCTCCCTTTGCACGATGCCATCGCCGGAGCGATTTCATCGAGCAGCATCGCGGCCTGTTCGAGAATTTCAGAGAGCGCGAGCGAATCGCCGCGCGCGTGCGTCCGCGCGTGGTCGAACAGTCTCCCGAGATCCGAGAGGCGTGTCAGTGCGAACGCGGCCGCCTGCGCCTGCGTCACGAGAGCTGGGCCTTCGGCTGCGACGCGATCTGGTTGAACGCATCGCGCAGCTCGCGAATCAGCGAGATGTTGCGGTCGAGGCGGTCAAGATTGGGCTGCATCGATATTTCGAGCAGCTCGCCGAGGACAAACAGATAGAGCGAGAAAAGACGCGCGGCGATGTCTCCGCCACGGTCGCGGTCGAGCGTGACGAGCAGCTGGCAGAGCAGCCCGCGTGATTTGTCGATCGACTCCTGGAGCAGTTCATGGTTCGACATCGAGATCCCGACGCGCGCCTTCGCCATGGCGGTCAGCAGACCGTCGAAGGTGATGACGACAAGACGGCCCGGTGGCGCCGAAAGCACTTCGGTCTCGCGGTACGCGCGGGCGCTGGCGTAGGAATTTCTCATGCAATGTGCTCCAGAGTGGTTCTTGGTCGGTTATTGCAGAGTATCGGCTCACGCCGCCTGCGACGTGAGTCCGTTGATTTGCGAAGTCAGCGTGGCGCCGAGTGACTGCGCCGAGCTCATCGCGGATTCCATTTGCACGAATTCCGCAGTGAGATTCGTTTGCTCGGTGGCGAGTTGCTGCTGGATCGTATCGATTTGCGACTGCAGGTTGTCCGCGTTCGACTGCGTCTGCGTGATCTCGAGCGCGATCGAGCCGGTATTCGCCGCCGTCAGGTTAGTGGAGATCTGATTCGTGAGGCCGCCGAGGCCGAGCGAGAGCGAAAGCGTGCCGGCACTGCGCGCCGCGGTACCGGTATAGCGCACGATGACTCCGGCGCTCGCATCGCTGGCCGCGCCCGTCAAATACTGTCCTTTGCCGGTCGCCGCGACGCCATTGATCGTTCCGGCTACGTCGAGCCCGGAGTATTGCTGCGCGGCAATGCCAAGTGCAGCGATGCCCGAGCCGTCGGATCCCGGCGTGTACGACACGGTGAATCCGCCGGTGGTGCCATAGTCGGACGATGAAAGTTGAATCTTGCTGTCGGCAGTCTTCGACGCCTGGAGATGCATCCCTTGCGACGAGAACGAGTCGTTCAGCCGCTGCACGATCGCGTCGATCGAATCGCCGTTCGCCATCGTGACCGACGTGCTGATGCCAGTCGCCGCGTCGACGATCGACATCGTGTCCGGCGTGCCCGACGATGCATAGGTCGCGAATGCGGTGCCCGTCGCCGACGCCGTTGTGGACGCCTGCGTGATGTTGATCGGGTACGGCGTTGCCGAAGGCTGTGCGCTGGTCCCGGCGGAGACGAAACTCACTTCGCCGTCGGACGGCGTACCCGAGGTGACGAAGAGATTCTTTACCGCGCCGAAATTATTCTGAAGCGCCGTCTCGAATGTCGTTTTATCGAGCGAGAGGATCCCGTTCGCGTCGGTCATCAGGCCGACCTGCGAGACGGCCGTGTAGCTCCCGCTCAGGCCCGTGACCGACTGGATCAGCGCGTTCGTGATCGAGTAGCCCATCGATGTGATGGACATGTCATTCGCGAGCGGGCCGGCCAGCGTCGTTGCCGCGCTCGTCGAGCTGAGTGTCGTCGCGCTGCCATTTGATGTATTCGCCGTGATGTAACTCTGCACCGCGTTGTACGCCGTGACGAAAGTGCCGATCTTCCCTTCGATCGACGCCGTATCACGGGCAACGTTCAGGTTCACCGTCGTGCCCGCCTCGGCACTGACGAGGTTCAGCGTGACGCCGGTGATCGCGTCGGTGATGGTGTTCGAGCTGCGCGTGAGTGTTTGTCCGTCGATCTTCAGTTGCGCGTCGGCGCCGACGGACAGTTCGCGGCTTCGTCCGGTGCTGCCGCCATTCGCAGTTCCGAATGAACCAAGGCTGACCGTGCCGCCGCTGCTGCGCGTAACTGAGAGCGAGAGTGCGAGCTGGGAATCGCCGGAACTGCCGTCGGTGATCGCGATCTGGCCGCCGCTGAGCGCTGCGGTCGCGCTGCTTGACGCGGTGCCGAATCCTGTCGACGAGTCGTTGATCGCGTTGAGCAGGTCCTGCACGGTCGACGAAGCGCCAACCGTGAAAGTACGCGCCACACTCGATCCATCGCCGCGCGTACCGCCAATGTTGATCGTGTCGCCAACGCCGATCGCGAGCGACTGGCCGTTGACCTGCATGTTGGAAATCAGAGTCGACCCGGTCGCGCTTGCATTGGTGGTCGAGTCGGTGAAGCTGTTCGCGCTCTTCACCACCTGCGAGATGCCGCCGGTGCCAAGCTTGGTGAAGCCGAGCATGGCGAGCGCGCTCGCGCTGTTTGCGGCGCTGCCGCTCGGGTCAACTTCAACTGTGCTGTCCGTAACGAGCTGATACGTTTTCGTCGTGCCGACGGTCGTCGACTGCACCGTTGCCGATGCGGGATTTCCCGTTGCCGCGTTGATCTTGGCGGCGATCGACGACAGCGTGTCTGTGCTCAGATCGATCGCAACTGATTTTCCGCCGACGAGAATCGTCGTCGCTGGTGGCGGCGTTAGGCCGAGCAGCGATCCAATAGACTGCGTCTGGCTCGTCGTCGCGAACGTTTGCGTCGCGCCGGAGGCTGCGATGTTCGCCACTGCCGAGCCATCGGTGAACCCCAGTGCTTTGAATGTGCCGTTGGCGTCGTCGACGGCGGAGATTCCCTGCGAACCGGTCGCGTCACTCGTAAGCACGAGGTGCGAGCCATCGGTGCCGGAGAGAATCGTCGCGCGCACGCCGCTCGGCGTCGTGCCGGCATCGGCCGCATTGATCTTGTCGGCGATCGAAGAAAGCGAATCGGACGACGCGACGGTGATCGCGACGCCGTTCAGGTCGAACTGTCCGTTGATGTTGAGCGCGGTGCTCGTGCTGGCGTATGAGTTGCCGCTGAGGCTTTCGGCGGACGCCAGCGACAACACTTGCATCGCGTACGTGCCGGGTTGCGCGCCGGTGGCCGCCGTTGCGGAGAGCAGCGTGTGCTGCGAGGTCGGGCTCGACGGAACCGTCGCCGTGAAAAGATCGAATGCGGACGGATCGGCGAGCGCGGCGGCCGCGCTCTGGAACGTCTGCATCTCCGTCTGGAAACTTTTCCAGGCGGCGTTCGCGTTCGTGTCAGCTGTCTGTTGCGTCTGAACCGGCGTGAGCTCGCGCGCAGAGTCGGCTGCAACGATCTGCTGCACCATGCTCTGCCACTGAATACCGCTGGCGAGTCCTTGTACTGTTGCGACGGGGGAGGTCATGTGCTGCCTGCTTCCTTCTTAAGGATTTGACGGGAGAATCCCCGGAGCCGATTTCGACTCCGGGGACGCTCTTCCGTTATCCTGTTGCTTCAGCCAGGAACTACTGGAGGAGCTTCAGGACGCTGCTGCCAGCCTGGTTCGCCTGCGCCAGCATCGCCGTGCCGGCCTGTGCCAGGATCTGGTTCTTCGAGAAGCTGACCATTTCCGACGCCATGTCGACGTCCTTGATCGTTCCTTCAGCGGCCTGATAGTTCTGAACCGTGGAGCTCAGGTTGCTGATGGCGTTGGTCAGACGGTTCTGGCCGGCGCCGATGACGCCGAGAGCCGAGTTGACCTTGCCGATCGCGGTGTCGAGCGAGGCGAGGGCGGTCTGTGCGTTCGCCAGCGTGTCGACGGACGAGCTGCCGATGCCGAGCGTCGCGGTCGTGAGGTCGAGCGAGCTGCCGTTGATCGAGAGCGTGTCGTTCGTGGTGTACGCGCCCGAGGCTCCGACGAGGAACGTGCCCGCGCCGCCGCCGACGGTGATGTTCGCGCCGTTCAGCGTCGCTGCGCCGACCGTCGTGTTCGTGTCGAGCGAGATGCCGAACTGTGAGAAGTTGAGCGTCTGGTTCGCGCCCGAGGTGACGGCAAGCGTCTGTGAGACCGAGCCGTTGGTCATGGTGGCGATTCCGCCGGCCGCGCTCAGCGAGTAGGAACCGATCGCCGCGCCGCCGATCTGCACGTCGTACACACCGGCCGTCGCAACGGTCAGCGCCGTCGAAGCGGTGTTGACGGTCGCGCCGAACGCACCGTTGAGCAGCGTGTTGCCCTGGAACTTCGTGGTGTTGACGGTACGGTCGATTTCGCTCTGGAGCTGCGTGAACTCCTGGTTGATCGCGAC
>Ga0210389_10003085_pt1 | contig 13032 bp, 12 predicted proteins | sample IncBWH28OmetaG_FD_160127 | JGI IMG/M metagenome (GOLD analysis project Ga0210389, IMG submission 160127) | Forest soil microbial communities from Barre Woods Harvard Forest LTER site, Petersham, Massachusetts, United States - Inc-BW-H-28-O ...
CGAGACACGACACCCGTGACATCCGAAGAAGCCAGCGACCAGCAGCAGCGGTAGCAGGGCGGCCCAGACCCAGCGCCAGCGTGCTGGCGCCCGTGCGCTTGGCGCGGCTGGCAAAGGAATGGTCTCGGTGGAAGCGGCGGCTTGCGGGCGTGGAATCTCCGGGACCAGTGTGGTTACCGGAGCCGTGAACAGGTAGCCGCGGCGCGCCACCGTCCGGATCAACTGCTGCGTTTCGTCGCCCACGGCCCGGCGGATTTCGACAATGCACTGCGCCAGTGAATTGTCCATGACCGCGGTGTCCGGCCAAACCGCCTCGGTCAGCGCCGCCTTGGTCACCAACTGCCCGTGGCGCTGGACCAGATAGGTTAGGACCTCAAAGGATTTTGGGCGCAGCACTACCTCTTCAGCGCCGCGCCGGAGCGCGCCGCGATCCAGGTCCAGGGTGACATCGCCAAACGAATATTGGCGGCGGAACCTTTCTCCCGGATGTGGCTCAAAGCTGCTCACTTTGATTGGTTTTTCATAACATTATCATCGTTCCATCACTACTTCAAGGCTATCCTCGGTGTACGCTTCTGCTGATCTCAGGCATGCGCCTGAAAAAGGAGCAACCTATGAAACGTATTACCAAGATCGGCCTGTTCGCGTCAGGTCTGGCCGCTTTGGGAGCCGTGGCAGTTTTCAGCTTTCCAGCCATGGTGCAGGCCGCCGATGACAACATCTTTAGCTTCGATGTAGCATGCGACTGCCGCACTGGCTCGCCGGGATTCTTCACTGGAAGCCGGGGCGACGTGTTCATGGTCAACGGCAAGATATTTCCTGCCGGGACCCTTCCCTCTGGAACGGCATCCAACGATCCAACCTTATCCGTCCGTGGAGTCGCCTCTATCGGCGATTGGATCTGCCGCGGCCAGGCAGCTTTACCGTTTCCACCTGCCGTGGCCTCAGCGTACACTCAGACACCTCCCTTTTTCAACACCCAATACTACATCTTCAACGACGGGCGAGCGTTAACAGCCGAAGGATATGATCTCCCCGTAACATTTACGGGCATATTGGCACTGACTGGCGGCATCGGCGGCTTCAGCGGCGCCGGTGGTGGTCTCGTCGGCGAGGTTATCGGCACGAACGTTACTGAATGCCCGAATCTCCGTTTCAAAGTCAATTTCCAGCCTGGCTCTATGCGCGGCAGTTCGAACTGAAAGACGCGCCGAAGCGCAGCAAGGAGGAGATTACTATGCGTTGCTGGAAGCGCCAGTACCGTTGCGCGCTCACTCTGTGGACCGCAATCTCATTGGCCCACGCACAGAACACTCGGTTCGGTCGGGAGGTCGCGATTCCCGAGCATCTCCAAAACGGGCAGGAGGCTCAGATCTGGCTGACCACTCTGCTCGATTTCGGCAAGCAGCTATTCACCGCGAATTGGACCATCCAGGAAGGCAAGGCAACCAGATCGAAGGGCAAGGCAACCAGATCGAAGGGCAAGGCAACCAGATCGCTAATCGTGGACGAAGATAACCGCCGCCTTGCGAGATAGGAGATACAGCGCGGCGGGGAGCGGTGTCGGACCGTGGCTTAACCGGAAAGGCAGTGTTGCAAGTTTCGGAGCGGGATAGGTAGCCGCAAAGAAGGCGTCGTTCCCGGGAAACTCACGCGGCCACTTCGAAGAGTTCGTTGATGAACCGATTCTGACGCCGCACCTCCGTTCAGGTGAAGCAGGAGGGAATGATGAAGGTCAAGATGGGGCTTGCTATATCGACGATGGCCATAATAAGTGCTCGGGCGGGGCAGGCTGAGCAGTGGGTCGACCAAAGGGTAATTGTGTACGTCGAGAACAGCGCGGGAGTCCCATTTTTGGTGCTGTCTCAGGCCAGCGTACTCGCGGCCGACATGTTTGCCGGCGTAGGCGTGCGCATCTACTGGCGCGCGGGTCAGCCAGCGGAGCCTCAACTATTACGAGAGGGAGCGATCGCTGTCCGCTTGACTCTCGATACTCCCAAGGAAATTAAACCCAGCGTGGGGGCCTTCGCCGATACCACCAGTGGCGTCCATATCACCGTGTTGTGCCAACATTTGACATGGGCGCTGGCTAAGCCCGATTTTGCCCCCCTGCTCCTGGCTCACGTCCTGGTCCATGAGATCACACACATCGTAGAAGGAATTGCCAAGCATTCGGAAACTGGGATCATGAAGGCAGACTGGACGCCTGATGACTATTACGACATGCAAAAAAAACCGCTCCCCTTCGCTTCCGAAGACGTAGATTTGATCCACCGTGGTCTAGCTCAGCGGCGCGCTCGCGTCGGAAAAGTTGGCCTCGAACAGTGAGAAATCAATCGCCTTCCGCCAGTGATATACCTCTTCGGTCTTCCAACAGCGGCGGTCATGACGCCTTCGACGCAACGGCTTTGCAAAGAGTCAAACCACTTCTAGCAAGATTGGTTTGGCATGAGTTCACCAGATCGGGACTGGAAAGTCGGGTTCCCATCTATTGGGTTGGCGCGCGTCGCTTGGCAGGATCGCCGAAGGGTACAGCGTTTATCATTCCCAATCCCCGCTACGGTTAGAGTAATGTGAGGAATTGTTCACACTCGGCCGGGTGCATTCGTCTTCAGCCGCCAGCCGTTCAAATGCTATGCGTCGGCGGTTCTCGGCATTCTGAATATCCATGTCCAGATCGAAACTCTCTAAACCTCCCAACATACCTGGGTGATGGCGGTCAGCGGATACCTCGTGCTGCAGTAGAACGGAATCGGCTGCGGAAAAACGGAAGCATGTAGACCGCCACCAGGCGACCCTCATCGCTTTTCAGGGCTGCTGTAGAATGGATCTTCTTCCAGAAGATTTTGGGGCTCCGACCTTGTTAGGCCAAACCGTTTCGCACTATCGGATTGTCGAGCGACTGGGTGGCGGCGGGATGGGTGTGGTTTATAAGGCGCTGGACACTAAGCTGCGACGGTTCGTCGCGCTCAAATTCCTGCCGGAAGCTCAAATCCCCGATTACCAGACTCTGGAGCGATTTCAGCGCGAAGCTCGCACCGCTTCTTCGCTCGATCATCCCAACATCTGCACCATCTATGAAATCGGCGAACACGAAGACCGGCCGTTCATTGCGATGCAATACCTGGAAGGTCACACGCTGAAGCATCACATCGAGGCGAAGGGAGTAAAGACGGAGGAATTGCTGGAGCTGGCGATCCAGATTGCAAGCGCACTGGACGCCGCCGGCCAGAAAGGAATCATCCATCGTGACATCAAGCCCGCGAATATTTTCGTGACTCTTCAAGGCTCGGCGATGATCCTCGATTTCGGGTTGGCGAAATTGGCTGGCGCAGCGGCTGATCGGAATCTCGTGCCTGCCCGGAAAGAACCGGACTCGGGGGATACAGCAATGCCGACAGCCAGCCTTGAATCCGAATGCCTGACGAGGCCCGGGACCGCGGTAGGCACCGTAGCCTATATGTCACCGGAACAAGCGCGTGGCGAGGAGTTGGATGTGCGCACGGACCTCTTCAGCTTCGGCGCCGTCCTCTACGAGATGGCAACCGGCCGCCCTCCATTTTTCGGAAAGACAACGGGAGCGATATTCGGCGCAATCCTACACGAGGCACCGCCGGCGCCCCGATCCATCAACCCTGGCTTGCCAGCCAAGCTGGAGGAGATCATCAACAAGGCGCTGGAAAAAGACCGCGAACTCCGTTATCAGCACGCCTCGGAGATTCGGGCCGATCTGAAGCGTCTTCAGCGTGACACCGTCGAGGCCCGCCGCCCGGCAGTATCCCCGGCACCGGGCGTCACCGTGGCAACTTCTCAGCAGAAACGGAGAGCGCTCCTTCCGGCCGCGATCGTACTCGCGCTGACGATCGGAGCCGGGTACGCCGTTTATTGGCTGTTCCATCGGAGCCGCCCGATTCCCTTTCAGAGTCACGTCATCAACCAAATCACGACCAACGGCAGAGTCACGCTGGGCGCTATTTCTCCGGACGGCAACTTCATCGTCAGCGCCGAAATGCAGAATGGCCAACAGAGTTTATGGCTACGCAACGTGGCCACCAACAGCGATACGCAGATTACGCCGCCAGCGCCTGTGGTTTATGGCTGCCTCGACTTTTCTCCTGACGGTAACTACCTTTATCTCTGCAATTCCATTTCATCCGGCGCGCCCGATCTCGTTCGCGTGCCGGTCCTGGGTGGGGCGAGGCAACGGATTGTCCGTAATATCGGCAGCGACATCACCTTTGCGCCGGGCGGCAAGCAGATCGCCTATCTTCGAAAGAACGACCCCGACCCGGGCAGATGGTGCCTTCTCATTGCCGATGCGGACGGCGGCGGCGAGAGAGCGCTGCTGTGTGAATCCGGCACGAACCGGCCTGACGATTATGAAGGGATGCTCTCCGGCCATCTGAGCTGGTCGCCCGACGGCGCTCAAATCGCAGTAGGCATTACGGCTCTGGGTCAGGGGTCCGGAGTAATAGATCTGGTGAATGTGCGGAGCCGACAGCGCAGGACTTTTTTCCGGACCGACGACAAGCTCATCCGGTCAATGGCATGGTTGCCGGCCGGATCCGGATTTATCGTGAATTACGCATTGAGAACCGCGCCGCACCATTGGCTGATCGGATCCATCTCCTACCCGGGAGGAGAATTTCATACCATCACCAACGACACGAATTCCTACCTGGCACACACAGTTTCAGCCGATGGCAAGATTCTGGAGGCTGTGCAATCCAGAACCACTCGCCAGCTTTATCTCCTGCCCGCCGGTGGTTTCGAGGCTGGTGTGCCTTCGCCTCTACCTCTACGGACTAAGAATGTCAGTACCTTCAGTTGGGATGTGGACGGCAAGCTGTTCGTAGCTGGAGACGGAAAGATCACGCGGATGACCACCGGCGGCAGCATCGAAACTGCTTTCCTGAGTTTTACCGGCCGATCGCCTGAGCCGTGTGAAGGAGGCAGCCGGCTCGTCTTCGAATGGGACTACCGTGGAGGAGCGCACGACGTGAATGTCTGGCGAGCGGATGCCGACGGTTCGAATCTGGCGCAATTGACGACAGGCGCAGACGGCGAAGACCCTGTCTGTTCACCGGACGGCAAATGGGTATATTACGTCGACGCCACGAAACCTCAACCGATGCGAATACCGCTTGACGGCGGACCGTCGGAACCAATCCCCGGAAGCAGGATCCGCAACGGCTATTACTCCCACGGCAACATTGCGCTATCTCGCAATGGCGACCGGCTAATGTATCTTGCCAAAGTAAAGGCTCCGGGGCGCCAGGATGTGCAATTGAGAGCTGTGATTGTCAGGCTTGCGGGAGGTAGCGGCGAGGCCCCTCAACTCGTGGATGTCGATCAGCGTATCGGGTATCCGCCGCAATTCACTCTAGATGGCAAAGGGATAGCGTACCCCATTCAGGAGACTAGTTTGCAGAATGGCGGCGACAATATCTGGATCCATCCCCTGAATGGCTCGGAGAAGCACCGGATCACGAACTTTCCTTCGGATACTACACGCGTCTTCTACTGGTCGCCCGACGGCAAGACACTCGGGGTTCTGCGCACTCGAACTGACTCGGACATCGTGGTGTTGCGCGAGTCGGCTTCGTCGAAGTAAGCTGAATTGGCAGCCTGAACTGAAGTGTTGAATGGGTTGGTCTGGGGAAACCGTCGCCGCAGGTTGGGTCTTTTCTTCCTCTGGTAAGAATTTTTCGCTCGACGTTCTTTCTGGTACAGGGCACCCGGGGCCGGCGCACACAATCATTGGCGCCCCAGCGGTGGACAACAAATATGACGGCGCTGGCGGCAGCATTGCAGGCAATGGTCCGCACAACCCGTTCCTGGCGCTTTCGGCGGTCTTCCAGTTGGGCGTCGATGAGTTACCCAACGTGACGGCCAGCACCTTTCAATTCGGGACCGCGGACGGACAAGGTCAACCGGCTCCCAAACGTCGTTCAGCGGTCGAAGCCGCAGGTCCAGATCGATTCAGGCCGCGACGGTGAGCTCCAGTTCCGATGGCAGAGGACCCATCTAATCGGCGCGTGGACGGGGGAGGAAAATCTCGGTGGGTGCTGACCGTGATCCCGATGTACGTACCGCAAGTTGTGAGCACTACCGACGGCCCCGCTGTCACTCACTCCAGCGACTTTTCTCTCGTCAGTGCGTCGAAGCCGGCGTCCTCCGGTGAAATACTATCTCTCTTTGCAAACGGGCTCGGCCCAACATTTCCCGGGGTTGATCCCAGCCAGCCCTTTCCATCTGCCCCGCTGGCCGTCGTCAATTCCCCGGTTCAGGTAACCGTGAATGGGAATTCCTCTCAGGTGTTGGCGGCAGTCGGATTTCCAGGTGCGGTCGACGCCTACCAGGTGAATTTTCAAGTTCCGCCAGGGACCGCCAAGGGACCGGCCACGGTTCAGCTGAGTGCAGCCTGGATCACGGGGCCGGCCGTGACCATTCAAGTCCAGTAATCCGTTTGGCCGGCCAGAGTAGCTGCATAAGCGACGTTCGCTACGGCCCCGCCGCCGAAGCCATTCTCTTTTGCTGATCCGCTTGATGCCACGGCTTGGGAAGTCGGGATCTCGTCGCGTGGCCCTGACGACCTGGCTGTTGCAGAATCGGGGGGACTAGAAGCGAAGCGCTTGTCCATCCAGCAAGAACGCAACACAACTTGCTGGATGCACGTCACCCGACCGGGACAGCGTTGCTGTAGGCTTGTTGAGGAGATCGCCTATGGTAAAAACAACCCTGCTTCGGTCGAGCAAGAGCACCTTCCTCGCCGCCGTCCTATGCTGCGGGCTAGCGCCGGCCCAGAGTTCTTTGAGTGTCACTTCCAAGATAGTGGTTAGCGCAGACGGCTTCCTGAGTTCGCTTGATGAGGGACAGCGGTCGAAGGTGCTGTTCGAGTTCAACGACGCGGCGCAGCGGGCGCGGTGGTCGAACCTGCCTACGACGATGGTGCCGCGTGCCGGGCTGAAGATGGGCGATCTAACGGGGCCGCAAAGGAACGCGGTGATGGGCTTACTCGCCGCGGCGCTGAGCCAGCGCGGCTATGAGAAAGTGCTTGCCATCGTCGAAGGCGACGAGGTACTGAAAGCTGCCGGCGGCGGGAGCAGGCCGATGTTCGGGCGCGACTTGTTCTATATCTCAATTCTCGGCAAGCCTTCCGTGAAGGACCCGTGGATGCTGCAGTTCGGCGGACATCATTTGGCTTTGAACATTACCATAGTGGGTCGCGACGGGATTCTCACGCCAAGCCTCACGGCGGCACAGCCCGCGAAGTATACGGTGGACGGCAAGACCGTCCGGCCGCTCGGGTCCGAGAACGACAAGGCCTTCGCGCTGATTAATGCGCTGGACGAAGGGCAGCGAAAGCAGGCGATTCTCAATTACAAGGTGGCCGACCTGGTTCTGGGGCCGGGTCAGGACGGGAAGACGATCCAGCCAGAGGGCATCAAGTGTTCCGCGATGAACGCGAGCCAGCAGGCGATGCTGCTGGACCTGGTGAGTGAGTGGGCGGGGATTATCAATGAACAGACAGCAGCGGCGCGCATGGCGGAGATAAAGGCGAGTTTGTCCCAAACGTGGTTCGCGTGGAGCGGACCGACGACCAACGGGACGCCGGCATACTACCGGATTCAGGGGCCGACGGTGGTGATCGAGTACGCGCCCCAACCACTTGGTGGCGACCCGACGATGCACATCCATACGATCTACCGTGATCCGACCAATGATTACGGGAAGAAGGCGGTGGGACATTGAGTACCGTGACGTTGAAGCGAATGGGAGTGAGTGTGCTGCTCGCGCTGAGTCTGACGGGAGGCGCGGCCGCACACCGGCTGGATGAGTACCTGCAGGCCACCCTCATCGGAGTGACGCGAGACACCGTTGAGGTGGAGATCCAGTTGACGCCGGGCGTTGCAGTGCTACCGGTATTGATGGCCGTGATCGACCAGGATCGCGACGGGCGGATTTCCTCGGAAGAAGAGCGAGCCTATGTTGGCCGAGTCGCACGGGAGGTGGAACTCCGAATCGATGGTGTACCGGCTCCGTTGTCGCTGATCGAGAGTAACTTTCCAACCATCGAATCTATGCGGGAAGGATCGGGTACGATCCGGATGAAACTGCGCACGGAGCGCAGCGGCCATGAGTTGCGTTTCGAAAATCGGCATCTTCCGCAAATCAGCGCATATTTGGTGAATTGCCTTGCGGCTGCCTCCGACGGGCTGGTGGTGAGCCAGCAGAAGCGGGACGCAGTGCAGACGTCGATTGAGTTCGAGTATTCTTTCGGCGCGGACGCAGTACCGGGACCGCGATCGGCGTGGATCGCGCTGGCGCCATTCTGGCCCGCCGCTATCGGGATGCTGCTAGTGGTCCGGATGGCGGTACTTGTCTACAGAGAGCGAAACACGACAAGAATAGCATTCAAATCCTCGCAAGTTAAATCACTTTGAGCTTAGCTGCTTCGTCTGACTCCCGTATGGTTGGCCATCCGGGGGTTGAAGCGGTTGGGCTTTTGCTTTACTCCATTGAAGCATGTCCTTGGAACCTACTGAACCTCGTCCGCTTCTCTCACAAACTCGGACTCTGGAATTCCTCCCACCACCTCGCCGCTTCGTCGTCGCACCCCCGCGGATGGCGTGCGAATACACCTCAGCAGTATAGAACTCATTCTATAAACGCTTCTTGGCTGGATTAACGCAACTGAGCTAAGCCGTTCGTGGAGACCGTTTCCCCGGTGGGCCGTCAACCGACAGCAACACAACTGTTGGTCGGTCGCAGCTCGGACCACATTCCGGTAACAGCGTTTGAACTTAGCCGCAAGCGGCAGACGCGCGCCCGAGCAGTGTGGGCAGCAGAAAGGGTAAACCAACGGACGAAAGGAGTTCGTTGGGATGACCCCACTACGCAAACGAATGATGGAGGAGTTGCAACTGCGCAACCTCTCCCCTGTTACAGCAGACGCCTATCTGCGCATCGTCGAGCGCTTTGCTCGGCACTTCGATCAGTCCCCAGACAGGCTGGGACTGGAGCAAGTCCGCGAGTACCTGCTGCATCTGCTCCGTGAGAAGAAGGTGGTCGCAAGTACCGTGATGGTAAATCGCGCTGCGTTGAGGTTTCTGTACGCAGCGGTACTGAAGCAGAAATGGTTCGACGACGAGATCGCCTGCCCCAAACGCCGGCCTACGCTGCCCGGTATCCTGAGCCCGGATGAGATCACAAGTATTCTCGATCATACCCACAACCTGAAGCACTGGACCATCATCGCGACGCTTTATGCCACAGGCTTGCGCGCAAACGAACTACGGCATCTGAAAGTGAGTGACATCGACGGCAAGCGGATGGTGGTGCATGTGCGCGAAGGCAAGGGTGGAGTTCCACGCGACATCGCTCTGTCCCCAGTGCTGCGCGAGCGCTTACGCGTCTATTTTCGGTGGCGCAGGCCGACCAATTGGCTATTCCCTTCCAAACAGAATCACGATCAACCGCTCGATCCCGCTTCGATTCGGAATCTGTGCCGCAATGCCGGAAAGCGAGCCAGTATTCCTCGCAGGGTTTATCCACACCTGTTCCGGAACGCTTCGGCATACTACACCACCTTTCAGAGTGTGTTCATTCTAAAGATAATTGGCGCTGGTCAGGCGCAGTTGGCGGCAGTCTACGGCCGGCACGGACTGCTTGCACCTGGAGCAGCACCTCAGGGAGACTGAGATCCTTTTGATTGATAACCCAGGGAGCACAGTCAACGATCTGCGTCGCTGGCAGAACCTGCTCGCGGATGAGTCGTTTCACAACAGTACTGCTCACCTTGAGTTCACGCGCCGCTTGTTCCTGAGTTACCCAGCCATCTTGTCTCAGGAACGGCTCGATGTCGTGATACCCGCGAAGTCCGGCGACGCGAGAAGCATTCCACGTCTTCTCTTGGCCGGTCTTATAGCCCAGGCGATTCAGTATGGCGGCGATGACTCTATCCGGACAGACCTTTGCGAGTTCACTGACTAACTCGATCACAGTGCGATCCGCACTGCGACGATGTTGACCTGATCGGTTACGCTCCACCTGCAGCTCCGTATGAACGCCACCGGCCCAATGTAGGAGTACTCGGTGTGTGGGTGACTCTGGTTTGCTCTCAATCACGACCTCGCTCAGCACTGTTCTTAGGATCCTCTTCTTCAGCTGCACTGGCGCGTCCGGATGATTCCACAACGCCATCACATCATCGCCCAGTGCCGTTAGCTCAAACTTTTGTTGCTCGCTCAGCGGCGCCGGTTGCTCTCCCATAGCGGTAAGTCGATTTTCCAGTGTCGCGACCTCTTCCAGCGCATGGTTCCATCGAGCCTCCAACTCGCCGGCCACCAAACGATTTTCGGGCTCGACGGCATCGAACTGCCGGCGGGCTCGGTTGGCTTCATAGCGAGCGCGCTCTAAAGCCAACTCCAAGGCTTTCCGCTTCTCGTCGCTTTCGGACTGCGAGCATTCGCTGATCTTCAACGCAGCCTCGATCCCAGCGGGTTGAATCGCCGCCAAGACACTGTGGACCACCGCTCGATCCACCCGCAAGCTCCCCATCGTGAAGCATGCGCTCGAACCACGGTCTCCTCGATCTCCCTTGCAGACGTAGCGCGGTACTCGGCCTCCATTTCCGCTGTAGGCCACCTGCAGCTTCCGCCCACAACGACCGCATCTCAACAACCCTGACAGCAGAGCCGAGCCCACTTTGGGAGCGCCACTTCCTTCTCCATCCCAAGCCACATTCGCCTCCAGCCGTTGTTGGTTCTCCAAATACTTCTCCCAACTGATGTAACCCGAATGATGATCGAGAAGCAATACCTCCCACTCTTTTTGCGGCTTTCGATAGCGGGAACGCTGGCGAGCTCTTCCCTCCTCAATCACGGTATGGGGAGCGGTCTTGCCGTAGGCAAACGCTCCGCCGTAGCAGGGATTCTTCAGCATCTGACGGATTCTTCCGCTGCTCGGCAGGGTCCAGGTCACTTCCCGCCCTGCCGTGCCTGGCTTAACGTGTGGCACTGAGACCCGTTCTTCACGAAACCAGATAGTGGCTTGCCGCGCACTTCCGAGTTGCTGGAACTTCTGGAACACGTTGCCAATGGCCTGCTGGACCTGGCGATCAGGTGTCTTCTCGATGCGACCGTCTTCACTGCGGACAAACCCAACAGGGAGTTCCCACAATGCGAACCCGCGCTTCACTTTCTGCTCGAAGGCTTCGCGGGCTCGTTGTCGTAGCAGGCCGAGTTCGAACTCCGCCATGGACCCTTTTAGGCCAAGCAACAAACGGTCATTGAGCACTCGCGGATCGTAAATGCCGTCACTATCGATGAGTAAGGTCTCCGCAAGCGCACACAGATCTACTAGGTGATGCCAGTCTCGATTGTTGCGGGCCAAGCGAGAAGCCTCCAGGGCGAACACGGCCCCAGCTATACCCTGACAGACCGCTGCCAGCAGACGACCGAATCCGGGCCGTTCGTGCGTTCCACCGCCCGATCGTCCCAAGTCGTCATCAATGACAATAACTTTGGCAAAGCCCAGTTGTTTCGCTCGATCTGCCAAAGCGTATTGCCGCTCTTTGCCTTCCACATGGTGGCGAACTTGGTACGGCGTGGATTGCCGCACATAGACATAAGCTCCACGTTCCAGATGATGTCCGCTAATCTTGTCGCTCATTCAACATCCCTTTCTCTTTTTTCAGCACGCTCGCCAACAGTTCCTTCCATAGCGCTCGACAGCTGTCCCGCACCGGCTCCGGTAACCTTGGCCAAAGCTCGTCGTCTTCGAATCGAAGGTTGCGCTGCCAGGTCGCCGGGTTCTCGTGGTTTTGCATCCTGACCTCCTCTTGCGGATTCTGCACGATCCGAAGTGGGGTTGGAGGTCAGTGATGGCTGGGTATCGATGAGCAGGCGCAAGTCGAGAAGCGATCCCAGTGAGATCCGCGGCTTGGCTTCTATCGTCAGGCGTTCACACGCCTCTGAATCCAGCATCCATTCCGGTATCGCCACCTGTGCACCATCCGGTAGTCTCACAACGACCACTGCCGCACTGCCACGTCTTAGATAGCGAACAAGTTCGACCTCTGCTGCGTAGCGCGGGTGATAACGATAGCAAATCTTAGCGGAAACGAAATTATGAGCACTACGATGACGCCTTGCGGCATGCCTGCGCCACCCACATGCTCGATGGCGGCGCCGATCTACGTACCATCCAGGCGCTGCTTGGGCATACCGATATCCGGACAACCGCAAAGTATCTGCGCGTGTCGCTGCAACGGCTGCAGGCTCTCCGCAGCCCGTTCGACGCGCTGCAACTGAAGCCCATCGATCATTCCAAGGATGACGGTCGGCAGCGCTGATGGAACCTCGGCTGGAAGTCGCCGATGTCTTTCGCCAGCACGAACAGGAGTTCCTTGCTCGTTGGGGCCACACTCTCTCACCCCAACAGCGTAAGGCGTTCCGGGACATCTGCGCATGCAGAACTGCCGCCCTCGGCGCACGAGTCGAGCAGTGCGACCAATGTTTCTATCAGAACACTCGGTTCAACTCGTGCCGCAATAGGCACTGTCCAAAGTGTCAATCCACTGCTCGTGATAATTGGCTGGCCAGAACGGCAAAGGACCTTCTGCCCGTTCCTTACAGCCATGTCGTATTCACGCTTCCGGGACGACTCTCTCCACTGGCGCTTCAGAATCCCAAGCTGATCTACTCCATCCTGTTTCGCAGTGTCTCAGAAACTCTGCTCGGGATTGCTCAAGACCCACGCTTGCTCGGAGCGCAACTCGGCTTTCTGGCCGTACTGCATACCTGGAGTCAGAAAATGCTGCATCATCCGCACCTGCACTGCCTGGTCCCCGCCGGTGGCCTGGCTCCGGATCGCTCGCGATGGATTCGATGCCGCAAGCGATTCTTCCTTCCTGCAGAAGTACTCAGGCGCAAGTTCCGGGGGAAGTTTCTGGCGTTGCTCGCCACCGCTTTTCGCCGCAAAAAGCTCCGGCTATTAGGCCAACTCCAATCGCTCAAACGGCCGGAG
>Ga0210389_10003086_pt1 | contig 13028 bp, 8 predicted proteins | sample IncBWH28OmetaG_FD_160127 | JGI IMG/M metagenome (GOLD analysis project Ga0210389, IMG submission 160127) | Forest soil microbial communities from Barre Woods Harvard Forest LTER site, Petersham, Massachusetts, United States - Inc-BW-H-28-O ...
GAAGTTGCCGTCCGGACCGGATGCGCGCACCGAGGTCCGCACGCCGCTGGACGCGTCCGACGAGACTACCGTGCCAAGTGAGTTGCTCGATGTGGTGCTGGCGATTGTTCGCGACCGCCCGATCGAGCCGGTCGCCCGAATCACCACCCAACGGGAAAGCCAGGTGCTCTACGGCGTCGAGGGCACCGCACTTGCGGAGTTCAGCAATGACCAAGTCACCGCATGGTCGGCGGGCAAGTCCGGGGACCCCGATTCGGGCCCCGCGGAACAACAGTGGCGCGAGTGGGAATTGGAGCTCGTCGAAACTGAGGGGGCCGACAACGGGACGGCCGACACCGAGCTGTTGAACCGGCTGAGCAATCGGCTGCTCGATGCCGGTGCGGCACCCGCCGGTCACGCCTCCAAGCTGGCGCGCGTGCTCGGCACGACGTCACAGTCCAACGGCTCGCACCCGCCCACAGACCCGGTACACCACGCGGTGGCCGAGCAAATCGACCAGCTGCTGGTGTGGGATCGGGCCGTCCGCGCCGACGTCCCCGATGCCGTGCACCAGATGCGGGTCGCCACCCGCAAGATCCGCAGCCTACTGCGGGACTCCCAGGATTCATTTGGATCGACCAATGGCGAATGGGTTCAAGACGAACTGCGTGAGCTTGCCAGTGTCTTGGGTGTGGCGCGCGATGCCGAGGTGCTCGGTGAGCGCTACCAGCGCGAACTGGACCGGCTGGCACCGGAACTGGTGCGTGGACCGGTACGGGAACGTCTGGTGGAGGGCGCCCAGCGCAGGTACCAAACCGGGCTGCGGCGGTCACTGATCGCAATGCGGTCGCAGCGATACTTCCGTCTGCTCGATGCCCTCGACTCGATGATGGCCGAAATTCCGGTCACCCCTTCTGGTGAGGAACCGGCCCCGGTGACTATTGACGCGGCCTATAAACGGGTCCGCAAGGCCGCGAGGGCCGCCGCCGAAGCCGCCGAAGGCGCCCAAGGGGAAGAAGGGGGCGAAGGCGAGCACGATCGCGACGAGGCGCTGCACCAGATCCGTAAGCGCGCCAAGCGACTGCGCTACACAGCGGCGGCTACCGGCGCGGAAAAAGTGTCCGAGCGGGCCAAGGTCATCCAGACGTTGCTGGGTGATCACCAAGACAGCGTGGTCAGCCGGCTACATCTGATTCAGCAGGCCGAAGCTGCGCATGCGGCAAGCGAGGACACCTTCACGTACGGTCTGCTCTTCCAGTGGGAGGCCGAGTTGGCCGAAAGCTGCCGTCAGCAACTCGATCCGGCGCTGCGCAAACTCGCCAAAGCCGTGCGCAAGACACGGCACTAACCGCAGACGTAAGGCGGGCGAGTTGGCCTGTAAGCCGGATTCTGTTCCCCGCCGCCGCGCTTAAGCAACGGCGGCGCGGCGGCGACCATCCATCTGGACACACCGTTGCCGGGTGCCTCGAGCGGCCTACCCGCAGGCTCGGGCGAGCAACCCTCGAACACCTGCGCGGCCGGACCTTTCGGTGCGGCCTTCTTGGCCTTGCTTCGGGTGGGGTTTGCCGAGCCATCCCGGTCACCCGGAATGCTGGTGCGCTCTTACCGCACCGTTTCACCCTTACCACCGCGAGGGTGGCGGTCTGTTTTCTGTGGCACTTTCCCGCGAGTCACCTCGGATTGCTGTTAGCAATCACCCTGCTCTGTGAAGTCCGGACTTTCCTCGACTCGGACGCCGGACCTCTGGAACTAACACAAGCCCGGCACGAGCCGCGGCCGCCCAGCCAACTCGTCCGCGTCGAACAACGGTACCCGCTGCGGAATGCCGTGGCCAGCGGCAATCGGATCGGCGGCCTTCGATCACATCTGCCACACAGGCCTCTGCAGGAGGCGATGTTCAATCTGTCCGGCTATCAGCGACAGATACAGTTGTCGCTGATAGCCGGACAAACCACACACCCGCTCGGCCAGAGACCTCTGTGGCAGATGTGACCGTTGCGATTTATGTTCAAAGGCCCCAGGAGGAGGCCGATGTCTCGGTGGGATAGACGGGTCGATTCCGGCGATTGGAACGCCATCGCTGCCGGGGTCGACGAATACGGCGGCGCGCTGTTACCGCAGTTGATCACACCCGGCGAGGCAGCGCGGCTGCGCAAGCTCTACGCCGACGACAGCCTGTTCCGCTCGACCATCGACATGGCGCCCAAGCGGTACGGCGCCGGGCAGTATCGCTACTTCCACGCGCCCTATCCCGAGCCGATCGAACGGCTCAAACAGGCGCTGTATCCCAGGCTGCTGCCGATAGCCCGCGACTGGTGGGGCAAGTTGGGCCGGGACACGCCCTGGCCGGACAACCTCGACGATTGGCTGGCGAAATGCCATTCCGCCGGCCAGACCAGGTCCACCGCCCTCATGCTGAAGTACGGCGCCAGCGACTGGAATGCCCTGCATCAGGACCTGTACGGCGAGTTGGTGTTCCCGCTTCAGGTGGTGATCAATTTAAGCGATCCCGACACCGATTACACCGGCGGCGAATTCCTGCTCGTCGAACAACGGCCCCGGGCGCAATCCCGTGGCACCGCAACACAATTGCCACAGGGGCACGGTTTCGCATTCACCACGCGGGATCGGCCGGTGCGGTCGGCGCGGGGTTGGTCAACGGCACCCGTGCGCCATGGCCTGTCAGTCGTCCGTTCCGGCGAACGCTATGCCATGGGGCTGATCTTTCACGACGCGGCGTGACCACCGCCGCCGTTCACTTCAAGATCAGGCAGCGGCATCCGGCAAAGCCGATGCGCCTCCTCGGCGGACAGGCCGAACAGCCTCAGCACGTTCTCGGTCACCTGATCTACGGCCCGCGCGTCGTCACGCTCGGGCTGGGCCTGCAGGAGTTGACCGAGGCCCAAAAGTGCGCCTCCGCTGACCGCCATCGCCAGTTCTGGATCTGTCACCCGAAACCGCCCGGCCGCGGCGGCGGCCGCGATGTCCCTCTTGCCGCGTGGTCCGAGTCCCCGGTCGGACGTGATCAAGGGCAGCCCATAGGCGAGCACGACACGGCCTTCTTCGGGCCGCCCCCGAAACAACCGCCCAGTCAGGCGGAAGCGGCAGGCAAACATTTCGGCAGGATCCTCGATCGATTCCGTCAGGTCGTCCACCATTGCCCCCTGGGCATCGAGGACTTCATTGACCGCCACCTGGAACAGCTGTTCCTTGCTATCGAAATGGTTGTAGAACGATCCGACGCCAACATCAGCGGCCTGGCTGATGTCCTGCACGGGCACGTTGAGTTTGCCGGCGGCGATGAAACTTTGCGCGGCCCTGATCAGCGCGGCGCGCGTGCGCTGCTTGCGACGTTCCAGGCGATTGGGTGACGTGCCGACGTCATCCACGTTCTGACCTCCCGCTTTTCGCCGGTATGGCTGAGATCACAATAACTCAGTACTGAAGAATTCTTCAAAAGCCTCTAACTGATGCTAGCTTCGCAAGTGAATTTATCTTCAACTACGTGTTCCGGGGGTTGCGATGGGGCCACTGACTAACACGGGACAGCAAGGAGACGCGCGGTGACGACGATTAAGTCCCACGAAAACGTCGGGATGTCGACCTACTTGTACCGGATGGGGCGCTGGGCGTTCCTGCGCCGCCGTTATGTAGTCGGGTTTTGGGTCGTAGTGGCGATCGGCATGGTCGCGCTGTCCGTTGTCGCAGGCGGTAAGACGGTCGACGACTACACGGTTCCAGGTCAATCCAAAGAAGCTGCTCAACTATTGAAAGAGAAGCTTCCTGCGTACTCGGGCGGACAGACGTTAGTGGTTTTTGCCGCCAAGGATCCGCATCGCGTCACCGACGGCCAGGCCCGTGCGGCCATTGAGGACTCGGTGCGCAACCTGATGGGGTCGCGGCAGGTCACCATTGTCGCCAATCCCTTTCAAACCAAAGCGATCTCACCCGACGGGCGTGTCGCGCTGGCGCCGGTGCAATGGAAGGTTGCAGCCGGGCGCGTCGACGACTCCGCCCTGAACGGCTTAAAGGACGCGGTCAGGCCCGCGATCAACGCCGGACTTCAAGTGGAATTCGGCGGCGAGGTCTATCCCGGGTCGCGTCTCGAAGTATCGGAGACGCCCGAAATCATGGGCATTGTAGTAGGTTTCATAATCTTGCTGGTGACCTTCGGCGCGTTGGTAGCGGCCGGGCTGCCCATAGTGACGGCGATCATCGGAGTGCTCATCAGTCTGATGGGAATCACGGCGCTAACGGCGGTGACCGACATCGCCTCGCCCACAATCTCGTTGGCGTTGATGCTCGGCCTTGCGTGCGGCATCGACTATGCGCTGTTCATCCTGTCCCGGTACCGGACGTATCTGCTGCAGAACATCGAGGCCGAAGAAGCCGCGGCGCTCGCGGTCGGCACGGCCGGCAGTTCCGTGGTGTTCGCTGCACTGACGGTCATCGTCGCGCTGTGCGGCCTTGCGGTCGTGGGCGTTTCATTCCTTACCGTGATGGGCCTGTGTGCCGCGGCCGCGGTCCTGATTGCGCTGCTGGTCGCGATCACTTTGCTGCCGGCGCTGCTCGGCTTCGCCGGCGACAAGGTCACCAACTTCCTGACCCCGATCCTCCACCCTGACCGGCCCGAGCGGGTCGCACTGATTGCCGCCACCGAGCCGCATCGCACCATGGGTGCTGCCTGGGCGCGTTTCGTTGTCCGCTTCCGAATCCCATTGCTGATCCTTGGGATCGCGGTGATGGCGGTGATCGCACTGCCGGCTTCGCAGATGACATTGGGGCTGCCCAGCGGGAATGACCGGCCGGCCGGCAACACCGCTCACAAGGCGTACGACCTAGTCGAGCGCAGCTTCGGCCCCGGATTCAACGCGCCGCTGGCGCTTGTCGTAGACACCAGCAACGCCACCAGCAAGGCCACGGGCAACGCGGGCGACCCCCGCCAGACCGTCGGCGCCATCGCAGCGACGCTGCAGCGTGACCCCGGCGTCGCAGCGGTCTCCCCCGGGCCGAGTGGTAACGGTGTCGCGGTCCTACAGGTGATTCCGAAGACCGGGCCGGACGCCAGCGCGACCAGCGACCTCGTGCACCGGATCCGCGACAACCGCGACATCGAAAATAGCTCCCCCACAAGGATTCTCGTTGGTGGACTGACCGCGCAGAACATGGACACATCCCACCGGCTGGCCAACGCACTGCCGGTGTTCTTCGTCGTGGTTGCCGGCCTGGCGCTGATCCTGCTGACGATCGCGTTCCGTGCCGTCGCCGTCCCGATCACATCGATCATCGGGTTCATGCTGTCGGTGCTCGCGGCCTTCGGCGCCCAGGTGGCGGTGTTCCAATGGGGCTGGCTTGCCGACCTGCTCAAGGTGACGCCCGGCCAGACGGTGAGCTTCCTGCCGATCATCGTGCTCGCCGTCATCTTCGGGCTGTCCAGCGACTATGAGGTGTTCGTGGTGTCGCGGATCAAGGAGGTCTTCACCAAGACCAATGACGCGGTCGGTGCGGTCGAGCGAGGCACCGGCCTCAGTGCGCGGGTGGTCACCGCGGCCGCGCTGGTCATGTTCTTTGTCTTCGTCGCGTTCATCTCCACTACCGACCCTGTCGTCAAGGCGATCGCGTTCAGCCTTGCGGTCGGTGTGTTCCTCGACGCGTTCGTGGTGCGGCTTACCTTGGTGCCCGCGATCATGGCAGTCATCGGCAACAAGTTCTGGTTCCGCTCGAAGTGGTTCGACCGCTACGTTCCCGACCTCGACATCGAGGGCGAGCAGTTAGAACAGCGGCACGCGGTCTAGCCGAAGCAGACGACGCTGCGCGCCCCGTGCCCGGCGGCCATGTCGGTGAACGCCGTCTCGACGTCGTCGATGGCGATTCGCCGTGTCACCAGCGCCTCGAGGTCCAACTGGCCGCGTCGGGCGAGCTCGGCGAGCACCGGGATATCGCGGGCCGGGTCGCTGGCGCCGTAGACGCTGCCCTGGATCGTCTTGCCGTCGGTCATCAGCATCAGCGCGGGAAACGTCGCCTCTTCGGTGATGGCGGCGGCACCCACCAGGGTGACCCTGCCGCCGCGGCGGGTGGCGTCGTAAGCCGCGCGGATCGTGGCGGGCTTGCCCACCACCTCGATGCCGTGATCGACGCCGGCGCCGGCGGTGAGGTCACGCACGGCGCTGGCGACGTCGACCTCGCTCGCGTCGACGGTGTCCGTCGCGCCGTTGGCCACGGCGGTGGGAAGCTGGGCGGCCACGCGGTCGGCGGCGATGATCCGCGCCGCGCCGGCCAGCCGGGCCCCTTGGATCGCGGCCAAACCCACACCGCCGCAACCGATGACCAGCACGCTCTCCCCCGGGCGGACCGCTGCCGTGCGCATCACCGCACCGACCCCGGTGGTGACGCCGCAGCCCAGCAGCGCCGCCTGATCGAGCGGAAGCGACTTGTCGACCGGCACCACCGCCGCGGCCGGTAACAGCGTCTCTTCGGCCAGCGACCCGACACCCATTCCCGGCCACACGGGGCCGGCGCTCTCGGCGTACGGACCGCCATAGGCGTGGTCGTAGCCGTGCACGCACAGCTGGGCCTCGCCCCGCAGGCAATGCGGACAGGACCGGCACGGCACGATCCACGTCAGCACGACATGCTCACCCGGCTTGACGGTGGTGACGTCGTCGCCCACCTCGGTGACGATCCCCGCGCCCTCGTGGCCGAGTGTGCACGGCAACAGCGTCGGTATGGACCCGTTGCGCAGCGACAGGTCGCTGTGGCACACCCCGCTCGCGACAAGCCGAACCCGGACCTCGTGGCGGCCCAGGCGTCGCAGTTCGACGTCCTCGACCGCTGTTGGCTGCCCGACCTCGCGCAGCACGACCGCTTTCATGGGACCAAAACTGAGATCGGCGTCATAGCGACTTACGATGGCGGGACAACCGCACCGGGTCAAGGTTGGCCGAAAAAGTCGGGATGAGGAGACAGGCGATGACGGGATCGACGACGATCACGCGGGAAAGCCAAACCGCTGGCGAGGGCGCGGTTTTGACGATCGGCGGCGAGCCGCAGGCGGGCGCGGCCGGGAGCTATCCGATACACAATCCGGCCCGGCCGGCCGAGATCGTCGGCCACGCACCTGCCGCCGACCGCGCCCAGCTCGATGCCGCGGTGTCGGCGGCGCGGCGGGCAGCGCCGGGGTGGCGAGCGCTCAGCGTCGCCGAGCGAGCTGCCGCCTTCGCAGCCGCAGCGGCCACGGCCGCCGAGCAGCTGGCCGGACGGGATGGCGCGCGGCTGTACACCCGGGAGCACGGCAAGGTGCTCACCGAGGCGAATTTCGAGATCAGCACCGGACCGGGACTCGCCGCACTAATCGGGTCGATGGCCGAGGCGGCGCTCGCGCCCGAGCAGGTCGACCCCAACGCGGCCTACCCGCGGCTGCACCGGGAACCGTTCGGCGTGGCGGCGCTCGTGCTTCCCTTCAACTGGCCGCTCGCGCTGACGATAACGAAGCTCGCGTCGGCGCTGATCGCGGGCAACACCACCGTCGTCAAGGTGCCCCCGACCTGTCCACTCGCGGCGCTGGAGCTCGCCGGGGCACTGGCCGCCGCGCTGCCGCCGGGTGTGGTGAACGTCCTCGCGGGCCCGGGCAGCGAGCTCGCCCAGGCGTTGGTCACCCACCCGGGCATCGATCTCATCTCGCTGACCGGCGGCGTCGCCACCGGGCGTGCGGTGATGGCGGCGGCTGCACCGCGGCTGACTCCGGTGTTGCTCGAGCTCGGCGGCAACGATGCCGCAATCATCGCGTCCGACATCACGGTCAGCGACGAGCTGGTGGAGCGGCTGGTGACGGCGACCTACACCACCGGCGGCCAGGTCTGCATGGCGATCAAACGGCTCTACGCCCCCACGGAACGGGTCGGCGAGCTGGCCGAGGCGGTGCTCGCGCGCTGCGAGCGGGAGGTGGTCGGCGACGGGCTTGCCGAGGAGACGACACTCGGGCCGCTGCACACCGCCGCTGGGCGCGACCGGGTGGCCGCGCTGGTCGCCGATGCCGAGGCACGCGGCGCGGCGGTGCGGACCGCGGGACGGATCCGCGACAAGGACGCCGACGCGGGGGGATACTTCGCGCTGCCTACCGTCGTCACCGATCTGGCCCCGGACTCGGCACTGGCCACCGACGAGCAGTTCGGCCCGGTGCTGCCGATCTTCGGCTACGACAGCATCGACGACGCCGTAACCGCCGCGAACGCAACCGAATTCGGGCTCACCGCGTCGATCTGGACCGGTGACGACGCGCTTGCCGAGCGGGTCGCGGGGCAGCTGGTGGCGGGTACGGTCAGCGTCAACTGCCACGGCATGGCCGCGCAGGACCCGCGCCTGCCATTCGGCGGCTGCGGCCAGTCCGGCATTGGCCGCGAACTCGGCGTCGAGGGGATCCGGGCATTCACCCAGCCCCGGACGTTCGTCCGGCACCCGGTCCCGCGCTAGCGAGCCGCGTCGCTACATCGATGGCCGTTGCCCCGTCCAATGAGCGGATGATCGCCGGCGTCGCCGCCGCGTCCGTCTCACTCGGGGTAGCCCAGCTGGTGGGCATCCCGTTCGGTGCGCGAGCCGATGCGCGCACTGCGATCGGCTCGGTGGCCGTCGACCTGACACCGGGGCCCATCAAAGAGTGGGCGATTCAGACCCTGGGCTCGCTGGACAAACTCTTCGTGGCCGTCGTCGTGCTCGTGGTGATCGCTACGATCGCTGCAATCGCCGGAACCCTCGAGACTCGGCGCCGCCCGGTCGGCAGCGCTGCGATCGCCGCGGCGGGCGCCCTCGGATGCGCTGCAGTGCTGTCGCGGCAGGGTGCGACAGCACTCGACACGATCCCGACCATCGCGGGCGCAGCCTGCGGCGTAACGGCCCTACGTTTGCTCACCCGTCGCTTCTGGGCCGGGCTGGGAGACCCGGAAGGCAGAGCCGACCACGACGAGCCGGATGCCGGCAGGCGCCGGTTCGTCGTGTTCGCATTGCTCGGATTCGGAGTAGCCAGTGGAGCCTTGGGTGCGGTCATCACGCGGTTGGTACATTCGGTGGCCGCTGACCGCAACAGCCTCACACTTCCCAGACCGCATACATCGGCGCCGCCAATACCTGCTGATGTGCAACCGAAAGGCGTTGCGCTACCGAGCTTTGTCACGGCCAGCGCCGACTTTTACCGGGTGGACACCGCACTCGTTGTTCCCCAACTCAGCCATGGCGACTGGCGGCTGCGCATCCACGGCATGGTGGACCGCGAAGCCACCTACAGCTTCGCTGACCTCGCCGACTTCGACGTGGTAGAAATGGTGACGACGTTAACCTGCGTGTCGAATCCCGTTGGAGGCAAACTAATTTCGACGGGTGTCTGGACAGGCTACCGGGTAGCTGATCTGCTGGCGGTGGCCGGTGTGCACGCGAACGCCGATATGGTGCTCTCGACGTCGATCGATGGATTCACCGCCGGCACGCCGGTGGAGGCGCTCACCGATGGCCGCGACGCACTCCTGGCGGTCGGCCTCAACGGTCAGCCGCTGCCGATCGAGCATGGCTATCCGGCCCGGCTGGTAGTACCCGGGCTCTACGGGTACGTGTCGGCCACCAAGTGGGTCGTCGAGATGGAGCTGACCCGCTTCGACAGAGCAGAGGCGTACTGGACGCGCCAGGGCTGGGCACCGCGTGGACCCATCAAGACCGAGTCGCGGATCGACGTGCCGAAACGCGGTCAGCAGGTGCCGATGGGGCCCGTGGTGTTTGGCGGTGTCGCGTGGGCGCAGAATCGTGGCGTGCGGGCTGTGGAGATCCTCATCGACGATGGCGCGTGGCAGCCCGCGCAACAGGGCGCGAGCTATTCCAACCAGACCTGGCGGTTGTGGAGCTTCCCCTGGCAGGCGAAAAGCCCTGGCAAACACACCATCACCGTGCGTGCCACCGACAACACCGGAGCTGCCCAAACTGCAGATCAGGTTGGTACCGTCCCAGACGGAGCCACCGGCTGGCACACGGTGGACTTCACCGTGGCGGAGACATGAAGCACTATTTCGACGAAAGTTTCCGCCAGCTGAATACCGCGATCACGATGCCGATCAGCACCGTGATCGGACCAATGATGGACCAGGTCGTGGTGTTGCTCATCGGGCTGCCACCAAGCACTCCGAATCCCTGCAACGCCCAGATCAGACCGAACATTGCGACGAGCACCCCGAACGCGAGGGTAACGACGAAAGCCCTTCTCATAAGGCGATGCTACGTGCCGGATCGGGGATGTCGCGCCTTGACCCGGCAGACCGCGCGGGCCATGGCTGATTCCAAGGATTTCATCGCTCCGCTGATCCGGACCGGCCCCTCCACCTCGACAGACACTGGTTAGAAGCACGGCGACCTGGATATTCTCACTTCTGCCATGACACATCGAGCGGACCCCTCGGGCGATGGAGCAGCACGTTCACTGACGGCCGGGCCCCGGCATCGCCCGCACCGCAACCACTCGACGGCCGGCGCCAAGGTGCTCGCCGCGCTGGTGTCGGCGGTTGTGGTTGTCGTCACCGGCATTGGGTGGATCGCCTATCGCGCTGTCTCGGCCGGCATCACCACGTCTGATGCGTTGGCCGGTGAACCGGCATCGACCGGAAGTGAGCAAAACATCCTGATCATGGGGCTGGACACCCGTCGCGACCAGAGGGGCCGGCCCCTGCCGCCAGATATCTATGACGCGATGCATGCGGGCGGTGAAGACTCCGGCGACGGCGACGCCGACGCGCTCATGGTGGTGCACCTGCCCGCTGGGGACGCCCCGGCCACGGCGATCTCAATTCCCCGCGACGACTATGTCGAGCTGGCCGGATGCACGGACTCGGATTGCCGCGGCAAGATCAAGGAAGCCTACAGCCTCGCCTACCAGCGCGTGATCGACCGCCGCGGCTCCGCCAACCTGCAATCCAATCCAGCCTCGCCTGAAGGGCAAGACTCCGCGGCGCAAGAACAGGCGGCGCGCGAGGCGGGCCGCAAAGCCGAGATCAGCACGGTCAAGCGTCTGTTGCAAATCCCGATCGACCACTTCATTGAAGTCAGCTTGGTGGGGTTCTTTCAGATCGCCCGGGTGGTCGAACCCATCACCGTGTGCCTGAACGAGGACACCGCGGATCCCTACTACTCGGGCGCGGACTTTCATCAAGGCAACCAGCAGATTAGTGCAGCCCAGGCGATGGCGTTCGTTCGGCAACGCCGCGACGCGAACGATGCGTTGTTCACCGACCTTGATCGAACCCGCCGCCAACAGGCCTTCATCGTCTCGGTGGTCCGTGCGCTGCGCCGCAACGGGGCGTTGTCGACCCCTACGCGACTGCGCGCCCTGCTGGACGTCGCCAAGCAAAACGTCGCCGTTGACGCTGGTTTCGACCTGGAGGACTTCGCGCGAAACGCCTCGGCGTTGCCCAACAGACCGGTCATGCTATACACGCTGCCGGTCACCAGTTTCGGCGAAATCTCGAACGGTGCGTATGTCAATTTCATCGACGTACCCACCATCCGCTCCGTCGTGCACAGCCTGGTGGCGTCCGATTCGTCCGTGGCAGCCTCGACCAGCAGCACCAGCGCAGCAGCGCAACCACGCGACGGCGCAGCACCCACCGCAGGCAGCGTCGCGCTCGACGTGGTCAATGCCTCGGGCAGGCAAGGCGAGGCCGCGGAGCTCGAAATGTCCTTAGCGACAGGGCTATTTACCGAGGGGGCGGTCAGCACCGCCGACTCCACCAGCCAGACGAGCACCATCGCCTATGGGCGCGGCGCGAAGACAGCCGCCGCCGGGCTCGCCGATGAATTCGGCATAAGTGCCACCGCGTCCGACAGCGTTGCCCGCAACACGGTGCGACTGGTTGTCGGGACCGATTTCTCCCGGTTTGGCGATCTCAATCGCACGTCGGCATCGCAGGCCACAACCGCCGTCGCGCCCGTCACCACGGTGCCGGCCACCGGCACCGGCACAAAAGAACCGACACCTACCAACCTCACTCGGATGACCGCCGATGACATTCCCTGCGTGAAATGACAAGGCCCCTCGCGGGACGCGAAGGGGCGAGCCGGTCTCTGAGGTCAACTTTGTATTGATTGCATTGATAACCCTAAAAGGCCCCAAAAATCATTGACAGCGGCCGAAAACCGACGATAGTCGTCAAGTATGGCGCTGCTGCCAGACCCTGATCCCCGGCAGCGACAGCATGTCCTCATCTCGGTCGACGACCATGTCATCGAGCCACCCGATATGTTCGCCGGCCGGCTTCCCGCCGCGTTGGCCGACCGCGCGCCGAGGGTCGTCGAGTCCGACGACGGGCGCCAGGTGTGGCGGTATGAGGACCGGGAGTACCCGAATATCGGGCTCAACGCGGTGATCGGACGGCCGCACGAGGAATGGAGCATGGAAGCCGCCCGGTTCGACGAAATGCGGCGTGGCTGTTGGGACATCGACGCCCGGATCGCTGACATGGACCTGGCGGGCATCTGGGCGTCGTTGAACTTCCCATCGCTGATTGCCGGTTTCGCGGGGACGGTGTTCTGGAAGAGCGACAACCCGGAGCTGGGGCTGGCCACGCTGCGGGCGTGGAACGACTGGCACCTCGAGGTGTGGGCCGGCAGCTACCCGGAGCGGATCATCCCGTTGCAGCTGCCGTGGCTGGCCGATCCGCTGCTCGCGCCCGAGGAGATCCGCCGTAACGCAGCGCGCGGCTTCAAGGCGGTGAGCTTCCCCGAGTTGCCCGCCCAATGTGGAATTCCGAGCCTGCACAGCGGCGTGTGGGATCCGTTCTTCGCCGCCTGCGAGGAGACGGGCACCGTCGTGTGCCTGCACACGGGTTCGGCGCAGTGGGCGCCGATCCCCGCTCCGGATACCCCATTTGAGACCATCACCACGCTGTTCCCGGTCAACGGACTGATCGCCTGCGCGGACATGCTGTGGTCCGGCATACCGGTGCGGTTTCCGCGGCTGAACATCACGCTGGCCGAAGGCGGACTGGGCTGGGCGGCGATGCTCGGCGACCGCGCCGATTTTG